>Ga0315282_10018234_pt1 | contig 10052 bp, 8 predicted proteins | sample YL17G07_20_MG_FD_203693 | JGI IMG/M metagenome (GOLD analysis project Ga0315282, IMG submission 203693) | Sediment microbial communities from Yellowstone Lake, YNP, Wyoming, USA - YL17G07_20 | ecosystem: Environmental > Aquatic > Freshwater > Lake > Sediment | place: USA: Wyoming | collected... | reverse complement strand
TTCCGGTATGTTTGCGGCTTTAGGGTTTTCCGAGGCCTCAAAGATTCCTTTTGAATTGGGGATGATCCGCAATCATTATATCGGCAGGACATTTATCCAGCCGACTCAATACCTGCGCGATTTCCGGGTGAAGATAAAACTTAACCCTTTAAAAGAGGTATTGAACGGCAAAAGAGTAATCATAGTCGAGGATTCCATTGTGCGCGGCACGACCAGCAGAATGCGCCTGAAGACCCTGCGCCAGGCAGGGGCTAAAGAGCTGCATTTGCGGGTAAGCTGCCCGCCGCTTAAATCCCCCTGTTTTTACGGGATAGATTTCCCCACCAAGAAAGAACTCGTTGCCTCCAGGCATGATATTGCCTGGATCCGCGATTTTATCGGCGCTGACAGCCTGGAATATTTAAGCCTCCAGGGTATGCTAAACTCTATGCCCCTGCCTAAAGAAAATTTCTGCACCGCTTGCTTTACGGGGCAATATCCCACTGCTCAGGCATGCCGCCTTTCTAAAAATATTCTGGAAAAATAAACTCTTAAAGGACGCTATTGACTTTTTATGATTTTGTGTTAGCATACCCTCTATTGTAAAAAGGAGGATTATCCATGCCTGGCTTTGATTTACTCTTGCTGGCGCCCGCCGGCTCCATAACCGCGCTTTTATTCGCCGCATCCTTAGTTTTTTTCATCCTTAAGCAAGACCAAGGCAATGCTAAGATGCAGGAGATTGCCCTGGCAGTAAGAATAGGCGCAAGGGCGTATCTTAAGAGGCAGTATCTGGGCGTGTCCCTGTTTTTTCTGGTAGTCTTTTTTATCCTTCTGGGGCTTGCCTTAAAAAATTACCTGGTGATCTTTGTGCCTTTTGCCTTTTTGACCGGCGGTTTCTTCTCAGCCCTTTCCGGTTTTATCGGGATGAGCATTGCCACGCAATCCTCCAACCGCACTGCGGCCGCCGCGATGAAGAGCCTGAATTCTGGCTTGCGCGTGGCATTCTCCAGCGGCGCGGTGATGGGCATGACCGTGGTGGGCCTGGGCCTCTTAGATTTAAGTATCTGGTATTATTTTCTTAACTGGTATTATTCGGCCCATCCTTTGTCTGCAGGGGCCGATAAAATTACCGCGATTACTTCTACCATGCTTTGCTTTGGCATGGGTGCCAGTTCCCAGGCGCTTTTTGCGCGCGTAGGCGGCGGTATTTTCACCAAGGCAGCGGATGTAGGCGCTGACCTGGTGGGCAAGGTTGAGGCAGGTATCCCGGAAGATGACCCGCGCAACCCCGCGGTTATCGCGGATAATGTCGGCGATAATGTCGGCGATGTTGCCGGTATGGGCGCTGACCTTTACGAGTCATACGTAGGCTCTATCGTGGCTACTTCTGCGCTGGGTGTAGCTGCCGGTTTAGGTGTAGCGGGCGTCACCGTGCCCATGGTTATGGCAGCAGTAGGGGTTATTTCCTCGATTATAGGGACATTCTTTGTAAAAAGCAAAGAGGATGCCAGCCAGAATGTTTTATTGGCTGCCTTGCGTAAGGGCGTCTTCGCCAGTTCTTTTCTGGTTGCGGTAATTTCTTATTTCCTGGTAAAGGCAACTTTAGGCGCCGGGCATATAGGAGTTTACTGGTCTGTGCTTTCAGGGTTAGTGGCGGGTGTTTTGATAGGGTTATCTACGGAGTTCTATACTTCCAGCAGTTTCAAGCCCACCCGTTCCGTAGCAGATGCCTCTCTGACCGGGCCGGCCACGGTGATTATCGGCGGCATTGCCGTGGGTATGCTCTCTACTGCTGTGCCGGTCATTGTAGTGGGCATAGCTATTCTGGCCAGTTACTTTTTGTCCGGCGGAGCAAGCAATTTTAACGCCGGCCTCTACGGCATAGGTATTTCTGCCGTGGGTATGCTTTCTACTTTAGGCATAACTCTGGCTACGGATGCCTACGGCCCGGTTGCGGATAATGCCGGAGGAAACGCCCAGATGGCGCACCTGCCTCCCGAGGTCAGAAAGAGGACCGATGCGCTGGATGCTTTAGGCAATACTACCGCTGCCACAGGCAAGGGTTTTGCCATTGGCTCAGCAGCCTTAACTGCTCTGGCGTTAATTGCCGCTTACAGGGACCAGGTGGTAGTATTACTCGGCAGAGAAATGAACCTGAGCCTGATGAACCCCAATGTGCTGGTGGGGTTATTTATCGGGGGGATGCTGCCTTTTTTCTTCTGCTCTATGACTATGAGCGCAGTAGGCAGGGCAGCAGGTAAGATTGTGCAGGAAGTGCGCAGGCAGTTTAAAGAAATCGCCGGATTAATGGCCGGGACAGCCAAGCCGGATTACGCACGCTGCATAAATATTGCTACTAGAGCCGCCCAGAAAGAAATGATACTGCCCTCGCTTATGGCGATCATTGCTCCGTTGGCAGTGGGGCTTTTGATAGGCATTGAGGCAGAGGTAGGGCTTTTAACCGGGGCCACGGTTACCGGTTTTGTCCTGGCAATAATGATGGCTAATTCCGGAGGCGCCTGGGATAATGCCAAGAAATATATTGAAGAAGGCCATCACGGCGGCAAAGGCTCCTTCGCCCATAAAGCAGGCGTAGTCGGCGATACTGTGGGCGACCCCTTCAAAGATACCTCAGGCCCCAGCCTGAATATCCTGATCAAACTTATGTCTATGGTTTCCATTGTTTTTGCCTCATTCATGGTTTCCAACACCCTTTTCAAATAGGGACACCCCTGCCTGCCGGCAGGCAGGCTTCTATCCAAAGCAGGGACACCCTTGGACCCAATCGGGAGGGTGTCCCTAATATTTGTTTTGCCTTGTCCGTTTTTGGTGTTATAATAATTTCACTATGGACGATCTGGAGTTTGTCCAGAGGTGCGTCAAAGGGGACAACAGGCAGACCTGGGATGAATTCTTAAAACGCTATTCCCGCCTCATATATAATTATATCCACGCTGTTTTAAGGCTAAAAGGTTACCCTCCCGCAGAAGAGCAAGCCAGCGATATATTTCAGGAATTATTTTGTTCCTTAATCAAAGATAATTGCAGGAAATTAAGGAGTTTTAGCGCTAGAAACGGTTGTACCCTTGCCAGTTGGCTAAGGCAGGTAAGCATTAATTTTACCATCGATTACCTGCGCAAGCGTAAACCCGCTGTTTCACTTGACGCGGAAAATGAAGAGGGTTTTGGCCTTCAGGATGTGCTGAGCAATGGCTCTAAGCATATTGCCGATAGCCTAAGCGCGCTAGAAACGCTGGATAAGCTCAAAGAATGTATTGATATATTGGATAATGACGACAAATATTTCCTCCAGATGCATATTCAGCAGGGCGTGAGACTGGAAGATTTAAGGCAGCAGCTGGGAGTCTCACGCGGTGCAATAGATATGCAGAAAGCGCGCATCATCAAGAGGCTGCGGGATTGTTTCAGGAGCAAAGGTTTTTTAGGTTAGATTTGTAACCTTTTTACGTCTATTATATAGGGGAAGGGGATTGTAAGATGCAGGAGAAAATAGAGGGTTTGATCAGGGCAATTTACGGAAAATGGAAGCAGGGCAGGCCGCAAGAAGGGGAGCATCCTGGCGAAGAGCTGCTGGCTTGTTTTGCGCAAGGGAAGCTCTCTGCGCAAGAACAGCAGGGTATAAAAGCGCATATAATAAGTTGTACGCAGTGCGCAGAGGCCTTGAGTATTGCCTTGGGGCCGCAGGAGGAGGCAATGGAAGTGCCGCAGGGGGCGCTAGAGCGGCTGGCGGATTTGCTGCCGAAGCAAGGCAGTGAAAGCGTATTGGAGATTATTTTAAGACTGAAAGAGAGGATGTTGGAGATAATCAATACCACAGGAGACGTGCTCCTGGGACAGGAATTAGTGCCTGCCCCGGTCTTACGCAGCCGCAATATCAAAGGTTTCCGGGATGAAGTAACTATCCTGAAGGATTTCAAAGACATCAGGGTAGAGGTAAAGGTAGAAAATAAAGTTGCCGGGGCTTTTAACCTCTTCATTGTAGTAAAACAAAAGCAGACCCAGAAAATAATCAAGGATTTAAGGGTGACGCTCCTTAAAGACGATACGGAACTGGAATCCTACCTGACTGACGCGGGCTCAGTTACTTTTGAACATGTGTCCCTGGGCAAATACAAGCTGGAGATATCCACCCTCCAGGAGAGGCTGGCTTCGGTACTATTAGATATCAAGATATAATATTCTCATGGATGAGCCCAATGCCTTAATCCTGGAGATATTAAAACAGGAAGGCGCCCTGAAGATGAGCGTCTTTGGGCAAAGCGAGACTGCTTCTACCGTCCGGCATTACAGCCAGTGCCCGGTTGCTTTTAGTGAAATAGAGAGGTTATGCCTGGAAGTCGCCGCTATCTTAGACAGGGCGCATATAGAAAAATCCGCCACAGCCGATTCCCTGAAGAATTTAACCAAAAAATGCCAGCTGCTCTGGAGCCACCTGCTTACCAAGGCCGTCAAAGAGCGGCTCAGAGGCGCCCCGGAACAGGATTTACTCCTTTCCATTGACGAAGAATTAATTAATATACCCTGGGAGTTGCTCTACGACGGGACAAATTTTTTATGCCTTAATTTTAATTTAGGCAGGCTGGTGCGCACAAAAGAGGAGCCGAATATCACCCGTTACCGCGAGCGCTCCAGCCTGCTTAAGATGCTTATCCTGGCAAATCCCACCAATGACCTGAAATCAGCATACCTTGAGGGAGTAAACATCCGGAACCAGTTTGACCGCAGGCGCAAGAACGTGCTTATTGATTTTAAATCCACGCAGATAGACAAACTTTATATCAAGAAAAATTTTTGCGATTACGATATCGTGCATTTTGCCGGCCACTGCGAATATGATCCGCATAACCCTCAAGCGAGCGGCTGGGTCTTAAGCGACGGAAGGTTTGGCGCCCCGGATATACTGGCTATAGGCTCAGGCAATACCCTGCCGGCTTTGGTATTTTCCAATTCCTGCCATTCTGCGCAACTTGCCGATGCCTCCGATAGCCGTCAGGATTACCGGGAGAAAAATTATACGCTGGCCTCCGCGTTTTTATTTTCCGGAGTGCGCCACTACATAGGGGCAGGCCGCAGGATAGAGGATAAGGTGAGCCTTTCCTTTGCCAGAGAGTTTTATACTCAGTTGATTTCCGGTAAATCCGTGGGCGAGAGCATAAGGCTGGCGCGGCTTGGCCTGATCAAGGAATACGGTATTCTGAACCTGCCCTGGGCAAGTTACCTGCTTTACGGCGACCCCGGGTTTATCCTTTTTAACAGGCCTGCGCTCAAAAAACAGGCGCCTAAGTTTAAAAGGAATATTGCCGCTTATAAGAAAAAGGCAGGGATCCTTGCGCTGGCAGTGTCGATAATGGCTATATGTATATACCTATATATATCCCTGCCTACCCGCAATCCCAGCGCCTATTACCTGCTACTTAAGTCGCAAAAATTATTCAGCCAGGGCCAGAACAACCGGGTTATTATCCTGGGACAGGAAGCCGTAAAAAAGGACCCTCTCTTGCTTGCGCTTTATCCTTTACTGGCAGATGCCTATGCAAGGCTGGGGGATAAACAGAACGCCCTTAAATATTATTTTGATTATGCTCTTTTTAGCGAGAAGAGACAGGATAAAAATAATTTAGCCAGCGCTTATATCGGCATAGGCTGGTTTTACCAGTTAAACGGAGATTTTACCAAGGCGATTGATTTTTACAACAAGGCGCTTAATGTAAGCGGGGAGGCAGGGGATAAATTAAACGAGGCGCGCGCGTTAAGGAAACTGGCGGTCTGGTATATAGAGAAGAAGGATTATGCGCAGGCCTTGGAATTACTCACTAAGAGCGCCGAGATTAACCGCTCGCGGCAGCACTCCTACCAGCACAGGTATTCCCTGGCCTGCGATTATTTTGATATCGGCCTCGTCTTCAGCAATAAGAACGATTCCATCGCAGCCAAGGAATTTTACCAGAGGAGCCGCGCTATTTTTGAGAAAATGAAATTAAAGAATGAATTAAGCGATTGCTATTTTAACCTGGGAGAGATTTATCTCTTTGAAAAAGAGTACCGCAAGGCCCTGGATTATTACCTGTCGGGTTTAAAAATAGACCTGGCGCAGGATAACCGGATGAACCTGGCCTCCGATTATAATATGCTGGGTGAATTTTACGCTGAAATAGATAATTACCCGCAGGCTGAGATGTATTTTAACCAGGCGGTAGCAATTTCCCGGCAGATTAACGCGCAGCCGGAATTAGCCGGCGCATATGAGAACCTGGGGCTTTTGTATAAGAAATTAGGAAAGATAAGCAAGGCCAGGGAGTACCTGCGCTATGCGCAGGAGATTTACGGTAGAATAGATAAACAGAAATATCAAGAGGTGCGGGAAGAGCTGTTAAGCTTGAGCAGTCGTTAGCAGTAATCCTGCCTGCGGCTTAGTCGAAACTTTTACTGGCTGTAATGGGCTCATTAGCTTGCACCGTTTGCCTTAAGTAATGTATTTCTATTACCGCCAGCGTATTATCCTTGAAATACAGGTAATAACCCTGGTGCGTGCAGAAGACCGGCAGTATAAAGAAAGTAAATGTCTGCCATGTGTTTATCCGGTAAGTCCAGAGCTGGTCAGCCAAGTAGGCATTTTTTCCGGCCTTAGAGATTTTATCCGGCTCACCCAACAGTAAAGTAACTTCTTCTTTTTGCATGCCCGGCACTACTTTTATCTGCCGCAAATTACTTTTTGTTTCCTCGTTTAAATCAGGATGCGCTAAAATGTATTTTCCCACCTCTTGCTTTAAGGCCTCTATATCCTCATCGTATTTTTCCCTCTGCCGGAAGTCTTTTATAGTAATGGTCTTTTTCCCGCCGAAGGTGCCCTTACTCCTTTTTTCTTCCTTGGTGATGCTGTAAAGCCTGTCGCGGCCGGCCGCAGTCGGCACTGAACAGCCGCAGAGGCCGAAACAGAATAAGAATAAAACCGCTACCAAGGTCTTCTTCATGCCTCCTCTTATACCACCAAAAAATCCTCCAAACAAGCAGAATTATCGTAAAAAAATACTGTTAGATTTCTCCACCCCTTACGTCTATTAAGTGAGGGCACAAGTTATGGAACAGCCTACTGCAGGGAAGCGACATAACTTGTATGCCCGAACTTAAGGAGGTGGCAAGATGAAAAAACTTATAGCAGGGGCGGTTGTTGCAGTATTAGGGACATTGAGCCTGCGTATTGCTTCTTTCGCCGCAGAAGTCAGTTGGGAAAATATAGGCAGGGAGATTGCTTGCGTAAACTCGGGTTTAGTCAGCCCGGATAACCTTAAGGTTATTTATCTTGGCTCAGGCGAAGGCGTATTTAAAAGCGAGGACGCAGGAGGTTCTTGGAGAAATATCCTTTCTGTTAAGGGAGAGAACAGGCAGGTTAATTTTCTCGCCTCTGGCGCGCAGGATAAAAATGCGTTTTATGCTGCAACCGGTAACGGCCTTTTCTATAGCGCTAATCAGGGCAAGTTCTGGAAAAGGATTTTTAAAGGCAGGGATGCTGCGGAAAATGCCTGCACAACCCTGGCAATATTGCCTTATGGCATTTATCTAGGCACAAAAGGCGGGCTTTTTGTCAGTAGCGATAACGGCCGCTCCTGGCGCAGAGAGGCAGGGAAAATCGGCAAAAGCCCTGTCTTGGCTATTGCCGCCCATTCCCAAAATGCGGCTGAAATTTATCTTGCCTGCGCTGACGGAGTATTTAAGGCGCAAAACAGGCAGGATGCCTGGGAGAGGATTTTTGTTACTTCGGCCAGCGAAGACGGGCAGGATAATGCTATGCAGGAAAAGACAGATGATGCGGATGAAGAGGAAAGATACTCTGATATAAGATACATTGCCCTTGACCCCCAGGATAACGGCGCTGTTTATCTTGCTTCTACAAAAGGGATTTACCGCAGCCGCGATAAGGGCAAGCAATGGGAGCCGTTATCCAGCTACGGTTTATTAAGCCGCCAGGTAAAATTCCTGCTGGTTTCAGAAAAAGGCAATGTTTATTTAGCCGCAAAATCAGGCATATTTGTTTATACGCAGGAGAGGTGGCAGGAGATAAGTTTTGGCTTGGCCGCAGGAGAGGTAAATTCCCTTGCTTTGGACAGGGAAGGGAATTTATATGCCGCCTGCGAAAGGGGGTTGTTCAAGGCGGTGATAAATTCCTCTTACGCTGATAACGCAAAGCCAGCGCAAGTCTCTTCTGACGATGAGCCGCGGATTAAAGATGTCCAGCAGGCAGCAATTAAGTATGCTGAGGTTGAACCCGAGAAGATAAAAAGATGGAGAAGGCAGGCAGCCAAACGTGCCCTGCTCCCGCACTTGACGGTGAGTATGGATCGGGATAATAACAGAACAGCCTCCAGCAGTATCTGGGGGATTTACGGTAGCAACGGCTCGCCGGGTAAATACTTTGTCGGTCCTGATGATGAGACCAAGTATAACAATAATAATTGGAGTATTTCTGTTACTTGGGAATTAGGTGATTTAATTTATAGTGATGACCAGACCAATATTGACGTGCGCTCAAAACTGATGGTGCAATTGCGGGAGGATATCCTGGATGAGGTAACCAAACTCTATTTTGAGCGGCTGCGCCTTAAGATGGAGTTAGACGAACTCTCTATCACAGACAGGAAGAAGAGGCAGGAGAAGGAGCTAAAAATAGAGGAGCTTACCGCCTCCCTTGACGGCTTTACCGGCGGCTACTTCTCGCAGCAGCTGGCAAATAACAAGGCAGCTTCATAATCCCCCTAGAGGATAATCAGAAACGGTCTTGGGGATTTTTAGCTTGAGAATAATTTACACTACATTTTTAATTTTATGTTATAATGTAGTGTAAAGGAGAAAGCTATGAGAGTATTACAAGGAATTTTATCCGAGAGCAAAGAGTACTACCTCCAGGCAAGAGAAAAGATCAAGAAAAAACTAGCCAATTTGCCAAAAGGCAGCGTAAAGAAAAGGATGATAGCCGGCAAAAAATATTATTATCTCCAGCAGAGAATCGGTAATAGAGTGGTCCATAAATATTTAGGGAAGGGGAGGCCGGAAGAAGTCGCGAGTGAGATAAGAAAACGTAAAGCGCTGAACGTAGAATTAAGAAAGGTCAACGAGGCATTGAGGATTATCAAGCGTTCGGAAGGCAGAAGGCATGGTTGATCTTATAGGCAAAATTCTCAAGGTATTCGCCGATAACAATCTCTTTGAGGAAGGAGTTGAGCTAATCGGTAGCTGGTGCTTTAAGTTATACCAAAAGCATCTTGGGGTAGATAATTTTCCCCTACGGACGCCGGATATCGATTTCTTAATACCTACCCCTTTTCACGGTAGAAAGCATACAGATTTTATAAAACAACTAGAAACCTTGGGTTTCGATGTAGATTTCAAAAGCGATGGTTCGCTATATCTGTGGAATGCGGAACTAAAGATTGAATTTATTACTGCTGAAAAAGGGAAGGGGACTGATAAAGCTATTAAGGTTAATAAGCTCGGCGTTAACGCTATTCCTTTAAGGCATGTTGGATTACTTCTCGATAAGCCAATTATGATTAGTGATAACGGTATGAAGATCCGGGTTCCGGCACCCAGCCGTTTCTGTCTTCATAAGCTTATTATCGCCTCTCGGAGAAGGAAACTGGATAAAAGTTTAAAAGACCTGCAACAGGCAATTTATACTGCCACAATTGTTGCTAGCAAAGAAATACAAGAATTATTCCGGACTCTGCCCAAGAAATGGCGCCAGTCTGTATTAAGGATGTTGGATAAGGCCAAGGCGGAATTTCCCTCAATGGGTCTAGAGATAGAGAAATTATCGCTTACACTACAAAATGTTGAGAAATAAATAATGTAGTGTAAGTTTCGCGATATGATTTTAAGGGGGACACTTCTACAGCAACCCATTGGTATTCCAGAGGGCAATTAGAAACAGTCTTAAGGATTTAATTAGATCTAAGAACAGTACTTTGTTAAAAATCGCCTAATGAGGCGGTGAAGTTATATTTGCGTTGTTCTTTCTCAATGCCTGATAGGAAGAAAAAAGGATTAACTTTAAT
>Ga0315282_10018233_pt1 | contig 10052 bp, 5 predicted proteins | sample YL17G07_20_MG_FD_203693 | JGI IMG/M metagenome (GOLD analysis project Ga0315282, IMG submission 203693) | Sediment microbial communities from Yellowstone Lake, YNP, Wyoming, USA - YL17G07_20 | ecosystem: Environmental > Aquatic > Freshwater > Lake > Sediment | place: USA: Wyoming | collected... | reverse complement strand
AGCGAGAGTCCCTCAGGAAGAATTCCTCCCTTTAGTGACCATAGATAGGGGGTAAGGCCGCCCGTGGCGGACAACGGCGCGGAATATGGTACGCCAAGCAGGCCGGACGCGAGGGAAGTTGTAGTTATCACAAGCGGCGCGATGGCCGGAGCGACTTCTATCGAGAGCATCCGCCCAGCAACATAGGGCGTTGTCTGGGAGTCATGAACCTGGACCGTGAAACTCCATGTGCCCGCCGACGCCGGCCTGCCCTGTATCACTCCGGTAGCAGGGGTAAGAGTGAGTCCCGGAGGGGCACTGGTGGCCGGGAGGGACCACGTGTAGGGAGGGATACCCCCGGCGGCGGACAGCGTCTGCGAATAGGCGACCGCCACCCTGCCCGACGGAAGCGATGCAGTGGTTACGACGAGATCGACAGGGAGCACGGTTATCGAGAGGGCCTTTGTGGCAATGGCGGGAATGTCCTGTGCATCGGCGACCTTTACCGTGAAGTTGGATCGGCCATAGGTCGTCGGCGTGCCGCTCACAATGCCGGTAGTGGCGACAAGGGATAGGCCCGCCGGCAGGCTGCCGCCGGCAATCGACCATGCAAACGGACTCTTACCCCCGGACTTCGTGAGCGTCCGATTGTAGGCGACGCCGACCTTGCCATTGGCAAGAGAGGCGGTAGTTACCTGAAGCGTCGCAGGGTGGACGGTTATCGAGAACCCCTTGGCGTCGGTATCGGGAACTGCCTGTGAGTCAGCAACCTGTATCGTGAAGTTGGCGGTCTCAAACGCCGTCGGCGTGCCTGATATCGCCCCTGTTGATGCGTTAAGCGATAGCCCTGCTGGAAGACTGCCCGACAGGACGGACCACGCCACGGGGGTCTTGCCGCCGGAGAATGCAAGGCTCAGGCTGTATGACGTCAGTATCGTGGCCGCGGGCAGAGAGCTTGTGGTTATGAGGAGCTTTGCGGGAATGACGGTGATTGAGAAAGCCTTGTCAGTCGTTTGTGAAGTCAGCGGTTGCGAATCTGACACCCGGATGGTGAAGCTCGAAGTCCCGTATGCCGTGGGCGTACCGCTGATGACCCCAGATGTGCCGCTAAGCGAAAGACCGGCGGGGAGGCTACCGCCAGTCAGGGACCACGCGTAGGGAGGCACGCCTCCCTGGGCAACGAGCGTTGACGAGTATGCCGTTCCCACGCGCGCGGCAGAAAGGTCCGCCCTAACTATGACAAGATCTGTTATTGGAGCCAGCTTCGCCAAGAAAACATCGCTCGATCCGCCAGGGGTGGTTTGGAACCCGCCGGGCGTTGGGAAATTGCCCGACACTGCTTCCCCCATCACATAGCAGTTGCCGATCGAATCCAACGCGATGCCGTAGCCACACCCGGTTCCGCGAAGACAGGTCGCCCATTCGAGCGCGCCTGATGTCGTGATTTCCGCCACGAAAGCGTGGCCATCCTCCCTGGATGCGTCGGAGATGGGAAAGTCACCGGACTGCGTTTCTCCAGTGACGTAACAGTTTCCCGCTGCGTCTACTGCCACGCCGTAGGCTCCGTCACCTCCATCCGATCCGCCAAGGTAGGTTGACCACGCAAGCGCGCCGTCTGTCGTCACTTTTGTAACGAATGCATCCCAACCTCCTCCAAGGCTCGTGTCAAATCCTCCGCTCGTGGGGAAGTCGGGTGATTCTGTGGTTCCGGCTACATAGCAATTCCCGCCGCTGTCTACCGCAGTCCTCGCAATACGCCAGTCAGCGCCTGATCCTCCGAGATAGCTCGCCCACGCCAGTGTTCCCGACGGCGTCACTTTTGCGACAAAGGAATCGGCGTCGCCGCCGCCATACGTGGTATCGAACGCTCCCGGCGTGGCAAGATCGACCGACCAGGTGTGTCCGCTCAGATAGCAGTTGCCGGTGCTGTCTACTGCTATTCCCCAGCCTGAATCCTGTCCCGACCCCCCGAAGTAGCTCGACCAGGCGAGCGTCCCCGACGGTGTCACCTTGGCGATGAACGCATCCGTGACGCCTCTCAGGCTTGTCTGGAACCCGTTCACTATGGGGAAGTCGCCCGATTCTACGTTTCCGGTCACGTAGAATGCCCCGTAGCCATCCGCTGCTACGGCGCAGGCCCAGGTGCCGGAGCTGCCGAGGTAACTTGACCATGCAAGCGCTCCCGCTGTCGTTATCTTTGCAACGAAGCCATTTGGAGAGTAGTGTTGTCCGCCGTCGTAGGTTGTATCGAACCCGCCCGGTGTGGGAAAATCGGACGACCTTGTATACCCCACTACGCAGCAGTTGCCCCCCGCGTCGACCGCGATGTCCCAACTCCAGTCATCGCCTGAGCCACCGAAATAGCTCGACCATGCGAGAGTCCCCGACGCTGCCACCTTCGCGACGAAGACATCCCCGTAGTAGACTCCGCCGTTGTAGCCCGTGTCGAACCCGCCGGCTGTCGGGAAGTCAGATGACATGGTGTTGCCGGTCACATACATGTTCCCTGAAACGTCCACTGCGATGCCCCAGCCGCCCTCCTCGTCTGACCCGCCGAGGTAGCTCCCCCACGCGAGATATGGATCGATAACCATCGCCAAGGTTGCATCAACTTCGCCGGTGATCTCGAACCCATATGAGCGTTCGTCCACTAACCTGAAGCGTGCCGCGACACCAATCCTCTCGCCTTCGCGAATCTGATATACCACCGGCGCATCGTCAACCATCTCGCCGAGGGCGGTCTTCACATGGAGCGCGCCCGTCCTGTCGATGGAGAGCCCCTCTATGCCGTCGTAGCGGATGATGATCTCTTTCCATGAGGCGCCGGGGGCGAGGTGGAACTCGTATTTGAGACCGGAGCGCCTGCCCCACGTGTAGAGGTCCACGCCGTCATAGATGCCGCGGTAGACGATCTTCTGGAAGGACGGAACACCGGAGCGCCACTGCGAAGAGTCATTGCCGACGAAGTAGTTGGTCGTGCTGGAGGACTTGTCGACTCCGACGGGGCAAACGGCTTTCGCGCCTGCAAAGGAGGCAGAGAACACCGTCTGAGAGACTTCGCCGTCTTCGCCGGCAGGCCTTGTCATCCGGAAGACCGGGCCGGAGTCAGTGAAGGAGACTCTCGTTCCCTTGCCGTCGAAGCCATAACGAATGCTCGAATCCCACTGCCCCTGGTTTTCCACGAACATTGCGGGAGATAAATCGAATGAGCGGATAGCGTTTTCTTTGGCTCCCGGTGCCGCGACGGCAGAGACTGGCGTGCCGGCTTGCTGGCCGCCACTCGCGACACCGGGGAGAGCCGCAGCAGTAATCATCAACAGTACAAGGACTTGCGTCAACTTCGTGGCATTCATAGCTCCGCCCCTTTCGGTCCAATAGGCTCCCGGAGGCACTTCTCAGGGATTTGGACGACGGAAGGGCCGGAGGGTTCTCTTTTTCCCCGCGGTTTTTTGAAGCGCCTGCTATCTGGCTATAGAGACGAGAACTATGTGCGACTAACTACTGGCAAGGGCACACGTCACAATCGCCGGTCACACATAGCCGCTTGCAGCCCGCCATTTGCGGGATATGCCTTGCTGCGCTGACGGTCAATCATATAGGTGATATGGATGCGGGCGTACCATGTGGAGGATTCTGAGATGAGCAGGTACTTGACTATAGCGATAGTGGCTGCCTTCGTCGCCGGCGCAACTGGTTGTGCATGCAACCGTGCTCATACAGGTGGGAAAGCGGCCTGCGAACAGGCTTCCGGACAGCCCGGTTACATGCACGCCGATGATTGGGCTCAAGACACAACAATGACCGAGACCTCTCAGCCCCAGATAGCTCAAAGCCCGCCGGAAGCCCCGGCGGCTCCTGGCCTTGTGGCACAACCTCCGGTGCCTCCGCCGGCAGCGCCCGCAAATGCCCCGGCAGCGCCCATGACGCCCAAGCGGACTGCCGAGGCCCAACTATGCCGGGCAGTCTTCACTGGCGCGCGACTTGCCTGGCTGCTTGACGAAAACGGCGATGGCCAGATAAGCAGACAGGAGCTCGTCGACTTTGACAACAAGATGATGGCCCTGGCTGCGCAGGGGCATGATTATGTGACGCGCGGTGAGATCGAAGCCGAGATGCAGAGGATGTCTTCGTGCGCCATGCTCAACCGGCTTCTGGATATGTATGACAAGAACGATGACGGGTCCATCTCGGCCGACGAGCTTGGCGCCGACCTCTCGCTTCTCGCGCCTCTCGACGTGAACGGCGACGGCGTCATCAGCTTCCAGGATTTCGCGATCATAGCGAACCAGTGCCGCGCTACTCTGGCCCCCGGCAGCCTCATGCGTCAGGCCGCAAGGGCAAAAGTCGAAGACCGATTGCAGGCGCTCGGCATCGACATTGAATCCACTCCTCCACAGATCGGCGTCCCATGCCCTCCAGTCGGTTCCATTGGCCAGACCGGCGCCACATGCCCGCCAATCGGCTCCACCGATACTGTGAGTGCGACGGGCGATGTGAGCTCGACAGGCGAGCAGACGGCCTACGCCGGCGATGCGGCCGCGCCAGTGGATGACACCGCAGCCTCGTCCGATGCAACCATTACGCTTGTCCGCGGCGGAGGCGGCGGTGGCGGCGGAGGCGGCGGTGGGTCGCACGGCGGTGGAGGCTTCTCCGGCGGCGGACGCGGGGGCAGCGGCTTTAGTGGCGGGGGTTCCTCCGGCGGCCATGGAGGCGGCAGTTTCTCGGGCGGCTCACATGGTGGCGGCTTCAGCGGTGGGGGTTTCTCGGGCGGGGGCCGTAGCGGCGGCTTCAGCGGTGGCGGCTTTTCGGGTGGAAGCCGAGGCGGTTTCTCAGGCGGCGGGCGCGGTGGCGGCACGTTCGGTGGAGGAAACGTGGCGCCTGCCCCACGTGGCGGTGGCTTCGGCGGCTCGATGGGCGGCACAACCAGAGGCGGCGGCTTTGGCGGCGCTCAGCCCGGCGGCCGAATGGGCGGCCCCACTGGCGGCCGCACACAGGGAGGCGCGGCCCCGGTCCCGCCAGGCGTCACGCGCGTCCCCGGCGGCCCCACCATGGGAGGCGGCCGGGGTGTCCCCGGTGGGACGATCCAGAGAGGTGGCCCCGGTGTCCCCGGTGGGACGATCCAGAGAGGTGGCCCCGGTGTCCCCGGCGGAACGGTTGGAAGAGGCGGCCGTGGTGTCCCAGGCGGGACAATTGGGAGGGGTGGCGCCCCCGGTGGAACGGTTGAGAGAGGCGGCCCCGGCGTTCCCGGCGGGACGTTTGGGAGAGGCGGTCGCGGCGTTCCAGGCGGGATGGCTGGAGGCGGCCGCGGCACGTCCAACATGCCATGGGGCGGCGTCGAGCGCCACGGCGGCGAGCACTTCGGCGAGGGCGGGCACGGCGGACACGGCGGCGAGTTCGACCATGGCCACGGGCACGAGCACGGCCACCATGAGGAGGAAGAGGAAAACGAATTCTTCTTCGGCTTCGGCCTCGGTTTCGGGTTCGGCTGGCCCTGGTACTGGGGTGGGTACCCCTACTACGGCTACCCCTACGACTACTACGGTTACCCCTACTACTACCCCAACTACAGCTATCCCTACTATTACGAGCCGTATGGCATTTACCTCGGCCCATACGAAGGGTATACCGAGCCGCCGGATTACTACTACTATTCGCCGGACTACGGCGGCGGGTCAGAGCAGCAATATTACCAGCCGGGTTACGCGCCCACCGAGCCCGGCCTCCCCGGCTCTGAGTCCAGTTATGGCATAACGCCCGAGAATCCGCCGGCAGGCGGCTTGCCGGGGCCAAGCATCGAAAGCAGCGCTCCTGGCGGCGCTATGCCTCCCGCTGCCGCCGCTCCTGCAGGGGGCGGAGGGATGGGATTTGCCAATCCGGAGGAAATGGAAGAAGAAGATCTGCTGGGCGCATTCTAAGAATACCTTTTCCACAGGCGGGAGCGTCCGTCCGGGATAGAGGACGCGCTCCCGTCTGTCATTTGTTGCGTGAACCGGTCTCCTGTAGGCAGTCCGGGAGGATTCACAATGGTCAGATATCTGGTTGTCGCTTCTGTTTGTCTGGGCGCGTTTGGCTTTTCACATGCGGCTGCTTCGCCGCATACCAGCGCCGCATTCTTCGACAACTATCCTGTCCCTCCTCCGGAATTGGGGGACGTTAAGGGCTACCTCTTTTTGGGCGGCAATCCGCTTGACCCGCTGCTCTACCAGACGCCGCTCTTTCGTTCATTGGATCCTCTTCGACTGGGCATGCTGGTCTCGAACCCGTACGCCGCATTCTATTACTTCCCGCCGGACTGGTACTCCCCGGCCCGCTACGTCCGCGGCGTGAGCCCCTATAATCTGCGCTACATGAATCGTTTCTCCAACCCTCGTCGAGGCACTCCTGGTTACGCGTACTTAAAGCGATGGGAAGCGCCAAGCCCCGGCAGCGAGACCTGGCGGTACCTGAACCGCTACTCCGTAAGTCCGCAGGGCTCATACAATTACAGCTACCTGAACCGCTTCGCCAATCCCAAGCCGGGCTCGAGCGATTACAGCTACCTCAACCGATGGGCTGACAAGATTCCGGGCACCCAGGACTACGCCTACAAACAGCGTTGGCTCAACCCACGCAGAGGGTCGGAAGAATTCAGCTATCAGAATCGCTTTGCGCGGCCGCCGGCCGGGACCGGCAGTTACGACTACCTTCATCGCTGGGTGGCTCCGCCCCCCGGCAGCGCCGACTACGAATACCAGAATCGCTGGTCGGAGCCCGCTGCTCCCGCAAACGGCAATGGCGACAACGGTTACGACAAGAAGACAGGCTATGTTGACCCCATCCCGCCCGGACACGGAATCGAGCCGCCATACTATTACAACGGTTACTACAACGGCATGGATTACGGCTCCGTCCAACGCTGGTATTGGCTCAACGACAGTGACAAGTGGTTTGCCGACCAGCACTACAGCGTTTCGGTCAGCCAGAATCCCGACATCACGCCCGCTGCTGCGGCCGTTCAGGTTGTTTCAGTTCCGGTTCACGACCTCACGGAGGCCGCCGTCGCCGCGCCGGGAACGGCGCTCATCTACTGACACTCCAATCCAGCCCGGTTTGATCATTTCGATCACAAATGATCAGAAATGATCACCGGGTAGACGCCGTCCTTCTACTGGGTAGACGCTGCCAATGCGCGGCCTTCTCGCCCGGGCAACGGTCTGACGGCCGCTGTGTTGCCATACATGTGACGGAAGGTCGTTTTTCTCTTGAAATATCGGGGCGAATATGCTAAAAGGCATCGGGCATATGTTCGCGCGGCAAGAGTGCGCGGGCAGATGCGCAGAATCACGTGAGACAAGAAACGTAAGCGGCGCCGGCGTCCTGACAGCGCTTGTCGCGCTCCGGCAGTCGCTGTAATGAGGGCCTATTCTGAAAGCTACCGTAGCGTGGACGCTACGACCTGCGAGCAGTGCTGCTCGTCAGGGTGTGCAGGACAGGCTCCCAAGCCCCGTCAGGGAAGTGCGGTTTGTGTAACGCGTTCGGAGCGGACCCGCTTTGAAGGGGAGGTGATATCGGGCGCGGTGTCCGACCCGCAACGGCGCCGGGGGGCTGCCAAACTGATCGTTGGAATCGTTTACGGGAGGAAACAATGAAACGCATTATGGCAGCAATCGCACTGGTCGCGGTCACGCTCATGGCAAGCGCCGCATGGGGGACGACCTACTATGTAGCAACCAATGGCAACGACTCCTGGCCCGGGACTTCGGCCCAACCGTGGCTGACCCTTCAACACGCGGTAGATACGATAGCCAACGGCGACACAATCCTCGTCAAGCCTGGGACATACGTCGGCTGCAGGATCAGATACGCAGCGGTTTCCGGAGCGCCCAAGACGCTCAAGTCCGAGACGACCCTGGCCGCGGCAGTTACCAGTCCGGGACCCTTGAACAGGAAGAGCGCCAACATCGAGATCGACCCCGACAACTACGTGGACCCCGTCGGCTACTGGATCGTCGACGGGTTTGAGATCAAGAACTCGCCCTCCACGGGCATCAAGGTCCTGAACGCGCCTTACCTCCAGTTCACCAACAACTGGTCGCACAACAACGGCACCGGCGGGTACGGCCACGACGGGATATACGCGGTGGCGCCGCACGGCCTCAGCCAGAGCAACCAGTTCAACAACAACGCAGAGCACGGCTCCTACGTCGGCCAGGGCTCCATGGACTACTACGTCGAGAGGCTCAACGTAGCCTACAGCAACGCGAACATGGGCTTCCATCACAACGGCGATGCCGGCGCGCCTTTTGACGACGGCAGCGGGATGATGGACTACATCACCGTCGAGCGAAACATCTCCTACACCAACACCAGCTCGCACGGCATGGACCTCGATGGCGTGCGGTTCAGCACAGTCCGCAACAACCTGATCTACGGCAGCGGCAACGTGGGCATAATGTCCAACGGCGTAGGCGGCAAAGAGAACTCCCATGACAATCGCATCCTCAACAACACCGTGAGAAGCGTCAACAACTGGGCGTTCCAGATCTATACCAACAAAGGCGGCGCCAATAACAAGCTCTTCAACAACGTCCTGTACGCTGACGGCGCCAACTACGGCAGCATCGACATCCCAAGCAGCGCCGCGTCGGGCTTCCAGTCCAACTACAACGCCGTCGAGGACAAGTTCAAGTACGCCGGCAAGGTCAAGACCCTTGCCCAGTGGCGCGGGTACGGCTATGACCTCAACAGCATCATAGCCACCCCCGACCAGTTGTTCGTCAATCCCGCCGGCGGCGACTATCACCTCAAGGCCGGCTCTCCCGCGATCAACGCCGGCACTACCCTTGCCGACGTGACGGACGATCTGGAAGGCAGGGCCCGCGTTGCGCCGTATGACATCGGCTGCTACGAGTATTAGCCGCTTAAGCAACTAACATACCCGGTCTGTACCCGTTCAATGGGCCGCCGGAATGCTCCGGCGGCCCGTTTCGTGCCTTGGAGTTCCCCTGTTGAATCACCATGCTTATGCACCGGCTGTCCGGTCAGATTGCGCGTTCCTGCGGACACTGTAGGAGCCGCTGACTAAAGAGTCCCCTCAGCCCTCAATCTTCAGCCTGTTTTTCTTTGACTTGCCGCCTTTTCACGCTATAGTACCCCTTGCACCGGGATGCGGCGGCCGGAGTCAATTCGCCGCAAGAAGGGAGGGCCACAGTGATTCTGTGCCGTACATGGTGCACCAAATGCACCCCGCAGGCTCTGGAGTACTTTGACAACCACCTCAAGGAATGGACTGAGAAGGAGAAGGCCAAAATCCTGTGGACGAACCAGTCCTTCGGCACCATAGAAAGCAAAGCCGGCGCCAGAGATGCGGTACTCTTCATCAACATCTGGTACGAAAAAGAAGCGTAACAGCCCGGCCATAGCCTCGAGACAGAAAAGCGCTTTACAAGGGACGCGCACACTACCGCGTCCCTTTTGTTTTTCCGGCGGGACTCCTTCGCTCCTTCTGCATGACCACATCCGCTACCACAGCCCTGTGATCGCTCCACTGGGTCGACATCGCATGGCAGTCTACCGCCGTGAATCCCGCCGGCAGATACACGTGGTCTATTCGGGACATCGGGACCGCCGCCGGAATCGTCTTGCCCCATCCTCGTCCCGCCTGCGAGAACGCGTCAGTGAAGCCCCGCATCGCATCCCTCAGGTCCGCGTAGCCGCCCGGCGTGTTGAAATCCCCTGCGACAATAAGTGGCGAGGGGAGGGGCGATCGCATCAGGGCGAAGAAGTTGTCGAGCCTGCTTCTCGCGTATTCCATAACCCCGGGCTCCGGCACGATCTGCTCCCTAAGCGGGCACATGGGGAGATGCACGTTCACGAAGCATACAGCCGGGCGTCCCGGCGGCGTCACCTTTACCATGTGCCCCTCGCGTTTGGGGATCGCCGCATCGACCGCGCTCACCGGCCAACGGCTTAGTTCGAGTTTCGCAGTTTAGGCTGCCTTGGAACACAGTTCTACAAGTGCCTTTATGACTTTTGTCGACTTGCGGTCCCACTGCGGGGTGTTCAAAAAGGTCTCCCGCAGGCTTTGGCGTCTC
>Ga0315282_10018232_pt1 | contig 10052 bp, 6 predicted proteins | sample YL17G07_20_MG_FD_203693 | JGI IMG/M metagenome (GOLD analysis project Ga0315282, IMG submission 203693) | Sediment microbial communities from Yellowstone Lake, YNP, Wyoming, USA - YL17G07_20 | ecosystem: Environmental > Aquatic > Freshwater > Lake > Sediment | place: USA: Wyoming | collected... | reverse complement strand
GCGCCGCCGGGGCTCCGCCTGCCGCGCGCCCTTCCGGCAACGGCGCGCGCCGCCGCGGCCCGGCCATCGATCTGTTCATCGCCATCCGCGACGCCGACGCTCACGATGCGGGCTTCGAGTTGCTCGCCGTGCTTGCCGACCTGCTCACGCCCCGGCTCTCCGATGACGAATTTCTCTCCTATGCCCGCCTGCTGCAGCGGGAAATCGGCGAAGGCGCGACCGGCGAGATTGACGAAGAGGCTCTGGAGGCGCGCGATTCAGCCGACCCCGATTACGTCACCGTCTCGCTGGCCTCCACCCTGGCCGAGTACATGCACGCCCTGTGGCACGATGTGGAAGCGCGGCCGGGCGCCGGGCACCTGGCGCCGCAATTCCTTCGCCGCCGCTTCGAGCTGCTGGCCGGCATTTTCCCGCCCGATTCCGGCCAGACCCTGTTCCGTTGACGAGCAGAAAGGAGCGCGGCATGCCGCCCTGAAGGGCGCTGCTACAAATCCTCTTGTCTAACGTCGCTCGGACGGTTTTCGCAGAATTCGGATTGGGACGCCAATTTTGAGAGCTGCCCACGATCGGTCCGTGGTTATGACAGGTAAGCCAAGGGCCTGGGCGGTAGCCAAACAAACACGGTCGGCCAGCGAAAGCCCGAGCGGGCGGGTGACAGGCCGGAGCCACGCCGCCCGGTAGGCGCACTCACGGTCCACCGGGACGACCTCCAGCCGCAGCGGCTCCAGTGCATTGAGGACCTCGCGCTGGGGCACGCCCCGTTCGGCGAGTTTGCCGGCCACTTCCGCCAGGTTAATCGCGCTGATAGAGGCATTGCCGAGCAAGGGGATGAGGGCCTCGGAGCCCGGCTCGTCGTTGAGCCGGGCCAGCACCGCGGAGGCATCCAGCAGGCAACCTTTATTCACGGGCCGCTTCCCTGCGCCGTTCGGCGATCAACTCATCGGCCAGCGACACGCCTTGCGGAACGTAGCGGCGCACGATTTCCTGAGCGCTCTTCCACGCCCGCTCCCGGCTCATAATCACGACACGCCCTTCCTCCAACACTGCCACCACCTCATCTCCGGGCTTGACCCCCAAGGACTTGCGGAAGCGCTGCGGAAGAACGAGACGCCCGGCAGCGCCTACCCGCAAACGCTGCGCTACGCCACGATTCAAGCGATTTGCCATATGCAATTCATTATGGCAGAAAACAGAGAATGTGGCACGGCCTGTCGCGGCGGGCACATTATCTTCCCGTCACCATTTGAATTTGATCCCCATCTGGATCTGGCGCGGGTAGTTCGACTGCGGCGCGCTCACTGCCGCTTTGATGAGCGAGCCGAAGGTGGCGCTGGTCAGGCTGCTGTCAAACTGCTTGGTGTTCACGAAGAACGAGTTCAGCGCGTTGAAAACCTCTATGCGGAACTGGACGCTGTACTTCTCGTTGATCCGGGTCATCTTATTGAATGAACCGTCGATAAGGCGCACGGTCTGCAAGCGGATCCGGCCGTCGTAGTAGTTCGTGTAGCGCGTCGCCGTATACGACGGAAGGATGATCCAGTTGGGCTCGGTGCAGCCGTAGTCCACGCTCACCGGCTGCCAGGTCACCACGTTGCTGTTGCTCCAGTTGAGGATGCAGGGCTTCACCGCCTGCACCTTCGAGGCATTCCAGGTGAAGTTGGGGTTGCGCGCGTCGCTGAGTTGAAGCCCGGCGGGGATCGTCCAGGGGCGGCCCGAGGTGGACTGGAAGATGACGGTGTTTTCCCAGCCGCTGATCAGATGGCTCTTCCACCCGTGGGACTGGTTGAGCCAGCGGCGTCCTTTGCCCACCGGCAACTGGGAAATCATGCTGTAGACGAACTTGTGCGGGCGGTCGTTGCTGGTCACACCCTGCTGCATCACCATCTTCATCGCATCCTGGAAGCCGTTGCGCTCCATCGTCTTCGAGAAGGTGTAATTGACGTTCATGTTGACGCCGCCTTTGGCGCGCATCACGAAGGCGCCCTGCAAGGCGTTGTACCAGCTCAGCCCGTCGTTCCGCATGTACTCGGTCAGCGAGGTGAATTGCGGGAAGGGGCGGTTCAGCTCGTAGCGCGACCGCGTGGCGGCGGTGTAGTGCGTGGTCCCTTCGAACCCCGGCAGGTTCTGGAAGGGGTTGGGGAGGCCTTGCGTGCAATAGGTCTGGTTTTTCGCGCCCAGCAGATAGTTGCACTGGTCGCGGATCGAGGCATCGTCGTCGTTGAAGACCCGGGTGTTCTGCATATTCCTGCCCCGGTTGCCCACGTAAGAGATATCGACCCGGGCGCGCCCCTCACCCAGCGCCCGCTGGATGTTGAACGAGAACTGGTCCGCGTGGGGGATCTGGAAGTGCGAATTCACCAAATTGAAGCCGCGGCCCACGTAGGACATCAGCCCCTTGCTGTTTCCGTCGGGCTGAAGAATGGTGGGGAAGGGGTTCGACAGGCTGTTGGGCACCGGGGTGCGGTTGCTGTCGTTGGAGACGACCATGGAGGTGGCGGCGTTGAACCCGTAGCTCTGCATGTAACCGTTGTCGGGATTGATGTAGTAGCGCCCCCAGCCGCCGCGCAGCACCGTCTTGCGGCCCAGCGCGTAGGCAAATCCGATGCGCGGCTGGGGCGTCTTCAGATAAATGTCCGTAGCCCGGAGCGGCACACCGTTCTGCCCGGCAAACAGCAGGCCTCCTGTCAGCGGCTTCAGGTCCGGGAACTTGGCGCGATTGATCAGCGCCTCGACCGGGCTGACCACATCCGCGTCGAACCCGCGGTTCATACGGTTGTACCGCTCGTTCGGAGGCATATTCACATCCCAGCGGAAGCCGGCGTTTACCGTCAGCTTGCGGGTGACCCTCCAGTCGTGCTGCACCCACGGCGCGTAGTAGGGGAACATGTAAATGGGGAACATGTTGATATTCACGGTGCCGGAAGTCGGCGCGCCCAGCAGCCAACTGGCCAGCCCGATACCGCTCAACCCGTCGCTGCGCTGGTAGTCGGCTCGCGTGAAAGTGTCCGCCGCCGTCAGCGTGAAGATGTCGCCGGAGTTCTGCTGGGAGAACTGAATCCAGCGCATGTCCACTCCCCCCTTGGTCGTATGCCTCCCGTGAAACCGGTTCACGGAGGGATGGACCGACAGCGTATTGGTGTTGTCGGCGTTGAAGTACCGGCCCAAATTGAAAGGCGTCGCGTCCGAGCTGAATGGTTCAATCCTGTACCTGCCAAACCAATCGCCGTAGGGGAGTTGCGCGACCAGCGATTTCGGGAAACCGATGCTGGTCAAATCGAAGCCCCGGTTGGCCTCCCCGCTGTTGCGGTAGATGTAGCGGGCCAGCGAAACGCGCAGGTTGACCATCAGGGTGGGCCGCAGGGTGCCCGTCCAGTCCATCACCCCGGCGTAATTGGCGCGCCTCAGCGGCTGCGGCCCGTCCTCGCCGATCTTGTCGAGCAGCCCGTTGGTCGAGCGCAGTTCGTGCCGGTCGTTGGTTCCGTACCGGACGAAGACATGCTGCCTCTCGCCGAAGTTCTGATCCACCTTGGCCACTATGTTGTAGAACTTGTCCCGCGCCGGATTCTGTCCGCCGGATGCGAAGAAGTTGGACCTGGAGTAGTCGGCCCCGGGCGTCTTGGTGTTGGGAGCGGGGAAGTAATCGACGATTTTCCGGGCGATGGGGTTGATGCGGTCGGCCGGGATGACGTTACCGGAAAACGGGCTGCGCACCCACGTACCGCTCACCTGTTTCGTCGTAATCGGGTCGTAAATGGTGATCAGGCGGCCGCGGGCATCCAGCAGCTTGCTGAAATCACCGCTGCGCATCTCGGGCTCCGGCACGCTCAGCACCAGCGGCTGCGGCGTCCCTTCCCGATAGCCCTCGTAGGTGAACAGGAAGAAGGTTCTGTTGCGGCCGTTATACAGCTTGGGAATGTAGACGGGGCCGTCCAGTTCCACGCCGTATTGATCGAGGTAATGCCCGTCTTTGGGCGCGCCGTGGCACTTCCCGTTGGCGTCTACGGTCGCGCAGCGCGCGTTATTCTGGAAGGAGTTGGCGTCCCAGGCGTTTCGCCGCGCGAATTCGTAAACGGTTCCGTGCAGGCGATTGCCGCCGCTCTTCAGCGCCACGTTGACGATGCCGCCGCCGGTCCGCCCGTACTGGGCGTCGTAGGCGTTGGTCTGGATCCTGAACTCCTGAACGGCATCAACCGGCGGGACGAAGGCAATGTTATTGAGGCCGGCCTGCGAGTTGTTGGGCGCGCCGTCCAGCGTAAACTCGTTCTTGGCGTTGCTGCCGTTGATGCTCCAGTTGGCAATGGCGCCATTGTCGAAGGGCCGCTGGTAGGTCATCTCGCCATCGAAGTTGACGCCGGCCACCAGCACGGCCAGCATGAAGGGGTTGCGGGTGTTCAGCGGGTACTCTGTCACGCTTTGCTCGTCGATCAGGCCGCCCATGTCGCCGCTGGCGTTTTCCAGCAGCGGCGCCTCGGCGGTTACCGTCACCTGCTGGGTGATCGAGCCCAGCTCCAGCTTGACATCCAGCGTGGCCGTCTGGCCCACGTTCAGCTCCAGGCCCTGCTTGGTCGTGGTCTTGAACCCCGCGGCTTCCGCGCGCACCGAATAGACGCCGGGGTTCAGGAACGGCACCGTGTAATTGCCCTGCGAGTCGGTAACGGCATTGTGGGCCTCGTTGGTGCCGCTGTTGGTGACCGTCACCTTGGCGCCCGCAATGGGCGCCTCCGACGGATCCAGCACCCGCCCCGTGAGCGTGGCCCTGAATTCCTGGCTGTACAGGAACGAAGAAAGAAGAAACACCAGGCCGCACAGCAAGCCGCTTCGGATTGTCCGCATAGACACCTCCCACCCTAGTGTTGTCCGACGTTGTAGCGCAAAGCGCAGGCCGCGTCAAGCCGGAATCGGACGCCGGAATCGGCCGCCGGAATCGGACGCAGATTTTTCCCGCCCCGGGCGAATTCGGTGTTATCGTCGGCGGCATGGAAGCGGATAAACGGCGTGCGCTGCGCTATCCGGCTGACTTCCGGGTGACGTGCCGGTGCAAAGAGCAGCACTGTGATGGATCCGCGATCAATCTGTCCCGCGGCGGATTGTTGGTATCCACTCCGGAGCTTCTGCCGGTCGGCGCCATACTGGAGATAAGTTTCGAGATTCCCGGCGCCGAGCCCCTCAGCTTCAAGGCGCTGGTGCGGCACGCCAGCGTGGAAGGCGGGACGGGCATCGAGTTCCTCGAGGCCTTGCCCCGCTACCAGCAGGCGCTCGCCGCTTTCCTTGAACGCCTGGACCTGGAATGCCGAGCCGCTGCGGGATTCGGCGCCTGAGACGCAAATAAATGCCAAAGAAGAACGGCACATTCTGCTCCCGGGTAAGGTGGCAGGGGCGCGAGGCCTATGCCGTCCAGAACGATCTGGTGCGCATGGTGACGCTGACCGGCGGCGGCCACATCGCCAGTTTCAGCTTTCATGGGGCGCGCGGTGCGGCCGGGATGAACCCGCTTTGGACGCCGCCATGGAAGACCATCGAGCCGCAGCGCTACTCGCCCGCCGCGCATGCCGCCCGCTACGGCCCGCCGCCCGCCGGGCAGCTTCTGGCCGGCATCGTGGGGCACAACCTGTGCCTCGATTATTTCGGCGGGCCGTCGGAAGAGGAGGCGCGGCTGGGCCTGTCGGTGCATGGCGAAGCGCCGAACCAGCTCTGGCGCAAGGTCCGGGCCGGAGCCACGGCGGAAGGCGCGTGGCTGGCGCTGGCCACGCGGCTGCGGGTCGCCGGCCTCGACTTCCAGCGGGAGATCCGGTTGCGGGCCGGCGAGTCGGTGGCCTGGCTGCGGGAAACCGTCACCAACCGCAGAGACGCGGACCACTTCTTCCACTGGGTTGAGCACGCCACGCTCGGCCCTCCCTTCGTCAGCCACCGCGACAGCATCGTCAGCCTGCCCGGTGCGGAGGCCAGAACGCTGCCGGACGGCTACGACGCCGACTGCCTGCTGCGGCCCGATGCCGAATTCCGCTGGCCTCATGCGCCGGGCGCATCAGGAGGCAGGGTGGACCTGACGCGGCCCTTCCCCCGGCGGGGCTTCGGCTTCGCGGCCGGCATACGGCTGAATCCGCGCCGCGACCTGGAATTCGTCGCCGTCACCAACACCCGCGCCAGGCTGCTGTTCGGCTACTGCTTCCGCAGGGCGGATTTTCCGTGGATGACCATGTGGCATGAAGACCGCGCCCGCAAGGGACCTCCCTGGATGGGGCGCTGCCAGTCGCTGGGCCTGGAATTCGGCACCACCGCTTTGCCGGTGGGACGGCGCGGCACCTTTCTGGCCGGCCCGCTGTTTGGGACCCAGACCCTGACCTATGTGCCGGCGCGCGCCTCGAAGACCATCCGCTATTGCGCCTTTCTGGCGCGCCTCCCCGCCGACTTCGGCGCTCTGGGCGACGTGAAGCTCGAGGATGAAGCGCTGGCGCTGTACGGCAGCTCCGGCGATCAGCCGCTGCTGCTGAAGGCCGCCGGCGCCCGCCGACTGCTGGGTGCGGAATGCTGAGCGCGGAGTGCTGAGTACCGATAGAAAATTTGGATGCGCGGCATAAGCACCTTGGTTTGCGCAACCGGCAACCCTGTGTTGAACTGAAAGAATGAGGGACGGATCGCGAGCCGGAGCCGCCAACGCGCCTGCCGCCATTGCCTATCACCGGCGCTGGGTGCGGTTGCGCGCCGAGTTTGCCACCTCCGGCGACGGAGCGGCCCTGGTCCGCGCCCGCGCCGGGTTGTTGGACCGCCTGGTGCTGGATGTGGCCGCCTCGGGCCCGGCCGCGACTCCGGAAGTCGCGGAGTTTTGCCTGCTGGCCACCGGCGCCTGGGGCCGCCGCGAGCTATTCCCTCACAGCCAAGCTGACTTACTCCTGCTGTTCGACCGGCAGCCGGCGCAGGGCCCCGGCCGGCGCCGCATCGAGGATTTTCTCGGTGAGCTGCGGGCCACCGGCGCGGGGTTGGGCCACTCCGTTCGGTTGCTGGCCGACTGCATTGCGCCCGATCCGTACGACCCCGGCTTCACCCTGGGGTTGCTGGACGCCCGGCTGGTGGCCGGCGGCCGCGGGCTATTTGACCGCCTGCTGGAGGCCTTGCCGCGCCTGGTGGTCCGCGAGCGCGACGCGCTGGCTCACGCCCTGGTCACCGCCGCCGGCCGCCGCCACGCGGAATTCGAGCACACCATTCACCACCTCGAGCCGGACGTCAAGGAATCGCCCGGCGGCCTGGAAGACTGGCGCCTGGTCCGCCGCCTGGCCTTGTTGCTTCGCGGCGACCAGAAGCGGCTGCCCGGCGAGGAAGAACTGTTCGAGATCGCCGGGGCCGATATGCGCGCCGCCCATGCTTTTCTTTGCGCCGCGCGTTGCGCCCTGCACTTTCTGACCGGGCAGGATTCCAACCTCCTTACCTTCGACATGCAAGGCCGGGTGGCCGAAACCTTCGCCCCCCTCGCCCAGCGGGAAGGCGAGAGCGGCATGGGCCCCGAACAATGGATGCGCCGCTACTTCCGCCACGCCCGCGACGTGCACCGGCAGACGCACCGCTCGCTGCGGCAGGCCGAGGCGCCGCGGGCCGGCCTGCTGCGATGGTTCGAGCAGCGCAAGCAGCGCTTTTCCAACGCCGATTTCGTGGTTCACGGCGGCGAGGTATTCCTGCGCAATCCCATCGCGGCGCAGCGCGACCCCGGCCTGTGGCTGGACCTGTTCGAGTTCCAGGCCCGTCACGGCGTCGTGCTGGGCGCGGAAACCGAACACCGCCTCCAGCGGCAGCTTCCGGAGCTGGCCGGCTGGGCGCGGCAGGCGCGCGATTTGTGGCCGCGCTTGCGCCGCATCCTGGCCCTGCCGCGGGCCTACGACGCCCTGGTCGAAATGCACGAACTGGGCGCGCTGGGTGAATTGTTGCCGGAATTCCGCGCGATCGAATCGCTCGTGGTCCGCGACCTGTATCACCGCTATACCGTGGATGAGCACTGCCTGCAGGCCCTGCGGCGGCTTCATGAATTGCGTCCCGCGGCCGGGGACGAGCCGGCACAGACGCCGCCGGGAGCCGAGCCGCCGGGGGCCGCGGACCAGCGGGAGCACGCCGAATGGTTTGCCGGGCTGCTGGGGGAACTCGAGGAGCCGCACGCCTTGTTCTTGGCGCTGCTGCTGCACGACTTGGGCAAGGGCGATGCGGCAGCGGTTTCCGAGGAAGGCGGGGTGCTCCGCGCTTCCGCCCGGCTGGCCGAGGGCATCCTCCAGCGCCTGGCCATGGACACAACCGAGCGCGATACGGTCCGCTTCCTGGTGGCCAACCAGCACTTGATGGCTTCCATGATCGGCGGCCGCGACATCGCCGACCCGGCTGTGGCTCGCCAGCTGGCCGCCGGCGCCGAGACCGCCGAGCGGCTGGCGATGCTCTGCCTGCACACCTGGGCCGACATGCAATCGGTAAATCCCGGCGCCATGACGCTGTGGAAGCAGTGGCAGCTCCGGCAGTTGTACACGGCCGCGCTCAAGGAACTGACCCGCCGGCTCGACAGCGACCGCGCCATTCCCGCGGAAACGGCGCTGGTGTTCCCCCCGGAGGTCGCGCGCTTCCTGGAAGGATTCCCGCGCCGCTACCTGAAGACCCACGCGCCGGCCGAGCTCCTGGCACATTTCCGGATGGCCGGAGAACTGCCGGCCAAACCCGTGCGGCTCTCGCTCAGCCGCCGCCATGGCCACCACCGGCTGCTGCTGCTCACCACCGATCACCCCTTCCTGTTCGCGGCCGTAACCGGCACGCTGGCCGCGTTCGGGATGAACATTCTGAAGGCCGAAGCGTTCTCCAACCGCCGGGGCATCGTGCTGGACACGTTTCTGTTCGACGACCTACGGGGCGGGCTGGAGCGAAATCCGCGGGAAACCGAGCGGCTGCTGGAAAGCATCGAGGGCGCGGTGTTGGGCAAGGTGGATGTGGCGGCGCTGATCGGGACGCGCCTGGACAGCCTGCCGCCCGGACGCACCACCTTCTCGGTCGAGACCCGCCTGCGGATCCAGCGGGCGCCCACGGGCGCCAGCACATTGCTGGAGGTGGAGGCGCGTGACCGCCCCGGCTTACTCTACCGTATCTCCAACGTGCTCTCGGCCCACGGCTGCAACATCGAGGTGGTGCTGGTGGACACCCAAGGTCACAAGGCCGTGGACGTGTTCTACATCACGCGTGGCGGCGGGGCGCTGGATGCCGACTGGGAGGCGGCGCTCGACAAGGAGTTGCGCCGCGTGCTGGGCGGATAGCCTGCCCTCCCGCGGCGGCCTCACCCGGCGCCGGAGCCGCGAGAACCTACTTCCTTATCGGATGCTGCGGTTGTAGTTCTCGATCCACTCCAGGAACTTGCGCGCCGTGCGGTCCAGGTTCTCTTCCGAGCCGCCGCCTTCCAGTACCTCGCACAGCTCGTAAGCCACCAGGCCGTTGTAGCCGATGTCGCGAAGGGCGTTGAAGAAGGTCTTGTAGTCGATGAAGCCGGTGCCCATGGGCACGGCCCTCACCAGGTCGCTTTCCTGCCGCGCGAAGTTCACCAGCGTCGGATCGTACTTGTAGCGGGGGAACTTCTTGTAGTCGGCGGCGATGGTGAAGGCGATGTAGGGGGCCATCTTCTTGACCGCGGCGGCCAGCTCCGGCCCGCTCAGGCCCTCCAGCGACGGCGACCAGGCGTCGAAGCCCGCTTTCACGTTCGGCTCATCGACCTCCTTCAGCAGCCAGTACATGGTCTCGTGATGCACGGCGATGTCGTGGTGGTTCTGCACGGCCAGGGTGACGCCGTATTTGGCCGCCTCTTTGGCCGACAGCTTCAGGCCGGCGACCACCGCCCCGTACTGCTGGTCGAAGGGAATGCCGGCGCGCTCATAGCCGGTGAAGACACGGACCAGGGGCACGCCCAGGTCCTTGGCCAGGCGGGCCAGCTCGCCCACGTAGGCGGCCTGGATTTCGGCGTGGGGTATTCCGGGGCGGTCCATCCCGGCGCTGTAGTCGGTATAGCCGGCCAGCGCCACCACCTCCAGGCCCAATTCCTTGAT
>Ga0315282_10018230_pt1 | contig 10054 bp, 13 predicted proteins | sample YL17G07_20_MG_FD_203693 | JGI IMG/M metagenome (GOLD analysis project Ga0315282, IMG submission 203693) | Sediment microbial communities from Yellowstone Lake, YNP, Wyoming, USA - YL17G07_20 | ecosystem: Environmental > Aquatic > Freshwater > Lake > Sediment | place: USA: Wyoming | collected... | reverse complement strand
TGACAAGATTAGGATTGCTACATTCACTAAAGGCAAGAGGCAAGATATTCCTATCAATGTTCCTGAATATTACTGGAAATACCTTGATTGGCGATACCAAACGCTTGAAATTATTAAAGACAGAAAAGGCAGATTGTTCTTCCACATCACATTCTCTAGAGAGGTCAGAAGGCACTCTGGCGACATAGTTCACGTTGAACACGTACCTAGTTCTTGCCAAAACAAGCTTCTGGGTGTGGACCTTGGAGTAAATAACCTTGCTGTCACTTCCGATGGTAAGGTTTTCACAGGTCATAAAACTAAAATTATGCAGTATCAGTTCTTGAGGAGAAAACTTCAGCGTAAAGGCACAAAGTCTGCCAGAAGAAAGCTTAAGGCTATCTCTGGAAGGCAGAAACGCTATATGCGTGGGGTAAATCACAAGATCAGCAAGGAGATTGTTGCTTCTGCTGACACTATTGTGTTGGAGAACCTTAAAGGAATACGAGAGGGGAATAGGTGTATGGGCAAGAGGTTGAACAGATGGCTCTACAGCTGGAGCTTCTACCAATTGCAACAGTTCATTAGCTACAAAGCAATGAGAGAATGTAAATATGTTGTCTTTGTTGATCCATACATGACTTCTCAAATATGCTCCAACTGTGGTGAAATTGGTTCCAGATACTTTGATTGCTTTTATTGTTCTCATTGCGGATTTTCCTCACAATCTGATTTCAACGCTTCTTGTAACTTGCGTAGGCATCCTGTAACAATGCCACACAACTCAATGGATGAAGGCAAAGGTCAATTGACAACTGCGCCTGACATTAGGGTTAAAAGCCCTTGCCTTTAGGCAGCGGGATTATGTTACGTTCTTTGGCAATGTGATTATATATTTATAAACCTTTTCAATGGTTGATATGTTTTAATTTGCGCTTTACTGTTTTAATAGTCTTTATGCATATTCCTACCGACCAAATAGCTTGCTATCGATACCTTGTGAACAAATTAATATCCCAGATTTAAGTATTTATCCTACAAATTAGTAATAACTAATAGATACTCCTATAAAGTAGATAAAACAGAAAGATTTAAATACTCAAAAGGTTTCCCACTACTAAATAGTAAATATTTAAATTAGGAGGAGATAAAATGAAGAAAATTTTGGGAATAGCAGCACTGTTTGTATTGCTGGCTAGCTTTGTATCTGCAGTGAACATGGTAATAACACCACAAGTAGTACATTTAGACACAACAGATTCTAAAGATGTTGAAGTTTGTGTAACAAAATCAAATGCATCACCATATGCTGGTCTTGATTTGTCTATTACAAGCATATGCCAGGACTTGAATGCAGATGAAGTATGCAGTCCTAGTGAAAATGGCAACGCAGTAGGAATATTTGATGCAGTGGTTAAAACCTCACCAACAGATGCAAGTGGTTGTGGAAAAGTTACTCTTTCAACAACTAATGCTCCAGGCGGAACATTTGCTTACAGCGTTTTGAGCCAAAATGCAGGCGTAGTAGTTGACGAAGAGACTGGTCTTGCATATGTACCAGAATTTACCACAATAGGCGCAACTTTGGCATTAGTCGGTGCTGGACTATACATCTACAAAAAGAAAAAGCAGTAAGCTTTTTTTATTTTTTTATAATTTTAAATAAACCAAACGAGTTAAGGTGAAAAATATGAAAAAAATATTGTTATTTATGATGATTCCTTTAATATTACTAAACGCTGTTTCTGCAGCTAGCATAAACATTGTTTCTGACACATCAAATAAATATTTTGATGGCACTAACTGGCAAAATGCAGTTGCTACTTGGGTGCATGGTAGTTGGCCAAGCATTAGTGGAGCAACATGGATATGGAATTCAAATCTAATAACAGATCCAAGCCAAGATGAAACAGTTCAATTTCAAAAATCATTTGAGTTACCTGCATGCAATGCATACACAGGAAATATCCGGATAACAACCGATAATGAATACATTTTGAAGATAAACGGTAATAATGTCGGATCAGATACAAACTGGCAAAATATAGAGACTTATAACATTGATTCTTACCTTCAACATGGGACAAATTTAATAGAGATAGAAGCTAAGAATCGAAAATGTAGTACTGATAACATACCCCCAGACCAGTGTAACGCGTATAATAATCCAGCAGGAGTTTTGTATTCAGCTGACATTAGCTATTGTGATCAAGCAGAAGTTCCTGAGTTTACAACTGTCGGGGCAACATTGGCTTTGGTTGGCGCTGGACTTTATGTCTACAAAAAGAAAAAGCAGTAAGCTTTTTTTTATTTTTTTATAATTTTAAATAAACCAAAGGAGTAAAGGTATAACATATGAAAAAAATAATCTTATTTATGATGATTCCTTTAATATTACTTAGCACTGTTTCTGCCAAACCAGTTTGCAACGAGGGTCCTGGAGCAATATGGACAACCAATAATGATTGCGGAAATGCAAGTCAGGATGTAAACCATTATGCAAGTGGGGACAGGGTATTCATAAATGGAGATAATTTCTGCCCAGGTGACCATAATTGGACAATAACCGGCCAACCAGGCAATGCTTCTTGTAATCCAGGTATCATTGCAGCAGGTGTTTATGATGTTAATGAATCTGGTGCGTTCTGCATTGACGCCTATATTGTTGGGCCTATTGATTGCGGCGAATACAAGGTGGATTTTGGTAAAAAGAATGATAATTTTAGGGTTGAAGAAACAACATCCGTACCAGAGTTTACAACCATCGGTGCAGCATTAGCATTAGTTGGCGCTGGCATATACATTTATAAAAAAAAGCAGTAAGCTTTTTTAAATTAAAAATATCGGAGGGAAAAAAATGAAAAAATTGTTATTGTTGGTTTTAGGGCTAATTGCAGTTAGTGCAGTTTTGGCTGGACCCCCTTCTTCAGATTGGGATAAGTCTACCATGAATTTTACTATTACAACTGGCAGTTGTTCTGAAGTAACAGCTAGAGTGTGTAATGTTGGAAGCGATATGAATGGCACATCAACCTATGAAGTTTATTATAATGTGTCTGGAAATCCGAAAGAGGGTAGCATAGTTGATAGTGGCATTATTAACGCCTTAGTTGCCGGTGAATGCCAGGTACTAAGTTATGACCCTGTAAATGTTGAAGGTAACTACATGTTTAAGGCATACCAAAGACCTGGACACCCAGGAGAGGGTGTATTGTGGTCAGATGCAATAGAAGTAGGCTCATGCACAAACGAGATCCCAGAATTCACAACCATTGGTGCAGGTATTGCTTTGTTAGGTACGGGCATTTATCTTTATAAGAAAAGAAATTAAATTCTTTTTCTTTTATTATTATTCTTACCATAAAAACCAGCTAGATGTAGCTACAATGTAGACTGCCAGCAATAGATTTGCTGTTAGATGGGCTGTAATGCAGCTTTCTATTCTCTTTTGCTTATACAACAATAGATTCAGTAATATTCCTGCCATCAGACCAGAAAGCCACCTGTTATGCGAAAAACCGAAGAATAGCACAGTAAAGATAAAAGATGGCAGAGTGTATTTTCCAATGGGTACTTTTCTCCAATTCTTGCTGATAAAAATCCTCATTAAAAAGCCTCTTGTAAACAACTCTTCAATAAGTGGGGCAATAATGATAAAACCTGCAAGTTTTGATATTAAATAAAACGTGTTAGTGGGTATGAATTCAATCGAATAAAGATGAGGGTACCAATTCTCTATTAAAAGCCATAAAAAGGCTATAATGACTCCAGTGGCTATTGCAAAGCTATCTAATCTGAATTTAAGCTTATACTCTTTCCAATAAAACGCCAAAAGTATTATAGCTGCTATAACATGAAAGGTATAGGCTAACTGCTTATCCATAAAAAAGCTAACTAAAGGGTATAAAACGAGATAAACAGAAAATGGAACTATATATTCCCTCATAAGCTCAAATTAATCTTCAAGTATAAAATATTAACCATTTTTACAGGCAATATGGGTTTTTCAATAATAAATGGATGATCACATATACCTGACAAATTTATTGTTTTCATCAACCAGAACAACTTTAGGCTCTATCCTTTTATTAGAAAGCTCAAACCCGCATATAATAACCTTATCTCCTTTTTTAATCTTTAAGGCAGCAGCCCCATTCATGCATACGATCCCAGAATCCTTCTTCCCCCTCATTACATAAGTTTCAAGCCTTTCTCCGTTAGTGGCATCCCATACAGCAACCTTTTCCCCTTCATCAATGCATGCTTTTTCCATCAGAGTTTCATCTATTGTTATGCTTCCGACATAATCCACCCTTGCCTCTGTTACAGTTGCCCTATGGATTTTGCTTCTAAGATAAAATCTCATGCTAAAAGGCAAGAGCTTGATATTATTAAACCTTTTGAAAACGATCACTGGCAAAAGCAGCCTAAAGGAATTAGTCAATATATCTGATAGTTTTATTCTGTAAAAAAATATTATTCTACTTTATGATTTAGGAGTGAGTACCAGACCCTTTATTTTCTAGCCCTTAATCTTTTCTTAAATACTTCCATCCTTTTTAGATAATCGCTCATTTCCCTTGCCATATAATTCATGCTCTCAATAGATCCCCTTTCTTGAGCTTCTTTGAATTTATTAATATGCTTTTTCAACTGTTTTTCATATCCTTCTAGCTTCTTTCTTATTTTAGCTTTTCCCACAATAATTTCACTTCTTGATAATTTTCACAAATAGCTTTGTATATATTAGTAAGATCTTCATAATTCAATGAGCTCTCTGAAATGGTTTTTTTATCCCTAAGTTCCCTATACATACTATTAAATTCCCTTATCTTTTTAGGATCCATCCCTTTTTTAAAAAGATATAGCTCAACCTCTCTTTCAGAGTAGGGCTTGTTTTTTATTAAGGAAGATATCATATGAAGCCCTCTTAATCTCATTATTAGCGGATAAACTGCTCCTTTTATATCCTTTTCTTCCACAAGATATTTTGCGAGCCTCAAGGAACTTTCTGTGGTTTCGATATACCATTTTGTGTTTTTTTTAGTTATATTTTCTTTTTTATATTTTTGTATTAGCTGTTGATTTAGCAAGGGTATTGATTCCCTCACTGCAGGCAATATCAATGGAGCAGTATATCCTATTGCCCTTTTAAGTTCTTCTGGAGACATAGAGATGATTTCATATTCGTTTACCCTTTTTTTTAGTTTTATCCTTCCGTCAGTTATTACAAGAACATCTATATCAGATTCAGGTGTTTGCTCATTCCTTGCATAAGAGCCATGCAGGTAAATCCCCTGTATGTTTTCCAAAAAAGGCTTCAGAATATAAAGAATTTCTTCCTTGATGTCTTCCAGGGTTTTTTCCTGTAAGGTTATGACTACCTTTTTGCCAATAGTTTCCCTAGGAAGGTAAATATGCCCTCCGTTGCCTATCTGCTGTACCGTTTTTGTTATTTGTTTCATATGTATATACAGTATATACAAATAATATTTAAATGTTTTGTTTTTAGACAGATAGACCCTTTATCAATTAAATTGTTAGTGAGAGCTGCTACCTTCAAAGAAATTGTTCAATTTGAAAAGGGGCAAAAATTGGAAAGCAATAACAAAAGCCATGCAGAATCTAATTTTTTTAACTAGGATTTGGTAACCTTTTTAAACATATCCCCCCTAAATAACCTAAAATGCGAAGAAAATTAATATTCATGCTGTTGATATTCCTGCCCATTGCGTACGCTTTAGACTATTACGCAGACGTTAATATTAATGTTGATAAAGATGGATTTGTAACAATCCAGGGTAAAACAAACAGCCCAGGATTATTAGTAGATAATACTAATATCTATACGTCAAAAAACAAGGGTTATTGGATGCTAAATATAACTACAGAAAATCAGTTCTCTGATTTTATTTACAGGTTAAACCTTCCCCCATCTGCTTCAATAAACTATATCAAAGGCTCAGGCTCTTTTAGGATTGAGCACAAACTTAGAAGCTTTTCAATAATTGGATTAGGGGAAAATAAGCCGCTTTCAATAATTGTTCAGTATAACATGGAGAAAAAGACAGATTTTGGAATATACCTATTACTGCTCTCAATAGCAATAATCATATTCCTTTTTTTACTGAGAATTACAAAAGCAAATCTCTCCAGGAAGGAAAAACAATCAATCAATCTGGATGGTTTAAGTGCCAGACAAAAAAAGATAATGAACCTTTTGATAGAAAAAAAGAAGCCCCTGACCCAAAAATATATACAAACAGAATTAAAACTGCCAAAAGCATCTGTCTCAAGAAATATAAGAACACTTGAATTAAGAAATAAAATAACCAAAGAGGATGCAGGTATGTCAAATATCATCAAGCTAAGGTAGTTGTTCCGCCTGTTCCGGTTAAAATTAATATGTTGTTCCAGTTTCCTAATATATACAATTAGCATGGAGGTGCTAAAAAATGAAGAAACATCTGGCAATTGGGCTAATGTTTTTAATGGTTATGTCAATAATAACCTTGGCATTAGCTGAGGAAAACAACACGGAAAGTGGTGATAGACCAAATGAAACAGAAAGCCAGGGAACCGACAACGAGATAAACGAAACAGATATAGATAATGAAACCCAAAATGAAGTTGGGGAGATGCAAACACCCCACGGTGCTGAGGTAAGGCTTTTGCAGCTGGAAAAGGCAATTTCAAGAAATATTGACAGGGGGCAATATATAATAGACACTGCCAAAAATGCAAGCAAGAATGTTACAGAGCTTGAGGCAATACTTCTTGAGATGCAGTCATTGCTAACAGAAGTGCAGAATGCTGATCCATCCGCAGATGATGCAGTAAAGCAATTTGTTGATCTAAAAAGCGATGCAATAGAACTCTCAAAACAGTTCCGGGATAAGGCAAGGGAGATTGTAGGCCCAGCTGAACTGGGCAAGTTGAGAACTAGGCTACAGCAGATTAACTTAGGAAATCTTCAAGAGCTGCAGGAAAAAATCAAAGAAAAGATAAAAGAATATAATGTGGAACAGCTGCAGAAACTGGTGAGTATTCTAGGTTTGGATGAAACCATTGTTGAGCAATTACAGAATGGGGAGATTACAGTAAAGGAACTAAAATCTCAGATAAAGCAAAAGATTCAATCAATGAGCACTATAGAGAAAAAAGATGCTTTTTCAAAGCTGAAGGAAGAAGGAGTAAAGAGGCAGATCTTTAAAAAATCAGCTATAGAAAAAGCTAAACTAAACATTCTGGCAAGAAAAGAAGCAAGACTAACAAATAGGTTAAGCCAGATAGGCAATATAAAAGACCCTGAAAAAAGGCAAATAGTGCAAGAGAGAATTACCAACAGGCTGCAGTTAGTAACCAATAAAGAGGAATCTGCACTAAATGGGCAAACAAAATCTGCAGAGAGGAAAGGGACTGGAAAAGGTGGTGCAGAATGAAAACCGCAATAATCCTGCTATTAATAGTGTCAGCGCTTATTTTGGGATGCACAAAAGAGACACCACAGGCAACTCCAAATCAGCTAAGTGCCTCATCTGAAGTAACACAACAGGAAGCCCTGAATGAGGTAAACAATAGCTTGCTTCCAGAGGATAATGACATTGAGATTGGAGAAATGATTTGATTTGTTTTTTCTTTTTTTGTAACTACTCAAAAATAGAAAACTTTAAAAATAGCAATCAATTTCCCTATACACTTAGTGAAAGATTATGCCATCTAGACTATACATAGCTGATGAAATCCAGTCAGGACAAATTACAAGAGAATATGCTATACCTAAAGAAGCAGGTTTTAGATATGGTATCCAGCATGTTTTAATTTCTGGGATCCATGAAGCCCTTGATCAAGGCGGTTTTAATGTTGTAGATTTTCATATTAATAGAGGCCCAAAACAAAGGGGAGATTACTACGCTGGAAGTTTTAGCATAACTGGTATTCCAGGAAGAGTAGATATCTTACCGCATGGTACAAATATTGCTCCCGCCATAACAAGGGCCATAGAAGAGACTACCTATACTCCATTATGTAGAGTGGATTATATGGTTAATTCTTTAGGAAGAGTGCAACTTAATGTTAAACCAGCTAAAGGATATGAAACTAATCCCACAATAGCATCATTGGGTGAACATGCCATAGATATTTTGCAAAATTGCGATTTGGAAAGTGCTTTAGCAGCACAAACAAGATCTAGTTCAGACCCTTTAAGGGTGCAATTAAGGGCAGTGCTAGATAGCGCATTTGATGAAGGATTAGGTATCGGAAAAGTATGGCTAAGAGACAAGCCTTCAAGTTATCCAAACCAGTATCTTTTCAGCGTCTCTACGGATCAGGCTGACCCTACTGGCAAATCAATGAGCCAGGTGTTACAACATAATGCAACAGCATCAGAAGATAGCAGTCAACTACCTCTTGCAGAGGTCATATTTTCAGTACAACCAGATGGAACTATTGAAACAAAAGGCAGGGTGTTAAGTACCGTCTCACAGATTACAGACACAAAATTAATTGATTCAGTGGAAAAAGCAGTTTCGGAATCATTACACAAAACAGTGATTCAAAGACTTCTGAACTAATTCCTTATAGCTTTTAATACTTCATCCCTCTTCTTTTCCATTAGTTTGTTGGTTTTTGCTTCTAAATTTAATCTTAATAAAGGCTCTGTATTGCTTGCTCTCACATTAAACCACCAGTCATCAAAGTCAATTCTAATGCCGTCCAGATAAGAAATCTTTCCATCTTTATACAACATTGCCAATTCTTTTATCTTGCCCTCTTTATCTTCCACTTCTGAGTTAATTTCTCCCGAAGCGGAATACTTCTTTAGCGGCTTGATAAGCTCGCTTAATCTTCCACCTTTGACAGATATAATCTGGATAATCTTTAATGCAGCTATAACACCAGAATCAGTATAAAAGTTATCCCTGAAATAGAAATGGCCAGAAAGCTCTCCTGCAAAAACAGCCTTTTCCTTTCTCATCTGCTCCTTTATAAATGAATGGCCAACCTTACACATTCCTGAAGTCCCACCAGCTTTCTCAACAATTTCTTTAACAATCCAGGAGCTTCTTAGATCATAAAGCACCCTTCCGCCTTTACCCTCTTTTAATATTTCCTCTGCTATCAGGCATGTAACAAAATCAGCTGGAATTGTTTCACCTTTCTCATCAATAAAAAATACCCTGTCTGCATCCCCATCCAATGCAATGCCAAAATCTGCTTGCTCAGAAACTACTTTTTTCTTCAAATCCACTAAATTTTCCTCTTTTAGGGGATTTGCCTCATGATTAGGGAAATTGCCATCCGGCTCAAAGTACATCTTAACTACCTTCAAAGGCAGCTCATCCAGAACAAGCTCCATATCTACTCCACCCATACCATTTCCAGCATCTATGACTACTTTCAATGGTTTAATCTTTTTAACATCAAACATAGTTAAGATATGTTTCTTATAGGCTTTAGTAATCTCCTTTTTACTGACCCTGCCTTTTATTTTTGGATTATTAAACTTATTATTCAGAACTAGTTTTTCAATATCTAGGATACCTGTGTCCCCAGATATAGGTATTGCCTCTTTCCTGGTAAACTTAAATCCATTATACTTTCCAGGATTGTGGGAAGCAGTAACCATTACAGAAGCAGGTGTTTTCAGATGCCAGCATGCAAAATAACTCCTTGGGCTGGAGCATAGGCCTTCTACCTCAATGGCATCAGCTCCCTGGTCAGTAATCCCCTTGACAAGCTCATTCTTGAGGCTTTCAGAGCTTTTCCTCATATCCTTCGACACCAAAACCTGTTTTACCTTTAAAAAATAAACAACAGCCCTTCCTATCTTATAGGCTAATTTTTCATCTAATTCAGTAGGATATATACCTCTGACATCATATGCTTTAAAGATTGACATAATATTAATCAAAAATAGAATTTATATAAAGGTTTCGCCTCCTTAGGCGTTGCGTGGAAACTCCAATAATCATTCTTCGAATTTGCCCAGAATAGTTTCAATAGTTCCTAGATATCGGACTACCTTCTGTTTAACTTTTCCTTTATCATCTCTTCTTCCTTCAACAACATA
>Ga0315282_10018229_pt1 | contig 10055 bp, 8 predicted proteins | sample YL17G07_20_MG_FD_203693 | JGI IMG/M metagenome (GOLD analysis project Ga0315282, IMG submission 203693) | Sediment microbial communities from Yellowstone Lake, YNP, Wyoming, USA - YL17G07_20 | ecosystem: Environmental > Aquatic > Freshwater > Lake > Sediment | place: USA: Wyoming | collected... | reverse complement strand
TGCATGACGGAAACTATTCAGGAGCATCAGGCCTGTCGTATCCCCTATCGATGAGCGTCTACGTTACCCCTGCGCTCCAGCGAACGCTGCAGGACAGTGAAGTGGTGGGCAACGTATCGTTTGATGTGTTCATTGCAAATGGAAGGGTGATGGAGACAAAAGGTGTGTTTAGCTATGCCGCGGTGTTTGGATTTGTACCTGTGAGGTATCAGCTTGATTCTCCGTTCTCTGACGGGTTCTCCTTCTTCGGGTTCCTGCTTCTTCTGTTCACGATGTTCAACATGGCAGGATTTGCACTGGGACTGGTTCTGGCATATGTTGTTTCAAGATACTTGGCGCGCGCTAAATATGGTCATTGATGATTTCTTTTACTTTGGGTTCTGTCAAGTCTTCGGTTGATTCATCTCCTTGTCAACTTTCGCGCGCGCTAATTAAAATTGACTATTCTGGGAATCCACGTTTGTTTTTCATTTCTCAAGCATTGAGCAAACAAGAGGGCTTCTTCACTAATTAACGTGTAAAGAGACTGCTTACTGCCATGTCTGATTCTCGCACGCGCCTAGGGTTTTCTGAAGAAGTACAGTGCCCAGCCCATTGTTTCGCGTTGCCATTGGAGGTAAACGTGTTTTTCTCGTTTCATGCGTTCTAGTATTTCGGGTAGGTCTGGGTCGGTTGCGTTGGCTTCGGCATACTGGGTTATTGCCCACCAACCGAGGGTTTCATAATGGTCAAAGTCTTGTTGTGTGCTGACGATTGTGTATATGCATATTAAGCCTAATGCTTCGGCGGTTTTTATGTTGTCGTAATGTGAGTTGGCGAAGTCTTCGCGTTTCATATTGTCCGATTTAAGATACTCAGGGTCTGGTGGCTTGAGCCAGTAAGGTTCGCCGACGATTACTGTCCCTTGTGGTTTGGTCATGCTCTTGAGGGCTTCTAGTGTGCCTTTGTAGCCGTTCCATATCCACGTGGCACCCATGCAAGACGTTAGGTCGAAGAGCACGTCTTCGGGTGGCTTGTAGTTCTTGGCGTCTGATTGTAGAAAGGCTATAGGTGCATTTGGTACGCGTTGTTTGGCTTTGGTTTGTGCTTCTTTTGCGAAGTATGGACTGATGTCCACGCCTATGCCCGTAATGCGGTACAGTTCGGCTAGACGGATAAGGAACTCGCCCTTGCCACAAGCAATGTCTAGAACTGTGGAGTTAGGTTTTAAGTGAAGTAGGTGGAGAAGGTGTTCGAGTCTTTCTTTGCTCAAGGGATTACAGTACGTATGCAGTTTTTCGCGGATGCTGTAGAACTTCCAAACATCCAAACGATATCACATTGTGAGACTGTGAAGCTATATTTGGTTATAGCTTTTCCGCAAAATCATAGCACGCGCTAAGGCATAATTGGGTTTGGTGGGGCCGGCCGGATTTGAACCGACGACCTTTCCCCGGGGCAGTGCTTGGACGCTGTCCCTACGGGTTTCTCTGACCGCTCCAGAACCTCTTCATCCCTTTTGAGGTCCGTAAACGCGTTGCTACATTCTGGAGCCCGTCGTCATCCCTGCCTAGACTACGACCCCCGAGAATTCCTTAAGGGACTTTGGATATATGCGTTATTCCTTCGTTGGCCAGATTTGTGAACGAATAGCTGCTGGTATGAAGTTGAAACGTGGGAAGCGATAAGCTTATGAGTGAAGAATTGACGTGTATGTTGGGGTTTGCCGGTCATAGGGCGTGGGTCCCACCTGATCCCATACCGAACTCAGAAGTTAAACCACGTTCCGTTTCCGGTTGTAGTGTGGTCTTCGGCCATGTGAACCCGGGAAAGCTGGTAGCCCCACTTAGTCAACTTGCTAATTTGGAGGAGAATTAGCTAAGATTTATAACTAGGCGCTGATAGTCTTTTTCGAAAGGTGAGTCTGTGAACTTTATCGTAGCACTGATGGGTGCTCAGAGCAAGCTTGCCCAGTTTGGAGACACGAGCATAACTTGGATTTTGAACATTCTTTTTTACGTCATTTTCATCGTTTTCATATTCTATGGGCAGAGAATTCAGATGTACGTGATGCTCAGAGAAGTTGAAGTGTCACTCTACAAGCTGAAGTTCATAAAGGAAGAAGGGCGAAAAATCGCGGTGGAAACCATAAAGGAGATTGGAAAGCCGCAGGCAGACCCCACCGACAGAGTTGACAGGTTCTTGGAGTACTTCACGATAGGACCGCAGAATCTTGACCCTGCGGGCGTAGTTTGGAAGCTTGAACACATACTCGACGTTAGGGACACACGTTTCAAGGATGAAGTGAAGTCGATGGCACCAGCCTCAGATGAAACACAAGTGAACAACTTGGAAAACACGCTCGAAGCGGCCAGCGCGCTCAACTTCATCTACAAGGTTATTCGCCACTATTACTTGCTGGGCAAGAAAACCCTGAGTCTCTACGTTATAATGCAGATACAGATGATTCTGCCGCTCGTCATGCGGGAAGCGGAAGCCTACGCGAGCGCTTTAAAGGCGTTTGCCTACGGTCAGCCGATAGGCGACGGGGCAGGCGCACTTGTCGCAGCAAAACTCATGCACGGACAAGAGACAAGAAAAATAGCGAAAGACTGCGTCGTCGCCACTGTTCCCTATGAAGGGCGCACGGCGTTCGTGATAAAGGCTGAGGGACCAGGAGGAAACGTGGGCAAGCCTGGAGACGCAATAAAAGCGGTTATAGAAGAGAATGAAGGAAAAATTGCCACAGTCGTCATGATTGACGCTGCCTTGAAGCTGGAAGGGGAAGCGCTGGGAGAAATAGCTGAAGGAGTGGGCGCAGCAATCGGCGGACCAGGCGTTGACCAGTACAAGATTGAAGACTCATTGTTGAAATATCACATTTCGATAAACGCCGTGGTGATAAAAGAGGACATCGGCGACGCGGTGTCACCCTTGCGCAAGGAAGTCTTTGATGCAACTGACAAAGTACTCGAAAGGGTGAAACAGGTCGTGCTGGAAAAGACGAAGGAAGGAGACAAAGTGATAATCGCCGGAGTCGGAAACACCATCGGCATCGGACAGTAGGAGATGAATGAAATGACAGAAACCTCAGCTTCAACAACCACGAGCAGAATCTCGTCATTCGTGATTTTAGTAGTGTTCATAACCCTGGCGTTGTCGCTGGTGGCGCTGATTTTTGCAGCTGCCATCGTGGGCGGATACTTTAACACTGGAAATGATCTAACAGGTGCATATGTCCTACTGGCGCTGGGGCTTCTTGGGGTAGCCGTATCCACGTACGTGCTCGTTGAGACGAGAAGAAGACTGTCAAAGCTGAAAATCGTTGTTCCACCCGTGACGACCACTATCGAATGCAGAAAGTGCGGCGTGAAAAACGTTAGGGAATTCCAACGCGGCGACTACGTGTTCAAGGAAACTGAACCCTGCCAGAAATGCAATGAAAAAATGTTGATAACGGCAATCTACAGGGAAGTTAAAGAGAAGGAAAAGGAACGATTTCCGTTCTAGGTCAGGACGACACACCCATCCTCAACTATCATAACCGTGTGCTCAGCCTGAGCTACCGTTTTTCGGCTTGCCTCAACGAAAACCGGATAGTACATGAGAGCCTTCGAAGCTAGAAGTTCATTGAACGCCTCTCTGTGATGTTCCTTGGGCACCACGCCCTGCAGCCAGCGCTCGGCAAAAGGCAAAGTCCTGAAGTTCTCTTCAATGTACGTCAAAAGCTGCTTGGCATCCGAATCTTTTAGCGATCTGGACTTCACGAACCTGAAAATCGTAGACTCGTCGCCGTCTTCAACTCTTCCAGCCGCATCCGGCAACGTCACGAACGGCTCGATTGCATAGACTCCGCCTAGCTTGATCTTCGTCAAAGACAACTGTGACACATTCGGTATTGAAGTACCAGTGTGCACCACGTACCGACCAACCTGATGCCCACTGAGGTTTGATATGGGTTTGAACCCGCGCGATTTTATCGTGTTCTCGATTATTGTCCCGAGTTTCGACGCTGAAACCCCGGGCTTAATGCTCTCCGTAGCGGCTTTCAACGCGCGCTCCGCCGTTCCCACAAGATCGTCATACTCACGGTTGAAACAAACGGTCACAGCCGTGTCGGTCACATAGCCGTCCACATGAGCGCCAATATCCACTTTAACCACCGACTTTTCGGGAACACGCCTCTTGTCATTCGGCGGAGACGTGTAATGCGCGGCCACCTCGTTTATCGAAACGTTACATGGAAACGCAGGCTTCGCACCCTTTCTTCTTATCAGATCCTCCGCTTTCTCGCAAATGTCAATTATCATCATACCCTCACGAACAAAACTCTTAATCTCCTCACGAGCTTCCCGAAGAATCCTCCCCGACAACTTGAACTTCTCAAAAGCTTCCTTGTCATATTCACTCATCAAAGTCACAACCTACAACGACGAACCCAGATTGGAACTATTCACGATGCCCTTTTTCTATACACAGGTAGCTTAAATGCTTAATCGGCGGCGAATTGTGCACGAGAAACTAGAAAGCATTCAAACAAACGCGAGCTACTTGCCATCGAACTTTTTGGGGCGATTCTGGAAGCATTTTTATGGAACGGATTTCTGTAAATCATCATCAGCCTTTCATAGCGCCGCCAATCGCGAATATTCCGCTTAACCTTTCATGTTCAAGATTCCTTCCGAAACGCATTCTGATGCTTTTTGAATAGGGTTCGAAGCCGAACTCTTGGAGGATTTCGACAGCGCCTTCGTTCACAGCCGGAACCCCCAGATAGATACTCGTTTTTGAACTGATTCTTTGCATGCACTTTGCCAAGAGATCTCGCGCAGTCTGCGGCTCTTCAGGGTTGCAAACAAAAGGCCCTATCTTATATCCTCTCTTCGCCTTTCGACACATGATGTAACCTGCAACTTTGGAGCCATCGTAGGACACAAGGCAGAGCTTCGGAAATTCTCGATGGATACTCATCAAAACTTTCGTTCTGTTAGCCCCGAAACATTCAGCATCAAACTCGGCGATTTCACTGATTCTTTCATTCTGAATCACCACCGCATGACTGCTTTGATGCGGAACTGTTCTTCCCGGCTTTCCTATGAGTCTTAGAGAATCATATTCATCGATGAACCCCAGTTTTCGATACAGGCCCGCTATCTGGGGGACTGCTTCTAACTTGACCGTTTTGACGCCGCAGTGCACGAGATTGTCAATTGCCCTCTTCATTAGCCGGGTTGCTATCTCCATTTTTCTGTATTCGGGTTTGACGATGAGCAGGCCTATCCATCCGAGATTTCCATAGTTGACGGTGAACACGTGAGCCGCTCGCAAGCCTCTTACTTCAGCAATGAAACAGCCGTTCGGCTCGAAATTGAACGCACGTTTGATGTCGGCTTTTGTGTCATTCCACTGTTCTCTCACGTTCATTTCGTACGCGAAATCCAAGTCTTTCTCTTCAAAAAGGCGAATTGAAGCATAGTCCATGTACGTCGCCAAAGAGGAACAGAAAACCGCATATAAGTCTTGTTTCAGCGGGTCGGATGCCCAAGGCTTCAAATTGACAAAAGTGAGCTTTCAGCCCTCCTACCCAATGATGCTCGGTTCAAGAGTTGAGTATTTGTCTCCGCCTAGATGAAAAATCACTCGTGCGCGCACCCTAACGTTTGATGTGGTACTTCTCTATTTTATCTCTGGCTTTTTCCCGCTTCTTCTGGTGTTCTGCAAGAAACCTGTTAATCCGTTCAGTCAGGTCCTTCTTGCATTCGCCGCACAATATTCCGCCAGTCCTGCATTGTCTCTCTCTTTCCGCAAGCTTCTTGTCATCTTCCTCGAAGAGGTAGAGGAAGTACTGGTAGACCGAGCAGACATCCGGGTTCGCGCCTTCCTTCCTCTGCTCCGCCACCGTTCCCTTGCCACCTGTGAAGGCGTTCCAAACCTTTCTCTTCACAACATCAGGCGGGTCGACGGTGAATATCGCCGTGTCAGGTTCTGAAGCGCTCATTTTTCCTCCTATTCCCAACCCGGGCAAGAAGCGGTTGTGAATTTGCGCTGGTTTGAAGTAACCCAGTTTTGGAGCGATATCCCTGGTGATTCGCCAGAAGGGATCCTGATCTATGGCTGCAGGAATGAGAGCTGGAACGTTTTCGCCGGTCAGCTTCTTGTGTATGAAACATGGAACCGCCTGCACAGCCGGCCAGAACACCCAGCCGAGGTTCGTGCTCTCCTGGAATCCGAAAGTGGCTTTGGCCGTTGAGTAGGTTATACGCTTAGCAACTTCCAACGCAATGTCGTAGAGCAGGTCAATGTCTTGAACGTCGTAGATTATGAACGTGTTCTCCGGCTTAAAACCCAGTGCAACCAAGTCTAGAGCGTTATCGTAACCTGTTTCGGTGGTTTCGGCAAGCTTGCGTTCGTCGTCCACCACGAACTTCTCGTCGTCAGTCATCTGAAAATAAAGCCTAGTGTCAAATGCGCCCTGCAATTGCTTCGTGAAAATCCACGGGACAAGATGCCCTATGTGAACAGGACCCGATGGACCACGGCCAGTGTATAACACGAACTTTGTTCCCTTCTCATACAAGTCCAAGACCGTATCAAGGTCGCGGTGAGAAAAAAACAGTTTTCTGCGCAGTTGAAGATGAAGCCCGCGAGTATATTTTGCCAGCCTCTGGAGCAACTCGTCGGTTAAGGGTTGGGTTCCAAACTCACGTATCAAACGTTCATAGTCAACCTTGCCCCGAACTTCCCACGGAGTAACAACCATCTCATCTTTTTCCTCATCAGTCAAATTTGACCGCCTACTGCCACGGTTCCTTATACAATTCATAGAAAACATATTAAATCTTGCGCGTACAATCGGCGCGCGGGGACAGAATGGCAGGGTAACTGCGATGACGCCCTAACCAACAATCAAAAGAAGAAATGCCCTAACACACATTTTGTCACTCTTTCAATCGTGGACAAACCTTTAGGCATTTAGGAGCCGCACTTAGCAATTTAGTAGTTCGGGAGAACGCAACTGAACGAAAAGCTCAGTGCTACTCTTTCGATACGGACAGCTTGCCAGTTTTTCATAGGAATATCTAGGCTACAACAAAGGATAAGACAAGTAGAATGATCCCTGCGATGATCAGTGTCAATCCTAATCTGATAGAACCCTTCGGCTTCCACGCGTCTCTTCTGAATATCTCAGAAGGCCCTATAGTCTCTTTGCCCATTGCGCTTGCCGCCGAAGCCAGCATTGCTGCCTTTGCACTATTGCGGCTTATCCCGCCTGAACCAAGAAGAAAACATGCTCCTGCAAGAATGAACAATATCCCTTCTATAGCAGAGAGATCTGAAGGTGGGTATAAATGGAGAAGCCAGAAGCTGACCCCGTAAGTTACAAATGCAACTACCAGCGAAACCCCGATCAAGAGCGCAACATTTCGCAAACTGTATTTGCTCATACTTCTCAAACAATTAGATGAAACACTGAGGATAAAAAGTCTCGTGCGCACGCCATTCAAAGAAAAGCTGAAGAAAAAACCAGAGCGCAAAGTGACAAAGATAGCGCACGCGCAAAAGCTAATGCTTATATAACAAATCTATCCTCTCAATAAATGCTCGAAGCAAGGAGCGAACAAAGTTGACAGAAGACAAAAAATGGGCAAAAGAATTAAGCGTTAAGTGCGGCGTAGAGCCCAGGTTTCTAGAACTAGCAATTGAAGAACTGAAAGAAAGCTGTGGCGCCGATTCGCGCACGTCGAAAGAAATCGTCGAAGAGCTTACAACAACCTGCCACTTTGACGAGAAGGAGCTGAGGGAATTCATAAAAGAAGTATCCAAGAATTGCCCCATGGACATAAAGAAACTGAAAAGACAGGTTGAAGACGCACACGGCGACAGGGACACAGTCTACAATGCAATTGAAAACGTCTCTGGAACGGACTTTCGCAGTCGCCAGGGCACCAAATAGCATCTAGCCTTTCAAGCACACGATAGAATGACCCAGGTTCAACAAAGGATAATGCCCCAAATCTTCCAGTTTTGCCGAGCAGATTCATCGAGACAGACATCAGACCATGGACCAATTCCCTTAAGACTACCTTCAACACAAGACCTTCCTCGGATTCTACGGCGCCATCGTAACCAACGTATGAACCGCACGCGTCTTAGAGTCAGGCTTTTTGTAAATACTGAACCTTACGCGGTTTGCGCTGGTGATGTTCAAGTCATAATCTATTGTGAAAAGGCGTAATGCCCCGCGCAGAACTTTTTTTTGTTCAAGGACGCTGGTTTGACTTCAAAGAAAAAATCGGGATTATGGGTAGTGTTGGTTGTAGTGTTGGGCTAGGATGACTAGGTCTGCGAGGTCAACTTGGCCACTCCCGTCTATGTCAGCGTTAGGGTTCCACCTTGTATCTCCCCGTTTGGAGTTATAGGATAGTGCTAGTAATACTAGGTCATTAAGGTCGACCCATAACTTGCCGTCTGCTTCCCGTACGCCGTCAACGTCGCCTGGGATTGACACGCATATCTGGCCGTCAACGAAGGTGTTGTCTGTTAGGTCTGTTTCGCTTGAGACTGGCCAAGCGTGGGCACTGATGCTGTAGTTGCCGTAGGAATAGCCAGACGTGTTCCAGACGAAAGTGATGAGGGCGAAGGTTGCGTTTGGCAGGTTGGTAACGGTTAGGTTTCCGATTGCGGTTGTGTTGGCGTACAGCGTAACGTTGAACGTTTCTGGGAAATCACCCAGGTTCTGCACTATGACGCTTACGTTTACGCCGTAGCTCTGACCGACCACGGTCTTTGACAACGCGATACTCGTGACGGCAACGTCGTGCACGAGCAACAGTCCATAGTATGCCACGTATGTTCCATCTGAACTGACCGTAATGTTTGTGGTTGTCTGGCCTGTACTCCACAGCCTGAACGGGTCACCTGCAGCGTCGCTGTTCGGAACAGTGAACGTGTGAGTGCCGTTCAAGGCGGAGAACGTGTAGGGCGTCGTGTGGCCCGTGGATGAACCGTCCATCGCTATCTGCACGCCTACGTCTGCACGTTCAGTCGTGCAGTAAGCCCCTATAGTGACGTCACAGAGCGGTGGCGTGTAGGTTTGCATGAAGTATACGTGGTTGGTTGGCAAAGCGGACACGTACGTCACGTTCACTATCATATTCCATGAATTACTGAATTTCACTTGCCAAATTCCACTTTGGTTAAAAACACAGGCAACGGGGGATACTCCGTACTGGAAGGCAATGCTTCCGGCATCGTTCACTGGAACAGTAATCGTTTGCGTCCTCAGGCTAAACTGGAGCATCTGAGGATCGATATCCTGGATGTATTCGTAGTTCAGTTCTTCAAGTGGAAAGGCGGTCGTTGTGCTGTCTGGCACTATACCCATCAGCCACATCAGGACTTCTCCATAGGATGTAGATTCAGGATCAGTAGAATATGCAGTATAGCAACGGAAAGCGGATGTGTTGTTGTCGTATAGCCCAGATTGTAACAGCAAGTTCCATGCCTGTTGCGTGTTCACGTTTCCAAACAGCATATCCTTCAAATTGTTCTGGTAGGTCGCGTTAAGCTGAAGATAAACACCCAGCAATGCTTGCCAGGCGCCTAACGTGTTTTCCAATCTTAGTTGACTATTTCCAAAGATTCCATATGCAATAGAGGCGTGGCATACAACGTTGTGCCACCATTGGGCGCTTGTCCATTCTGACGATAGAAACCTGTTTCCAATGTCTGTGAGAACAAGGGTCCAGTTGGCTAGGGCAACGTTGTAGTATTTCAGCATGCTTATGATTTCAAGGAAAAACGGTGCTTCGCATTCATAATCGGGAATATTGGGTGCATATTTGAAGAAGCTGCCGGTCCAATGGGTGTTAACCAAGTAGTTCCACCAGTACAAAGCCTTATTCATTGCATCAGAAATGTTCAACAAGTTGGCAAATAAAATGTAGCATTCGATTGTGTCAGCATCTTCATCATAATATCTATTCATGAAAGTTATTCCGGTACTGTTGCTATGAATCCATAAAGGAAGTGCATGGTACACACTAGTAATAATAGAATAGTTAACTGCCGTGTCA
>Ga0315282_10018228_pt1 | contig 10055 bp, 7 predicted proteins | sample YL17G07_20_MG_FD_203693 | JGI IMG/M metagenome (GOLD analysis project Ga0315282, IMG submission 203693) | Sediment microbial communities from Yellowstone Lake, YNP, Wyoming, USA - YL17G07_20 | ecosystem: Environmental > Aquatic > Freshwater > Lake > Sediment | place: USA: Wyoming | collected... | reverse complement strand
ATAACGTTATGATGTCAAGTAAATAACAGAATGAGGTGGTGGATAGAGATACAAAAAACTCAAGATAAGGAAGTATTTGAGATCAGAAAATAAAAATATGCTTTTTCCAAGGGTTGGCCGATATTTTATTGTGAGTCGAAAACAAAATTCGTTTAAGGAAAACAAAAGATCATTGTTACGAATCTTTTTAAAATAAAGCATCCATGAGGGATGCGCCAAAAAGGGGGATTTCATGGAAGATGTCCGGATATTCGAATTGATTCCAATTTCCAATCCTAAAGCAGATTTTCGCAGCGTAGCGCGATCGCTTAATCAGGAACAAATCCACGTACTGTCTACAATCAATGGCAAATTGACGTTATTAAGACTTTGTCAAAAACTTGCAATGGATATTTATAAATTGGTTCCAATCATCGCTTTGTTGAAAGAAAAAAGCCTAATCTTTTTTTCTGATGAAAAGTTGGCTGACGAATTATTAAAAAAAAACTCACGAACTAATGGTTTAAAAGCGCTTAACGGAAATAAAAAAAGTCCGACAGTGGTCGAAGGCGCAATTCTGGCGCGCCAGAGATCGGCGGTATTTTCAGATAGACCTGCAATAGAAAGAAACGCAGCGTCGCAATCTCCGCATTCGACAGTTGAAAACCATCGCATTTCGGAGTCTAAAAAACCGATAGAAAATTTATTTATGCTGCTGATGAATTTAGCCAAAGAACACTTTTCCGGTGCGGTTCGGATTCATCCGGGCAACGGCAACACGGAATCCACAAAAAAAATATTTTTGGAAGATGGCGCTATTGTGGATATCGTCAACGAGCCTTTCGATCAAAACCAATGCCTTGGCCAAATTCTGCTGAAACAGGGACGCTTGAGTTTCGAAGCCTTTATCGATTCCTTAGAAAATATGCAGCGCACGGGCAAACGCCAAGGCGAAGTGCTGCTTGATATGGGATATGCGGATAAGAATACCTTGATGGATGCATTATGGTCGCAAGCCGAGCAAAAGCTATGCGACGTATTTAAATGGGAAAACCTTGAAACGGAACTGGAGCGAAAAGAAATATCAATTGACAAGGACCATCAAAGCGTTCCATTACCGCGCCTGATATACCGCGTGGCTGTTCATTGTCTGCCTGACGAACAGATCATAAAATCCTTTACAAGCGATACGTTTATTCAGCGCAGCATCGACCCTCTGGTAGATCCGGATGAATGCGGTTTGGAGCCTACGATCAAGCATTTGTTGAAAGAATATTTGGAGAGCCCCATCTCGATCCAAAAATTGTCCGAACAAACGGGCATTGAAAAGCAAGCGCTGCTGAAAGAGATTTACGCCCTCATATTGTTGGGATTGGCCGATCGCGTGAGGTGAATTTTAAAATTTCTTTTCTGAACCGGAAGCCTCCGGTTATGAGTCAACCTCCGAATTCAGTCGAATGGATTCCTCCGCACAGGCAAGTATCTTTTTATTTTATCCCCCATACCGCTTGTTTAAGCCCTTGAAGGGCTCTGGATCGATGAGAAATCGAATTTTTGATTTCAGATGGAAGTTCTGCAAAAGTCAGCCCAAGATGCGGAACCAAAAACAATGGGTCGTAGCCGAATCCGTTATAACCTCTTTTTTCGCGTAGGATAATACCGTTACAACGTCCCTCGGATTTGACGATTTTATCATTCGGCCATGCCAAAACAGCTATGCAAATAAAATGTGCGGTCCGGGCTTCATCAGGCACAGATTCCAATATGGCAAGCAGCTTGGCGATATTTGCGGCATCGTTTGCATCTTCTCCCGCAAATCGCGAAGAGTAGATACCCGGCGCGCCGGCCAGAGCGTCCACGCAAAGGCCACTGTCATCCGCTAAAGCCGGCATACTGCATTTTTTGGCTACAGCCATGGCCTTGATTGTCGCATTTCCTTCAAAAGTATCGGCATTTTCCAGAGGTAAATCGCCTTGAAATCCGGCTTCGATCAAAGAAAGGATCTTTATATTAGGCAAAGCGAGCAAAGATCGAATTTCCCGGATTTTGCCTAGGTTGCGAGTAGCCAGGACGATTGCATTCGGATGCATAATCTACTTGATTGCGGCCAGGGCCTGGCGCTGAAAGGATGACAATTTCCGAATGCTTTTGCGGGCGATTTCTATCATGCGGATTAATTGCTCTTTTGAAAAAGGGGTTTTTTCCGCCGTGCCTTGCACCTCAACCAGATTCCCTTTGCCGGTCATGATCACATTCATGTCGACTTCGGCAGTGCTGTCTTCCTGATAGCAAAGATCGACCAAAAGCTCACCGGCCACAATTCCGGCTGAGATGCCCGCTACCGTATCTTTCAACGGAATTTTTTGAATCAGACCTTGTCGTTTCGCCCATCGAAGAGCCATCATGAGCGCTACATAACCTCCTGTCACCGCTGCGGTTCGCGTTCCGCCGTCTGCCTGAAGAACGTCACAATCCAGAACAAATGTGATACCCGGCATGGCATTCAGATCGGCCACCGCGCGCAAAGAACGGCCCACCAGTCTTTGGATTTCCAATGATCTGGCATTTTGGCCGCGGTCTCTGGGGGATCGGCTCCGGCCGCTGCGCGGCAACATGGAGTACTCTGCCGTGATCCAGCCGCTTCGCTGTTTATCCAGCCATTTGGGTACGCTTTGTTCCACAGTCGCCGCGATATGAACTCGGGTTTTGCCGAATTCGATCAGGCATGATCCTTCCGCCCATTCAAGAATGGGGGCCGTGATCTGCACCGGTCTTAGTTCGTGATTTCGCCGACCATCGATACGAATCATGTCACGCCCTTACCAATACGGCCGCCCAAGTATATCCGGAGCCGAAAGCGGCCATGCACACGAGTTTGCCCGGCGCGATAATGCCTTTTTGTTTAGCCTCAGTATAAGCGATGGGGATGCTTGCAGCCGTCGTATTTCCATAAAATTCAATATTGTTGTGGACGCGATCTTCCGGAATGTCCATTTGCCCTATAACAAACTCATTGATACGCTGGTTGGCCTGATGAAATATCCAGGCATCCACATCCGTAAGAGCATATCCGCTTTTGGAAAGCACCTCGTTGATGACTTCGGGAAGTTTTGTCACTGCAACCATGAAAACGCGGCGGCCCTTCATTTTGGGATATATGCGGCCTTCCTCTATCATCTCGTGCGTGATGCGGGGATGGTACATGCTGCCCTCGCATTCGATCCATAAATCTTTTGCGCCGGCTCCGTCGCCATGGAGAGCTATGCTCAGAATGCCGGCGCCGTCTTCATCGGGAACAGCTTTCAGTATGAATGCGCCGGCGCCGTCACCGAAGATCACCGCTACATCGCGCCCTCGGTCGCTGAACTCGACGCCTGTGCTGTGGATCTCATTTCCAGTGACCAAAACCGTTTTGAATAATCCCGTCTTAATCCAGCTATCGGCCACGGCCAGGCTATATAGAAAACCTGTGCATTGATTGCGGATATCCATCACCGCGCACCCGTTCAAGCCAAGAATATCCTGAATGAACGGAGAATTTCCCGGAAATGTGAAATCCGGGCTGAGTGTGGCGGAGATGACGGCCTCGATTTCGTTTAGTTCGATCCCCGCTTCGGCCGCAGCCTTTTTTGCGGCTTCAGCAGACATGGCGCTGCCCGAAACCCCTTCTCGAATATACCGCCGCTGCTTGATTCCGGTGCGCTGATAAATCCAGTCATCGGATGTATTTATGATCTTGGAGAGATCATCATTGGTAACCACTTGATCGGGCACCACAAAACCGGTTCCTATTATCTTGGAGCGCACGATTAATCCTCCGAGTCTAGATTTATATTCATAACTTAAGTTCGCGCAAGTATTTTGCGGCATCCTCCGGCTGTGTCGGGTTGATATAGAAGCCCGAGCCGCGCTCGAATCCGGCCACGGCCGTCAATCGTGTAGTGATCTCGAAATGCCAATGATAATAAGGGTTGGACCGGTCGATGAGCGGAGACGTATGCAAGATGAAATTAAAGGGAGGGTTATTCAATGCTCGGTCCAGGCGCATCATTGACTCTTTGAAGATCTTAGCCAGAAATATGAATTCGTTTTTTTGCGAATTCTCATAATTCGAGCTGTGAGCTTTGGGCAAAACCCATGTCTCAAAGGGAAATCTTGACGCAAAAGGGGCAATCGCGAGAAAGTCGGGGTTTTCCGCCACCACGCGGCTCCGCTCTTTGATGTCTTGATGGATGATGTCGCAGTATACGCACCTTTCTTTATAATTAAAATATTCCTGAGACCCCTTGAGCTCTTCGATGACGGTCTTTGGGACAACGGGCAAAGCAATAAGCTGGCTGTGCGAATGCTCCAAAGATGCTCCTGCGGCGCGGCCATGGTTTTTAAAAATCAGAATATAACGAAAGCGGGTGTCTTTGCGCAGATCCAGAATCCGATCGCGGAAAGCCCAGAGGAGATCCTCGATCCGACGCTCCGCAAATTGGCTGAACTGCTCGTTATGATTGGGAGTCTCGATGATCACCTCATGAGCCCCGATTCCGTTCATTTTGTCGTAAAGGCCGATGCCTTCACGGTCGATGTTTCCCTCGATGCGAAGAGCCGGATATTTATTCGGCACTACGCGGAGGTTCCATCCGGGCGAGTCGGGATTTGAAGTCGGATCGCGATAGCAAAGCACTTCAGACGGCGTCATGCTCTCGTTGCCCGGGCATAACGGGCATGGTACATTTTGAGGATGTGAGCCTTGTGCTTGAGGAACGAAATCCGTCGGGCGTTTTGCCCTTTCAGACGAGATAATCACCCATCGTCCGGTAATGGGATCTTTTCTCAATTCAGGCATTCATGACTCCTTGACCTTTTTTATTTCAAAAGAGATGTCATTTAATCCCACCATCTAAGATCCAAATGGGGGAAAACATCATCCATAGATTCGGCTTCTTCGAGGCGGGCGGAATCCGTTTCAGGCAACCCGCCGTTATCCATGCAGCGCTGAGCGATGTCTGCAATTTCTAAGAATACCGCCGAATGATTCGCCAGCCTGTTTTCCGCATAATCGCGCGCAGCCCATGTCGAAATTAAAAATTGCCAGTCCGAGGACTGAAGCAGCAATAGCTCTCGCCCCAATTGAAGCATTACCCTTTTTGCGTCCTGCGAAGGTTTTTTGTTAAATCGTCCGAGCAAATCCAGGAATCTGTTCTCGGCTGAATAAATATGTTTCCATGTCCATGAATTCTGCTCATTAAACCAAATCCAATGGAAGCCGCCTTCGCCCCAACTCCCTTCGGGAATCGTTATGATCTCTTTTGGAGGAACAGCTTCGAATGCTTCTGACCCGGTGACCAGAGTGATGTCCGGATTTTCGCTGAGGATTTCGATGACTCTTTCCAAAAAAGAGGGTCCCTCGAACCACCAATGTCCGAATAATTCCGCATCAAACGGCGCGGTGACAACGCCGGGTTTTCCCATGGCCTGGTAATGTTCCATCGCAAGATTATAAATGAGGCCGGCAAAATGCGAGGCGTTTTCCTCGATTCGCCCGGAAATAACCGTCGGATCATAAACCTTTTTATCGCCCAGATCCGATTTGGCTGAAGTCACCTTCCAGTAACGGTTCCCGGACGGCCAGTGTTTTTTATGAAACTCGAGATAATTGCCGTCGCCCGGATATCCGTATTCACCCGACCATACCTGCAAGCCGGTGGCGGGGTCGCGTACAAGAATTCCGCAAGCCTTGTTGGATTTTTCACCTGAGGCCACAAGATAAGTACTGCGCGGAGTTTTTGGCTGGCGGCCGACCTGGGTATAGGACCGCTCGAATTGTCCCCAAAGCCTTTTAAGCGCTTCATAGCGATCTACATATGCTCCGATGGCCCGACCGCCGGTCAGCAAATGGCTGTCTACTATGAAATAAGATAAGCCCGCATCGAATAAGAATTCTTCCACTCCTTTGCGATCGTAAGGCTCTCCCATTCCTTCGATGGGATAGCTCCAACGATAAGCCGGCCGATAAGCGCATTCCGGAAGCCAAATCCCTCTGGGTTCTCGGCCGTAATGCTTTGCGTATGTAGCTACTCCGCCTTTTATTTGAGCCGCCACGCAACGGTCGCTGCCGATCAAAGGCAGATAGCCGTGGGTCGCGGCGCAGGTGATGATCTCGATTCCATCTTTATTTTGGATGTCGGCGAAAGCGCCGGCGATATCTCGATTATATTTTTCCGTAAAATCTTCAAGATTCGTCTTGTAAAACCCCTCCCACATTCTCGCCAGTTCCGCCATGTTGGTTTCGCCCTTGGCTGCAAACCGTTTGATATCGTCTGCGGAAGAGTTGACATGGGATTTTAAGTAACCCTCGAACTCCTCGGTAAAAGCCTGATGCTTCAATTGTTCCGTCAGAACAGGAGTTATTCCCATCGTAATCTTCGGAGCGATTCCTTTCGCCATGAGCCTATTCAACATGCGCAGCAAAGGAAGATAGCATTCGGATGTAGCCTCGTTAAGCCAATCAGTACCGTGCGGCCAACGGCCGTGAGACAGCACCCAAGGCAAATGCGAATGCAAAATCAAATTGAAATATCCTTTAGTCATTCATCTCTCCGATCGTTAATGTGATCTTAAAATCAACATCTCCCTCCGGCTGCAAATCCAGTTTTCTAAGCGCCCAGATCGAGGTGCCTTGATATGTAGCTTCAAATCCGCTTTCCGATTGACTTACGGTTTGCACAGGGAACGAAGCAATGTCAATGGGTATCTGAAAATCGATATTGATAAACAATTTTTGCCAGCCGTCTTTTAAGCTGATTCTATGGGCGTACGGAATCATGAAAGGCTCTTTCATGGATTGCGGATTTTCGTCTATTAATATGGATCGATCCGGCGTTGAATCCGTGAGAAGGGTCAGATTCAACTCAGTCCCAACGACTATTGATCTGCCCGGGCCTGAGTTGTGAATTGAGTAGGAGACGATGATTTTGGGTCCTTCGATCCAATAATTCTTCGTTATCGTGATGGGGTGTTTTTGGTTCCATTCCCAAAGCCCGCCTTCGCGTTTTACCGTAACGCTGACGGCTTTATCTTTATCATGCATAGAAATCAATTTGAAAGGTTGATTGACAAAATCGCCCAACTCGCGGAAAGAGCAATCAGTCAATTCGTGAATGTCAGGCATTGAGGGCAAAAAGTGATCCAAAAAGCTTAAGCGATCGTACCAATCGTAAATCAATAATTTTTCCAATCCTTCCTGCTTGGATTGTACGATATGATGTATGGATTGAGGGCAACTTTCGGATTTTTCCTCGGATGTCCGGGTCGTTGTTTTGAAAATCTGTTTATGATAAGCCTCTGGCCTGCGGGTCAGCGCATTGGTGCAACAAAAATCCGCAAACCGAATATCCAACTCGGCCAGACTACCGCCGTAATTCGGCTTAATGATCGCCGCGAGATCCTTATTTGAGGCAATCACCTCATTTTCGCCGTCTGCGTCGAGATCTTCTTCTGAAACCCGTACAGCCGGCGAATCAATAAAACTTTCCGCGATCCGCTCCGCTGCAATAAGCCTTCGATAGATTGCATCGCGAAGGTAATTCAGATATAGGCCGCCGAACAAACCGTGCCAATAAGCGCAGTTGCACTGACCTTCCATCAATAGGCGCTTGGCTCTTCTGATTTGCTGATCGTCCGATCCATGATTTCGTCTAAGTTCGCGTATTTTGCGGGAAACAAAGAGCATGCGCTTGTGCATGCGATTGCCTTCCGGATATTTGACCAGAAAGTTGTCCCAAAACCCTCCACGCAAGAAAGGTTCAAAGCGTGGAAAAGTTCCGTTCGCCTTAAGCTCTTCCACCAACAATTCCATATCTTCTGAGGCTTTGGCAGGCAACGCCCACTGCGTCATCTCCAGATAACTGGCTGTCGGAAGATATACTCGGCCTTCAGGTCTGTGCGCGGCCAGAGCCTCGGAAAAAGTCGCGATCTTCACCGTATCCTTGTTTAGGTCAAGGGTTTCGAAGAAACGATTGAGCCAGCCTTTCTCATATACCCATTCATAGGTGTCCGGCCAAAGGCCGAATTTTTCTCCATCATCTGCGTATGTCGCCAAAACTCGGCCGCCTGCCGCATCTGCAAGCTTACGAAGATGCGCAATCGTAACTTCCGGATGTTTGAACGGAATCGTATACCGCAGTTTTTGATCGATAGGGAATATGGCCGTTTTATGGCCGGCTTTTTCTGTAATCCAATAGCCTCGAATCTGTTCCGGCGGAACGCCGGCAAAGAGGAAGTGGGCCGAGTCGACAACAGTGTATCTAATGCCGGCCTTTGATAGAAGCACCGGAAGACCGGGTTCCCAGATGCGCTCTGTCAGCCATATGCCGACCGGAACAACGCCGAATCTGGATTTGGCGTATTCTTTCATCATTTCGATTTGTTCCAGCGCATCGTCTTCGGGAAGAGCGGCAAGTATAGGTTCGTAATAGCCGCCGCCTAAAATCTCGACCTGACCTCGGCTCACCAGTTCGGCCACAAGGTCGATAAATTTCGGATCATTTGACTCAAACCAATCCAGCAAGGGGCCTGAGATATGGAGCGACATGCGGATATCGGGATGGTTTAATAGGCTTTCTGCAAACGGCTTATAGCATCGGTCGGCTCCGGTCTTGAAAACGCCGTCAAAATTGCCCACAGGTTGATGATTGTGAATTCCGAAACATAAGGTGATTTGGGCCATCCGTACTCCTTTTAAACATACCAGTTGGCGGATTCCATTTCTTCATCTGGCACTATCAAGTGAATGCTCCCGTTGGTGGGATATCGCTCCTCTTCCATATCGTTCTTCATGATATGCACTATCAACCGGACTGCATCGCCCGGTTGAACGTCAATCTCCGAAAGAGGAACCGCCAGTTCGATGATCTCGTTGCTCCGAATAAGATCTATCTCTTTATCGAGCATCCACTCTCCATGCTCATCCAAACGATCGAGTTGGTACCGCGATAGTCTGAGCTGTCCATACCAGAATGGAAATACGATTCGGATTTCATTTTTTCCATAGATGCGAATATGAACATTGATGTCCGAATGCTCGCATTCTGTGAGTTCGCACTCCGGATCCAACCTGAAGTACAGATTATTGGCGTCAAAACCGAAATATAATCCGCCAAGAAGAGGATTGGTGTAGTGCATGGAACCGCGTTCGCGGCTTATATTCAAAAAACCCGCATTCTGCCATTCAAAGTAGTGCGTGAGCCTTCCGTCCAAAACCGGAGTAAAACGGCCTAACGGGTGTTCTACCAAACCGGTAAGCGGCTTGAGAAATAACGGCTCATCCAATTCAGCCGGAATGTCTCGGCCCAGCACTTTATAAACTTGGGCAAGTTTGGAGCGGAAGAGTTGATCGAACTGAATTTCGTTATCGGAAGAAAAATCGTCATCGTACCACCAGAACCAGTCAGAGCCTTCAGATTGGTAGATTCCATCCCAGGCTTTCTCTGCGATCCGGCGTGAAATTTTTGGATGGCGATCAAGATAATCGGTCAAAAATGCCCGAGTTCTCTGCACCAACTCCCAGGCTTTATTTTTTTGCGGCTTGCCGATCCAGATTCGAAAATTTGAATCTATCCATGAGCCGGTGTGCAGAGAAGGGACGGAAGGCGCCGAAGAGATTTCATCCAAGATGTCTACAGGTCGGATAGGCAATACAGGAGCCTTTTTGGAATCGAACAGTTCGCCTAATCCGTGCAAGAAACCCTTGCCGCTGTCTGGGTAATATTCCCATGGATTTTCGCCGTCCAGGGCAATGGTAATGATGCCTTTGGGCGCTGTATAGGCGATGGCGCGCAACCGTTCTGCAAAGTTCGTCACGGCGGTTTCGGGCTTGTTGCGGCTGTAAGTGAAACCTATCAGATCCGATAAAATCCGATCGCGGAAAAGAATGCTGATTTTGTTATTCTCATATACGGAGGTCCATGGACGATAAAGAGCCCATTCGCGCGTTCCCGAAATAGAGGAACGCGCCATAATGCCTTCATCGGTTACGATCCACTTGAATCCTTCTTTACAGATAATCGGAATCATTTCAGGAC
>Ga0315282_10018226_pt1 | contig 10057 bp, 11 predicted proteins | sample YL17G07_20_MG_FD_203693 | JGI IMG/M metagenome (GOLD analysis project Ga0315282, IMG submission 203693) | Sediment microbial communities from Yellowstone Lake, YNP, Wyoming, USA - YL17G07_20 | ecosystem: Environmental > Aquatic > Freshwater > Lake > Sediment | place: USA: Wyoming | collected... | reverse complement strand
AGAAACTGATTTACCTAGAAGAAATACTTTCTAAAACAAAATTTTCAGAGCAAATTAAACTTAAATTTAAACAACAAATATCATTGAGGAATTTAGTCAAAATTGGTCCGCCAGATGACTAATGCCCATAATTAATATGCCAGAAGAAGATAAAAAATTGATTTCTCAAATTAAGGCCCTGCATAATAAATTCCTTTTAGAGTTAAATGATCTAGAAAAAAGGCGGCAGGAAATTTTGGCTGCTCAAAGAGTAGATAACACACAAAACTACACAGATAAGAACACGAAACTACACTAATTATTCTATTTTATGGAAATGAAACCAGAAAAATTTAATAGCCAAGAAAAGCCAGAGGAGGCAGTTGAAAAAATTGGAGAAAAAAATCCAGGCGAGGTTGCCTTAACTTTAACAAAGGAAATTGAGAAGAAAGAATCAGATTTTTTAGGGCAAACAGAAACGATTATAAAACAAAATCCGGATTTGCCGAAAGAATCTCTCGTTCGTTTAAGCGAGCTCTCAGAAGAGGCCCATCAAATCGCCAATGCGACAAAAAAGGAGATTTTAAGGTTGGCGGAGCTCGAAACCCCGCCGCCAATAAAACTCGGAGGAACTTTGCCTAAAAAAGAAATACTGGAAAAGAAGGAATGGGGACAGGAAATAGAAACAGAGATTTATATTCCATTTTTGACGGAGATTTTGGGAGATGTTTTTGATTTTGCAGTTAAAACTTCGGAAGAAGTAGATAAATCCAGAAACGGTCCAAAAGTTGATATAATCGCCAGATTCAAAAAAGACGGTTCTCATTTAGCCATTCAGGGAGCATCTCTTGAGCTTGGCGAGGAGGGAAGGAAAATATTAAATGAGAAAAAGGAAGAAAAAGGAGAACGTCCGGTCTGGGAAATGAAAAAAATTTGTAAAGACTCTGGATATTCTCCAATAAACCAGGGGGAACAGGTGCCAAAAATTGTGCTTAATTTTGACCACCAAGTTTTATGCGATGCTCAATATGACTGGGTGAGAGACGGTCGAAAACGCAGGTGGTTTGATTATCTCAAAGACCGGAATGAAAAAGAGGAAAATAAATATAAAATTGATATTCTTGAACAGATGATAGAAGGCTTGGAAGAGACAATAGATTTAGAAAGAATAAGAGAAATATATAGAAAATCTAAGGGTCTTAAGAAAATAAACTTGGGCTGGTCGGAAGTAATTGAGCCGAAACTCGAAATCTTGAAGAGGGCGCTCGAAAAATGCTTGACTAAAAAATAAATTTATGCTATAATATAGATGTATGGAGATACCAAATTCAAATTTTGAAGAGCCGTCTAAAGATGATAAAGAAAAATTTGAAAAGCCGACTAAGGAGGAGTTTTTGGCTTTGCTCAAAAACAAAGATTATTTAGATTTTGTTAAAAAAATCAAATCCCTTAAATACGATGCCGCAAAAATGGGGATTAATTTGGAAGAGACAATAAAATATTTGGAAACGGGAGAAGGCAATCCCGATATAGTTAGGGTCGCCCTCTCAAAACTTATTGATAAGGATGCTGAGGAATTTAAGTCAGCAACCGTCCGCCGAGGGAGCCCCTTATCCGAAAAAGAAATAGCCGAGATTAGGTCCAAAACAAAACATGGGAAACTTTTAGGGGACTTTGAATTTTTTATGAGTTTGCCCGCGCTGAAGAGAAAAATTGAAGCAAAAAAAGAAGAGATTGATAAATCAAGCCAGGAGACAATTACAGAAGAAAAAATTACTAAGGAGATTCTGCCAGAGAGACCATTAGGGGAACCGTGGGTAATAAAGTGGGAATCCCAGCCCTGGAATTTAAGAGTGGTAAAGGCCAGAGAAGAATTCCAAAAAAATATGTGGGATACCTTGCGAATAGTCGCTGATTTTTATAAAAGATTTGAACATTCCTCATTGCCAGAAGAGGAAATAAAAGAAATACAAGATAAAATTGATTATTATGTTAAAGTATTGGAAACGGGAGCAGAAGAATTGGCGAACAAATATAAAATTAGCAGAGGAGAGATTTACAGTCCGGAGGAGCCTTTTGATTGGTATTTTACCAAGCAATATCTCGAGGCTGCATATGAAGAAAAACAGTTAAGGCCATTGGCTGAAGAGAAAGAGACCTCAAATCTTAGAAAGGCATTTTTAGAATTTAAACAAAAAGTAGAAAAGATTTCAAGCGAAAAAGCAAAATGTTTTGATAGGCGGGTCAATCTTAGCCGGCATTTAAGCATAAAAAATCTTTCGCCGAAAGAAAGAGTGGATGCGGAAAAAGAAATAGAGGCAATTAATGAAAGAATAAAAGAAATTAACGAAGAAATAGAGAGCAAGCGGGAGGAAGTTGCCAAACAATTTGGTGTTTCAAAAAACGAGCTTAAATTCGATTTTGATATTGATCCCTTTGGGTCGGGGCGGGAACCCTTTTCAAGCGTATAAAATTTCAAAATCGCTTTTCATTTCACGGCATTGTAATTTGAAAAGCTAAAAATGAAATTTATAAATATTATGGGTCAAGAACAACCATCAATTGAAAAAACTTCTGAAGTCGAGAAAGAAAAAGAGTTAGAGAGGTTAAATAAGTCATTTCTTAAATTAGTAAAAGAAAAAGCAGGAAAATCTTTGGGTGAACTTGACTATGAAGAAATAATCAGGATTGGAGAAGAGTTCAAACAATTGCCCGAAGTAAAGAATTTTGAGGCTCGATACGGAGAACTTACTCCAATTTCTCCGGAAGAATTTACAAGCGCCCAGAAAGTAAAAAGAGAAAAGGGTGGGGGCCTGTCCAAGAAGAAAAGATTAGAGGAGGGGGCAAAAGAATACTGGGGCGAAGATATGTGGAAACTTAGTGAATATTATCGAAGAAGCGAGGGTGCCAAAAAAGGATGGGAAAAGAGAAAAGAAGGAGAAAAAACTTTTGCCGAAGAGGCGGCAGAAGAAGAACAAAAAAGAGCCGCCGAGGCCAAAGTAATGATGGGAGAAGAGCTTCCCGAAGAAGCGGCTGCGGCCGAAGAAGATATTGAGACGCTGAAAAAGAAAACCAGAGAAGAATATGAAAAAGCTGGTTTCAAGTTCGAATACAAAAAAGAACCGGAAAAGAAATATAGGCGGGGTCCCCAAAGGGAGCTCTGGATAGATAAAGTTGGCAATGCCTTAATAAAAGGAATTGATAAGATGGCTGACGGGATTGCGATTAGTGGAGTAGCCGTAGAAAAAGGAGTTAGACACTGCCTTGCTTTGGGGTTGAAACCGGCAGCTATAATTGAAGATTTCAATCGGAGGATTTTTGCCGGGCCAAGGAAATTTTTTGAAAAAATTAAAATGAGGAGAGAAGCAGGAAAAGCGATTGAAAAAAGCGATAAAGAAGAATTGGATAGGATATTTCTCTCCTATTCTGAAAGGATAAAAGAGATTGAGGAGCAAAAGAAAAAGAAAAGCAGAATCTGGGAGTTAATCAAGCAAATTAAACTATAACATGATAATATGGTTGGATTAGAAGAATTGAAAAATTTAATAGATGAAGCCGGATTTTCGATGCGAGCCAAAGAAAAACTTATTCAGATTCTGACCGAAGCCAAAAATCGCGGCAGCATAACTCCGGAAGAAAAAATAAAACTCCTGGAGATTGTTGAAGCAGATATGGCCTTAGATAAAGTAGAACTGGAAGCCAGGAAAGAGGTTATTTCAGTTTTGGAAGATTTTAAGAAAGCTTTGGAAAAATAAGAAAAACCGGAAAAATCCGGTTGGGTGCAATTTTTATGGTTGAAAAAATTAATACATTTGAGAAAGAGGCGGTTGGAGGGGAAGCAGAAGCCGAGGAGGAGAGTTTGCAAAAAATCCGTCAACTTAAATTAGGGGGGCGATTCGGGCTCTGGCTTATTGGCAAAGAGTTATTTTATGATTTGAAAAAGGGACTTTTTGAACCGGTTCAGGAAAGATTTCATAAGAAATATCCAGATATTGATTGGGACACAATAAGCGAAGAAGAATTTCCGAAAGATTACGCTCAGGCCTTAGCAGAACAGCACAAAGAATTTTGCAAAATTATTTCAGAAAAAGACGAAAAAGAAATTTTAGAACGAGCAAAAAATCTTTATCAACAGAACTTAGATGATGAATATTTTGGGCAAGCTTATTCAATAGCTAAAAATTTTTTAGATAAAGAAAGGATTGAGGTTGCTGCCGAGGAATTATTTAAAAAAAACTTGAAAATAATGAGAGAATCAGAAAGCGAAGAGGAAAGAATTGGCGCTGCCAGCGATTTATTTTCGGTAAGATTTGGCGTGCCGGAAGTAAAACCATCTTATGAGATTCTGGAAGAGGCCTTCGAGGTTATATTAAAAAGCGATTGGGGCAATAAAAATCCAAAAGCGCTTTATTTAAGAATAAGGCAGTATTTTAAAGATACTAACCAAAAACTACCCAAGGATAAAAAAATTTTTCAATTTGTTAATCCATTTGCCAGGCAAAAGGTTGAAAAATTAATTGCGGAGGGTCGCAAGACGGATGCCGTAAACCACGCAAACGATTTGGAAAAAATAGGCTTTTTAAGTTTAGAAACAGACAGCGATTTGTTTGAAAAACTAACAGAAAAAATATAGAAGAGGAGTTCCTAAAAAAAGCAGCGGTAAAAAGGGGAAAATAAAAAACCGGAAAAATCCGGTTGAGAAATCCTGAAAGCATTTCGTTATTTATAGTTTTTTATTTTAGCTCCTTCGGACGTATCTTCAATCTGCCAGCCTAAATTTTTGATTTCTTGACGGATTTTATCAGCTTTTTGCCAGTTTTTTTCTTGACGATATTTTTCACGAATTTTGACCAATTCCCGAATTTTTTTGGGAATTTTTTGTTTTTCAATTTTTGGCAAAATTCCTAAAATTTCGTCAGCTTCTTTCAAAAAATTTAAAATTTCTTTGGCTTGAATAGGGGATAGCTGATTTCTATTTAAAATCGGATTGACCTTTTTTATCAGATCAAAAATTATGGAGATGGCTTCCGGTGTATTAAAGTCATCATCCATATATTCGTTGAACTTTTTTCTGGCACTTTCTATTAATTTTTGATTTTTGATATGTATTTTTGATTTTTGATTTTTGATATTTGATATTTTGACAATGAATTCTTTTATCCTTTCCAATCCCGTCTCCGCTTGCTTTATTGCTTTTTCAGTATAGTTAATTGGCGAGCGATAATGGGTTGAAAAAACGAAAAGCCGTAGAGCTTCGGGGGTATGTTTTTTCAGGAAATCTTGAACAGTGATAAAATTTCCCAAGGACTTTGCCATTTTTTGGCCATTGATTGTTAAAAAACCAGTATGGAGCCAGTATTTAACCATTGGTTTTTTTCCGGAAATTGCTTCCATTTGGGCAATTTCCGCTTCATGATGGGGAAAAATCAAATCAATTGCCCCGCCGTGAATATCATATTGGGGCCCAAAATATTTCTGGGTAATCGCCGTATCTTCAATGTGCCAGCCGGGTCGGCCATCTTCCCAGGGGCTTGGCCAGGAAGGTTCGTCTGGTTTAGAAATCTTCCAGAGACAGAAATCCCCTTTATTTTTCTTTTTGACGCTTTCATCTATCCGAGAAACAGCGTCTTCGGCCTGCAGAACCGTTCGGCCAGATAATTTCCCGTATTCCTTGAATTTTTCAATATTGTAATAAATTCCATCATCTGTTTTGTAGGCAAAACCTTTTTCCAGCAGTCTTTTTACTTGTCCGATTATTTCTTTAATACACTCTGTCGCTTTGGCATATTTTGTCACGCTGTTAATTCCTAAATTTTTTGCGTCTTTCAGATATTCTTTTTCAAATTTTTTGGCAAGCAATTTTGGAGAAATTTTTTCTTCTTCGGCCCGCTTGATTATTTTATCATCAATATCGGTGATATTTTGCAAATAAAAAACTTTATAGCCCCGACTTTTAAGATATTTGACTATCACGTCAAAAACCAAATAGGTCCTCGCATGGCCGAGGTGGGAGCGGTCATAAACAGTCGGACCGCAGACAAAAAGATTAACCCGCTTTCCTCGGCGGGGTTTAAAAACTTCTTTCTTTCTGGTTAGGGTATTATAGGCGTGGAGCATAAGAAAGATTAAAAATCAAATATCAAAATGCAAAATGACCTATTAAAATTCAAAATTGATAATTTAAAACCCCACTGTATTTTTGATTTTTGAGATTTAATTTTTAATTTTAGCGAGCCCGAATGGGCGAGTGCTTACAGCCATTTTTTCTTTCTGAAACAGATAAGCATTATCAATCCCAAAACTGTTATTCCTCCGCTAATCGCCCAAAAAGTAAGATGGTATTGCGAAAATGGCATGAAGTCAAGATTCATTCCATAAAGATTGGCAACAAGCGCCAGCGGCGTTAAAATCACCGTAAAAATAGTTAGAACTTTTATTATTTCGTTGGTTCTGGTTGATATTAGTGATTGATTTGTGCTGTCAAAAGTTTCAATTGTATCTCGGCAGTTCTTTAGAAGATTTGAGATGTGGTTGTATGTTCCAACAAGATTTCTAAAATAGGGCCGGAATTTTTCGCCAAAAAGAATGGCTCCGCTCTCAACCAGCTCTTCCAGAACCAATTTTTGGGGTTCAATTATTCTTTGGAAATTTAAAACATCTCTTTTGACAACCGAGATGTCCGGAATGACATCTTTTAAGTGTTTGGCGAATATTTCTTTTTCCAGATAATCAAGGTTTTTGTTGATGTTGTCAATTTTGGGAAAGCAGTTTTTCAGGCAGGCGTCCAATATCCGGTACAAAAGTTCGCCCGGTCCCTCATCGGTGAGTTCGCGTCTTACTTCGTCAAACAAATTCACCCTGTCAAAAAGAGCCTTTAGGGGTATAATGGTCTGGTAATGATTTGTAATAATATAGTTTTTGCCAACAATGATATCAAGCTCTAAGGGAGTGGTTATGCGGCTCGATCTTTCAAAAGAAGGATAATAAAAAATAATATAAATGTAGTCCCGGTAAGTTTCAATTTTGGGATGGTCCATCGGCGGCATTAATTCTTTCAGCACCAAAGGATGGAAGTTGAATCTTTCGGCCAAAAACTGGATATTCTTTTCTTCCGGTTTTTGAATGTCTATCCAGGCCAAACTTTTTGTTTTAATTATGTTCATCATTACACCTACAAATTACGAATCTTTTACAAATATACGAATTCGTAAATTCGAAACCGATTCGTAAATTCGCTGATTTTATTATACCATTTACCAAACACTCTTGACAACCATTTTTTGATGATTAAAATGGAATTAGCACTCAAAAGGGGAGAGTGCCAATTACTTCATAAGAATTTAATATATTTTCAGCGTTAATCAGCTTGTTATCAGCGTAAATCAGCTTCTATGATGGTAAAAAGCAGATAGGCGCGGATAACAAGCGGAGGGGGCGCGGAAGAGTAAAGTTGTGAAAGCAGTATTGAAGGACAGGGAAAAATCAATACTAAAGATGGCAGTTGAGGAATATATTGACAACGGGGAGCCGATAAGCTCCAAATTTTTGGTTGGAAAATACAATTTTGGATTAAGTCCGGCAACAATCAGATTTGAACTTCAAAAATTAACAGAAGACGGATATTTATACCAGCCGCACACTTCGGCCGGCAGGATTCCGACCGATAAGGGCTATCGCTTTTTTATTGACGAATTAATGGCGCCTCTTTCTCTGGGGTTTGGTGAGGAAAATTTGATAAAAAGCATTTTTGAAAAAGAATGGGATGATTTTGAAATGAGTTTATTCAATAAGGAGCTGGCAAAGAATATGGTTGAAATTTCAAACGATTTGGTCGTGATAGGCTCGCCAGAGGATAATAATATATATTATGATGGCGTGTTGAATCTGTTTCAAAAACCGGAATTGAAAGAAGCAAAACAAATCCGGGAAGGTTTTGAAATAATAGAAAATTTTAAAAATAATTTGGAAAATGTTTTTGATAAGTTCGGAGATTCTCTAAATGACATCAGGGTTTTTATCGGCAGGGAAAATCCTTTTTATGGCGCCGAAAATTACAGCGTAATAGTTTCCAGAATAGAATTTCCCTGCCGCAAAATTAAGAAAAAATCAAAAGATAAATCGGAAATTCTGGCAATTTTGGGCCCGAAAAGAATGAGGTATAATAAAAATATAAGTTTATTGGAATTTATTTTGCAATCAGGGTATGATTTTTAAAAAGAGATTTTTCCCCGCCGCCAAATCGCAAGATTTTGAGAAGGAAGTAGGGGACAAAGACAAAAATAAAGAAAATTTAGATGTCCAGAAACTTCTGGAGGATTTTAAAAAATGCCAGGAAGATTTGGCAGGGCTTACAAAAGAAAAAGACGAATATTTGGCCGGCTGGCAGCGAGAAAGAGCGGACTTTTTGAATTACAAAAAAGAGCAGGCAGGAATTTTTGAAGATATCCAGAAATTTGCCAACCAAAATTTGATTTTGGAAATTTTACCGATTTTGGATAACATTGAAATAGCAATCCGCCATCTGCCCGAAGACTTAAAAAATAATGATTGGGCTTCGGGGATTCTTAAAATAAGAGACCAATTTAAAAACATTTTGAAAAATCAGGGAGTGGAGGAAATGAAAATTGGAGAGGGAAAATTTGACCCCGAATTTCATGAGGCGATTGAAAGGGTGGAGTCGGAGGAAGAGGAAGGAAAAATAATAGAGGAAGTCCGGAAGGGATATTTGATGGCGGGAAAAGTAATCAGGCCTTCAAGAGTCAAGGTAGCGGTAAAACGGACAACAAACAATAAACAACAGACAACAAGTTAATAATCTTTAAAGGAAGTTTGACTTCCTAAAGGTCGAATTTTTTAAAAATTCAAAATTTAAAAATCAAAATTCAAAATGACATATCAAAATTCAAAATTTTTGATTTTTGATATTTGATTTTTGATTTTGACCGAAGGGAACATGCCAATTATTCCTTGGAGACCATTCGGCGATTTAGACAGGTTTTTTGACGAAGATTTTGATTGGCATCCGGTCATTCCTTTCAGGGGATTTAAAGAGCCGGCGATGGACGTTTATGAGACCGATAAGGAAGTTATAGCCGAAATATCCGTTCCCGGATACGACCCGAAAAAAGTGCATATTGAAGTTAAAGATAACGTTTTATATGTTGAGGGCTCAATGGAGAAAAAAGAGGAAGAGAAGGGAAAGAATTTTTTCCGGAAAGAAATCAGACGAGGAAGCTTTTCCCGGGTGATTAGTTTGCTGGCTCAAGTAAAGGAAGACAAGGCCGAAGCGACATACGAGGACGGAATTTTGAAAGTGGTTATTCCAAAAAAAGAAATTGTGCCGGCAAAGAAAGGGAAGAAAATCGAAGTCAAAACAAAACATAAAAAAGATTAAAGCTTGAATTGCCGTCTCTCTCAAAAAGAGGGAGGCGGAATTGAAGTTTTAACAATACACAAATTTACACGAATGAGAACACAAATCAACACAAATTTGTGTAAATTAGTGTTCATATTTGCGTAGATTAGTGTTTCATAAAAATGTCAAAAATATTGGGTATTGATCTTGGCACCACCTTTTCGGCTATGGCCGTAGTTGAAGGCGGCGAGCCAAAAATAATTGAAAATAAAGAGGGAGCAAGAACTACTCCATCGGTTGTCGCCGTTTCTAAAACCGGCGAAAGGTTAATCGGCATTTTGGCAAAGAGGCAGGCGGCAACCAATCCCGAAAATACCCTCTTTTCAATCAAAAGACTTATCGGCCGGCGATTTTCCGATGCCGAAGTCCAGCGCGACAGAAAGATTTTCCCCTTTGATATCAGGGAGGCTTCTGACAGCGGAGTTGAAGTGAAGATGGGGGGCAAATGGTATCGCACCCAGCAAATTTCGGCAATGGTTCTGCAAAAACTGAAGCAGGATGCCGAAGATAAGCTCGGAGAAAAAATTACTGACGCCATTATTACCTGTCCCGCTTATTTTGACGATTCGCAAAGAAAAGCGACTAAAGAGGCGGGAGAAATTGCCGGTTTTAACGTTAAAAGGGTTATAAACGAGCCGACGGTCGCCGCTCTGGCTTATGGCC
>Ga0315282_10018225_pt1 | contig 10058 bp, 7 predicted proteins | sample YL17G07_20_MG_FD_203693 | JGI IMG/M metagenome (GOLD analysis project Ga0315282, IMG submission 203693) | Sediment microbial communities from Yellowstone Lake, YNP, Wyoming, USA - YL17G07_20 | ecosystem: Environmental > Aquatic > Freshwater > Lake > Sediment | place: USA: Wyoming | collected... | reverse complement strand
TAGCGATCAAGCTCAACTACATCTGGAACATCTTCAAGCTCTACCAGATGGAGATGGGAACGACAGGTGGATGAAAATGTTCATATTCGCATCTACTGATTATGCTGGTTTTACATCCGACCTTTCTGGTTATGATGCCTTTGTTCTCCTCTCCAATCTTTCAGATCCTATCCATTTTATGGTCTTAGTGTAGGTGATCGATAAATCAAACCTTGGCATATCCAGCTACTTCTTCCAGTTTCCTCAGAAAGGCGTCTCATATGCGGTATAATGACATTTTGCTCTCCTGAAGTTCTGTGATTGGAACCGCCACAAGTGAAGGGGATTTTGGACATGTTTCTGCTAATAATACTGAAAAGCGTGGAATAGGCCCTAGCACTCGACACAAGTTCGTTCTACGAGATAGAAGGACCAGAGATGATGTATTCTCTATGAGCGCGATATTCTTCGTTCTTGCCCTTCATTCCTGATGAACTCGGCTTGATCTGGAAATATCCAAGATACCAATCCGACGATCGTGGTCATGATAACAACGATGATAATGTCAATCATCCCGGTTTCACTATTATACATTTCAACGCTGCTGTATTATGATTAATTATATATGGAGAAACTCCTCCTTTCTATGGGGCATCAGGAAGATTTGACTAACGCGGTCCGATGGCGTCTCAACGGATCTTGAGCATTTTTTTATCAGCTAGCCATCAACGCAAATAACTCTTATGAGCATATCAATTTGATCATAACATCAAAAATAGACATCGACCCTGACTACTCTATTGCTGCTACCTCCTGATTGATCTTCTTGACCTCCCTTAGGTCGAATTTTGGCTGACGATTATAGCTCAACAGACCGTTAACCTCTTGCTCGACGTCATATAGTTGTGTGTAACAGAACGCTGAGATATGGGGGTTAAACAGTAAGGATCCCGTCAAGGACCTATATCGCGTCAAGAATTCTTCCGTTGTTGTAGGCTTTTCCCCATATCCCCATGCCTTGCTTTCACTTGGCTGTCCAGGATTCCACCACGTACCCCCATACTCACTTATCATCACTGGCTGGCCATCATATTCAGTACTCTCCTCCCGAGAGTTGATCCATAAGTCTTGACCCGAACCAGTCTGACCGAATTTGGCATAGTGAGACTCAAAGGTCATTGGATCCTGTTCATAGTCGTGAACATCGTAGATATCTGTATCAACATGAACATAGCCACTGGTGTCTATCACTGGCCTTGTTGGATCCAGAGCCTTGGTTATCTTATACATTCTTCTAAGGAAATCAGCAATGGGCCTATCGTTTCTTCTGAATACCCTTTCATTAAAAGGGGTCCAGATGATGATTGAGGGATGATTAAGATCTCTTTCGATCACTTCAACCCATTCATCGAGCAGTGCCTCTCGCGCCACTGGATTCGATAGGTCGGCGCCCCAATCGCCATATTCGCCTGTGACCAGATATCCGAGCCTATCAGCCCAGTATAAGAACCTAGGCTCGAATACTTTTTGATGAAGTCTGGCCCCATCGAATCCCATCTCTAAAGATAATTCGATATCCCTTCTTAGGGCATCATCAGAGGGGGCTGTGTAAATCCCATCAGGATAGTAGCCTTGATCTAGCACAAACCTCAAGAATCGCTTTCTATCGTTTAGGACGATACTATTGCCTTTAATGCCTATCCTTCTAATGCCGAAATACGAATGAACGATATCCGTTCTTTCACCCATATCCGAAACCTCTAGGGTGAGGTCATAGAGGATAGGATCTTCTGGGGACCACTTCCTAAGATCAATAGCGTTGATGCACAGAGTAGCGGGATGTGGGGGTAACTCTCTATGAGATGACACAACAGCCCGTCCTTCAAGAGAAGCCGTCACCCTCAAATTTGTGATCTCCCGATCACCGCCCACCTTGACTTCAACATAAATTTTCGATCCATCTTCGATTGGTATCAGCTTAAAACTGCCGATGTATGTCTTTGGGACGAGCTCCAACCACACAGTTTGCCAAATTCCAGTGACTCTTGTGTAGAAACATTCGAAGGACTCAAGTCTACTGCTCTGTTTCCCACTAGCCTGCAGCTGCGTTCTATTGTCATCAAGCGCGTTGACCACGACTTCGTTCGATGCATCGAATGTAATGTATTCTGTCACATCGAATGCAAAGGGAGTATAGCCACCTCTGTGTTGCCCTACCTCTCGTCCATTGACCCACACCTTGGCTTCATAATCAACTGCTCCGAAGCGGAGTAATACCCTACCACCTACCCACTCCCTAGGAACCCTGAATTCCCTTCTGTACCAGATCGAATTCATGAAGCCTGTTTGGCGAATGCCAGAAAGCTTGCTCTCAGGGGGAAATGGCACTGTGATGTGCCGGGAGAACTGTTCACAAGTCTTGAGCCCCTCTTCCATCCGATTATCCGAATCGTCAATCTCAAACTGCCACTTGCCGTTTAGATTCAGCCATTCTCCTCGTTCGAAGTCTGGCCTAGGGTGTTCAGGCTTAGGAATTTCCATACCGCTTCATGAAGTATTAGGACATTAAATAAACTCTTGGATAGAGGGGAATGAGAATTGCACTTAAGCTATCTTCTCTCGATGGAAGTTGAAAAAACATAAAAATTACTTGGTCGTTGAAAGCTAGCATATTCATCCTTTTTATCTACATGAGTTGTTATTTCAAGCCATTCGCGTTATTTATTATTTCTTATGGTAATCCTCAATGTGAATGCATAGTCGCATGGTTTCCGACTGGGCATCTTCATTCTCAATCCGGTCTCGTTATGTGACCACTCAATCCGATCATCTGATCCAAGTAACCTAACGCTGTCGATCTGCCCCGAATAGAGTCTTAAATTTGTGCTGAGCGATCTGATGATCATCTCCTCCCCAGGCCAGTCAAGGACAATGGCATAGAGCACGTCGTCCTTGATTGTGAAACGAATGTCCCGACCGGTAAAGGGCTCTCCAGCTGTATCTTTGAACTCACCGCCTTCTCGATCTCTTCCAAGGGTTTCAACGTAACTATTGCCTCACAACGTATCGTAGGGCTTTCTTCCAATAGCTCCAGATGAATATCGTAGTGCTCCACGTCCACAGGTCGATCAGGAATTGTCTCTAGAGGCCTGCTTCCCCAGAGGAGCTTATCAGGTTCCAATGTTGACACCTCGATTTCCGGTTCTGTGTCGGTGGTGGATCGAAAGTAGTGCATCCATCCCAGGTTCTCTGTCAGTATGTCCGCGACATAGTTGCCATCTTTAAGCTGCCAAGTCCAACCTTTGGTCTCACCGTAATGATAAGAACGTGTCCAACATTCTTCCTTGACTTTTGTTACTTCCCCCTCTACCGTCTTAGGAGTGTATCTTTTCTGAACCCCATTTTTCCTGATAATGCGTTGGTAGTCCCCTTCCGAGATCCTTATCCAGCACTTGGAAAAGGTTTCTTCTAGCCTTTCCTTCCCCATGGAGTTGATGAGCATACTCTGTGCCCTTGGAGTCGTGGGTATGCTCGTCAGCCTTCCATCGCCCATCAGGACAAGGGCAGAGATGCTTCCCTTCACGTATCCCGGCGTCATGTAACCGCTTAACATCCTTATCTGGAAACCTTCAAATAGGATCTCGATCTCCTCTAATCTCTCAGTGACTTCTAACCTTAGCATCAAGGAATAATGCTCTCGAGAATCTTTGTTCTCCTTTTCTTGAACCGTCCATTTACCCTGACTCTTCTGAAAATAGATCTTCGAAAAGAGAACCCTTATCTTCTCATTGTTCTCTACAAGAAATGTGCAATTACTTACGATCGAATCTAAAGATGGAACCTCAAGGCCATAGGTCTGTATGCTGACCGTCTTCGGTTCCATATCTTTCAGCTCCTCTTCCAGCCATGCCTTTTCTTGTGTCCTAAGATCGCCCCTAGGTTCCAAAAAGGTTGAATACTTCTCGAAGTTCTTCTCCCTTATCGCCTCGACCAGACCTTCTTGTATAATCGACTTCAAGTCATTGGGAAAATGTCCTTCCTCTTTCTCCTCTCCCTTCTTGGTCAACGTGCTGCTCCTCTACCTTCTTGGTCAACGTGCTGCTCCTCTACAGATTATTAAAAACTCCCGCCCAGGACGGGACTACGTTTAACTGTCCCAAAATACCTCATTTTTCATCTAGTAAGCCTCATCTGTTAGATTCTTGGTCAGAAGGACCGTTATTAACGGATAGCAATGACATGCTCAGAGGCTGCCTTTCTCGTCTATCCTTCTATTTCATATCCTATTGCATGATTTATGTAGTAGGTTATATCCAGCTTCATTCATGTTGGCATAGTGCCAATTATCCAATTGAAGACGCAGGGCGACTGTGGCAAGGAATGCCTCAATTGCGGGCTCTTTCGCTCCTATTGCCCTGGATGCATCACCCACATCTGTTTAATAGCCAAGTGCAAGCGCGGAATATCCTATAGTGGTATTACACACCCTACGGGATTCTGTAGATTACAGGAGTATTGTCATTCCCTTGGTTCAATCCCAGATGACATAGCCCCAACTATGTTCAAACCCAAGGTACGGATTAAGCTCAGGTTTCCAAGATTCATCCCAGTAGTTCGTCTGACGGATGATAGTTCATGGTTCTGGAACGATCTCCCTCTCCCCTGGATCGTTGTCAGATTGGCTGAGCTCATAAAAAACAAGGCTTTGATGCAGAGGGTCTCCTCCCGTGGGCTTCATGACTTCCTGGGCTTCAATGGCAAGGTCCTGCTGTCGATGGTGATGGAGGACGAGCTCCTCGATGAGTTAACGTCCAAGGACTACATCGGCATGATAAACGAAATCAGGCCAGACGCAACCATGACCCCCGACTCCTACACGTATCTGGACGACCCGCTCTGCCTATCCTGGGAGCAGACGATGAAGCAGGCCGCGTTCTCGAGTGCCTTCTTGGAACTGGACATACCGGTGGTGGGGCTCATCAAGGGGGTCATATGGAAGCAGATTGCCTGGTCGACTGAAAGGGCGCTCGAGCTGGGCTGTGGCTCATTCGCAATTCCTTCGAGGGAACTCGCCGAGCTGAGCCTCTTGGACGGTGTGATATCGGCCATTATGAGCGTCCTACAAAAGGGGAAGAGGGACGCGCAGTTATTGCTCTACGGCCTTTCCTACCCCTTGAGAAGGAGGGGCGAGTTCGTCTACTCTGGGCTGTCGTGGTTCATCGGCGCTAGGAAAGGCCTCTACTACAAGGGAAACACTTCGTTCCTCGTTATCGACAACAGCATCGTATCCGAGGAATGCCACTGCGCTGCCTGTAAGGGAAGGATGGCACCTCAGCTGAAGGACGACATCAGGTCCCTGGCCCTCCACAACCTCCTGCAGACCATGGGGAGGTTCGGGTAGATGGGGGCGGGTACGAGGGAGAATCAGTTCAAGAGAAGATTTGGGCAAGGCAAGCCCATCGATACTTATGGGATACCATGTATTCATGCTAAGCCAATAAGCCCTGGAACCAAGGCGACAGCGCCAAAAGTACCCTTCGATTGGGCAAAGATTCTCGAAGATGCCAGCGTCGCCAAGAAGATATCGTCCGAGAGCTGGGCGAGGTCGTTCGTCAAGGAGATCATGGACTATCAGAAGCTGGATCGGATCGGCGAAGGAGAGACAGAGATCCAGGGACTGAAGATCAATATCAAAAAAGGCATCGTGCAGAGGGGTTCTTCTTCTGGCAAGAGCTACTTCGACCTCAAACTTGTAGACACAGGGAGTACAATAAGGGTATACGAGGACAATACTGTCTCTGTTTGGGATAGACAAGGGTTCAGAAGACTGAGAATCGAACAGCTTACAGATAGTGCAAATACTGAACCTCTTCAGACATATGAGGGAAGAAGATCGAATGGGAGAGTATTAGGGACGGATTTAACAACTATTCTCATGAAAGACTATCTCGAGAAAATCGGATTCTTCAATGAATTCATGGTAGGCCAAGAAACGAATAAGGTTTTTGGTGTTAAGGGCACCGTCACAGCTAACAGAGAATCTACTCATGGCCATTATGTCACCATAAGATACACCACCGGTACGGGAATAGGCAGCAGAATAAAAGAAGTAATAATCAGCGCAGATGGTGCTACAGTGAATGGAGATCCTATAGTAGATGTTGAGACCCGCGAAGATGGTGGGGTATACCTTCGTTACAAACATGGTGATCAAATCTGGAGTACGCCCATACAGTTACCAGCAATCTCGATGAAGCATAGTCCAGCACCCGAGGTGGAGCTCGTGGATGGCAAAGTGGATCTCGGCAGAACACTAGAAGATCCCATTCCAAAGGCGAAATTTGAGGCAATCAAAGGGGAGATTGGAATACAGAGCGCTAAGGATTTTACGGATACTGGGGCATACGCCATGAAAGGTAATACCGCGGAGGACTTCAAGCGGACATATGGCAAGGAGAAATGGGAGGACCTGAGGGATTATGTAAACGACCTCTCTAACTCGATCGTAAAGGAAGAGCTTGAGAAGCAGGGCCTAAAGGCCATAGAAGCTAAGACAAAATACGGTGCAGAGCCTCGTCATGAGACAGGCCCTGACATCATCGCCACCACTAAGGATGGGGCAAAACTTAAGGTTGATATAGAATTTGCAGGTTCGGGTAATAAACACTACAAAGATCAAGTGAATGTATTAATGCGGAAATTCGCCAGAGGTGAGGCCGATGTCGGCATAATCTTCTGGGAGGGAGAGTACCATATCTTCGTAAACCCCGATACGGAGTATATGCCCCTGCGAGATATCACGCAAGATGCAGCGCGGAGGGGAAGCCGCAGCCTCAGAGATCTTTCAGGCATCGCGGTCATCGGCGGCCTAGGTCTTCTATCGGGCTACTTCTCAGATGCTAAAGGACAGGCAGTTAGCGTTACCGACGATGCGGGCAGGTGTATAGGCCAGTTCCAGAACTCCTACCTCGATCACACAGCCATTAACGAATCGACGGTCTTAAACAGCAGGTTGACGCTCAGCTCCGGGGGCGTTAAACTATGGATAAAATGATCTCGACTCTTGTCTTGGCATCAGTGATAGTTGCGCTCGCGATAGCCCTGATGGCCTACTATCCCAGCTTTATGAGGCTCTTCATGAATAACGAGCAACTAAGCTTCGACTACGCCTATGCCTCGGTCAAGGATGGCCAGGCGGAGACGGTCATCCGCTTCAGGAATACCGGGGAAAAGCTGACGATAATGGCTCTGGAGATCAATGGCGTGGAGATGGAACCCAAAGGCCATAACCCCTTTCCGCTGGAGTTCCCTTCGGGGTCGCAAGCCAGGCTGAGGCTTCATGCAAGCGTAGATACCCTTAGAAATGGTATGACTTATGAGGTAGCGATAAGGACAGCCTCAGGTGGCATATACGTCAAGGCGGTAGTGATACCATGATGGCAGTCGATAGTAGTTCACTGGGGGAGAACCTGCTTGACTAGGATCTTGGCCATTCCTGAGAGAATTAAGCTATTCAAGGAGATCAACAGGGTTCACAAGGTGATGTATGGCTGGAAGATGATTTATGAAAATGCTTGGGACGTAGATCGGATCGATATCGAGAACGATATAAGGTTTGATTCTTATCACAAGAAATGGATTCCGTTGGATAAGTCAGACGCAGAAAAATACTACTTCTATGACAAAAGCAGGGATATAACGTTGCTCAAGGGCCTCTTCGCTTGGGAGGCTTATCATTTCATTCATCTTAACCCCTACAAATACTACCCATATGGCAAGTCCGGCGAGGAGGATTTTGTCTCCGATAATTTAGGGAAGAGGGTAGGGCCGGACGTGGATCATCCCGTAAAATGCCTGGAAACAACGTTCGATATGCATCAGAGGAAGCAAGATGGAAAGATTTGGATATCCTCCTACTGGTTATACCATACCGATTTTTATGCGACGGTTGCAGACTTTGGTAATGATATATACGAAACCTTGAGCGAAGCTGTAGGAGGAGATGAAAGGATCTCAGAGGAGCTTCAGAAAAAATACGAAGATGTCGTGTGGGCTAATGGACAGAGGTTCAAAAAGGCCCTAGAGAGCTACTTCAGTGGAGGGCAATTAAATGCCAAGCATTGGGAGGGCGGCTATATCTTCGCAGCCTCTAAGGAGCGTAGGATAAAGACGCTGGAACAATTCGAAGAAGCCCGTGATGTGGAGGAGAAGCACTTCTCAAATACACTAGAGGAGTTCATAGAATGGTTCAGAGATAATGGGTTCAGACTGGGGGCTAAAGCCGAGGAGGGCCTGAGGGGGAGGATGAGAAGTTCCTACGCTTTCAACCCTCGCCTTATAGCAGAGAGGTGGTGCAAGCTCCTGGTGGAAGAGGATAAGACTGAGCCCTCAGATGTCTACCTGTGGTGGGGAGGCGAACCGAACCGCGATTCCTGCTATGCTCTATTAACTCTATTCTTCGAGGTCGATCCCGACGATATTGGTACGAGCAAATTCGACGAGAGGGTTTCGAGGAACCTCAGGGCCATCATCAACATAGCAGAGAAGGATGATACTTGGTTGTCATCTTATAGGCTGTATGAGCCCATCGTTTGGAGGGCTATCTTCTCCTAGAATCTTCAATGCCGTCAATGTCGGTTGAAACCGCATAGCATCGCCAAACGAGCATATATATTATAAAGTGGATTATGGAAATAATCAGGTCGGATGCCGGGATAGATATTCTCTAGTTTGAGCTTACATCCGTCATCGGCTATTTCTTCTTGGTGATTTTGCATGCGAAGGCATAGTCGCATGGTTTGCGCCTGGGCATCTTTATCTTCAAACCCCCCTGGTCGCATGACCACTCCAACGGATCATCGGATCCAAGCAGCGTGACGCTGTCGATCCGTCCCGAGAGGAGCCTTAGATTTGTGCTGAGCGATTGGATGAGCATCTCCTCCCCCGGCCAGTCCAGGGCGATGGCGTAGAGCACGTCGCCCTTTGTGGTGAAACGGATATCCTGACCAGTAAAAGGCTCCGCCTCCACGTCCTTGAATTCACCGCCCATGGGCTCCGTCGGCCCCTCCCCATAGACCTTCCAGGGCCTTGTGCCATAGATGGCCTCGCCATTGATCTCCAGCCATCTCCCGATCTCCAAGAGGATACGCCGCTGTTCATCCGGGATCGTACCGTCTGGTCTGGGTGCTATATTAAGAAGTAAGCACCCATTTTTACTGACGATATCCACCAGATCATGAACGATGGAACCCACTGATTTGTAATCATGGTCTTTGATATAGCCCCATGATTTCTTGCAAACAGATGTGTCGGTCTGCCAGTATTCCGATCGCATGTCGTCCAACTTTCCGCGCTCTATGTCTAAAACTGCGGTCCGTTCTTGGAAGGCCTTGTGCTTGTAGTTGATAGCAACGCCCAGGTTCCATTGTGCTGCTCGGTTATAATAGTAGGTGGCAAACTTCTGCAAGTAGAGCTCGAAGGCTGGTTGCTCTATCCACCAGTCAAACCAGAATAACTGTGGCCGATATTTATCCAACAATTCGCAGGCGCGTCTCAGCCAGTCGTTCAGGAATCCCTCATCCGGTTGTGTATCGCCTGGTTTCGCGGGACCATAAAGACCGATGTAGCGAGGATCCCTCACGTCGGAATCGAACTGCATACCACCATCAAAGAACCACCAGTGCTCGGCCCGATGGTAAGAGACGCCAAAGATCATCCCTTTCTCGCGCACGGTTAATGCTAACTTGCCAGCGATGTCGTGCTTTGGTCCCATCTTGGCCGCGTTCCACTCACCATAGCTGCAATCATACATAGCGAAGCCGTCGTGGTGCTCTGCTACTAAAACAACGTATTTAGCGCCGGACTTCTTGAAGAGCTCCGCCCATTCGACCGGGTTCCATTTCTCAGCTGTAAATCTTGGAATGAAGTCCTTGTACAGTAGATCAAAATTTGCCCACCTCATCAGGTCATCGCCTCGATATCGGGTATGAATGACAGTATCAACGACAGTGAGACGAGGAGCTTGAGGGCCTCGACGATCACCCTTTCTCCCTTGCCATAGTTCAGCAGGACCCACAGGT
>Ga0315282_10018224_pt1 | contig 10058 bp, 8 predicted proteins | sample YL17G07_20_MG_FD_203693 | JGI IMG/M metagenome (GOLD analysis project Ga0315282, IMG submission 203693) | Sediment microbial communities from Yellowstone Lake, YNP, Wyoming, USA - YL17G07_20 | ecosystem: Environmental > Aquatic > Freshwater > Lake > Sediment | place: USA: Wyoming | collected... | reverse complement strand
ACCTCGGCCTGGATCACCTGCTCCACTGGTACGGCTTTAACGACCCGGGCCAGGCCGAAGAATGGCGCCGGATCATGATCTGCCAGTTTCGCTACCGGCCGAGGCATCCGGACCGAACCTTTGGCGATGGAGAAAGCTTCAACTTCGGGAAGACCCGGGCGGAAGTGGTGCACACCCCCGGCCACACCCCGGGCCACTCCTGTTTCTTCTTCCCCCGGGAGGAGCTGCTGTTTCTGGCGGACCTCGATCTTTCCAGGTTCGGGCCCTGGTACGGCGACACCTATTCAGATCTGGATGCGATCATCGCCTCGGTGGCCAGGGTGCGCCGGATTCAGGCCCGCTACTACCTGGCCAGCCACGAGCAGGGGCTTTTCACCGCGCCCATTGATGATCTCCTGGATCGCTACCTGGCGGTGGTGGAGGAGCGGGAGCAAAAGCTCGTGGAATGCCTGCGCGAGCCGCGGACGCGGGAGGACATCATCGGAGCGCGGATCGTCTACGGCCGGCCGCGGGAGCCGAAAAGCTTCTATGATTTCGGCGAGTGGGCCCTGATGAAGAAGCACCTCGAGCGCATGGAGCGGCGGGGGGAAGTGAGAGAGGAAGACGGGAAGTGGCGGTTAGTTTAGGCCGGTGCCTTGAACTGGAGGGGCGCGGCGCGCCTTGCCCCTGCCACCGGCGCTTTGGGTTGGCGGGCTTGTGATCGCGCTCAGATCAAGTCAAAATCACCAGGGTAATGGTCTTGGCAATCCCCTTCACGGACTGGATCTTCACGGCCACGATCTCGGTGATGTCGGCCATGTTCTTGGCCTCGATCCTGGCCACCACGTCATAGGGGCCGGTCACGTAGTCGGCGGACTTGACGCCCTTGATCTTGAGAATGTCGCCCCGCACGTTTTTGACATTCTTGCCCGGAACCGTCTCGATCAGAACGTACGCTGAAATCATAACTTGATCCTCCTTCTGGTTTCCTCAATCTGCTTAGCTATATAGCGCATTCGTCCCGGATTCGCAAGCCGGGCCAGAGTTTGCTTTTGAAAAAAGCGGATGGTAACATGACCCTTGAATCATGGAACCGGAATCGCCAAGCCGCTCGATTTCGCCCTTCCGTTTGATCTTGCGCATGGGCACCCATGCCCTGCTCCTGGCCGCGGCGGGCGTGGTCATGGCCCTGGCTTTTATCCAATCCGCGCTGCGGCTGTCCCCGGCCCAATTGATGGAAGGCTTGATCGGCCTGGTGATCTTCCTGGTCCCCTTGACCTTGCTCAACTTTCTCAACGGCTTTATTTTAATCCGTCCCATCTATCGCTGGCTGACCGACCTGGAGCAGGGCCAACCGCCTTCTCCGGCAGCGGCCGTGGTAGTTCACCAAGCCATATTCCGGTTCGCTTTCGCCAGCTCGATCTTTTCCGCCCTGCTCTGGAATCTGGGCGCCGCCGGCATCGGCCTTTGGGGGTTCTTCCGCGCCGACCTGGAGGCGGTCCAAAGCCTGGGCTTTGTCGTCGCCGGCGCTTCCATCGGCTCGCTCACCTCGATCTTCAATTTCTTCCTGGTCCGGCGCACCCTGCGGCCGGTTCAGGGCCTGCTCCGGGAGTACCTGCCCACCGATGATCCCGGTCTTCTCGCTCAGCCCATCACCTTCCGGAGAAAAATGGCCTTCAGTTTCACTTACTTGATCATCTCCATCCTGCTTAGCATGGGTTTCGAGCTTTACTACTTCCAGCGCTGGGCCTTGCTGGACCAGGGTCTCCAGGAGGCGCGGAACCTGGTGGCCCAGGCCAAGCAAGAGCCGCAACCCGGCCGGCCGCCCTCGCTGGCCGCTCATGCCGGATTCGGCTACCGCGTGCGGCTGTTTGCCCGGGACCGCGCCGGCCAGGTGCAAGCCCCGGATTTAAGCCCCGGCGAGATCGCCCACCTGCTGCAATCCCGCTATTTGCTCGGCCGGGAGGACTATGCCGCGGCGCACCCGGTGATCGCCCGGATGACCGACTGGCTTCAGCGGCTGGTGCTGGCGCAAGATCATCACTTGACCCGGGTGGCAGGCCGAACCCTGGACTGTCTGTTGCCGGCCCCTTCCCCGGACGGGAGCGGGATCGGCGCGGTGGTGGAGCTGCTGCCGGCGCCCGGCTCGATCCGGCAATACCCTTCCCTGATCCATTTTCTGCTCAACTATCCCACCAGTAACCTGGTGGTTTTTGTCCTCTCCTGTCTCGGCTTCACTCTGATCCTCGTCTACCTGACCATCGGCGACGTGGCCGGACCGCTCCGCCGCCTCCGGGCCACGGCCCGCTCGATTCAGCAGGGCGACCTGAACGCCCGCAGCCTGGTCGAGACCAACGACGAGATCGGGCTCTTGATCCTGGATTTTAACCGGATGGCCGACCGCCTCGCGATCAAGGTGAAGGAATCCGAGCGACTGGTGGCCGCGGTGCGGGAAGCCACCCAGCAACTGGGGACCAACTCGGGCCGGATCGTGGACATCGCCACCGACCAGGCGACCGGCGCGACCGAGCAGGCCGCGAGCATTCAGCAGGTCAGCACCACTTCCGAGCAGATCGCGGCCACGCTCAAGATGATCTCCGAGAACGCCCGCTTGGTCGAGCGGATGGCGGCCCAGACCCTGGAAGCTTGCCGGCGCGGGCACGAAGATATCGCGGCCGTTATCGGCGGCATGGACCGGATCAATTCCCGGGTCCGGGAGATTGCCAACGAGATGCTCCACTTGCAGGAGCATGCGCTCAAGATCGAGACGATCCTCGACCTGATCCGGGAAGTTTCGGAAAAGACCAACATGATCTCGCTCAACGCCTCGATCGAGGCGGCCGCGGCGGGCGAGGCCGGTCGGCGGTTCAACATCATTGCCGGCGAGGTTCGGGAGCTGGCGGAGCGGATCACCAGCTCGATCCGGGAGATCCAGGAGATGATCTCTCTGCTCCAGCAGGCCACCAACCGCGCGATCATGGTGACCGAGGAAGGCACCAAGCAAGTGGAGGCCACCCACCTGGTGGCAGGCAAGGTGGGCAATTCTTTCCAGAACCTGACCGGCCTGGCCGAGGAGACCGCCACCGCGGCCAAAGAAATCTCGCTCTCGTCCTCCCAACAAACCTCGGCCGGCGAGCACCTGGCCGCGACCATTGCCGAGATCAATGAAGTGGCGCGGAACTTTGTCGAGAGCGCCCGCGAGATTGAATCGTCCACCCTCGAACTCAACCGTCTGGCCGAGCATCTCCGCCGGATGGTAGGGCCGAACGGGGATCAGGCCCGGACCGCGCCGGACTTTGTTCCGAGCCTGGGCTCACCCCCGGCCCCCAAGGAGGACCAAGATGACCAACAATCAACTGAGTCGTAAGGTGCTCGCGCTCTTGTTCGAGCGCCAGCAGCCGGTCAAATTTCGGGACCTGGCCGATGTCATGCAGGTGGATATCCGCACCTTGTTCAAGAACCTCTTTTATTTGGAGGAGCACGGCTACGTTACCCTCTCCACCTCAACTCCGCCCGAGGCGATTTATCCTCAAATTCATTTCGTCCGGCTGCACGAGGCCGGCCGGGATCTGGCGAAGAGCACCGCCCGGATGGAGGAAGTGTTTCCGCTGGCCGACCTGACCCACGACCACGCCCCGCATCTGCCGCCCGATCTGCCCGCGCACAGGAAGATCACTTACGCCGAAGTCCTGGCCCAACTGGCCGAACAAATCAAGGCCCACACCAAGGACAGCGACGCGCGTCAGCGCCAACTGAGAAAAATCGCCGAGCTCAAGAAATTGGCTCTCGCGCGAAAGCACGTGTCGTTCTAGCTGATGGGGTCCGAGCCTAACTTTAAACTTAACCATCGGGAGAGCGGAACCTCGCGCCAGGAGCGGGAGGCCGCTTATGCCCTCGAAGTGGGGCGGAGGGCCGAGGAGCAATGGGGTTGGGCTTCTCCGGCCGGCCGGGTTCGGGCCGGGCGCCGGGCCGAGTTGGTTTCGAGAGCCGCAGGTTTAAAACCCGAGGCCCGGGTTCTGGAGGTCGGCTGCGGCAACGGCCATTTTACCGACAAGTATGCCCGTTCCGGCGCCGAAATTTTCGCGACCGACCTCTCGCCCGAACTGGTCCGGATCGCCCTCGAGAAATACCCGGGGCCGAAAATCTTCTACTTGCCCGCGCCGGCGGACCGACTTCCCTTTGCGGACCGGAGCTTCGATGCCGTCATCGGCAATTCTATTTTGCATCACCTCGAGCTGAAAACTTCCCTGCCCGAGTTCTCCCGGGTGCTCAAGCCGGGGGCGCCCCTGGCCTTGGCCGAGCCTAACTTCCTCAATCCCCAGATGTGCTTGCAGCGGAGCATCCCCTGGCTCCGCCGCCGGGCCGGCGACTCGCCCGACGAGACCGCCTTTGTTCGCTTCACCCTTTGCCGCCGCCTCCAAGAAGCCGGCTTCAGCCGAATTACCATAACTCCTTTCGACTTCCTACACCCCGCGATCCCGCCCGCCCTGATCCCGTTCGTCTCCACGGTCGGCAAACTTCTGGAAGCCATTCCGCTCATCCGCGAAGCGGCCGGATCTCTCCTCATCCAGGCCCATAAACTCGAGCAAACGATCGAATGACTTCAGGGGCGCGGGTGACCCCACCCGCGCAATCTCCGCCATCAGACCTTAACCCGGGTTTTCAGGGCGTCCGCTCTGAGCTATACTGGAACCGCCATGATTCCAGGCGAACCCGCCCCCGCCCTCAACCCGCAGGGATTTGAAAACCCGGCTCTGATCGAGCCGACCCTAAGCTCGATCCGCGCGCTGCTCCGCGAGAGCTTGGGGATCGAGTCGTCCCTGGCGCCGCTTTTCCTGCGGACGACGGCCTCGGTCTTCAACGCCGGCCTGGCGGACCCGGACGCGGCCTTGCTGCACCTGGAAGCCCTGATCGCGGAAGCCCGGGCCCGGCGATCCGATCTCGCCTGGCTCCTGGCCCCGGCCGCCTTGCCGCTCCTGCTGCCGCTGCTTTCCGGCTCGCATTTCCTGGCCCACCTGCTGGCCCGGGAGCCGGACCGCTTCCCGGCCGCGGTGCTGGGCTCGCCTTTCCTGGACCAGGCCAAACCCAAGGAGGCCATGCTGGCCGAGCTGCTCCCCCGCCTGGCGCAAATCGAGTCGCCGGAGCACCTGATGCGCGAGCTGCGCCGCTTCAAGTATGACGAGTTCCTCCGCATCTCCGCCCGCGACCTTTCCGGCCGGGCCGAACTGCCCGCGGTGGCCGCCGAGCTTTCCGATTTGGCGGAAACCTGCATCGAAGCCGCGCTTCAGGCCGAGAGCCGGCTGCTGGCCCGCCAGTTCGGCCAGCCCCGGGCGGAGAATTCGCAGGTCCTTCCCGGCTTTTGCGTGCTGGGCATGGGCAAGCTGGCCGGCCGCGAGCTTAACTTTTCCTCGGACATTGACCTCATCTACCTCACCGCAACCGACCGGGGCCAGACCGCCGGCGGGGCGAGCTTGCCGCTCGATCTTCATACCTACTTCACGCGCCTGGCCGAAAACCTGACCCGCGGCCTCAGCCTGACCACCGCGGACGGCTTCGTCTTTCGGGTGGACCTCCGCCTGCGGCCGGAAGGCCGGAACGGCCCCATCGTCAACTCGCTCGAGGCCGCGCTCGGCTATTACGAGAGCTGGGGCCAGCCCTGGGAGCGGGCCGCGTTGGCCAAGGCCCGGCCGGTGGCCGGAGACCTGGAGCTGGGAGGCCGGCTGCTCCAAGAGCTCGATCCCTTCCTGTTTCGCAAGTTCCATGACTTCGGCTCGCTGGAAGACCTCAAGGAAATGAAGCTCTCGATTGACCGCCAGGCCGGGACCCTGAAGAGCCGGATCGGGCCCGGCTATGACTGCAAGCTCGGCCGCGGCGGCATCCGGGAGATCGAGTTCTTCATCCAGGCCCTGCTCCTCACCTACGGCGGCAAGCGGCCCCGGATCCGCGCGCTCCATACCCCCGAGGCCCTGGACCGGCTGCGGAAGGACGAGCTGATCGCCGCCCACGAGCATGAGGCGCTGCTCGCCGCCTGGAAATACCTGCGCACGCTCGAGCACCGGCTCCAGCTCAAAGAGGAACAGCAACTCCACCAGTTGCCGGGTTCAGAGCGCGGCCTCGAAGTGCTGGCCCGGCATTTCCGCCATCTGGGCCAGGATGCGGTTGCCGCTTTCTTGCGCGAGTTGCAGGGTCATACCGAGGCCGTGTCGGAAATTTTCCAGAAACTTTTTTACGATCCCGAGCAGGCGCTCAAGGCCGAGGGCGACCCGGCCCTCTTGCGCCTGCTCGACCGCGAGCTGGATCGGAGCGCCTTGGCGGCCGAGTTCAAGGAGCTGGGCTTCGAGGAGCCGGCCGCGGCCGCGGAAAGCCTGCTCGCGCTCCGCGACGGACCGCCGGGCGCCGACTTCTCGCGCCGCTCGCGCCGGACGCTCGAGAGCCTGGCTCCCCTGCTCCTCAAAGAGGTGGTGGCCGCGCCGGACCCGGACATGGCTTTGCGGCTCCTCGAGCGATTCCTCGCCGGCATCGGCGCCCGGTCCACTTTCTTCATGCTGCTCCGCGAAAATCCGGAGCTGACCAAGTTCCTGGTCCGCTTGTTCGGGACCTCCGAGTTCCTGGGTAACTTTTTTGTGCTCCACCCGGAGCTGCTCGACGACCTTATCTCCGCCGACGCCCTGGCCGATCGGACCCCGGACCAGTTGCGCGCCGAGCTGCAAGCCGGCCTGAAGCGCGAGACCGACTTCGAGGGCAAGCTCGACGCGCTGCGCCGCTTCCAGAAGATCCAGGTGCTGCGGGTGGGGTTGGCCGACCTGGCCGGCAAGCTGGATGAGGAAGGGGTGGAAGCGTCGCTCACTGCTTTAGCCGAGCTTTGCTTGTTCGAGGCCTACCAGGTCTCGCTCGAGGAAGCGACCCGGCGTTACGGCCGTCCGGAGAAAACGAGCGGGCTGCTCATCCTGGGTCTGGGCAAGCTGGGCGGCCGGGAAATGAACTACGCCTCGGACCTGGACCTGATCTTTGTTCACGCCGGCGAGGGCCAGACCCGCGGCCGGCGGCCGATCTCGCTGCACGAGTTTTACATCAAGGTGGCGCAGCAACTGATCAACGTGCTGACGACCACCACGCGCGAGGGCATCTTGTATCGGATTGACGCCCGGCTGCGGCCGTCCGGCAGCCAGGGGCCGCTGGTCGTTTCGATCGAGTCGTTCGAGCAGTATCACCGGAAGCAGGCCCAGTTTTGGGAGAAGCAGGCGTTGGTCAAGGCGCGGGTGATGGTGGATGCGGCCGGGATCAGCGCGCGGGTGATGGGGAGCATCGCCGGGAACATCTATGGCCAGAATCCGCCGGAGGAGTTGATCCCGGAAATGCGCCGGGTCCGCGAGCGCATGGAAAAGGAGCTTGCGCAGGAAAAGGAAAACCGATATGATTTAAAATTCGGGCGCGGCGGCCAGGTGGACATCGAGTACCTGGTGCAGTTCCTGGTGCTGGTGCACGGCGGGCAAAACCCGGCGCTTCGCGAGCCGGCCACCTTGAAGGCGCTCTCGGCGCTGGAGCAGGCCGGGATTCTCCCGGCCGCGGACCGGGAAGTGCTCGCCGCGGCGCACCGCTTCTATCGCCGGCTGGAGAACCGCCTGCGGATCGTGAACGATCAGGCCGCGCACCAATTGCCGGAAGCCGGCCCCGGCTTGAAGCGCCTGGCTCGGCGCCTGGGCTATTCCGGCGATGATCCGGGCCGGGCCTTGCTGGACGACTACCAGCGCCTTCGCGAGGCGGTGCGCGAAGTGTTCGAGCGTTATTTGCGGATTTAGGAAGAAGGATTTAAACACAGAGGGCACAGAGAGCACGGAGCAGGATGAGGCCAGGAAATTTATTATTTTAGTGTTCTCCGTGTCCTCTGTGCTCTCTGTGTTTAATTCTTTTTCTTTCTTGATCTTCGCGCCGATGAGGAGGAAGGGAGCGGATGAAAAAGCAGGACAAGATCTGGCTGGATGGAAAGTTCGTGGACTGGGACCAGGCCAACGTGCATATTCTCACCCATACCTTGCATTACGGCTTCGGCGTCTTCGAGGGCACCCGCTGCTACAAGTGCGTGGACGGCTCGGCCATCTTCCGGCTGGACGAGCACCTGAAGCGGCTCTACAACTCGGCCCAGATCCTGACCCTGGAGATCCCCTACGCGATGGAAGACCTGGAGGCCGCGAGCTGCGAGACCCTGCGGGTGAACAAGATGGAGGAAGGCTATCTCCGCCACCTCGTGTTCATCGGCGACGGCGAGATGGGCCTGGGCACCATGACCAACCCAACCCGCGCCGCCATCATCGCCTGGGCCTGGGGCGCTTATCTCGGCGAGGAAGGCCTGAAGAAGGGGATTCGACTTAAGACCAGCTCTTACCTCCGCCTGCCGGTGCAGGTCTTCCCCACCAAGGCCAAGGCCGTGGGCAATTACGTCAACTCGATCCTGGCCAAGCGCGAGGCGCTCAAGGCCGGTTACGACGAGGCCCTGATGCTGGACCTGCAAGGCTACGTGGCCGAGGCCTCGGGCGAAAACATCTTCCTGGTCAACGGTAAAACCCTCCGCACCCCGCCGGAAAGCTCCTCCATCCTCAGCGGCATCACCCGCAAGAGCGTGGTCCAGATCGCCCGCGACCTGGGCTACCAGGTGAACGAGGTCACCTTCCCCCGCGATGAAGTCTACACCGCGGACGAAGTCTTCCTCACCGGCACCGCGGCCGAGGTGACCCCGGTGCGCGAGGTGGACAACCGCAAAATCGGAGAAGGCAAAGCCGGGCTGGTCACGCTGGAGTTGCAGGCGGCGTTCTTTGACGTGGTCAAAGGCAAGAACAAGAAATACAAGCAGTGGTTGACCTATCTTTGATGAGGGTCTGATGATGCAACCGTAGGGGCGGCTCGCGAGCCGCCCCTGCTTTATTTGGACCAAGTTCGCAAATAATCACCGGGCGGAAGAATGAGCACGCCCCCTATCGTTCGACCGAAGTAACGGCCGAAGTGGGTGAGGTCTCCGGTCAAGAGATGAGTGGCCTGGGCGTCAATCGCGGCCGCCAGGATCGGGCGGTCATTGGAAGGCAAATGAATCGCCCGGGGCAGGTCTGGCTCGGAATAGCCGGAAACGATCTGCATGGATTTGGCCAAATGATCCAGCCGGGCGCGCTGGTCTTCTTCGTAGAGGTTGATCCTGGCTTCTTCCAGGGCATAAGAAGAAGTGATCAGTTCCGCGCCTCTCAATTTCCAGAGTTTTAGAACCCCCGCCTCCGGCCGATAGGCCGCGGAGAAGAGGATGTTGGCGTCCAGGAAGAGCCGATCCAATCCTAGTGCCTGCCCGGTTTATGAATGCGGTCCGGGTCCAAGCCCAGTTTGCGGACCTCGTTGCGCGCCCGGGCATAGTCCTTGGCGTCGGTGGCGTTGGCGAGCAGGAACTCGGCGCGACGCTCCGGGGTGTAGCTCTCGAGCGGGAGCGCGATCGCCCGCCGGATCAGAACGCCCCCCTCCCGCGGCTCCACCAGCACCAGGTCCCCCTCCTCGATCCCGAAGCGCCGGCGCAACCGGGCCGGAATCACGATCGCGCCGCGCTTGCCGACTTTGCTCGTTTCCACGTTTCTCATCGCCCCATTCCTCCGTCAGGCGATTTTGCCTGAAAATCTGATTATTAGATATTCTGACAGATTTAAGCGCGAGAGTCAAGCGGTAGGGGCGACCGGCCGGTCGCCCCTACTGGCCGAAGCCGAACGCGAGAACCCCGCTGATCTCTTTGGAGTTCGTTTTGAGCATAGCCAGGCGGTCCACGCCGAGGGCCACGCCGGCGCAGGGGGGCAGGCCCTGGGCGAGGGCTTGGAGGAAGGCTTCGGGCAGGGGGTAGAGAGGCAAGCCGCGTTCGCGGCGTTTTTGGAGGTCGGCCTGGAAGCGGGATCGCTGCTCGGCCGGATCGGTCAGCTCGGACCAGCCGTTGCAAAGCTCGAGCCCGGCGAGATAAAGCTCGAAGCGCTCGGCCAGCCTGGGGTCGGAAGCTTTCTTGCGAGCCAGGATGGCCTGCTCGGCCGGGTAATCGTAGAGGAAGACCGGCCCTTGCGCGA
>Ga0315282_10018223_pt1 | contig 10058 bp, 8 predicted proteins | sample YL17G07_20_MG_FD_203693 | JGI IMG/M metagenome (GOLD analysis project Ga0315282, IMG submission 203693) | Sediment microbial communities from Yellowstone Lake, YNP, Wyoming, USA - YL17G07_20 | ecosystem: Environmental > Aquatic > Freshwater > Lake > Sediment | place: USA: Wyoming | collected... | reverse complement strand
CGGCAGTGTCTAGTTAAGGTTTCGCAGCTTTGAGAGAATCAGGTGGCGAGTCTGACTGGTACTTCGCGTATGTTTCTGCGTTGCGTTCTTCTTTTTCGCTTTTTATGCCTTGTAAGGAATCCCAGTTCTCATCCAAGGGTTAATTACTCTGGTATGGCCACAGGATCAGTGACGTGGCATGAGCGAAGAGAAGATCCCTGAGAGAATGAAGTGGTGGGTTGACGCCCGCTTCGGGATGTTCATCCACTGGGGCTTGTATGCGATCCCCGCTCGCGGTGAATGGGTGATGTACTGTGAGAGGATTCCAAAGGCCGAGTACGCACGTCTCGCCCAGAGGTTCAATCCGAAGAGATTCGATGCTGACAAGTGGGTGGCGCTAGCCAAGGAGGCCGGGGCCCGCTACATGGTTCTGACGACTCGGCACCATGATGGTTTCAGCCTGTGGGACAGTGACGTTTCGGATTACAGTTCGATGAAGACCGCAGCGAAGCGGGACTTCGTGGCGGAATACGTGGAGGCTTGCCACAAGGCGGGGATGCGAGTCGGTTTCTACTACTCGCTGCTTGATTGGCGTTGGCCAGCGTACTGGAGTGGACCCGAGAAGAACCCCGAGGGATGGAAGGAGTTCCGCGACTACGTCCACTCCCAGGTCAGAGAACTGATGACCAAGTACGGGAAGATAGATATCCTGTGGTACGACGGAGGGTGGCCCCACAGCCCTGATGCGTGGCAGTCGAGCCAGCTGAACGCGATGGTCCGCAATCTTCAGCCACACATCATACTGAACAACAGATCAGGATTACCGGAGGATCTCGACACTCCTGAGCAGCACATTCAGGGATCAAAACGACCGTGGGAAGCGTGCATGACAATAGACGACCTGTGGTGGGGCTATGACGCGGGTGATCCGAATCTGAAGTCACCGATGCAGCTGGTTCGCAACCTAGTCAGGTGTGTCTCAGGCAATGGCAACTTCCTTCTGAACGTCGGTCCCATGGCAGATGGCGTGATCCCGCCACAACAAGCCAGCCGAATGCGGGCGATAGGGAGGTGGCTCAGGCGCAATGGAGAATCTATCTACGGTGCCGGCGCCTCGCCGTTCGAGGAAGTACATCTCGGGTATGTGACTGCGAAGGGCAGTACTGCCTACGTGCACGTCACCTGCTGGCCTGGAAAAGAGATGTGCGTCGCGGGGATCAAGAACAGAGTCTTGGGCGCTCACATGGTAGCCACTGGAAAGAGACTATCCTTCGAACAGAATCACGACCGTTTGTTCGTCCGCGGTCTTCCTGCCCGGTCACCAGATCCCATCGACACCGTGGTAGCCCTCGAACTCGAAGGCAAGCCGGAGGCAGTGCCCGGATCGTTCTGGAAGTAGTCAGGTCCCGATCTCATACGTTTGCGTTGCACGCACCTGCTTCTCGCTTTCATCCTTCGTGCGTTGTGGCAAAGGAGCTTGAAGTCCTAGTCTTATTACTCGCAGTGCTCTTGCGTATTTGACGATGACGAAGGTGGGTGACCATGAATAGGAAGATCTGGTTGCTTCTTCTGCTCGCGCTCGTATCTTCGGCAGTCGCAATAGTGGTGTTCACACAACAGCAAGCTCCACAGAAGTTTCCCTCTGCTCCTGGTAGCTATGAGCTGTCATTGACAGTCGGAGCAAGGGTCAGATCCTATCTGCTGCACATCCCTCCCTCCTACGACGGTGTTAGCCGTGTTCCTCTTGTCCTCATCTTCCACGGCTACGGCTTAGGTGGGACTATTCAGGCCATTGAGGGGGCGTCGAACATGACGCAGAAAGCTGATCAAGAGGGCTTCATAGTAGTGTACCCTCAAGGAACGGGCGGGACGCCCTCATGGAATGCCGGGCACTGTTGTGGGGAAGCTTTGGCTCAGAACGTCGACGACGTTGGGTTTGTCCGAGCCCTGATCATTGAGCTTGAAGACAACCTCCGAGTCGATCCGAAGAAGGTCTATGCCGCGGGGATTTCGAATGGGGGAGCCATGGTGTATCGGCTCGGAGCTGAACTCTCTGACCAACTTGCGGCCATTGCCGTAGTCTCCGGCGTGCTGGGCGGAAAGGCGACGACTGACTCTCCCCTTTTCATCCCTCCCGAGCCAACGCACGCCGTTTCCGTTATCATCTTCCACGGCATGGCGGATACGCTTGTCCCGTACGAAGGAGGCCACGGGGCAGCGGCCACGGGCGATCGGGTTGACTTGTCCGTAAGCGATGCCGTCAATTTCTGGGTCGTAGCGGACAAGTGCTCGATATTCGCTCAGATCGAGACCTCTTCGGGCGGACAAGTCGTCAAGGAGGTTCACTCGGGCGGTGACAATGGGACTGAGGTCGTGCTTTACACGATTGTGAACGGCGGTCACGCTTGGCCTGGGGCGACCACGGCAGACGAACCCTCCAGAATCCTTCCGGCAACAGATCTGATCTGGGAATTCTTCGCCGCTCACCCCAAGAGTTGAACGGACCGACACGATCTTTGTCTTGTTGCTTGAGACGTCCTATGGAGGGTAGCCCAGCGTGTATATGTGCCTGCCTCCCTCCGCAAGCGGGCCCTTCACCACGGCCTCTATGTCTTCCTTCGATCTCTGCGTGAGTTCGTCAGCTGGAGGGAGCTTGCCGGGCGGATACTTCGCCATTATGTCGTTGTGTAGCTCGACCAGATAGTCAAGAAGAGCTGTCAGCCCTGCACTTGCCTTGTCTGCCTTGGCAAGCGTCGCCTTCCCTACGCAACCTTCAGGATATGCGAAGACTTCTATGGGACCACAACCGACTTGGCCATACCAGTTGATTGGTCTCTGATAGACGTTGCCTGCTTTGTCTATGTGTTTCGGAGGAAGGTAGCCCTTGGGTACTGTGTCCACAGCCTCTTTCATGTCCATCAACTCTGGAAACAGCGCGAGCGAGTACGAAGTTTCCACCTCGTCAGCATGGATGAACGGCGTCTCAAACGGACCTCCATGTTCCTTGTCCTTGACGTACTGCGGAATCGCGTGATACCAGTTAACGTTGACGAATACCCCCGGGATCTGGTACTTCTTTGCGAACTGATGCATGGCGGACGGGATGACGTACTCCTGTCCGTGTCCATTCAGCAGGATCTGTTTTCTGAATCCCATGTTCCAGAAGCCTGCCATTACACTTCTGACTAGCCCCTTGAACACATCGTCGTCGACGAGCACGGTGCCGGGCATCCCCATGTGGTGGAACGGGTGCGATCCATACCAGATTGGCATCGCCACAGTGCAACCGGTCTTTTCTGCGACCAGTTCGGCCATCCTCGTGACCAGATAGGTGTCTTCTCCTGCGGGCGCATGTGGCCCGTGAGCTTCGGTGCTCCCTAAGGGGATTATTATCAGGTCGTTCTTCTTGAGCCTCTCCTTGACTTGGGCTCCGGTCATGTTCTGGTAGTAGAGACCTGAAGGTGATTCCATTTGGCCTCCCTTCGGAAATCCCCACTTGGTCATGAGCAATGTAAGTACCCAGAAGGTTATATCGTTTCACGACTGCTACTTCTTGCCAGTCACGGCGTCCCGAACCCCGACCTCAATCCGCCGCGCACGAACTCGATGGTCTTCCGCAGCGCGACTTCTGAATCGGGTTCGTGGAGGATCTCAGCAGACACGTAGCCATCGTAGTGGATTCCCTTGAGCGCCCCAAACACCTCGGAGAACGGAATGTGTCCATCACCCGGAGCCCTTCTATTGCTGTCCGCGATGTGGAAGTATCCCAGTCTTTCGCCCACGCTCACTATCGCATCGGCCATGGATTTCTCCTCTATGTTCATGTGAAACGTGTCGAGCAGAACGAGGGCTCTCTCGAGATTCTGTGCCTTGATCAACTCGACTGCCTGGGATGCTTTGTTGACGAACGCAGACTCATATCTGTTCAGAGGCTCGATAATCAACCTGACTTCCCTCAACTCTGTCAGCGACTTGGCTAGGCATTCCAAGGACGGCGTGGGGATAACGCCACCTTTGATCGAGCCCACGATCACGCCGCAGTCGAAGCGCTCCGCCATCTTGGAGAATCCCAGAACACGTTTGACTGCCTCCTGTCTCGTTCTTTCTTCACAAGAGCCAAGGCAGAGTCCGTCTGTCGTAGCTAGGCCCGTGCCTATTGCAGAAAGCTCCATCTCATGCTTGGCGAGGAGTCGCTCCAGTTCTCCGGCATCAATGTCTTCCGCTCTTCTGAGGAGGAGTTCCACGCCGTCGTAGCCCAAGGCCTGGAGAGTCGGCAATGCTACATCTAGTTTCCGGCAGCACGAAAAGGGAACCTCTGCTACAGGGCACACCGAAGCTGATGTCTTCAACTCTCACTCAGGTACCACCAAGCTCGTCTCCAGACCTCTTAAGCTCTGCCGCAGGGGAAAGATTGCAGAAACGCCAACTCTGACCTGTGCTCCTAGGAGGCGTGTAAAGACAGAAAAGCGTTCAGCGGTAGCCTCTTGGTTGAAATGAAGGCAGCGGTCTTGGAGGCAGAGTGGCGACCAAAACACGGCTACAAGACATCACCGGTGGAGGAAAGCACCCATCGGACTTACGCTGGGGCTCAGGTCTGGAAGAACCCCAAGTTGGTGATAAGAGATGTGGACAAGCCCAAGCTCGGGCCTAAGCAAGTTCTGCTGAAGATCAAGGCAACCGGGATCTGCGGGAGCGATGTACACATGGTTGAGCATGACAGTGAGGGCTACATGCTCTACCCTGGACTCACCAAGTTGCCCGTCGTTCCGGGACACGAGGTGGCTGGCGAGGTGGAAGAGGTTGGTCCCGATGTCACCATGTTGAAGGTAGGAGACATGGTCACTTGCGAGGAGATGTGGTGGTGCGGCGAATGTGACGCGTGCAGGACTGACAACCTGAACCAATGCTACAATCTGGAGGAAATGGGATTCACTTCGAATGGAGGTTTTGCTGAGTACCTGACTGTTCACCAGAAGTACTGCTGGAAGGTAGATGAACTGGTAAAGGTCTACGGGAGCGAGGACGCTGCCTACGAGGCCGCGGCCACAACTGAGCCCGCCTCCGTGGCATACAACGCCATCTTTGTGAGGGCTGGTGGGTTCAAGCCCGGGGCAAATGTCGCGATATGGGGCGCAGGGCCAATCGGGTTGGCCTCGGCAGCACTCTGCAAGGCAGCCGGGGCGGGCAAGGTGGTCGTGTTTGAAGTCAGCGACGTGAGGAGGCAGTTGGCCAAGTCAATGGGCGCCCACCTCGTTCTCAACCCTCAGGAGCTGTCACAGCAAGGAGTTCAGCCCTACGAGAAGCTCATGGACGCAACGGGAGGTGAGGGAGCGGACTTCCTGGTGGAGGCGGCTGGTGCCCCTCCGCTCACACTACCACAAATGAACAAGGCTCTGGCCATAGGCGCGAAGATTGCCTGGATAGGCAGGGCTAACGCTGAGGCGCCGATCTTCATCGAGTACTTCCAGACGCATGCGTCACAGCTGTATGGCGCTCAGGGACACTCAGGCTACGGGACCTTCAAGAACGTGATCAGACTGATGGCAACTGGGGCCATTGACACTAGGAAAATGGTCACGGCCAGGACCCCGATCGAGGGCATCCCAGAGTACATCGAGAAGCTGGTGAACAAGAAAGAGGTAAAGGTCTTGGTAAGGCCGAAGTAGCTCGTTTGACCAGTACATGTGCCTGACGATCAGCGCAACTCAGCTAGCATGACGGATCTGTTCTCCTTGACCGAGATCTTGCAGGCCTCAGCCACTTCGACGGCTCTCAACCCGTCCACGACCGAAACCTCTGGCGCATGGTTCGCAAGGATAGACTTGACGAAGCTCGTGTCCTGCTTCACGAAAGCCTCCTGGAACCTGCCCGCGAACCAACTCGCACCGCCTTGTCTCACGCCGGACTTGTCAGCGAACAACAGCCTCGGATCATTCATCGCTCCTACCACAACGCTGCCCTCACTGCCGACCACCTCTGTCCTGAGGTCATATCCGTAAGAGCTCTTCCTCAGGCCCTCAATGTATCCGAATGCCCCAGACTCGAATGTCATCAAGATCACAGCGGTGTCGTAGTCGCCCTTTTTCCTGACTTCCTCGCAGATCTTGTCCGAGGCTTTCGCGTAGACAGATGTTACTTCGGAGGACATGAGGTGCCTCGCCATGTCGATGTCATGTGACAACATGTCATAGAAGATTCCGCCACTCAAAGAAGGATCGATTGCCCAACCTGTCGGAGGAGCAGGATCATGTGCGACCGCCCTGTACACTTGAGGTACTCCGGCAAATCCACTCACCACTCGATCCTTGGCTTCTGCGTATCCCCGATCGAATCTTCTCATGTATCCGACCTGAACCACAAGTCTCGAAGTTCCAGCGGCATCGGCAATCTCCTTGGCCTCCCGCAACGAAGGTGCCAAGGGCTTCTCGATCAGAACGTGCTTCCGAGCGTTGGCAGCTGCGAGTACGACGCGCCGATGGAAATGAGTTGGGACGGATACCACGACCGCGTCGATGTCATCGCGGCGGAGCGTCCCTTCCCAGTCCGTTGTCCAATCTACCCCGAGACTAGCCCCGGAGTCTCTTGCGACGCTCTCGACTTCGTCAGCCACACATGTTAGAAGGGCCTCGGGGATCTGGTTCTTGAGAATGCCGGCGTGTATGTTGCCAGCTCTTCCCATGCCTATGACGCAAACTCGAATTCTGGTCACGACTCTAACATTGAGTCAGCTACGTAGATAAGAGTTGTTTGGGAACCCATGCGAAAGCGCTGGATAGCGGTCAACCCATCTTGCTACTACCAGAAACGGTCCTACTGCAATTCAGACTCGATCAAGAGCCCTCTTCTCTTCAACCTATTCAAGGCGGCGTCGAGTTCCCACAGATGACAGTCGGCCTCTTTCCAGAGTGCGGAGAGGCTCATGGTCCCCCTTGTCCTGAGCAGACGAAGCACGAGGTCATCGAGTTGATCTGGATCTTTCGTGGTCGCCAACATTTCGTGGGGGCCTACCACGACCCAAGCCGATTCGCTACCCGGTTGGCTCATATCAGTCCAATCACCCGACTGGTCAATACAGCCACCGCCTCAACAGTACTGTGGCATGCGCGAGCCCAAACCCGTTCTTCTCCAGGCAGTTGATCGAGGGCCAGTCGTTCAACGAGACCCAGCAGTCGACTATCGTAGCTCCCCTTTCTGCCATCAGTGACTCGAGCAATTGACCCACGAGGGCGGTGCCTATGCCAACTCCTCTTTTCGGTGGGTCCACGGCGAAGCAGTCTATCTCTGCGAAGGGCGTGCCGAACCCTCTGGAGAAGTCAGCGTCTGCGTGCCCAATGGAGAATCCAACCACCTCACCTCCTGACTGTGCCACGCTGCAGGTGCCTGCACCTTTGCTCACTTCCTCCAGCAAGCCTTTCACCTGTTCTTCGCGGAATCTCCCCTTTGCTTCCGCCGATATCTTCTTGTCCACCTCAATGAGGTTCTTCTCCCCAGATGCCATGTAGATCCTCTGTATGTCATCAAGGTCGGAATTCCTCCAAGGACGGATTGTGATGTTCGGTGGTGTCTTTGGTTCCCCCAAAACTCGTCCGCGCGCTCTGAAGATGCAGTTCGAGTATATGGTCCTCATGCCCTCCTTCTCGTAGCAAGATATTGCGTTCAGATTGTCCAGGTCCGTTCCGACACCCACTATCTCAGCGCCGTCCTCCAAGACATGTCCCATGACCGTCTTCACAAGAGAGGTCCCAGCGCCCAAACCCCCTTTTCCCGGCTCGACTGCCATAATCCCGAGTTCTGCCCACTTGTGTCCGACTATCTTGGTGAGGAACTCGTTGAACTCAAAGAACTCAAAGCCGATCACCTTTCCGCCCAAGTCAGCCACAAAACAGTCGCTGGGGAACTTGCCCATCAACCCCCTGCTCCAAGCTATCCAAGCCATCTCTCCTGGGTCCGAAGTCTTCGGTAGTTTGCTGTCCGTATGATGCGAATACGGATGCGGGGCGACGGGGGAGGAGTATGCTTCGTGCCAAATCCTCTTGACCGAGTCAAGATCACCAGCCTCTGCCCTCCTGATGGTCAGGGACATGCTGGAATGGTGTGGCGATCCACCTAAAAAGGTTGGGAACGAATCCCGCGGAGACTGTATCACCCTCTTTCGTCGCCAAAAGAGGAGACATGCAAGGAATCGTTATATGATATCACAGCTTGGTCATGGACAGTCACGATGAGTTCTGAGACCGTGTATTCGCCGCATCATCCTAGGTTCTCTTGGCTGTTTGTGGCGGTCTTCATCATTGCTGCCTCGGCGCTTTTCTTCGAGGTGACGGGGGCGGCCTTCGCAGACATCGGACTGAGCCCAATGACCGCTGCGCTCGTGGTAGGGGCAAGCTTGCTTGGCAGCTATGTCAACATCCCAATAGCTAGGGTTTACTCTGACCAGCCGAGGGTTACAGACGAATACGTAACACAATACGGCATAACCTACAGGATTCCAAGGACGATCTCCACCGCCCGGGACACCATACTTGCCGTGAACTTGGGAGGGGCCGTAATACCGTCGCTTGTGGTGGTCTACCTGCTGTCGAGGTATTCATCGTTGCTGCCTCAGATGGTCTTGAGCGTGGCAATCGTGGCGATAGTGACTCACTTCGTTGCCAGACCTACCAAGGGACTGGGGATAGTAACTCCAGCTTTGGTCCCGCCTCTTGCGGCAGCGGCCAGCGCCTTCCTCATACAGTCAAGCGCGCCCTACGTGATAGCCTACGTCTCTGGCGTCGTGGGCACGCTCGTCGGTGCAGACTTGACCAATCTGAACGCGATACCCAGCCTGGGTGCAGGAATAGTGAGCATAGGTGGTGGTGGCACTTTCGATGGTGTGTTTCTCAGCGGGATAGTCGCCGTTCTGCTGGCGTGACAAAGGCAGCAAGACCAAGGGATGAGTTATTACCTCATAACTAGCGAGTTGAAGGGGTATGAGAACAGTCGGTAAGGATGCTGAAAAGTTGATGGTTTCCCTCTTTGGGGCAGGTGTCTTGCCGGCTTTCTCGTTCACATACGGGGGCAAGAGATCCAAACAGTTCATCAAAGAGTACAACTTGAGTCGGAAGAGCCGACGGATTGACAGTGTCCGAACTGAATACATCTACACATATGAAGATCCGAAGACCAGGCTTCAGGTTCGCTGCGAATGCATCTTGTTCAAGGATTTCCCAGCTGTCGAGTGGGTGTTGAAGTTCGAAAACAACGGTAAAGAGGACACACCCATACTTGAGGACGTTCATGCGCTTGACTTCGCATTTAAGAAAAAAGAGAAGGGCGATTTTGTTCTGCATCGGGCCTATGGAAGTTCAGCTACGAAAATGGACTTTGCACCCGTTGATGAGCTCATCAATCACGTCGCATATCTTGCACCTGTTGGAGGCAGATCGTCCAACACAACTATCTTCCCCTTTTTCAACATTGAGGCTACTGGAGAAGGAGGCATGATCGTTGGAATAGGCTGGTCTGGCCAGTGGGCTGCAATACTTGCCAAAGACGGTTCTTCGTCCTTGCGTGTTCGAGCTGGGATGGAGCTGACACATCTCAAGCTTCACCCGGGCGAAGAGATACGCACGCCTCGGATTCTGCTTCTCTTCTGGCAAGGCGGCGATTACATTGAAGCACACAACATGCTTCGCCGGTTTATCCTGAAACATCATACGCTTATGCGCGATGGTAAGCCTGTGAACGTGCCCCTGGCTTGCATGGACCGCCGGCACGGAGGAGAAGAGTCTAACAAAGCTACTGAACAGGGCCAGGTCGAGTTTGGTGAACGCTATGCCAAGTGTGGTGTTGAGTATCTCTGGATCGATGCAGGTTGGTTTGAGGGGCTTTGGCCGAGCGGGGTAGGGAACTGGTTTGTCAGAAAGGATGGGTTCCCCAACGGCTTGAAGCCCGTATCGGACGCCGTCAAAAAGGTAGGGATGGGTCTTGTGATCTGGTTCGAGCCAGAACGGGTGCATCATGGCACTTGGCTTGACAAGGAGCATCCAGATTGGATTCTCAGATTGCCCGGCAGTCCAAACGGACTGCTCGATCTCGGC
>Ga0315282_10018222_pt1 | contig 10060 bp, 10 predicted proteins | sample YL17G07_20_MG_FD_203693 | JGI IMG/M metagenome (GOLD analysis project Ga0315282, IMG submission 203693) | Sediment microbial communities from Yellowstone Lake, YNP, Wyoming, USA - YL17G07_20 | ecosystem: Environmental > Aquatic > Freshwater > Lake > Sediment | place: USA: Wyoming | collected... | reverse complement strand
GGTCGAATCCTTCGGGCAGGTCCGGAAGGACTACCAGGCCTTCGCGACCTGGGTCACGGGGTCCGTCGACAACGTGACGAAGGGCTACTCGGACATCGTCTCCAGCATGGAGAAGATGAACGCTCAGTTCTTCGATTGGTCGAAGCAGCAGTTCGCCGCCAGCAACGCCATGTTCTCCCAGCTGTTCAACAAGTCGGACGAGGCGCAGCGGTGGTTCGCCGGTCAGATGGCGAAGCAGAACGAGGTCATCGCCAACATCACCTCCGACATGTTCGGCTCGATCAACGCGACGATCGGCATGTGGAACGACTTTCTTCTCGGCGGCAAGCCCCTGACCGACACGCCCCTGACCCTTGCCGGCTTCTTCGGGTCCGAGTTCTTCACCTACCTGGTCATCGTCATCGTCTGCATCGTCCTGGCCGCGCTGATCGTCATGATCGCCCGCCGGCCGAAGAACCGCGGCGGGAGAAGGAGGAGATGATTCCATGAAAAGGCGACTTGCCTTCTTCTTTGCCGCTCTCATGATCCTCTCCGGTTTCGGAGTCCTCGCAGGAGAGACCGAAGCATGGAGTTCTGACTTCTCGACATCGGACGGATGGGCCATCATCGGGACAAGGTGGGCGATCACCGGAGGGGAACTCGTGGGAACGGATATTCCACGAAATGAGGATAACATCGCAAAGCACCTGTTCACCGATGCCACGACCGAAGAATACAATGTCACCTTCGATTACAAGATAACAGCCTCCACATCCACCTGCATCGGAAGGGTCTTCGTGAACTCGGTCAATATGACCGACAGCTCGCACAATGCCTTCAATAAATGGATAAGGTTATGCCTCTACACTCTGGACATATACATAGAGTGCAACGAAACTGGGACCATCCAGGCAAGCTCCCATTACACAGCTACGCTCAACACCTGGTACACCGTGAACATGAGAAGAATCAACGATACGGGCACCTGGAAAGCACAAGGCCGGATATGGAACACCTTGACAGGGAACTGGGCAAATACCCTCGTATCGGGTAGCTGGACGATTTCGGGGGCAAGGGCCAGCATGGTCGGGGTCTTCGCTGCTGGCGAGAACACCGGAACCGCTGGAACAACCCACTCGGTGAAGATCGACAACTATGAGGATCACGAGGCCGCGGCCGGAGGCTGGACCGATCTTGATATTGCCACATACCCACTCCTCACGGCCCTGACGGGCGACTCGTACTACTACGACGTCGCCTGCTCGGGGACGAACAGCGGTCTGGTGACATACTCGCTTTCGGGCAACTGCACCTCGTGGCTGTCGATCAACTCAGGCACCGGCAACATCACCGGGACGGCCCCCTCGGCCAAAGGCTGGTACAATGTAGTGGTGAAGGGGAACACGACGAACGAGACGAAGTGGCAGAACTACACCCTGCAGGTCTATCCCTCGATTCACGGAGCATGGAACGCCATCAAGAATCCCCTGACCACCTTCACCTGCGCCGTCTACGGCGGCGGGAACGTCTACGTCGGCTACATGGGGTACGACGGGTCCGGGGTCAATCAGGACATCTGGATCGCCAAGTACAACGGGACCAACTGGACTTCGCCGGTGAGAATCGACACTCAGAGCTACGACGATCACGGGAACCCGGTCCTGCTGAGGGACGGCAGCGGGTACATCCACGCTTTCTACGGCTGCCACGAGACCGACATGCTGTACAAGATCTCGACGAACCCGGACGACATAACCGCGTGGACCTCGAGACCCTCTCCGGCCGCGAGCGCGACCTACCCCTTCGCCTTCACCAACCTGATCAACGGCACGCTCTACCTCGGATACAGGAAGACTGTCGTCTCCGGGAGCGACTACGAGTGGGTCTTCAAGACCTCGACCGATAAGGGCGTGACATGGTCCTCCGAGGCCAAGCTGATCGACGTCGGCGCGGGATACGCTCCCTACCCCGTCTTCGAGACTTATCCGGTCGAGCGCAGCGGTCACCTGGTCCTTCCGTTCGTCTGGACCACGCACATCTATTCCTCCGCCAAGAGGGAGGACGCCTTCTTCGCCTACTGGAACCTGACGGACAACCACGTCTACAACATCACGAACGCGGACCTCGGGACGACAATCGACCTCACCGAGCAGAACAACAGCTGCAAGGTCTGGGAGTCGGGCGGGACCGAGACCAAGGGGACGCATGTCGGCGTGAACGACGCCTTCGTCCCGTACGTCGTCATCGCCCACGAGGTCGGGAGCACCTACTACTACGGCTTCACCAAGTGGACCGGGAGCAGTTGGTCCGCCCTGACGGATTTCAGGGAAACGAAGCACGCTCAGGGCAACTGCGCCGTCGTCAACTACGACCAGAACATCAAGGTGTACCTCCAGCACTCCCACGGCGGCGTCAGGGGAGGCGACATCGAGATATGGTGGTATGACGGCGCGACCGGGAAGTTCGTCTGCCGCGGGGCGATCAACAACCAGTCGCAGCAGGCGACCGCCCCCGGTGCTTACTTCTCCGATCCCTCGCCTGTCGCCGGGCTCGAGAACAACTGGATCGTGATGTGCGAGTCGAAGGACTCGGACTACTCGACGCACCTGAGGATCATGGTCTGGAACGACACCGTCGGCTACCTGGTCAACTCGACCAAGATCTCCGCCGGCGGATCGGCGACATGGCCTCCGACATTCACATCCACGCCGGTCACGACCGCGAAGGTCGGAGTGCTCTACAGCTACGCCGCCGGATGCAACGAATCGGTGACCTGGACCCTGAGCGCGGACGGATTCCTTTCGATCAGCGCGGGCGGCGTGGTCTCCGGGACGCCGGACCATGCGGGAACCTACCAGATCAGCATCAAGGCGACCTCGGTGGCCGGCTCGAACAGCACCTGGCAGAACTACACCCTGACCGTTTCCGAACCCTATTCCGGCGGGAACGATCCCTACGACATCCCCGGAGGCGGAGGCCCCGACCTCGACCATCCCGATTGGGCGGCGCGGATCGCCGGCTTCGCCGTCATCCTCCTCGTATTGATCATGATCGCGGCCGGGGTCAAGATGGCGACTAGACGCAAAGGCGGGCGCGGCGGAAGGCGCAGGCGATGAGGCGCATCCTAAACTCTTTCCTCCTTTTCCTCTCATTGGCGGCCCTGCTGGGCCCCTCATTCCTCATCCTCGCAAGGGAGGCGAGAGCTGCGGACGTCGCCGAGTACCCCGGGAAGTTCAAGGCGATCTCCTCTCTTGACTCGTACTCGAGCGAGCACACGGCCTACGGCAACTTCACCTACACGCCGGCGGTCTACGCGAACTCGAACAGGTCCTTCGGCGATCCGAAGATGGAGGGCCTCGGGGCCGCTCAGCTGAGCTTCGCCTGGCCTTCCGGGGTGTACGGCGGAGACTACCTCCGGTACAAGTTCGTCACGAATCAATCGACCAGCCTCTACAAGGTCCACACGATCTCCTTCGCCTTCAGGGGCAACCATTCCGGCTATGTGATGGCGGGGATCCAGGCCTGCGCGAAGAACTCGACCGGGGCGGTCTTGAACACCGTCGCAAGGGACCTTCCCCTCGACGGCAACTGGTATCAGGTCGTTCTCGAGAACCTCTTCCGTCCCTCCGCGACATACTATGAGCTCACGATCGACCTCGGGACGATCTCCATCGGCCGGTGTTACGGTAATTATGGTTCCGGCAACCTGACGATCGACTACGTGACCGCGGTCTCCCCTCCGTGCTCGGTTCGCTTCTCCTTCTTCAACCTTTACTCGGGCCTGGGCCTCAACTCCGAGATCCTGATCCCGGAGGTCTTCTACGACGGTCAATGGACCCGGGTCTGGAACAACGAGATCGTGATCGCGGCCGGCGAGACGATCGCCTACAGGGTCCGCGACTACTTCGACCGGACGATCGAGTTCGTGCCCTACCTGGTCCTGGACGACACGACGGTCTACCTGGACGTCACCGTGCCCCTCGTCACAGTCTATGTCTCGAAGCCCGACTTCTACAATTCGACGCTGCCGCCCGAGTGGACGATCACCTACCTGACGAACGGGAACAGCATCGCCGCGACCGGTTGGGAGCTCGAGCTAATCGCCGGATGGTATCACTTCGCCTGGAACACGAACGAGATCGTCGAGAACGGATCCAGGGACGTGTACATCGACGGCAACGCGAGCGCGGCCAGGGCCTACGCGATGACCGACTTCAGCATGGTCATGAACCCGACATACTCCGGGCGGGCGGGCTTCGCCGGGGACTGGGTCCTGCCGTCATTCCTCACATGGGACGGATTCTGGAAGTTGGTCGAGGCGATGTACAACAGCAAGGAGTTCAAGCTCGCTTCCGTGGCGGGCGTGGCCGTCGCGATCGCGCTCTATGCCTACCGCCTCAAGCAGGCGGCGGAGGAAAGGGCGGAGGAGGCACAATGACCATCGAAGGCTCCGACGCGCTGCTCGTGATGATCGTCGGGATCGTCTCGATTGTGCTTATCTCATGGGCGGTCTTCTCCCTTCGCTTCCAGTTCAGCACGCGCCAGTTCATTCTCTTCGCGGTGATGTGCTTCGTCTTCGGGGTCTTCGTCGAGTCCTGGGTTTCGGGCACGAGGGAGGCCGTGCTCTCGGCCGTGGTCCTTCTCGGGATCCTCGCGTTGTGGATCTTCGTCAGGATCCGCGGAGCGTTCAGGGGGCGGAGGGCTTGAGGCGGCTTGCCTTCGCCCTTATCGCCTGCGCCCTGCTGCTCCCCTTCTCGAGTCTGCCCGCGCAGGCTTACTGTACGCCGGATCATCCGGTCCTCACCGCTTGGGCCGTGAAGACCCTCAGCAACGACGGACGGACCAACCTCGTGCAGGTCCTCGAAGCCAGGGACCAACGCGGAGACACTCTTCTCGAGAAGCTCGAGGCGGGATCCTACGACGAAGACACCCTGGATCTCGGACTGAACCACTACTACGATCCCACGACCGGGGAAGGCCTCGCGGGACAGTCCACGAACTCCAGGGATCGGTGCCAAGCCCTCTTCGATACGGCCGTCCGACAATGGCGGAGCGGCGAGTTCGGAGGAGCCGCCTACACGCTCGGCCGGGCTGTGCATGTCGTGCAGGATTCCACGCTCCCGCACCATGCCCGCCTCGATCCGTTCAACGGACACGCCGAGTACGAATCCTGGCTCTCCGCTCGGATCTCGTTCTCGATGACCGATACCGGAGGCCTCTACGATTACGGATCAAATGCGAGCGAGTTCGTCGTCAAGAACGCCCTGGTCGCATACGACCTCTTCGGGAAGGTGATCCTCACCAATGCGTCCCTCTCGAACTACGAGGAGGTCGAGAGGATCATCAAGCCCCTGGCGATAAGGAGCTCCGCCGGATTCATCGACCTCTTCTTCCGGACGGTCGAAGGCACAGCGCCGGAGCTCGTCGTCACAGACACGGGCCTGGCGCACGCCGATCTCCTCTGGACGCCCTGCCCGGACCCTCACTTCCTCCGCTACGAGGTCTATGTCTCGGACCCGGAGAAGAAGGTCGTCCGGGACGGGGAACATCTCCGCCTCACGATCGGAGACCGGGACCGGAACGGCGCTGAGGTCTCCGGACTGAACGTCTACGGCACCTACGAGTTCCAGGTCGTGACGGTCCTCGAGGACGGGTCTCTCGAGAGCAACGTCCCGAGGCTCAACATCGGATTCTCGGTCTGGCTTGCCTTCGCTTTTCTCTGCTCATTCACGACATGCGCGGTCTTCCTGACTCTCAAGAGTCGGAGGATCCGCGCTAATAGGAGAAGGTGATTCGATGGCAAAAGAGGAACTGATACCGGACAAGGCCTGGGAGGAATACGCGGAGATCCACGAGGAAACGACCGCGCTCCCGAAGAAGATCGAGCTCGAGCTTTGGCACCACGGGCAGCCGACCTTCATCTGGTCGAAGATACGGAAGATCGCCCGGTTCGAAGTGAACGAGAAGGTCGCCGCGGAGACCTGGGAGACGATGACCGAGAGGGACACGCGGCAGAAGTTCACGGTGCTGCTCCCGAAGGGCGAGACTCTTGCGACCCATGTCGAGTACTGCAAGTTCATCGACACCGACTTCGGGTCCCGCTTGATCAACCGGATCGTGAACTCGCTCCTGATCGGCCTCAACGCGGTCCTCATCCTCGCGCTCTTCGGCGCGATCGAGACCACGCCGGACTTCGGGAAGTGGTACTGGGGCCTGACCTTCGGATTCGTCGGCGGCGTCATCTCCTCGATCATGATCTACAACAAGATCGCCACCTGCGGCAGGATCGTGCTCGAGTGCGGAGATCCGGACGACGAGACCGCGAACCACCACGTCTGCTACATCTGCCACTCGAAGATCATGAACGTCGTCGAGCAGCTCAACTTCATGCACACGCTGCGCCCGGTCTTCCACGACGCGATCCTGGGGCTCAGGGACGAGCTCACCAACCAGCGCAGGCTCGAGCGCGATTACATAGCGAAGCTCGAGCACGAGCTCGACAACATCGAAGAGGACCAGGTGCACCAGGTCAGGCGGGGCGTGGACCGGAAGCTGCGGCTCGGCGGAACGGTCACGGTCGAGCGGCAGAACCTCATGCTGTTCGCCGGGATCGCGATCGTCATGGTCGTCGTCGGCCTCGGCCTCGGATACTACTTCTTCGGCCTGGGAGGCTGAGATTCGCCCGGATAGGTGGTAAGAATGGTTCGGATGAGGGGACGGGAAGCGTGGTAAATGCGGCAAGCGGGGCAGGGTGAGGGATGAGCAGAAAGAAGAAGGACTGGATCGACACGACGCCGCTGAGCGACCCCTGGGCTCAGCTGATCGTCTGCTTCGGCCTCGACGTGGTCGGGGCCCTGGGCTATCTGCTGCCCGGCGTCGGGGAGCTGGGCGACATCGCCTACGCTCCGCTCCAGGCGGCCTTCGTCTACGGCATGGTCGGCGGGGAGCCCGGCGGGATGATGCTCACGGGACTGTCCTTCGGCGAGGAGATCCTGCCCTTCACGGACATAGTGCCGAGCTGCACGATCGCCTGGTTGTGGAAGTACACGAGGTGATGTCGAATGGCAAGAGAAAGACCGAGATACTGGGACGGGGACGGGGAGATCGTCTCGAGGGAGAAGCTCGAGGAGGCGAAGAAGATCATCGAGTCCTACTACCACCTGGAGAAGAGCATCTACGGCGAGTCCCTGCCTGAAGACGTCCCGATCATGCTCGTTTCCGAGGGACCGGAGGCGGAGAGGCTGCGGATCTGCTCCTCGCTCCTTGCGGGGTCGGACGACTACGAGCTCATGCGCACGCTGAGATGGCTGCGGGAGAACGGATGGACCGCGGAGATAGGGCCGGACGGGAAGATCGTCGCCAAGAATCCGAATGGCCAGATCGACACGCCGCCGGAGTACCTGCGGACGAGCTACCGGGGAATCAAGCACTTCATGCGACTGAACATCGAGAAGATGTCGACGCGCGAGACGAAAGAGATCCTGCACTCGATATTCCAGAGGAAACCGCCCGCGCTGCTGTCCGACGTCAGGAGGAAGGAGATTGGAGAAGCGGAAAAAGAAAAGTCCTGAAGACCTGGACGATGGCGAGCTCGAGTCGGAGATGGACGCCGCGCTCGGCGATTTCGAAGAAGATCTTGGTCCTTCGACCTCCCTGATATGGATGGATTCGGCCTCGCCACTCAACCAGGTATACGATGTGATCCTGCATGGATTATGCGAGAAGGTCTTCTGGACTTCCCGCATCTTCGCCCTGGCAGAGGCGGTCAGCAACGTCCTCCCGAGGGACGTCTACGAGTACCCTGAGTGGCTTGAGGTGGACAGGAAATACGGGAAGCTGGACCTGGACCGGCTCTCGATATCTCAGGAGCATTGGTTCGCCAGGCTCAGGGCCATAAGGGCGATACAGCGGCAGCACGCGATCGTAGGGATGCAGGCGGGGAAGCCGCAGCAGGAATTGATCTCGATCAAGGAGAGGTTCAATGTCCTTTGATTTCGACGGCTTCATGAAGTGGCTCTACCGGCCGGGCAGATTGATCGCCTACACAGGGGTCATGGAGTCAGGTAAGTCTCATTTGGCCGTCGCGTTGAACGAGTACAACGTCAAGACCCGGCCGGAGTGTCGGCTGCTCACCAACATGATCTTCCTGAAGGTGACGGGCTTCAGGGAGGTCGACGGGGATGAAGGCACTTTCACGACGCCGGAGTTCGAGGAAGCGATCCCGCAAGGCGTCGAGAAGGTCCTCACGATGGAGGACGTCTTCCGGAAGACCGGCGAGATCCTCGATGAGAATCCGGAAGCGGTCTTGCTCATACTCCTCGACGAGTTCCAGAACTTCGTCCTCGCGGACCTGCCGCAGGAGGAGCTCGGCCTCACCTTCACCCGGTACGTCGCCAACCTTCGCAAGTTCAAGCACTGCTTCCAGGCCATATCTCCCTCGCGCCGCAACATCCCGCGCAGGCTCAGGGAGTTCCACGACGACCCGCGATACTCGGGCTACCTCTTCGCCGAGTGGAACAAGGGACAGTACGAGGTCTCGGACTACAACCGGACGCATGGGACCGATTTCACGACCCAGGACTGCGCGACGCTGAAGGTCTCCTTCGATCACCGCCCTGAGCTCTTCGACGTCCCCGTGACTCCGTGGACCTCGTGGAACGATCTTCGGGTCGGGAGCGTGGTCTTCGATCATCTCACGAGCGCGACGTTCTCCCTGGGTGATTTCAACTTCGTGGAGTTCATGAAGAAGCTCGGCGGAGCTCCGCACTTCAAAGTCCCGAAACTGATCGGGGAGTTCTTCGAGGAGCAGGACAGCAAGAGAGAGCGGGAAGGGGAAGAAGACATTCGGAGCACCCGGGCATGGAGGGTCTACCGCATGCGAGAACGGAATCCTCCCCTGCCCTGGGACGCGATCAGCGACATCGAGGGCGGGGTTTCGAGGCAGACCCTCCACGAGGACATGAAGAAACACTTGGATCGGATCGAGAGGTGGAAGCGTGATAGGCTTTAGAAAGAGACAGAAGGAAGCGCTCAGGCTCAGGCGGGTCAGGCTCGAGAACACGATCGCGCTCCGGGAGGGCGAGGAGGTCCTCAACCTCTACAGGGGGATCCTCCGGAATCCGTTCACCCGGAAGATGGACTACGCGAAGGATTGCCTCTTCGGAATGAGGGACCAGTGTCAGCGGCTTCATCTCCTGGCTGCGGCGAGGCAGCAGTTCGAGGAGGACTCGCCGGAGATGGCGAAGGCGGGCCTGCCCGGGCCGGACTCGAGCGTTTTCAGATCCTTCGACCCGTTCTGCCAGGCTTGCATCATGGCGCAGCGGCCTCGGGGATTGTTGAGGAGGAGAAGGCATGGCTAGACGACGCGAAAGGGGACCGGGATGGTGGGAAGAAGCACGGAGACACAGAGAGGCGGCCATCAAAGGATGGGACGGAAGGCGGAGATCTCCCGGGACGGGGGCCCGTTCCGAATACCGGTACTGCGAGAGATGCGGTGCGGAGCGAAGGATCTCGGCAATGAAACGGCTACCGTCCGGCGTTTGGATATGCTCCAAGCCAGGCTGTTCGCCGGGAGTCAAGGCCACCCACAAACGGGAGCGCGGGTGAGATCATGACACGGCAGAGGGGACCCGGCTGGTGGGGCGAGATCCGCCGCCACCGCGACGCAGCACTCAGGGGATGGATCGGACGGAGCTCCCCGCGCGACATAGTTGAAAGGGAACGCGCTCGGGACGAGCGATCGAGATCTCCGCGGGCGATCGCTATGGACCGCCGAATCCAGGCTAGGACGGTCTACCATCCTTCAGACCCGGAGGAGATTCTCCGCTGGAAGAAGGACAAGGCGCGGTCGGACCTTGCCGGAGTCGACACCGTTCTCCGCCGCCTGACGCAGATCAAGAAGAGGACCGTTCAGAAGGTCGAGGCCTCGAAGGTCCGCGCCCGGGAGATCGTGAGCAGGGCCAAGGAGCGGGTCAGGGAGGTCGCGAGGAAGCCCAAGCTGCCGAGTGAGGTCAAGGAGCGGGCGGTGAAAGGGATCGTCGCCAAGGCGAAGGAGCGCCTCGTTAAGGTCCACGAGGAGACC
>Ga0315282_10018221_pt1 | contig 10060 bp, 9 predicted proteins | sample YL17G07_20_MG_FD_203693 | JGI IMG/M metagenome (GOLD analysis project Ga0315282, IMG submission 203693) | Sediment microbial communities from Yellowstone Lake, YNP, Wyoming, USA - YL17G07_20 | ecosystem: Environmental > Aquatic > Freshwater > Lake > Sediment | place: USA: Wyoming | collected... | reverse complement strand
TCTTTGCGCGCGCCATCCTAATCGTCCCGGCTGGACACTTTCCCTGGTATATCCCAGCCGGTTTTTTGGTCGGTCTGTTCCTTTGGACGCTGGCAGAATACACTCTACACCGTTTCGTTTTTCATTATCCTGCAAAAACCCCACGTGGTCAGCGCATCACCTTCCTCTTCCACGGCATCCATCACGCCCAACCTCAATGCAAGACCCGTCTGGTGATGCCCCCGGTCGTCAGCATTCCCCTGGCGGCGCTATTTTACGGGCTGTTTTACCTGATCACAGTCTTGCTATTGAAAACCCCTTATTGGATCAACCCGCTTTTTTCCGCTTTCGTAACCGGCTATCTGATATACGACCTGGCCCATTATGCCCAGCACCACTGGCCAATGCGTTCGGGCTACGCCCGTTACATCAAGCGTTATCATATGCAGCATCATTACAAGACCCCGACTCAGCAGTTTGGCGTCAGCTCACCACTTTGGGATTACGTGTTTGGCACCAAGCCAGATTAGGGTGAGCGAACTTCCAGGTCGCTGAAGGCTGCCCCAAAATCCGTCTCGCTCCAGGTGCCGGCAGCCAAACCGATCTCTCCCTGTGCCAACGCAGCATCCTTCACCTGTCCTAGCACGACCCCATCCACTCCGAGAGTGAGGGTATCCCCAACGCAGGCAGCAGTTAAGGTCGCCGGCGCGTATTTAGTGATAGCGGATGAATACTGCCAGTTCATCAAAGGGCTGAATTTCCCATCTTCTTTTTTGAAGATGCCGAAGTACCCATCCTCCGAAATCGATAGCAAATAGTAATCGCCAGGGTCTGCATAACGACACATCACTCCCCGGTCCCCTTCGCCAGTCGGTGAGAGGATCGAGGTCTTTACGTTGATAACCACATCCTTGAACGAATTTTGCACGGTCGTCCATAACAGGGTGTGGTCTTTTTTGACCAGGATGTGATATTCATTGTTCAGATAAGCTCCCCATCCGTTTTGGTCATCGAATAAGTTCCAACCTGAATCGGGTTTAGAAAAACCATCCTGAAACAGAATGACCTTACCAACGGGTAGATCAATCGACGGCATCGGGGGTTCGATGATGTTTATTTCTCCTTCCCTGGCGGCTTCGATCAAAGGCACTGCCATACGGATAGGGCGCAGGGCGTTGATCCGTCCCCCGGTTGGGATGCAATCATCCAACGTGTCCACCTTCCCATCCCGGTTTGTGTCCACCAGCGACCGACAGGCCATAAACTGGCGGTCGCCGGAAAAGCCCTGCGACGTAGGCATCCCAACCAGTTGGCCATCTGGGTTGACTGCCAACCCGCCGCTGTTCCCTCCCGGCAGTGTGACCGAGATGCTGATAAAATCTGCTTCCGCTGAGGTAGGCCCGCCTAAAAACCCCTTCACCGTGGTTTCATTAGCCGATAATGTCGCCTGGTCTAGCGAAACATACCCGAGGATATTTAGCTTAGCCCCGATCGGGAGCGTGTCCGAATCGACCAAGCTCACCGCCGACAACTTCAGCCGATCGCGCCTGACCGGTCTATTCTTCATATCGGTGGTGATTAGGATAATCGCCAGGTCGCGCACCGGATCGGCCTGCACTACCATGGCATAATAGGTCGGCACAACCGGGACGTTCGGCTGAACGGTCAGCGAGACCTCCAGCGCATCCACCGGGAAATTCTTACGCGGGAGGACAGCCTGGGCGCTGGTCAGGATCAGTCCATCCGCAGAAACAATCGCCCCTGAGCTGCTCCAGGCCGGCTTTAGCTCCCCGCCCTGATTCATCAAAGCGGTCACCTGGACCAACGACTGGTAAGGAATATTGTCATTCTCCACCGGAATCCAGGTTGGAGTAGGCAGTGGAGCGGATTTGGCGACCTCCGGGTTGACCACCAGGATCGTCGCCTGGGCGTTGGCCTGGTAGGAATCAGCTATGACCACCATTTTCCCCGAATAATCCAGTGGACTGGCTGCTTCAAGCGTGAACACAAAGTCGAGGATCTCACCCGGATCCATTCCATAGCTATACGCATATCCCAGGTATCCGGCATAAGAATTCTCTTTCGCTGGCTGGGGGAAAACTTCCACTATCTTCACCTTTTTCACTAGGTCAGCGGGCAGGCGGATTTCCGAAAGGGTCAGGAATGATTTGCCGTCGTTGCGTACATTGATCACCATTCGGAATTCCTCCCCCACCTTCACCGCCTGGGGGGCTTTTACCACCACCTTCAGGCTGCTGGCCGGGGAGGGCAAGAATTTCAAGCCTAATTCTGACGCGTACCCGCTTTCTACTATATATATTGATAAGCCGATCAGCGACAACACCAGTATGATGAATATAATCGACAGGGATTTGGTCAAGCGATTCATGATTTAAGTATACTTGCGAACCCTGACTATCACAATGTATAAGCTTTTTTCTGCCAACCTGGCGCCCAGCGAGGTAGAATATTCTTAATGAATATTCTTAAATCCATGCGCGCTATGGTAATGGAAAAAGCCAAAACTCCTTTACGGGAGATGGAAATTCCAACCCCACAGCCAGCCGCCAACCAGATCCTGATCAAAGTGAACGCCTGCGGTGTCTGCCGCACCGACCTGCACATCCTGGACGGTGAACTTACCCAGCCCAGGCTGCCCCTGGTGCCCGGCCACCAGATCGTAGGCGAAGTGACTGAAGTGGGTAAGAACGTCAGCCGCTTCGTCCTCGGAGATCGGGTGGGTGTTCCCTGGCTGGGTTACACGGATGGTACCTGCCGTTACTGCCAGGCCGGTCAGGAAAACCTGTGCGAACACGCCCAATTCACCGGATATGACCTCAACGGCGGTTATGCCGAATACAGCGTGGCGGACCAGCGCTACTGTTTCCCCCTGCCGTCTGGTTTTTCAGATTCAGAAGCCGCCCCCTTGCTGTGCGCTGGTTTAATCGGTTACCGCTCTTACCGCCTGGCGGGTGAAAATGTAGAGAAGATCGGTCTGTATGGTTTCGGGGCCTCTGCTCACATCATCATCCAGGTAGCGGTTTTCCAGGGCAAGCAGGTATATGCTTTCACCGTCCCGGGCGACTCTGAAAAGCAGGCTTTCGCCCGCCGGCTGGGAGCTGATTGGGCGGGCGGGTCGGATGTCATGCCGCCCGAACCGCTGGATGCCGCCATCCTTTTTGCACCAGTCGGGGTGCTCGTCCCGGTTGCCTTGCAGGCGGTCCGGCCGGGCGGAACAGTAGTTTGTGCAGGTATCCACATGAGCGATATCCCGTCTTTTCCTTACTCGATCCTGTGGGAAGAACGGGTGCTGCGCTCGGTAGCCAACCTGACCCGCCAAGATGGCGAGGAACTGCTTCAAATCGCTTCCCAAGCCAAAGTAAAAACCCAGGTCACTGAATTCCCCCTGGCGCAGGCTAATGAGGCCATTGACCAATTCCGTCACGGAAAAATCGAAGGGGCAGCGGTCCTGAAGATTTAGCCACCCCTGTCCCTGGCCCACCGAGCCTCAGGGTTTCCGAGATTTGAATATTTTCAGCCATTCTTCAACCTCAGACTCTCCCAGCTTAGCCTCATCTCCGGCTGGCCCAAGTGTCTGGCGGATGGCCTCTTCAAGCTGCTTCGAAAAATCCTCCGAAGACATCACCTGCGCCTGCAGACCGTGCGCCTGTGTTTGAACGTGCCTGTCCGAAGAAACCACGCTCCAGTTACGGACATCTTTACCTAGGCGGTGTAAGCGTTGAAGGATGGCTTCGTCCGCCGGCAGACCCTGGCGGACGAAGTGCGCCGTCACGTTTCCATAATGTTTGGTGCGAGCTTGCCCGGCGGGCGCTTTATCAAAAAATACTTCTACTTTAATCCGTTTGACGCGTTGGAAAACCTGCAGCAGCTCAATTAACTGCTCCTCGTCGTCAATAGCCCTCAAGCTCATCCCTCTGATTTTCGGAATTAAATTATGCCCATCGATTAAATATGGCATGGTAGTACCATTTTACCCGTAAAATGTGCTATCATTCAGGCAGGGAAACAAAATGAGAGCCCGGCGTCTTTTTCCATACCTGATCCTGAATATCATTGTTTCTGCTGCGACCATCCTGACTATCCTGTGGTTATGGGATCGTTCCAGGAATATCGACCTGCCTGTTCTTACCCCCCTACCTGTCGCCAGCTCGCCCACCCCCGAGGATACCCCCACCTTGCCACCGCTTAACCGGCCGGTGATTCTGATCAAGAATGTCTTTGGGACCGGTGATTTGCAGAACGAAGTAGTTCTGCTCAACCGCCAGGGTGAAGGGGAATTGGAGCTGACCGGGTGGCAGTTAAAAGATAGCAATAGTCACGCGTTTACTTTTCCAAAGCTTGTCTTGAACCAGGATGGCGCCGTTCAGGTTTTTACCCGCGCCGGAGCTGACTCGGTCATCGAGCTGCATTGGGGGCTGGACCAGCCGGTCTGGAAAAGCGGCATGACCGTTTCACTGCTGGACCCGCTTGGCAACCTGCGCGCAAGCTTCCACATACCGTAAACTAATTCTGAGTTACAATCTACTGGTAAACTATGGAAGGGCAAAAAGACCATGCCACAGGCTCTTTATCGTGAGTACCGGCCGCATCTCTGGGAACAGGTGTTCGGCCAGGATCATATCGTTCACACCCTGCAAAATGCCATCCGCAGCAACCGCGTAGGGCATGCCTACCTTTTTGCCGGCCCGCGCGGCACCGGTAAGACCACCACGGCGCGGCTGCTGGCCAAAGCGGTAAACTGCCTGGAGGGAGATCCGGCCAAACGTCCTTGCGACCACTGCGCCCATTGCATAGCCGTCAATGAAAACCGTTTCCTCGACCTGATCGAGATCGACGCCGCTTCGAATACCAGCGTAGATGACGTGCGTGACCTGCGTGATAAAATTAATTTTTCGCCAACCCAGGGCAGCTATAAAGTCTATATTATCGATGAAGTGCATATGCTCTCCACGGCTGCCTTCAATGCTCTTTTAAAGACATTGGAAGAGCCGCCAGCGCATGCTATCTTTATTCTCGCCACAACCGAAGTCCATAAAATCCCGGCTACTGTCCTTTCACGCTGCCAGCGCCACGAATTCCGGCGTATCTCGGTGAAAGACATCATCAAGCAATTAGATATCATTGTAAAAGCCAAGGGCCTGTCTGTAGAACCTGAGGCGCTGACTTTGATCGCTCGCCAGGCCACCGGCAGTATGCGCGATGCCATCTCACTACTAGACCAGCTTACCTCTACAGGCGAAGCGGTGACTCTGCAAAACGCCCAGACCGTCCTGGGTACCACCACCAGCCAGGTAGTGGTGAACCTGGTCGACGCCATTTTACAACGCCAGGCATCCGGCGGGTTAAACGCCATCCACCAGGCGCTGGACAGCGGCACCGACCCGCGCCAGTTCGCCCGCCAGGTGGTGGAATACCTGCGTGGTCTGCTGCTGGTGCGTCTGGGCAATGCCGACCAGGTGGATGCCACCGCCGAGCTGCGCGCCCTGATGGCCCAACAGGCCCAGGCCTTCGATCTGCCGCGGCTTTTGGGAGCGGTGCGCCTGTTCAACAGCGCAGCCAGCGAGGGCCGTGCCGGGTGGCAGCCTAGCCTACCCCTCGAACTGGCGCTGGCGGATTCCATCGAAGAAAAATTTCTACCCACGCCACAACCATCACCCCATCACCCGTCTGGAATCCAGGGTAGGCCAGTAGAAGCAACCGAATTGCCTCCACCAGTTCACCAGCCTGACCCTTCAGAAGAGAAAACAATCCCTCCCGCTTCAAATCCCAAAAGCGCCAGGCCGGAAGGGATAAGCAATCCTCCTACCCCGTCCAAACCAGCGACCAACGACAGCGCACCGCCCAGGTCGCCCTCTACCCCTGCGCAGGAACCTGCCTCAAATGACAGCGCCGTCCTCAACCGCATTGGTCAGAACTGGCCGCGCGTCCGCATGGCGGTCAAAAAACTGCGCCCTTCGACCGAGGCCCTGCTCAACTCTTGCAAACTGCTGGGGATGAAAAATGGAGCCCTGGTGCTGGGATTCCAGGGTGAAATCGTAAAATCTAAAATGGAAACGCCGGAAAATCTGGAATTGACCCGCCAGGCTATTGCCAGTGTGACTGGCGCTTCCGTTGCACTGATTTGCGTGGTCAGCAATAAAGCTGGCGCGGCGTCCAACGACCCGGACATCGACCGGGATGGAATGGTTGGTACAGCCCTTAACCTGGGCGGACAAATCGTACACAAAGAATAATTTTTATTGACAAGGAGTGATCCATGGCAAAAGGTTTTAATCGTCCTTCGGGCGGCGGCATGCAGCAAGGCGGTATGATGAACCAGCTCAAGCGGCTGCAGGAACAAATGGAAGCCGCTCAGGCACAACTGGCAGTGGAAACAGTCACCGCCAGCGTTGGCGGTGGAGCCGTCAAAGTCACCATGACCGGCGATCAGCACTGTAAGGCGGTCGAAATCGACCCCGAGCTGTTGAAAGATGCGGACGCCGAAATGCTGCAGGACCTGATCCTCAGCGCCGTTAACATGGCCCTGGACCAATCCCGCAAGCTGCAAGAAGAACGCATGGGTCCTTTAGCTGGCGGGTTGTCTGGCCTGGGTTTTTAGGTGCCGGTTGCTATGGCAGTCTTACCTGAGCCTGTTCAAAACCTGATCAATGCCTTCGAACGCTTGCCCGGTATCGGCCCGAAATCGGCTTCGCGGCTGACCTTCTTCCTGTTGCGTGCGGCTGACGACCTCTCGCTTTCTCTGGCGGAGGCGTTGGTCTCCCTGAAAACGGCTACCAGTCTGTGCCCTGTGTGCTATAACATTACCTACGCCGGCCGGGATACCTGCGAAATCTGCGCCGATCCCCGCAGGGAAGAAGCCACGCTTTGCGTGGTGGAAGAACCACTCGACGTACTGGCGTTGGAGCGGACCGGGGGATTTCAGGGCCGCTATCATGTGCTGCACGGCGTGCTTTCTCCGATGGATGGTATCGGCCCGGAAAACTTGAAGATCCGCCCTTTAATCGAAAGAGTCAAAACGGGGGCAGTGCGCGAGGTGATCCTGGCTACCAACCCAAGCATGGAAGGGGATGCCACTGCCCTTTACCTGTTACAACAGCTCACCCCACTGGGCGTGCGCACTACTCGCCTGGCGCGCGGCCTGCCGGTCGGCGGTGACCTGGAATACGCCGATCAAAATACGCTCTTGCGCGCCCTGGCCGGACGGCAGGATATGTAGCGCCCGTCCAGCTTATTTGGCGATAATTTGCGCCAGGCGTTCAAACGGGTTGATCATCCGGTCGTGTAGTTCTTTAAACACTTCAAACAGCCGTTGGTAAAGATCGGCCTGGCCCGGGTCGGGTAATAAAACATGATCGATTTGCACCACCCGGTCGGCTGCGCTGGCTTCGTCCAGGAAAACGCCGCCGGCCACCCCGGCCAGGATAGCCGCGCCAAGTGTGCCGCCTTCAAATGTTTTGAGCACCGCCACCGGAAGCTGGTAAATATTGGCTTTGATCTGACACCACAGCGGGCTTTGCGCGCCGCCGCCTACCAGGCGAATCTGATCGACCTGCATGCCCGACTGCCGGGCAATTTCCAGGCTGCGCAACATTTCGAAAGAAATTCCTTCCATGATCGCCCTGGCCAGGGCACCCTTGTCGCTGCGTGGGGTAAGCCCGAAAAAAACACCGCGAGAATAGGGGCTACCGAGTGTCCGTTCGCCTAACAGGTAGGGATAGAACAGCAGCCCTTCAGCCCCCGGCTCTACCTGCTCTGCCTTCTCATCCAGCAACCGGTATGGAGAACCCCCGCTCCGAGCGGCTATTTCTTTCTCATTCTGGCAGAAAGTATCTTTAAACCATTTCAGAGAGCCGCCGCCGCTGTCGCAGATGCCAAAAGTAACCCAGCCCGGCATACTGTGGTGCAGATTCATCAGCCGCTGATCCAACACCGGCTGGTTGGTATAAATGCACATAATCGAAGAAGTGCCGGTGATATCGACTGCCCGGCCCGTTTGGGTCAACCCCGCCGCCAGCAGCGTACAAAGCATGTCCCCCGCCCCTACGGCTACTGGCGTGCCCTCTATCAACCCTGTCGCCAGAGCGGCTTCCCGTGACACTTTCCCGGCGACCTGGCTGGAAGGCAGCGGCGGAGGAAGCTTATCCTCGTCCAATCCTAACAATTCGAACATATGACTTGACCAGGTTCGCTGTTTGGCATCCATTAAAAACGATCCGGACGCTTCGGAATAATCGATGACTGGAATTCCGCCGGTCAACTGGTAAGTAATATAGGCGCTGGCAGTCAACACCTTCCAGGTTTTTTGATAGACATCCGGCTGGTTGGCCTGCAACCACTTGATTTTCCAGCCCAACCAGGCCGCCGTCGGCACATTTCCGACCAGGCTGAAAGCTTCTTGTATCTCTGGGCGTTTGCCCAACTCGGCCACGATCCCAGCGCAACGTTTATCGCACCACAACTGTACCGCAGGCGCCAGCACCTCGCCGGATAAATCGATGGGAATGGTAGCGTGCATCTGGCCGCCGGCGGCCACAGCCGCCACACTGCCAGGAGAGAGACCGGTCTTTTTAAAAACGGTGCGGATATTAGCCACGCTGGCCTGCCACCACAACCGAGCATCTTGTTGGGCCCAGCCGGGCGCCGGACTTTCCAGATCGTAGGCCTGGGCTGCGCTGGCGAGGATATTTCCCGAAAAATCAACCAGCGCCGCCCGGCTGCTCTGAGTGCCGATATCGATAGCTAAGAGACACCTTTCGGCGGTCATTGGGACAGATCCTGGTAAGCCGCTTCCATCAACAGGAAAAATGCCTGGCCTTCGGTGGCCGTTCCTGCATGATTGAAATTTGGTGATCCGCACACTCCCTGGACCAGGCCCTCGTCATCCACCCTGGCGTGAACCGCAACCCGCAAACTGTCGGCCACCGCGCCATAACCCCCATCAATCCAGCCGCCGCACACAGCGCGGTAGATGGTGTAGGCCAGCATCTGCGCCAGGTTAGTTTCCACGAAAGTCTGCCGGTTATCGACGACATCGTGAAATAACCCATCCTCCCGCTGGTAAACCAGGCAGCCGTCTATAACCTCTTTTACGTAAGCTACCAACCTCTGTTTTTCTTCTTCCATCGTCTCTGGCAAAGCCCGGATGACGCGCATCATGCCAGCCGCCGCCCAGCCATTGCCTACTCCCCAAAAATCCTTTCTGACAAAATTTTGGGCGCCTTCGTCCAAAATGTGTGAGAGTAATTTATATTCCGCATTCCACAGGCGCCTGTGCAGCCCTTCAACCTGGCGCATGGCGATATGCGGGTATCCGGCGACAGCCAGGAAGGGAGGCGCCATGTACATTGAATCGATCCATAGTTGAGGCCGGCTGGTAATGTGGTGCAGCGTACCATCCCGGGTGCGCGGGGCTTTTTCCAGCAGGTAATACAGCATGCGGTCAGCCGCTTCTTTAAATGCCATCTCGCCCGTGGCGCTGGCGGCAAACAAAACCGCTTCACCATTAGCTACCGGGTCTGTCTCCGCATCGGTCTCTCGCACTACTGCCAGGCGTCTGTCTTCATGCTGCCGCAGCATGGCATCCCGCGCCATCAGCACCACCAGTCCCCCCTTACCCATTTCGAGCAGCGCCTGGGCAGCCACACCTTGCTCCCAGGCAACGCGCTGCATGGTGATCATGGCCAGTTTAACCTTTTCAACGATTGGGGATTGGTTTCGTGTCTGCACGGTAGATTATCCTCCTATTGGGATGGCCTAATTATTTCTGGGCGGCTGGAAAAGCAGCAATCTTGAGAGGCTGTCCATCCTGCCGCTAAAGGAAAAAATTCAGGGTTTCTGACATTTGGGCCTCCCTTTATAAGCTACTTCAAAGGGTATAGCTGATATACTCCCCCGAAATCAACCGGCGTCGGCAGCGTATTCAGAAAGGCTTTCAGGGCATCCAGGTCGGCCCGGGTATGGTGAGGATCATTGGCTTCCACCAGGAAATCGGCCCCGCTGCGGTAGAAAAGGACGTGCGTAAACCCTTGGTTCAGCCAGGATTGGTGTATCAAATCAGCGT
>Ga0315282_10018220_pt1 | contig 10060 bp, 9 predicted proteins | sample YL17G07_20_MG_FD_203693 | JGI IMG/M metagenome (GOLD analysis project Ga0315282, IMG submission 203693) | Sediment microbial communities from Yellowstone Lake, YNP, Wyoming, USA - YL17G07_20 | ecosystem: Environmental > Aquatic > Freshwater > Lake > Sediment | place: USA: Wyoming | collected... | reverse complement strand
TACAGGCCCTGTCAGCCAGGAATTACACTTTTACCGAATACCCCTATGAAAACCAATTGGATTTATTCAACTTTTAATTGGACACTCGTGGTCAGGAACCTTTTTCAAATGCAATGCGCGACCTTGGTGGTAAGGACGGGGCTTATGAATGCCGCTTCCGACCAAGCTTTCGGAAAAAGGTTCCTGACCCCTTTTTCCCCAAAGGAAGGTAAAAAAAGGAACCATTGCTCATGCCCAAAGACACCTCTCCGTTATCCGGGCTGAAGGTGGACCGCGAAGGCGACGTTTTCACCATCTGCTGGGACTCCCCGGACGATACCTGCGTCACCATCTTTGCCGGGACCTCGCCCCAGACCATCGACCGGACCCGCCCGCTGGCCGAGGTCCGCCAGGGACGGACCGCGACCATCACCGGCCTGGATCCCGTCCTAAGGCATTATTTCGAAGTCGTGCCCGAAGGCGGGCCGGCCGCCATCGTGGCCAAGAGGCGCGTGCGGCTGGAGGGATCGGTCAACTTCCGGGACCTGGGCGGCTACGAGACCGTGGACGGCCGGCGGGTCAGATGGGGCCACGTCTTCCGGTCGGACAGCCTGGCCCGGCTCACGGACAGCGACCAGGAACGCCTGAAAAATATGGGACTCAAGCTGGTCTGCGATTTCCGCAGCCCGGACGAGGCCGCCCGCCAACCGGACCGGCTCCCAGCCGAGGCTGGCATCGAGTACCTCCACCTGCCGGTCTTCGACGGCGAGTTCGACCCGGTCGCGGCCCAGAAACGCATCCAGGCCGGAGATACCGATTGGCTCGACGAGGCCTTCATGATCCACGGGTATCTGCGGAACGTGGACCGCTTCCCCGAGACCTGGGGCACGGTCCTCCGCCGCCTGGCCGAGCCCCGTCATCGGCCCCTGGTCTTCCACTGCACCGGAGGCAAGGACCGGGCCGGCGTCTGCGCCGCCCTTGTCCTCCTGGCCCTGGGCGTGCCCGAGGAGACCGTGATTTACGACCACGGCCTGTCCAACGTCTATATCGCCGACCTCCTCGAACGGCTCAACGCCCGCATGAGGCAGCAGGGCCGGGACCCGGAGAAACTGAAGCCCTGGTTCACCGCACCCAAAGTCTTCATCACCAGCCTGCTGGAGCACCTGCACAGGGCCTACGGCGGTCCCGAAGACTATCTTCGCCGCCACGTCGGCCTGGACGAAGAGACGCTCGAGGCCCTGAGGAATCAGCTCCTGGAGTAAACCGGAGCCGGTGTCCGGGACATCCCCTCCCGCGCCCGCCCGGGCGCCAGGGGGCGGGAATGCTTGATTTTTCTCTCATTTGGCGGGCCGCTCCCGCTTGACATCGCCCCGGCTTTCGGACAAAATCCGGCTTAAAGCCTTATCCTTATCCAGCGGGCCTGCCGATATATTTTCTAGACGAGGCAAAGGAGCGCGTATGCGAATCCTGAAAGACCGGGTGGCGGTGGTCACCGGGGCCGCCTCGGGCATCGGCCGGGAAGTGAGCGTGGCGCTGGCCCAGGCCGAATGCGACCTGGCCGTGGCCGACGTCAACGCGCAAGGGCTTAACGAAACCGCGGGGCTCATCGAGCAGCTCCAGCGCAAGGTCTCGATACACGTCATCGACGTCTCGGACCGGCGGGCCATGGAGGCGCTGCCGGAAGAGGTGATGGACGCGCATCATCGGGTCCACCTCGTGGTGAACAACGCGGGCATGACCGTGGCCGACAACGTGCGGGAGGGGCTGGTGGAGGATTTCGAGTGGATCATGGGCATCAATTTTTGGGGGATGTATTACGGCTGCAAGTTCTTCCTCCCCCTCCTGCTCGAGACGGACGAGGCCCATATCGTCAACCTGTCCAGCGTCTTCGGGCTGGTGGGCGTGCCGCACCAGGCCTACTACTGCACCACCAAGTTCGCCGTGCGCGGGTTCACCGAATCCCTTCGTCAGAAGCTGGCCGAGACCCGGGTTCGAGTCACCTGCGTCCATCCGGGCGGGATCGACACCAACATCGCCCGCAACGCCCGGTTCCGGCGGCCCGGGGCCATGGGGGGCGAGACCCATGAAGACATGATCCGGCGTTTCACCGAGCTGGCCAAGACCACGCCGGCCAGGGCGGCCGAAAAAATCGTCGAGGGCATCAAGAAGAACAAGGCCCGCGTCTTGATCGGCCGGGACGCCAAGATGCTCGACCTCATCCAGCGTCTCTTCCCGGTGCGCTATCCGAGCGTTCTAGGCGCATTTATCTCCCGCGAGGAAGCGCGAGGAAAATAGAGCGCCCTCCGGCACGGACCCCTTTTTCGGCAAGGCGAGGGCCCGGCGGCCGCGCCCGGCCTTGGACTCCGGCCGGATCGTCAGCGGAAGGCAGGCCTGAAATCCCATGTTTTTCGGCCTAGACATAGCTCTGTGGCGGCTGGCGACCGCCCTGCCCGAGCCTCGGGCCGCCGCGGATTTCGCCTTCCTGAGAAAAGTGCAGCAGACCTACCTGTCCATCGGTTTCGACGAGAGGCACGAAAAAGTTCTGCTGATCATCGGCGGGATCGCCGTCCTGCTCCTGTTCCTGCTCGTCCTGAAGCGGGCGCTCAAGGAAAGCCGGTCCTTCCTTGCCGACCCGAACCTCGACCGGATCGTGCAACCGCGGCAGATCCGCGGCCTCATCCGCCGCTCCATCGACACGCGGGCCATGTACGACCTGGAAGTTTACGACCCGGCCTACCAGCAAATCTATAAGTGCATGCCGCTGGGCCTGAACCGGGAGGGGCAGATCGAGGTGGACCTCAGCGCCTATACGAATCCCAACCTGGATTTCACCGGCAAGCGCGTCCGGGTCGCCTTCCGCCTGGCCAGACGCGGCAAGCAGGAGTTTTACAACTTCGAAACCCGGTCCCTGTACCTGGATCGAACCACCATCCGCGGGTACCGAGAAATGGCCATCCGCCTCGAGATGCCCCAGGCCCTCACCTTGGGCCAAAAAAGGCGGTTCGTCCGGGTCGAGCCGCGCGGCGCGTTCTCCTTTCAACTCAACATCGTCCGCCCCACCTCGGCCAAGGACCTGATCCCGCTGAAGGAGATGAAACTCGTGGCCAAGGCCGCGATAGAGGACATCAGCGTCGGCGGGGTCAAGGCCGTGCTCGTTCCACAGCCGACCGCGCCGGACCTCAAGCCGAACGACCTCCTCTACCTCCACTTTCATCTGCCGATGCGGGAATTGGGGATCGAAAACGTGCCTAAGGATTTTTTCCTCGCCGCCCGGGTCGTCAGCTACGAGGACTCCCCCTCGCGCCAGAAGCAGCTCCGGCTCATGTTCGTGGAACGCGGGGCCTTGGACGTGCCTTCCCGGGCTGTTTCTTTTAGGCCCGCGACCTGGATGTCCTTCGAGGACCTGGCCCACTGGATCCAGGCCTACCAGCGGCACCAGCTCCAGGAGGCGCGCGACACCGCCTCCCGGCCGGAGACCCTTTTCAACATCTATGCCGCCCCGACCCCCGAGGCCGCGCCCAGGCAGGCTCAGGAGCCGCCCCGGCGTCCGCCCGACAGGACGGAGCCGTCAAAGAATGAATGAATTTTTCTCTGCTGTACAGATTCTGCTTCTGGTATCAAACACATGCAGGATGAATGATTGACAATGGAACATCTTTCTGCTAAAATGTATATGTAGCTGGGAGGATTGCCTTTAATACAACGTCAATAAAAGGTGCTACCGTTGCTGACCCACCTATCCATTGTCTTATTGGGTGCGTTTAACCCAGCTATCTTTCATCCCGAGTGGCTTGAAAGGTTTGGCATCATTCCAGCGCAGGATGCAGAATGGGCAGAGGGCGAAAGAGCTATTGTAGAAGAAGTAAAATTTGGGGAGCATCGTCTGATAAAAAAAGGTGGAGGATCCTTATTGGTTAGTCCAGAGTTCGCTATAATAGATTTCCCTGGGATTCGGCTAACCATAGATCGCGAAAGATTCCAATGCTTGACAGATCAAAGAAAAAGGTTTAAAGATGTAAAAATGATAACACAGAAATCGTTTGAATGCTTAAGCCATACACCTATTAAGGCAGGAGGGATAAACATAGATAGCCATATCCTACTAAATGAATCGTCTGAAGAGAAATTAAAACAACTTTTTAGTGGTAATGAACCACTAATAACAAAAATATTCGGCGAAAAATATCAAATCGGAGGAAAGCTCGTTTACTGGGATCAACAAGTAAAAAGAATTATTGAAATTGAACCGTCGGATTTAATGCCATTAGGTATTCACATTCATGCAAACTTCCACATTGATTTTGTTACTAAAGAAGCGAGTGAAGCTGTAGGATGGATCTCCGCCTATTTTGAAAAATCAATAGATGACTTATCGCAATTAATCAACCAACTATTTGGGAGTATTAAAGAGATATGGCAGCCGAGCATACAACCGAAATAGTAAATAGATCGTCGACTAAAGATATACAAAGATCTTTCCCTAATATAGTCTCAGACGTACCTATATTTGCCCCATTAATTCCAATAACAGGATTACCAGACTATACAAAAAATTATATCCGCGATTTTGTATTAAAGAGCCCTGCGGTGGAAGCTACCGAAAAAAGAGAAACAATATTAGAATGGTGGAAGGGAAAAGTAGTTGAAATAGTAGAAAGTGACCATGAAAATTTTTTTATTGCTCATTTGGTAGATTTAAATAATGGCCAAAGCACTGCCGAGTTCAATTTTGATGCTGAGACAAAGGCCCAGGGAAAACTATTTGAAGGCGCCGAATTCGCCTTTTTCATTGTTAAGAAGCATGGTTTTGGAAATCCAAGAATGGAAAGCCGACTTGAATTCAATACCCCACATATATGGAGGAAAGAAGACGAAGAAGCAACGAAACACCTTTTCTCCCAACTCTTTCCTAATGATGATCCTTTATAGCCTGTGTTCTTTTCTAAAGAAATACTCTCGGCACCTAAAAACAATGAAATAGAAGTTTGCCTATTTGGGCCATCATTCGGCGAAGCTGTTGTCGTGTATATTCCCTGCATAGGTTGGGGTGTTATTGACTCTTGCGTGAAAAGAATCAATGATTCAGAAATTGTTATCCCTCTCCAATATCTTCTTGAGCTCCACAATAATGGATATCCAAAACTTGCTTTCGTTGTCTTAACTCACCCGCATGAGGATCATTATAGAGGATTAGATCGCTTGCTCTTGGATTACCCTGGAGGAGTCGAGCAGATTTTTCAATACTCCGGCAAAAGCACAAGAGAACTTAAAGCTTGTATAGCACGACATCGAGTATCAAACATCAATTTGCTGCCTGGATTTCCTCGTATTTTAGAAGCGATTGACAAAGCTGTCGCTAATGGCGCGCATTTGAAGTACATATCAGAATCAACCATTCTTTTCGATTTTTCTAGCATTAATGTCAATGGATATGGTTCGAGTAGCATTCAAATGATATCCTTAAGCCCGTCGGCAGAGAGCGAAGAGCAGTATTTTACAATCCTTGCACAATCTATGCCTCAAGTTGGTCAAATAGTAAAGCCTTTAAAGGATGCCGCTCATAATTTGATTTCTTCTGCTGTGCTTTTAAGAGCAGGCGATATTCAAATTTTATTCGGCAGCGATTTAGAAGTTGGTCCGAATGATAGAGTTGGTTGGTCTTGTTTGATGTCAAATAGATTTATGCCCGAGCTTTGGTGCAACCTAATAAAAGTGGCGCACCATGGCTCAAGCAATGCCTTTCTTCAGGCTGCGTGGGAAGTACATGGGAAAAAAACAAAGCCTTATGCTGTAATTTCACCTTTTATCTACGCTAAGACTACCCTACCTGAGCCTTCAATGATTGAAATTCTAAGAAATTATTCTAATCGACTCGGCATTACTGCCTTTCCTTCCTCCACCGATGCCCTTTATTCGGTTTACAGCAGAGACATTGCACGAGCAGTTAAGCATGCAACGCGATCTTTTAAAATCGTTAAAGAAGAAAGCGGAATCGGGTTTTTGCGAGTTCGGATGGATTTAAAGGGTAGGATTACTGAACAGCATGCGCAGCTGCCTGCGAAATGGCTCTAGAGGTGACTAAACACCTCTGCTGGGGGTTATTCGGTCTTCATTAGCTCGCGGATGGCATTTTTTGAAGTATTTCGACTTATGTATTACAACCTTCTTCCACCGGCACCCATGATTGACAGCCGGTCCGGTTAATCCTATACTCAGCTTCATCGCCCTCTTGCCCGGGGAAAAAACCATGGCCAGCCTGCACCAGATCAATATCGGCTTTAGCCCGGTCGAAGACCGGCTGCTCCTGCGCATGTCGGCCAGAGGCGAGACTGGAAACACCGAGTTCAGGTTTTGGCTGACCAGGCGCTTCACCCGACTCTTCTGGCAGGCTCTCGAGCGCGCCCGGGAGACCTGCGTGGCCCGGGACCCGCGCGTCTCCCCGGACAGCCGGGAGGCCCTGAAGCAATTCCAGCAGGAGGCGGTCCTGGAACAGGCCGATTTCACCACCCCCTACCAGGAAGAGACCGCTGTCACGCCTCTGGGCCCGGCTCCCATCCTCGTCTCCAAACTGAATATCACGCCCCAGGACCAAGGCCACCAGACCCTGACCCTGCTGCCGCCCAAAGGCCAGGGTATCAACCTGACCGTGGACCTAAACATCATCCACATGATCCGAAAGCTCCTGGCCGAGGCCGTCCGCAAAGCCGAATGGGACCTGGAACTCGACCTCTTTTCCTCCATGCCCAACGTGGTCCAGGACGCCCCGCGGACGATCAACTAGAATTTGGTTGCGGAAGCAAATCGTGATCTGTTGGGGGAAAAAGGGGTCAGGAACCTTTTTCCATGGCACGACTACGGATGGGGAAGTTATTACCTCAGCCTTGTTGCGGCATTTGGCGGCGCTAAACAAGAAAAAGGTTCCTGACCCCTTTTTTTCTCAGGAGGAAAGCGATGAACGAACTGCTTCGACTCAGCTTGATCGAACTTGCCGCAAAAATCGCCCGGCGCGTCTGCTCCCCGGTAGAGGTCATGGAGGCGGTGCTCGCTCGGATCGATGAAACACACGGGGATTTGAACGCGGTCGTGGCCTTGCGCGATCGGGAGACACTGCTGGCCGAGGCGCGCCAGGCCGAGAAACGGGCCGCAGAGGGCCAGGCAAGGCCCCTCGAGGGCGTGCCCCTGGGCGTCAAGGACCTGGAAGACGTGGCCGGCCTGGTCACCTCCAACGGTTCCCTGCCTTACAAGAACAACGTCGCCAGTCGGGATGCGGTCATCGTCGAGCGGCTGAAGGCGGCCGGAGCCATCGTCGTGGGCAAGACCAACACGCCCGAATTCGGCTACACGGCCATCACCAAGAACCTCGTCTACGGCGTCACCCGGTCGCCCTGGAACCTCGAGAGGACGCCGGGCGGCTCGAGCGGCGGATCGGCCGCGGCCCTGACCGGCTGCGTCCTGCCCTTGGTGACCGCCAGCGACGGCGGCGGCTCGGTGCGCATCCCGGCCAGCTTCACCGGGGCCTTCGGGCTGAAACCGACTTACGGCCGCATCCCGCGGGGGCCCCTGCCTCTCTGGTACTACGGCGACACCTCGGTCCTGGGACCGCTGACCAAGACCGTCGAGGACGCGGCCCTGTACCTGGACCAGGTCGCGGGCGCCTCGCCATACGACCCCAGCAGCCTGCCCCTTCCGGGCCTCTCCTACCTGGCCGCCGTGCGCCAGGGCCTGGGTCAAAAACTCAGGATCGGCTTCTCCCCGGACCTGGGCTACGCCGCGGTCCAATCCGACATCGCCGCCGCGGTAGAAGACGGCGCCCGGCTCTTCGAAAAACTCGGCCACCGCCTCGAGGCCGTGAAAGGCGGCCCTCCCCAGGCCGGCCTCGAGTGGGGACTCTTGATCTCCTTCGAGATCGCCGCCGAGATTTTCCCCTTGTTGGCCGAGCACGAGGCCGAGTTCGGGCGGGGTTTCCTGGCCGGCGTCAAGCGGGCCATGACCGTCACGGCCGAGACCTGGGGCCGGGCCGCCCGCAAGCGCATGGCCATCAGCGAATGGTGCGCCGAGACCTTCGAGCGCTATGACCTGCTCATCACGCCAACCGTGCCCTTTGACCCGCCGCCGGCCCAAGGGCCGTTCCCCGAGGAGGTCGAGGGCCGAAAGCAGCCGCCGGCCGGCGTGGCCTCCTTCACCATCCCCTTCAACTTCTCCGGCCATCCGGCGGCCACGGTCCGGGTTGGCCTGTCCAAGGCCGGGCTGCCCATGGGCCTTCAGATCGTGGGGCCGCGCCTTCGGGAAGACCTGGTCCTCCAGGCCGCGCGCGCTTTCGAGGCCGAGCGGCCCTGGCACCCGCACTGGCCGGAGTCCTGGAAATGATGAATGATGAGTGATGAGTGATGAATGAGGATAGGGGATTAAGGTATTAGGCTTGAGACATGGGGCTTGAAGTTGAGGGCTTTGCTTACAGCCTACAGCCTCTATCCTCTTATCTCTTCTTCATCATTCCGCATTCATCATTCATCATTTATCTTTAGGCGCCTTCCAGGAACTTCCTGGGGCCCACGACGCAGAGGCGGTCGATCGCCTTTTGGGATACGCCCATTTCCAGGAGCTGAGGAAAGACGGCCTTTTTCATGTACAGGTAGCCATAGGGGTTGGCCTTGAGACGGTCTTCCCTGGAGATGAGCGGATGTTCCGCTTCCACCCACAGCACGGAATGATCGTGGGAGGGGCAGAGCCGGTCAGCGTGGCCGGCGTCGATGAGGGCCTTGAGCGTGCGGGTGCGGGCGGTCGGGCTGACCAGGCGGCCAGGGTAGCGGTCCAGGCCGAGATAGCATCCTTTGTCCAAGAGCTTGAGCAGGTACTCGACGTCGGTTGTGTCGTTGCAGTGGTCGATCTTGATGCGGCTCATGGGCACCTTCTCCGCCCTCATGATCGCCAATTGCTCGAAAGCCACCCGCCCCGGCGCATAGGAATGCAGGGCGATGGGCACCCCGGTCCGATGATGCGCCCGGGCCACGGCCCTGAGCACCGTCTCGGCCCCGGACGTGACGCCCCCAAGGTCGCTGGCCGATTTGAGCAGGCCGGCCTTGATGTCCGTGCCGGCGATGCCCTTCTCGATCTCCCGCACGAAAAGATCGGCCAGTTGGTCGGCCGAGACCCCTTCGAACCAGCGGGGATAGTCCAGCCACCAGCCGGTCGCGGCGATGATGTTCACTCCGCTCTTTAACGAGACCTCGGCCACAAACTCCACGTCACGCCCCAGATCGAGCGTGGTCAGGTCCACAATGGTCTGAACCCCGCCCGCCTTGGCCGCTTTCAGGGCCTCCACGGCCCGCTCCAAGGGGTGCGGCCCCAAAAGCTCCGGGTAGTCCTTAAGCATGGCCGGTGGCGCCACCAGCACGTGCTCGTGCATCAAAGTGAAACCGAGGTCGGCCGTGTCCAGCGGGCCGAGAACCGAATGAATCTTGCTCATGGCGCGGCGCTCCTTTGAGGAAAAAGTTCGTACCGGTCTGTCTCAGTTGCGAGCAAGTATACCGAGCCGCCGACCGCGCTGTCAACGCGGGCCGCGGCTGGACGTGCGGGGTGCAGGGGCAAGGTAGGCTTGGGGGAATCCTTTTTGGCCCGCGAGACCGTGGCCAAACACAGGATGCTGAGACGAAATCGAGGAGGGCGAGGATCGAAGCCGCAGGAATAGGAATCCTATTTCGAGGACTTCGAGCCGATGACCGACAAAGAGTTCGGCCGGAAGCCGAAGTTTGGCCCGGTCTCGAAAAAGGGTCCCCCGACACCCCTCTTATAAACTTCAGCCGCCCGGGCGACCACATGGGCCTAGTTCGTCACCCGATCCGGCTCTGGCCAGGGCTGTCCGCGAACGGCCCCGACAATTTGAGCGGGTTGGTAGGTCCGGGCAGGTCTAAGACCTGCCCCTACAAATACCAATTAACCACCGGAAGAAAAATTGTAGCAACTGTCTTGATAGTCAAGCCGGGAGTTGAAGTTGCCAGGGTTGTTGGTGGCGGGCCATAGCGTTAAGGATGGTGAGCAGTTTTCTCATGCAGGCCACAAGGGCGAGTTTTTTAGGTTTGCC
>Ga0315282_10018219_pt1 | contig 10060 bp, 7 predicted proteins | sample YL17G07_20_MG_FD_203693 | JGI IMG/M metagenome (GOLD analysis project Ga0315282, IMG submission 203693) | Sediment microbial communities from Yellowstone Lake, YNP, Wyoming, USA - YL17G07_20 | ecosystem: Environmental > Aquatic > Freshwater > Lake > Sediment | place: USA: Wyoming | collected... | reverse complement strand
CATCTCGCCAAGTCGGGCCTTTGCAGTACAACACGACTTACTGGTGGCATGTGAACGCGAAGAATGCCGCTGGGACAAGCAACTGGTCATCAACATGGTCGTTCACGACGGTAGTGCAGCAGTACTATCTGACTGTGAACAGTCCGTGCGGCTTACCGACAACAGGCCAGGGGTTGTACAACGCTGGCACGCAAGTGCAAGTGACTGTCACCTCTCCATACGTCTCCGGCGCTACACGGTGGACGTTTACCAATTGGAGTGGGGATGCCAGCGGCTCCCAGAATCCAATTACGATAATGATGGACGGACCGAAGACGATTACGGCAAACTGTAATACGCAGTATTACTTGAGCGTAAGCACGCCATATGGAACGCCCTCAGGCTACGGCTGGTATGATGCAGGCTCCACTGCTTACGCGGGCGTCAGTCCCAGCATCGTGCCAGGTGGCACGGGGATTCAATACAGATTCGCAAACTGGAGTGGTGATGCCACCGGCGGCAAAGCTGATCAATCGAATCCCATCACGATGAATGCACCGAAGGGAGCAATTGCCAATTGGAGCACGCAGTATCAGCTTACGATCAACTCCAGCTATGGTGGCTATGTGAGCGGTCCTCAAGCTGGATGGCATAACGCTGGAGAATATATCGCGTATTTGACTGCGGTGCCAAACGTTTGCTATTACCTTTTCACGAACTGGAGCGGCAGTTTTCCCGGGTCCCAAAACCCCCTGCCGGCGTTTTACATGAATGCTGCGTATACAGTCACCGCAAACTTCTCGCTGGTTTCCCCGAGTCCGCCGACTTGGCTGAGTGCCAGCACTGATGGCCACAGTTATGTCCAACTCACCTGGGGCGGTGCGCCGTTTGCCCCCTCGTGCGTGTCTGGGTATTTGGTATATCGGAGGAATCCATGCGGCTCCTGGATGGTCGCCGGGGGAAGCTCATCTACATCGTTCATGGATCATCCACCCCCGAGCCAGATTTGTTATGATTACTATCTGTACGCGGTCGCTGTTATCGATATTTATTCCCGTCTAAGTCCCATGTCAAGTGAGTTATGGGTCTATGGTTACTGGCATTAGCAATGCGAAACCTGCGGGTCAATGTCGAACAATAGCGTTTCGAGGTAAACCTCCAAGTATCAAAGGAGACCTATCATGAAAGCAACAGCGAGGCTTTGCCCAGCGAGCCGGACTTCCACATTTTTCCGTTTGATCTTCTTAACAGGGTTGCTAATTCCTTCCCGGGCGCAATCACAAGTCGCATCGGACCGCTACCTCGTCACACTGGGAGGCAATACAATGCGTGTGGCGGTGGTAAACCGGGCAGCAGTGGAGTTCTCCGGACTGAAGCTGCGATTTGCGCAGGGTCAACCTCAGTGGTTCAGAGGCCAGGCGGAAGAGACTCTCAACCTTGGGATTGGGAAGTTCGTGATGCTGGAGCTTCCCTTTGAGGTCTCTACTTCAGGAGTTTTGAACGAACCGACAAAGCTTGAGTTGGTTCGTGAGGGTAACGTGCTGGGAAGTGTTTCTGTCATGCTTGGGTTACAGAATCCCTTGGGGGGAATGTCTGGCTCCATGAAAACGTCTGAAGGCTCCCTGAAAGAGGAAGTTCTGAGCGCAACTCCAGAGGGACAAGCGATGGAGCCAATCTTCATTCCAACGGATTACGGGTTGAGTCAGAACTACCCAAACCCTTTCAATCCAACGACGACGATCCAGTATGACCTTCCGCAGGCAGGGTGGGTAGTCTTGAAGATCTATGACGTTCTGGGACGCAACATACGGACGTTGGTAGAGGGCGGGAATCCAATCGGGAGGTACAGCATCTCCTGGGACGGGAAAGATGCAATCGGGCAACTTCTGCCATCCGGGGTTTATATTTATAGAATGACCGCAGCGAACTTCATCCAAACGAGGAAAACGCTCCTCGTCCGGTAAGATCCATGTAGGGCGATTTGACAAATCGCACTGCGCAAATCATCAAGGCCCGCCTTCGTCCCGATATACTTCATCGGGACTTCGGCGGGCGAAGGAGAAAACAATGAAACGACTCGTTTTCTTTTCTGCCATTGTCCTGGCGGCAGTTCGACTCACGCTCGCACAACAAGTATCAAGTTCAACCGTGCCCAGCGTGGTCAATGTCTTTTTGGAATCGCCTGTCGACAGCGCGCAGCTCCAGCCTTATCTGAAGATCATCAAAAAGCATCCGGGGAGCTTGGAAGGAGCTCAGGCTCATCTGGCCATCGCAATGCTGCAGTACAACAACCGCGCCTATAGCGCTGCCGTGGGAGAATCGGTTAGTTTAAAGGTATTTGACGTCCTCGGTCGTGAGCTTGCCAGATTAGTGAATGAGCAGAAGGAACCCGGATCATATACTGTCGTGTGGGATGCTGTAGGTAGGTGTGGCCTGCAACTTCCCTCGGGGATATATTTCTACAGGATGGAAGTTGGGAAGAGCACAGCCGTCAGAAAAATGATTGTGCTGAGATAGCCTTACGTGTCTCTGGGAGGTGATGTAATATGAGAGAATAAAAAAACCAAGCGCGGTGAGCAGACACCACGCTTGGCATGGATCGGCAGAGAAAGCTTGCTGGTAGAACCTCTTTCGTCGCAGAGAGGATGTCTATTTCATTCGGAAAGGATTGTAAGAAGTCTCGAAAATCTGAAGTTCGTGAGCTGACTAAGTGAAAGGGCTAGTGTTCATTTCCGTATTTTTCACGCTCTGTTGCCTACGCATCATCGGCCTACTGTGACAGGACTTGCTGGTGTTATCTTGGATGCATTTGCCACAGCTTTCGGGGGATTGCTGACAGCTGATCCTTTCGTTACTTGCAGTCATTTCTGGAAGGCCAGCAATCGTGTCGGCCTGAGTTCTGACCTCGAAGGAAAATAAAACAACAGGTATTTCAATTTCCGCGACCAGCTATGGTTGGGGACAATTCTTCTGAGGAGTGGCTCATGAGCAAATCGACTCTGTTCTCAATATGCATCGTTCTTTTCATCCTCACGACAAGAATGAGTGCCCAGGTCGTCGGCGATTTGGGAATCAAGACCAACGCCGTTGCTGCAAACCAGACAGAGCATTATCGTGTTCCACGCGATCTCGGTACTGATATCCGACGGCGATTTGGCTGCGGGGGCTGTGGGGGCATGGCCACCCCAGACACTACGTCCACATCTATTGCCGGGAACAGTGTTTTCGTAGAGTTAGGCGGCAATGGTCTGTTGTTATCCTTGAACTACGAGAAGTTGCTTTTCAAGAGGTTTGGCATACGAATAGGATATGGCGGAGCGTACGGGGCAGGATCAACGATACCGATCTTGCTTAGTTACTACGTTGGAGAGGAAAAAAAGGTTCAATTCTCGGCGGGACTAGTCTACTTACCTGTTTGGCTAGAGAGATTTCCCGTTGGCTCTGAACACTCCGCACTTTTGTCGTGGAGTTTTGGGTACACATATCAGCCTTCGTCTGGTGGATTGACAACTCGGTTTGCACTCACGCCCTTTTATGATGTAACTAGGAACCGGCTGATGATGTACGGCGGGATCAGTCTCGGACTAGCATTCTGAACATTCGGCTTGCAGCAAAAAAAACGGGCTCTTGAACCTAGCCAGAAGCAAAAAGAAGAAGGAGGCCTCAGATGAAGAGAATCCTCTTGCTGGTCTTGATATCCATCTGCTTCCACGTATCTGTTGCGCACAAGCGGAGTACTCACCAATACATCACAATTGAGGCATACAATTTGCTGAAACTGAACCTAGGTCGTGATGTTCCGGCAATGGTTGATAGGCTTCACACCTCTGTTCCAGGTGACTGGGGCGGCCCATGGCAACTTGGTTACATCACCCGAGGAGCATATCGGGAAGATGAGGAAGATCCGGTCTATAGGCTCTCGTCAGCAAATCCACCAACGCTTTATGGAGATGCTGCTCTTTCTGTAACACTAGGTTCTGTTACACTTTTGAGTATACTTGAGAGTCTTCTTGGCTTGGATATTGATCCTTTCGTGACCGCCACGCATTTTTGGAGGGCAGATAATTCTAATACGCATCCTACTGTGATGCATGCCCAAAGTGTTATCGAAGATTTTTGGATGAGCGTACCCAATTCATATCAGAAATTAGTGCTTTATGCAAATGGCGGATGGGATCTCAGCGTGAACTTGGTGCTATATAATTTCCCTGTCTACAGCGACGGCAGCGGTAGCTGCTCGACTCAACGAGCGCTTGTCACTTTTAGATATAATTCACTGAGAGACTTGTATCTTAGCAAGAATCTGTATGTGATAAAGGTTGCTTGGCTAACGGGAGAGAATACAGTTTATGATCACCCTATTAGATTCCAGAGTTGGCATTGGAGTGCTTTAAATGATGGCACCTATGATTCTTTTTTCGAGAATATAGTCTGGGAGGTCTTGGGTAGGATGTGTCATTTGATTCAAGACCTGTCGGTCCCAGCACACGTGCACGCAGATGAGCACGGATTGCACGAGGACAGTTTTGAATCATTCATGGAGAATGACCGGTATTGGACAGGTCAACTGGTGAATAATTCTGTAGGATCTTTCATTAACGCTTTCGTTTCCAACGATCCACTGCACTATCTTATGTATACAATGGCCCAGATAGCAGACCACTTCGGTAGCGATGGTCCGTATGAAGGCGATGGGAACGACCTAATCACTGGCAACCCGTCGGTGGAGGAGACCAATTATTTAAATTCGTTACCACTCAATTCCCTCGGTCCACCAACAGGCATGGCGGGTCCGTTTGATGCTGCAAACCTCACAAACATCAGAGACAAAGCCATCCCATACGCCATTCGCGCCACTGCCGGTTTGCTCTACTGGTTCGCCCGTGAGGCTGAACTGATACCACCCCCTCCCCCTCCCCCCATTGCCCCTGGCGCCACAAACATTACCTCCACCAGCTTCACCGCCAACTGGACATCAGTCTCCGAGGCAACAAGCTATCGCCTTGATGTTGCGACTGATCCTGGATTCAGCTCCTTGCTTCCTCAGTACAGCAATCTAGATGTGGGCAATGTGATCTCATGGCCGGTCAGCGGTCTAAATCCCAACACGACATACTACTATCGAGTCCGGGCAGCAAACGTTGGAGGGCCGAGCGAAAACTCAAACACAGTCAACGTAGCAATGCCCCCTGCCGCCCCCCAGCTTGCTTCACCCATCAACGGTTTCAGGGAAGGTCCAATATCTCCTACACTCGCTTGGAACGCGGTGAGCGGAGCGATGCACTATCATCTGCAAGTATCAATGAATAGCGGATTCACCGATCTCGACTTCGATGATTCAAATCTCACAGCCACATCGCAGCAAGTGGAGTATCTGGAGTCTAACCACACCCATTATTGGCGTGTCCGGGCGAAGAATGCTGCGGGATGGGGTGACTGGTCAGCTACGTGGTCATTCACGACCGGGCCGCCCCCACCATCTCCACCAACGCTTCTATCACCCTCCAATGGCGCAACAGGAGTCTCCACAAGTCCCACGCTGAGTTGGAGCACCTCGACTGGTGCGACAGGTTACCATCTGCAGGTGTCAACAAGTCCTTCCTTTAGCAGTTTCACTGTAAATGATTCCAGCCTTGTGACCGCATCTCGCCAAGTCGGGCCTTTGCAGTACAACACGACTTACTGGTGGCATGTGAACGCGAAGAATGCCGCTGGGACAAGCAACTGGTCATCAACATGGTCTTTCACGACGGTAGTGCAGCAGTACTATCTGACTGTGAACAGTTCCTACGGCACAACAACTGGCCAAGATTGGTACGACGACGGTTCGACCGCGTGCGCAGGATTTCTGTTCCTGAGAGTCCGCAACGAGTAAAATGTTTCCGACTTCATAGGAAAATCCTTGACTTCGACCTTTCGAAGGATTATATTATGAATAGCCTCTCTCTCCTAAGTGACTCTTGCCGAGGACGTCATGCACTTACACGAGACGATCCTTGCACCTCAGTTGCCCGGTTTGGCTCACAGTCACGCCCGAAACGTAGGCCCCGGCAGACTTGTAGCTTCGGCGCTCTGTCTGAGAAGCGTATTTGTCAACTCAACTTTAGTACCGCAATTGTTGTTGGTTGGCTTCTGGGTACGTAGTTTTGTGGTGCAACCCCGAGAGCTCGTCGAAGGGCGGGCAAAGGTGATGACTAAGAATTACAATTAAAACGGACAGCAGGTGTACCTTTTACTGCAAGGCGTAACGGGTGAATGAAGAAGACGAGGATGTTGGAATTCAGTTTGATTCTCATTCCTGCGCTCTGTATGAGCAGCTACTCACAAACCGATTCGCTGGGATGGTCGTACTTCCCTTTTAAAAGCAGGGATATTTGGGAGTACTGGGTGTATGATGGGGTGAGACTAGATACGGCCCAAATTGTCAATATCAGAGACTCGGTAGCTGTAGATGGCAAGATTCAGTTGACTCAGCGTCGGCAACTCATAAACCCTATTGTCTACGACCCACGTTTGGATTCGCTCACTTACACTATAGACACAAGTGCTGCAGAAGTTCTTGCGCCATACTTTAATGGTATGACAGCACTTTTCTACAAGTTCAATGTGAAGTTAGGGGACCAATGGGTAATGCAAGCACACGCCCTGGGGGGATATGAAATAGCAAGAGTGAAAGAAATATATGAAGGCAAGCTGTTCGGCGTGAGTACTGCTTTTATTCGCGTAGTGTATTTTTTTGCCGTGGATTCAACAGATACATTGGGGTTAAGCAGGGAGTCGCGAACTCTCGCGAGAGGGTTTGGTCTGGTTGAGCTCTTCCCTGCCGAGGGAGGGGATTGGTATATTCTCAAGGGGGCAGTAATCACTGGCGTAGTGTACGGAGATACAACAAAGATTGTAACCGCTGTTCATCGTGGAGAAGATGGCTTGCCGAAAGAATTCGTGCTTCACCAGAACTATCCTAATCCCTTCAATCCGACGACAAGAATCAGCTTCACTCTGAGTAGCTCGGACAATATTTCCCTCGTTGTCTATGATCTCATGGGAAGGCAAATGAAACGGTTAATTGAAAACGAGTGGTACATTCCCGGTACCTATCATGTACTGTGGGACGGTACGACTGCTTCAGGAGAACGTGCCGCAGCAGGAGTCTATTACTACCGCTTGTTCACCCACCGCGCTGCATCTACTCGTTCAATGATCTTCATCAAGTAGCCAGCAAGAGGAGAATTGCCATGAAGACCATCATGATTGGTCTGTTGTTGTCTCTTATTTTGTCTGCGAATGACACGTTTGGACAGCAAGAGATTTCTTGTGCTACTGTTCCTCCGCAAGGTGAGATAATCAACCCTACTGAAACACACGGGATCTATCTCCCTGCACAAGGCGATTTGAAAATTCTGGTGGTGTTTGCTCGATTCAAGGATGACGTCTCTTCTCACAACGAATGGCCCGCGGGTTCCGATCCGAATGGTTACACAACCTGGATCGACCCGACAATGCAAACAGGATCGACGAATCTCGAGAACTTCACCAACTACTTTAAGACGATGTCGGGAGCCGCTTTTAGGGTTACGGGCACAGCTGTCTCCGTCGAAACACCGCAAAATGCATCTTACTATGGCACAGATTACTATACGGCAAACAAAGAGGTGCTTGAGCAAAAGGTTGATCCCTTGGTGAATTTTGCCGATTTCGATAAATGGACGTTCAATTCAAACTACAATCATACGAACGCGTCCGACGGCACCGTTGACATGATCGTAATGATCTGGAGAAGTAATCCATTCCCTGGCAGCTGGGGCGGAGAGGCGTCATTGGGTTACGGCAATCCTTTCACAGTTGAAAATGGAACCATAACCATACGTGCTGGTTTTGGCGGGAACTTGGGTTCCGGTGTTACAGTTCGCTACAAGGGAGACGTGTATCGAAAATACAATTTTCATTCCGCCGTCCATGAGGTTGCACATTGGCTATTGGGTGGAGAGCATCCCTACGATGGGGCCCCACGTTATGCCTTCTGGGGTATGCTGAACGTCTCTTTCGTTGCCGCGATGTGCGCAAACACCTACGAGCGAGAGCGCTTGGGCTGGATTAGCCCTGCCTCCGTTGTTGCGGGAACCGGTTCTCTCTCGGACTTCATAACGAGCGGTGTGGCTTACAAGTATCATCCGCCGGGCGGCGCCACGAACGAGTGGTACTACTTTGAGAATCACCAGAAATTGTCAATTTATGACGATGTAACAACGAATCCGAGCGACAAAGGAATCTGGGTGCTTCATCAGCGAGACGTCTATAACGGGACCGACAACATTCGGATGAAACCGCAGGATGGCTTCTGGAACTGGGAGAACCGGTACTACAATACTACCTGTTTCCCTCCTAATACCATCGGTGTTTTTAGGAGGCTCTCTGTGAATAGAAGCACTGCTGGGTCGAGCATCCGTGAGCAACTTCTTAATTCCCACTCAGTTCTTGAGTGGCCGCACGCCTATCTTGGTCGAACTGGTAGTGAGATCTGCGGTGGTTTCTTTCGCGGTGATCCCCCTTTTTACGGTGCGTATGATACCACAATGAATAATCTATTCTCTGTTTATAGCAATCCCACCGCGAACACATGGACAGGCGCCGCGGTTGATTTTGCGATGGAAGTAACTGGGCAAGCTGGAACTACGGTGAGCGCTTATTTTTACGTTGGGAATCCCGTGGATGCTCTTCCTACCAAACCCCAAGACTTACGCGGCTCTTACGCTGGCAACAGTCAGGTCAGCCTCTCATGGACCGCGAACTTAGAACCGGATATGAGCCAGTACCGCATTTACCGGGATGGCCAGTTGGTTCAAACAGTGGCTCATCCGACTGCTTCTTGTAGTGATTTTGTCACCCCAAACGCCCAAACGGTTCTCTATGCCATCAAAGCTCTTGACACGCAGGGAAAAGAATCTGTATTCTCTGATGCGATCTCAGTCTTCTTGCCTCCTGCAGCCCCAGGCTTGGTGTCTCCTGCCAATGGCGCCACAAACGTTTCCACTTCTCCAACTCTGACTTGGAACGCGTCGAGTGGAGCGACGAGCTATCGTCTGCAAGTCTCTACACAGGTTCTTTTTGCCGGACAAAAATACTCGCTAATGATTGCCTTGCTTTTACCTTGTACGTTGTATAATTTCAGGGTTGGAGGAAAGCAGAATAATGGACGAGTGCAAATTAAGACTGCAGGCCTTCACGACTTTAGTCGCTCTTCTTCTTGCAGCTAATCTGTGCAGTGGACAAACAAGTTGGGAAGAGTACTATCCTCTTCATATCGGAGATTTCTGGGAATATCAACTGTATGAAAACAACATCCCAATCAAGAACAGCGTGAAGGTAATTGGTGATACCCTAATGCCCAACGGCCTCACTTATAAGATCGTAAGAGATACGGAACACGATGGTCCGTATCCGGGGAGTCATATCTCCTTCACAAGGGTAGACACAGCGGGACAGGTGTGGGGGTATTCTCCATTCGCATGCTCCGATCGCCTGCTTTATAGACTGGGTGCCAAGGTTGGGGATACGCTGCGCAATCCGTGCCTGGCTGATTCGCTAACATACTGGAAACTCACAGAAAGATTGCCAGCGATTGTTTTTGGAGACACGACCGAAATCCAGACTTGGGGCTGGTTCAACTCGCCCTTGGTTGAAGTGAAGACTTTGGCGCGCGCGTTCGGCTTGATCATGGAACGAGGCGAAGGTATAGAGCGGTACCTTCGAGGCGCAATCATCAACGGCCGCAAGTACGAAGATATAACGGTGTCCGTCAGGACATTTTCCGTCGGCCCTTCGACTGGATTTATGGTCCATCAGAATTATTGTAATGCTTCAGTTGAAAATGGACATTTGTGGGGATATATTTCTACAGGATGGAAGTTGGGAAGAGCACAGCCGTCAGAAAAATGATTGTGGTAAAATGAAATTGGTACTCAAGAGCAAAAGATCACAGCCTATGCAAACAAAGATATCAATGAAGTGGAAAACATTCACCGTCTCATTGCTTGTGTTCGCCTACGCCTCGGTCAAGTCACAACCGCCTTACCCTGAAGCT
>Ga0315282_10018218_pt1 | contig 10061 bp, 3 predicted proteins | sample YL17G07_20_MG_FD_203693 | JGI IMG/M metagenome (GOLD analysis project Ga0315282, IMG submission 203693) | Sediment microbial communities from Yellowstone Lake, YNP, Wyoming, USA - YL17G07_20 | ecosystem: Environmental > Aquatic > Freshwater > Lake > Sediment | place: USA: Wyoming | collected... | reverse complement strand
AAAATGGAAATTCCGGTTAGGAGGTGAAACAGTGAAAGGAGCAGCCTTTCTTCTCGGATTGGCTCTTGTTTTTGCCGCCTGCGCCTGGCCGCAAGCGAGCACCGGCTCCGTCAGCGGAACGGTGCGCGACCAGACAGGAGCGGTAATCCCCGGGTCCGCGGTGGTGCTCACCAACATGGCTACCAACGTTACCTCGCGAACCCAAACCAACGAAGCCGGCTTCTACTTTTTCCCCGGCATCACTCCCGGAGCCTACCGGCTGGAGATCGAACACCCCGGTATGCAAAAGTTCGAAGCGACGGCGACCGTGCAGGTCGCGCGAAGCGTCGTTATTGATCCCGTGCTGAAGCCGGGCCAGACAACTACCGTCGTCGAGGTTCGAGACGTTACGCCGATGATAACCACCGATAGCCCGACATTGACCCATGTACTCGAGCGGGCGCGCATCGAGCAATTGCCGATCAATGGCCGAAGCCTCTCGAGCCTGCTCGTCACCATCCCGGGCATGGAAGACGTTCGCGCCTACGGTATGCGTACAGGCTCACAGGAGATGATCCTGGATGGTTCGATGATGGCGGACCGCCTCTGGGGCGGGTTTCAGAACCGCCAGCCCGGCCTGGATGCGATTCAGGAATTCAAGGTGGAGAATAACAATTCATCGGCCAAGTACACCCGGCCGACCACGATCCTGGCTTCCAGCAGGAGCGGTACGAACCTGCTCCACGGCAGCCTGTTCGAGACGGCCCGCAACAGTGGCATCGGGACCGCGCGCCGCAGACAGGACTTTTACACGAAACCTCCGCAACTCAACCGCCATGAGTTCGGCGCCTCCGTCGGCGGCCCCGTCTACATTCCCAAGCTGTACAACGGCAAGGACCGGACCTTCTGGTTCTTCGCTTACGAGGGCTTGCGGCAGATCAACCCCTCCACCATGTCGGGCTCCGTTCCGACCCCGGCGATGCTGGCCGGAGATTTCAGCGGGCTGAAGGATTCCCAAGGCCGGCAGTACAAGCTGTACGACCCCTGGACGACCGACCCGGTCACTTGGTCGCGGCAGCAGTTCGCTTACAAAGGCCAGCTCAACGTCATCGACCCGGCGCGCTTCAGCCCCCTGGGCAAGTACCTCATCAGCATCACCCCTGCGCCGACCTTCCCGGACGTCAATCCCCTCGTCCAGAACAACTTTTTTGCCCCGTCGCCCGCCTGGACCCGGTCGTGGACGACGACGAGCCGTATCGACCACACCTTTTCGGACAACGATAAGGTTTACGGCCGCTATACGCAGGGAAATTATGCCAACTTCAGTTTAGCCTTCGGCACCATCCCCATGCTTGACCCGGTGCCTGGGTCCGTGACTAATGGAGCGCCGAACAAGAGCCTGGCGACGTCATGGACGCACACCTTTTCCCCGACGCTCTTCAACGAGCTGTTGGTGAGCGGAGCGCGGCAGCACTGGACCAGCACTACCGGCGAGCCGGGCGTCAAGTACGCCGACAAGCTCGGGCTCCCCAACCCGCTGGACGCCGCCGGCTGGCCGGGGATTTACGATTGGATCTTCACCCAGTATTATTGGGAGACGACCAATCCGCAAGGTTCCGCGTTCACCTTCTACATCCTGGACGACAACGCAACCAAGATCAAAGGAAAGCACGAACTCCAGTTCGGCTTCCACTTCCGGTACGACCAGTTGAACTACCTGCCGGACCAGCAGCAGACGGCAGGCAACCTCAATGCAAACACGCAGGCGACTTCGCTTTACGATCCGGCCTCGTCACGAACGAATCCTCTGCCGACGGCTTTCACCGGAAACACCACCGCCAATCTGTTCCTGGGCGTGCTGTATTATTCCAACCAGTTCGTCCGCGGCTACTATTACATGCGCGGCAAAGAATACGCGCTGTACCTCCAGGACAACTACCGGGTGACTCCCCGTCTGACTCTGAACTTGGGTCTGCGCTGGGAGTATTGGCCGCCGTATTCCGAAAAGAACCACATGTTAAGCAGCTTCGATAAGGAGAAGCACGCGGTCATTTTGGGCCAAGACCTCGCTACCCTCTATCGTCTTGGCTCGACGATGCCCTCGATCGTGAACACGATACAGGGATTCGGCGCGAAGTTCATCACCTGGAAGGATGCCGGAATGCCGCGGAGCCTGATGGAAGGCACTTACAGGGACTTCGGGCCGCGCCTCGGATTCGCGTACCGGGCCGGCGACGGCAGGAAGTCCTTCGTGATCCGCGGGGGTTACCGAATCTCGTACTTCCCGATTCCGATGTCCACCTGGGGCCAGCGAATGCGCCAGAACACGCCCACGACGGCCCGGTTCAACTTCAACCCGACAGACCCGGCCCAGGCGCCCGATGGAATTGGCAACTATAGCATGCGGTCGGTTCCGACCATCATCGCCGGCCAGAACAGCCGTACTGTCGTATCGCTGGACACTCCTAGAGGCCTGACGCGCGGCTCGCCGCTGGTGAGCTATTTCGATCCCCATCAGCAGGACACCCGCGCGCAGGACTGGAACCTGACGCTCGAGAAGGAAGTGGTTTCCAACACCGTGGCGCGCGTGGGCTACATCGGCAACCACGTCGGCAACCTGGAAGAGTATTCCCGTTACAACGAAAATCCGCCCGACTACGTGTGGTACGTGACGACGGGTCTGCCCTTCCCGACCGGAGAATACTCGGGCGTGGGGCGGCGGCCGTACGATCAACAGGTTTACGGAACGGTTGAGCAGTACTTGAAGAGCGGCTGGTCGAACGATCACGGAATGCAGTTTGAACTCGAACATCGTTACAGCAAGGGATACGCTTTCCAAGTCTTTTACAACGTCCAGAACGCCTTGTCTGCGGGAGGTCTGAGCTACAGCGGCGTCATTCCCGCTCTGAACCAATTCCTGCCGAACACGATGCCGACCGACACGGACCAGTTGAACCGGCTTTACAACTACCGGCGTGACACCACCATTCCGAAGCACCGGGTGCGGTGGAACTGGCTGGTAGATCTGCCGTTCGGCAAGGGCAAGCTCCTGGGCAAGAATGCCCCAGGCGCTCTCGACAAGTTAATCGGCGGCTGGCAGGTTGCGGGAATGGGTTCCCTGTGGAGCAGCTACTTTTCGCTTCCCACCGGCATTTACCCGAACGGAAACCCGATCGAGATTTACGGCTACCAGTACCCGATCCAGGACTGCCGTGGCGGCATCTGTCGCCCGGGATACCTCTTCTGGAATGGCTACATCAACCCGAACCAGATCAACAGCGTCGATGCCAGCGGGAAACCGAACGGCGTGATGGGCGTTCCGGCCAATTACAAGCCTTCCGGCCAGCCGCTGAATCCCTGGCCGCTCAAGCCCAGCACGAGCGACCCGATGTACAGCTTTTACGGCAGTAACACCGTATGGGTGCCTTTGAAGGACGGCAGCGTGCAGCGGACTACCTATGACAATGGCTTCCACCCATGGCGCCAGCAGTATTTCGGTGGCGTGCGGCAGTGGGGTCTGGATGCCTCGCTCTATAAGAACATCCCCATCCGGGAGCGTTTGGCCGTCCGCTTCAATGCCGACTTTTTCAACCTGTTCAACCACCCGAACAACCCCACCGGTGTAAGCTCGGAGGGCTTGCTGGCGACCCAGAATTCCGGCTCATCAGCCCGGGTGATGCAGTTGTCGCTCCGGCTTACGTGGTAGGCCGCGGCAGGGGGCCAGCCTTCGGAGTTGGCCCCTTCTACTGTATTCATGCCGTAAAATGCGCGACGGGATGAAGATACTTACGTTTTTCTTATCGCTTGCTATCTGCGCCGTTGCCCAGGATCGCAGGATACCGATCATTCTCGATACGGACATCGGCACGGACATCGACGATGCTTTCGCGTTGGCGCTCACCCTGACGAGCCCCGAAACTGATCTGAGGGGGGTAACGACAGTGAGCGCAGACGCGTACACACGGGCGCTGATCGTCTGCCGGTTTCTGGAATCGGTGGGACGCGCGGACATCCCGGTGGCTGCAGGGAGACCGCGGCGCCCCACGCCCGAGGAGAAAGGCCAGCACCGATACGGCCTGGATACGTTATTCAAGAAGAGACCTGTGCCGGAGGTGGCGGCCGAGGTCATTTACAGGCAGCTTGCAGCGAATCCCGGAAAACTCACGCTCGTGACGGTGGGAGACCTGACGAACATCGCCCGCGTCCTCACGGACCATCCGGAAGCGAAGCCGTGGATCAAGCGGATCGTGATCATGGGAGGGGCGGTACGGGTCGGCTATAACGGAAAGCCACCGGTCGTGTGGGAGTGGAACATTCGCTCGGATACTAAAGGCGCGCAGACGGTGTTTTCCGCGGGCGTGCCGCTGGTCGTGGCTCCACTCGATGCCACCACCATGGTCAAGCTCGAAGCGCCGATGCGCGAGCGAATCTTCGGCTCCGGTACGAAGCTCGCGGAGCAACTCCACACGCTCTATCAGCTCTGGGGAAAGACGACACCGACGCTGTTCGATCCGGTCGCGGTGACCCTCGCTTTCAACGAAACCTTCTGCACGATAGAAAATCTGCGGCTCGAAGTCGACAACGAAGGCTTCACACGCGAAGTACAAGGCCCGCCGAACGCCCGTGTGGCCGTATCGATCCGGAAAGATGACTTTCTGCAATGGTACTGCAACCGGGTCGCTGGCTCTCTAGCGAAATAGAGGAACGAACTCCATGAAGCAATCCGCAAGCCGCATCTGCCTGCTTGTCGTCTGGCTGGCGTGGCCGCTGGCTGCTGCGTATGACGTCTACGTGGACCTCAAGAATCTATCCGGTGAAGTCAAAACCGACTGGCCGGTGATTTTGCGTGTTTACACGGTTTTCGGACGCAATCTCGATCTGGCCGCCATTTATGCGGAGGGCTACCACGTCTACGACTCCTCCGGCAGGGAGGTCCCGCACTGGATCGAGGTTCTGCCTCCGGCAGACCAACCCGGCAACGACGAAATCATCTTCGTCATTCCGAAAATAGAGTCCGGCGAGACTCTCCGCTATCGAATCACAAACACCGCGAAGAGATCCACGCGTCGAAAGGTCATCGACATTGTCAACACTCCCCACAACCTGATTGCGAATGGCGGCTTTGAACGTGCTGACGGCCAGCAGCCCGATGGCTTCTCCGCTCCTGGAAAACGGGACACCGAAGTCAGACACAGCGGTCAGGCATCACTGATGCTGACTGCGGACCGAGAGACCGTTTCGATGCGGTACGCGACGGATGTCTCACTGCATGAGGGTTCCTGGTACTACTTCGGGGTGTGGTCGAAGACCCGCAACGTGGGACGTTTTGGCTACGAGGCGGGCAAAGCGGCCCACTTCCAGTTCACGTACCTGGGCCCGCACGGCACGCAGCCAGGCGCGGACACCTTCGGATCGGTGACACCGCAGTGCAGCACGCGCGACTGGCTGAAGCTGGCATTCGAATCCGGTCGCGATCATTGGGGAATCGAGCGATACGCCACCCGGGCTGCGGGGACAAGAGCAAGGCTCGGATTTGAGCTCGAACAGCACAGGCACTACTACATGGAGCCCGGCCAAACCCGTGGGTTCTGGTGGCTGGATGACGTTACTCTGATCGAGCAGCCGGAGGTCACCGTGCGCTTCGACCTCTCCATCAAGCCGCTGGTGAAAGACGGTGCGTTCCTTTTCACGCGCACGCCTGCAATGCCGCTGGGGGGCCTGATCGAGCGGGAAAACCAGAAGCCCATATTCCCTTACAAGACCGTCTGGGTGACGCGACCTTTCGCTCACGAGAAACTCACGCACTTTGATCGCTCCGCTTTGAAAGGACAGCGCGTAAGTTTCTGCCTGGGCGTCTATCACACGCGCGAGATCAGGGACGTGATCGTGCGTCTGGCCGGCGCGGCATTGTCGGGGCCGGGCGGGGCCAAAATCCCTTTGGAAACACTGGAATTTCTCCCCGGTTATCTCGGTCCGAATCCCAGCCGGTACATGCCGAGACTCAATACCTCATCCGGCGTCAAGCCAGTCACGCTGGCGGGTAATGAAGGGGTGCGATACTTTTTTCTGACCTTCCTCGCCCCGCGAGATGCGACTCCGGGGAAATATACGGGTAAGGTCGAAGTGCTGTTTGGCGGGAGCAGGGTGTACCAAACGATCCCGCTCAGCTTGCGGGTGCAGGACCTGACCCTCCCCGTTCTGCGCGACATTTACGTCGGCCTCATTTACAACGGCGGGCTACCCGACGTCGATGAAATGCTCCAGCAGTACGCCCGGTCAGGCTTCAGCCAGATCATGTGGTTCCACGATTTCGTCCCGTACAAGAAAGATGAGGACGGCAAGACGCACATCGATGCTGAGAAATTGGGTGTGAAGATGCAGCAACTGCTGGCGCTTGGCATCACCGCCGGCTGTGGGCTGTATACCGACGTCCAGTTGGACGACAGGCCCAAAGGGCATCGCGGCAGGATGATTCGCATCGCCAGCGAGGAGGCGGCTTCTCAGGGGGCCGCATCGGAGGCCGCCGAGAAGGCCGTCTATGTGCGCCTCCTCAAGGAGCTGGACTCACTTGTCAAGGTACATCCCGAATGGCCAGCGGTCATTCACATGAACTGGGATGAGCCGCCGCCGTTCAGTGAGAAGATGGGGTGGACAAATGAAATCTTGCCGGACGCCATCACCACGTTGGACGTACAGTTTGCTCGCCTTCCACGGATCATGGAGTATTACAACATGCCTAATTTCGACGACCCGGCCAACTGGGCTGGGCCGGAGCTCTACGACTACGTCCGGAAGGCTGGGAAGGAGTTTGGGCTGTGCGGGGCTGCCGACACGGGAGAAGCGAACCGTTACCAGGCCGGCATGTTCATGATCGTTAGCGGGGCGAAATACTTCCACGCCTGGCACATTCGCGGCGGCCACACAGCCGGCCAAATGGCGTATGACTCTGAGCGGAAGCAGACTGTGCGCGGCCATGAAATGATCTCATGGGCCGGTGGGATGGACGACCTCAAGATCTATCGTCTGTTACAACTCGCGATCCAGCAGGCGAAGAAAACCGGCCGCAACCGCACTGCTGTCCGTCAGGCGGAAGCGTATCTCGCCGGCGTGTTCTCCACGTTCAACGGAGACCACAAGGATCGCTGGAGCCTGGAGCCGTATCTCGGAGCCGCCTGGTCGTGGGGCTACGAGCGGTTTTATGACGATTGGCAAGAGCGGATGGCTAAGTATGCTGCAACCCTCCAGGGTGTGAAATGGATCGACTAGCCGCGCTTTGCCGGGCCATAGACAGGCGCCTGGACGTGAGTCGCTACGGCGCAAGACCACGTCACGCGGCGGTGGTTTCTCAGTAGGAGGTGGACTATGACACGCAACCGGAAACACATGCGACCGCTTATTCTGGCGGCAACGCTAGCAGTTGCTTGCGGCCTCGGATATGCTCGAGGGCCGCTGCCGGACTATGAGGTCCTCGTGGAAGTCACGAACACGACGCCTGAAAAGAAGACGAACTTACCCGTCGTTATGACGGTATACAAGATCTTTGGGCGTAATTTGCCGGCCGGTTCACTGAATCCTCAGGGGTATCACGTCTACAACGAGAAGGGCCAAGAGATCGAACACATGATCGAGGCGATCCCGCCTTACGATCAGGATGGCAACAACGAGATCGTCTGGATTATTCCGGAAATTGCCAGCGGGCAAAAGCTCACTTATCGCATTACTAACACGGCACAGAGGTCTCCAAAGCGTACTCATCTTGACATCGTGAACAGCCCGCACAACCTGATCGGCAATGGTGCCTTCCAAAAGAAGGGTGCCGGCACCGCCATTGCCGGCTGGGAAGGCGTTGCCGAGCTCGATCCAGAGGTGAAGCGGTCCGGGCGCCCGTCTCTGCGCTTACGGGGCCGCAGCCGACAGGAAGCGCGGCTGGCTGCGAAGATCCCGCTGCACAAAGGGTCCCGCTACTACTTCGGCGCCTGGGGAAGAACTCATGAGGTTTCGCGCCACGGGATTCACACTTCCGACGGCGCCCACTTCATCCTGACAGGATTTGACAGTGGCTTCCGCGGCGCAGAGTCCCACACCGCGACGCCTTTCGCCCAGTGTTACACGCGCGACTGGACAAAAACTCACTTCAACATCGAGAGCTACACAGACTGGGGCCTTCCGGAGATGTGTGCCAGAGCGGCCGCGGACACAGCGGAGATAACTCTGGTTCTCGATCAGCGTCCGCAATTCGTGCGCTCGCCCTATCAGGCCGGAACCTGGTGGCTCGACGATATGGTTCTAATGGAACAGCCCGAGCTCAGCGTCCGCTTCGACAAGCTGCTCGAGTCGCACATCAAAGAAGGCGTCTTCGTGTTTACTCGCCCTACGAATATGAACCTCGGCTGCGTCGATGATCCCCGCACCAATGACTACTCCTCGATGCCATACCCGCGGGAAGAAGCGAAGCAGCTCGGTCGATTCGCGCTACGAGGCCAGCGGGCGGTCTTTCTCCTCGGCGTCTATCACACCCGGCCGCTCGGAACTTTCATGCTCCGGCTCAAAGACGGCGCTCTGACCACCCGCAACGGTGAGCGGCTGCCTCTCACCGAGATCGAGTGGCTGCCCGGCTTTCTGCCGCCCAAGCGTTTCCGTTTCCTGAGGCCTCACACTGGGGCCGAGAAGCTGGCGGAGGAAGTTGGGTTGCCGTACTTCGTCCTGAATTTTCAGGTCCCCAACAATGCGAAGCCCGGCAGGTATGAGGGGCAGGTCGAGCTTCTTGTTGGTGACACCGTCTTCCGTTCGGTCCCCATTACGTTGCGCGTGCAGGACATGGGACTGCCGGTGTTGCGCGACATTTCGGTCGGCGCCATTCTCCAGTCCGAGCCGCTCAACGACGAGGTCATGCGACAGTACAGCAAGACCGGGTTTACCGGAGTCAACGTCGGGCGCGGGATCTTCGAATTCGAAACCGGCGAAGATGGCAAGAAGCATGTGAAACTGGAGGCTCTCGGCAAGATCCTGGACTGGCTCACCACTTATGGCATCACGTCCCGCGTGACGCTGTGGAGTGATGCCGAATTAGGCCCGCAATGGGGCAGCGGCCGGTTGCTTCAGGCCGTCAACTTTGACAAACAAGATTTCCTCGCCGAGGTAAAGCGGGTGGAGGAATATGTTCAGAGTCATACCGAGTGGCCGCGCCTGATTTGGATGACCTGGGACGAACCCCAGCCAAACGGTAGCTTCGAGTTCGTGCCGCGCAGCGAGAAAAGACAGCCGCACGGCGCTCCCCACCCGATGATGGGATGGCCGCTCGAAGCGGTTCCGAATGCTTGGAACACTGTCGATGCCGGATTCTGGGTCTGGGAAAGGGTCCTGCCCTATTATTCACTGCCCAACCTCGACGAGCCGGCCGACTATGCCGGTCCAGAGGTTTACGCCTTTACCAAACAGCGGGGAAAAGAGTTTGGTTTTGCAGGCATGGCCGGGGCCCTGGACGAGCGAGCCCGCTACCAGGTCGGGATGATGCTGATCGCCAGCGGCGCAATCAACTTCCAGTACTGGCACCTGACGCTGAAGATGATGGGCCGCGTGGACGGGCAGTTACTGCGCTCGATCTCGATGGTCGCGAAGGGCGAAGGCCTGGACGACCTCAAGATTCACTGTCTCCTCCGCGACGCCATGAAAATGGCACGGCAGGCAAGCAACCCGGAACGTGTTTCCGCCGCCAACGAAGCCGAGGAGTACTTGCGGAAATTGCACAGGATTTGGGACGCGGATCACCGCAAGGACCAGTCTTACCCGTATCTCGGTCTGGCGGCCGACTGGGGTTACGACCAGTTCTATCAAAATTGGCAAGAGCGGATGGCCCGCTATGCTGCCCGATGCAAAGGGATTAAGTGGATCCAATAAAGAGCTCGTCCGGGATCTTAATGGGTAACACGCCGGAACGAACCAACCTCGCCACCGGCGCTGAGGCCAAAGCGGCGGATCATCATGCGGAGTTTTTTAGCTTAGATGCCTTGTTCAACCTGAATTATGCACGAAAGTCCCTCTCTCGTCCCATTGCTTGGTCCGCTTGATGCCGGTCACGACTG
>Ga0315282_10018217_pt1 | contig 10061 bp, 8 predicted proteins | sample YL17G07_20_MG_FD_203693 | JGI IMG/M metagenome (GOLD analysis project Ga0315282, IMG submission 203693) | Sediment microbial communities from Yellowstone Lake, YNP, Wyoming, USA - YL17G07_20 | ecosystem: Environmental > Aquatic > Freshwater > Lake > Sediment | place: USA: Wyoming | collected... | reverse complement strand
TTGGTTTTGACTCTTTCGAGGTGGCAGCGCTCACAGGTCTGGGGCAGATTCAGCGGGAAAACCATCGAGTCGATGTCATCCTTGGCTTTGATCTCATGGCTGCCGTGGCAGTCCTTGCATCTCACCACGACCTGCGCCGCCGCGGACGGACCGTGGACGCTCTCGGCAAGCTGTTTGACCGGCCCTGCATGACAGCCTCCGCAGTCCACCGCTTTCAGAGGCGCGGCGTGGGGAAAGTCCTTGACCCTTGCGATATCGACGTGGCAGCCCGTGCAGGATATATCGGCTTGACCGTGAATCGAGGCGGCGAATTTGTCCTTATCCACAAAAACGGACTGGCCTTTTTCAGACTTGAGCCCCTGGTCTCCATGGCAGGCGAGGCAATCTTCGTCCGTGGCCGCCGCCACCAATGAAGAAAAGACAATGAGGCCAATTGGGGCCAGCCAGAAAAGCGTCCTCGCCCGACCGATCATCTCTTCTTCACGAGCCTTATTTTCCTGATGAACCCGGGAACAAACCAGAGGATAGTCAACGCGGCAAGGACGAAGACCGTCCAGAGGAGGACCTTCTGGACATAGTAAGCGATTCCGGAGCTCCTTTGACTCGGGTTAAGATGAATCTTTGAATTCTTAATTTTGGCGGGCATTCCAGGATGGCAGCTTTTCTGGCCGCACGTCTTGGCCAAGTTGGCGGGGTGGACAGCGGAGCGGGGATCACTTGCCGGAAGGATGCCATGAACGCCGTGGCAGCTTGTGCAGTTGGCCGCGGCGCGATCGCCGAAGCCTATGGCAATGCCGTGAAGGCTCTCGATGAAGCTCTTGATGCGGTCCGCGGGGATGCCGTATTTTTGCATGATCTCCGGCCGGGCATGGCATTTGGAACATGTATCAGGAATCTTCCCCGCCGATGTCGGGGCCGCCTTGTTGATTGGTGAGCTGATGGCGTGTTCGCCGTGGCAATCGACGCAGAGAGGGGCGTCCACGTTGCCCTTGAGGGCCTGTTCCCCGTGAATGCTCCCTTTATATTCATCAAAAACGAGAACGTGACATTTTCCGCAGGTCTCGGGTCTCTTGGCCATCCGGTGGGGATCGGCGACCCCCTGGATGTCGTGGACGCCGTGGCAGTCGGTGCATAAGGCCGCAAAAGAGACCAACCCGGCTTTGAACAGTGCTTTGCCGTGAACGCTCCCCAGGTATTCTTGATAAGGGGTCTCGCGATGGATATTGTATTTGATCACGACGGCCATGTTTTCGTGGCAGATGGAACATGTCAGAGGGATATTTTTTCGGTTGGCCGTGGAGTCGGGGTCGGCGATCTTTTTGATGTTGTGCTTCCCGTGGCAGTTCCAGCACTTGGCGACTTCCTTATTCCCTCTTTCCAGGTATTCTCTGCCGTGGACGCTGTCGGGATAATAAAGAGGACTCTCGCCCGGACGGAGGGGAACGCTTCCGCGGTGGCAGACCCGCGTGCAATCGACGTCGGGCAGGGTTCTGGAGTGAGGCAGTTCTCCCCCTTTGGCCGAGGTCATGATCTCATGGCAATCAGTGCACTTCAGTGTCCCGTGGACAGATGCCTTGAAGGCATCTTCATTGATCCGGAAGTTCTTATTCGCCTGACCAAGGGCTTGATCGCTATGACAGGCCAGGCAGCCAAGGTTTGTGTTCGGCGGGACAGTCTTCAGCTGGGGGAAAAGACCCGACCAGAACAGGAGACAGGCCGGGATAGCAAAAAAAGCTCTCTGGAGTCCGTTCTTCTTTATCAAAATCGGAAAAAATCGGTCGACTTACTTCGCCGGGACGGTGTGCTTGATCTTTTCCCAGGAGGCGGCAAAATCGAACGGTTTGCCATGGCCTTTTTCGTGGCAGGTTAAGCACCAGGTTTTTATGGCCTCGGGGTTGGCCAAAAAAATAAGGCCGTTCTTGGCTGACTCCTCTTTGCTTTTCATCACCGACAATTTTTTGTATTCACTGCCCGGTCCGTGACAGACTTCGCAGGTCACGCCCTCGCCTTTGATCTCTGGAGCCTTTTCAAAAAGAGGAGAATGGCACTGCAGGCACTTGGAGTCTGTGGTTGGATCCTGAACGCCGGCCTGTTGGGCAATCGGCTTAGCCTTGTCTGTGCTCAGGACAGCCGCCGATTGGGAGTGGCTCGATTTTTCCCAAATCGGGTACTGCTGGCCCTGCTTTTCCGTCTGATGGCAGATCTTGCATTTGGCCGCGCCCACGTAGGTCGGTGTCTGACCAAAAACCCAGCTCAATGTCAATGCGATCATCACGACCATGAAGACAAAAAGGACTTTTTTCATTGGGCCTCCTTCTTGGGAATGCTTATATTATTTCATAAGACCGGTCTTGTCAATTCAGTTGTGTCCGGGGGCCCCGTCCCGGCTCTAAAAGGACCAATCAGAGGTCGCTGGGTTCTCCCGACGTGAGAAACTGGAATGCCCTGTCCATGTCCCTGTGGTTGGCCACAAGCACAAGGGTGTCTCCGGCCGCGATCGCAAAATCGGCTCCCGGGCTGGCGAATGATTTTTCGCCCCTGACGACGGCGATGACGGTCGCGCCCGTCTTCTTCCGCAGGTCGATCGCCCGGAGAGTATTCCCAACCGGCCACGATCCTTTCATGACATAAAAGGTTTCAGCCGTTCCGGCTGAGAGAAAGTCGGCGATTCTTTCTATGGACGGCCTGACGGCCTCACACGTGCCCCGAAGGACTCCGTAGCACTCGCCCCTGAGGACTTTGACCTGGGCGTCGATGATGTTCCGAGGGATGTGGTATTTGTCCAAGACGCGGGTGAAGATTTCGATCGAGGTCTCGAACTCCTCGGGGATAACATCGTTGGCGCCGAGGCTGTACAATTCATCGATTTCGGAAACAAACCGTGTCCGGACGATGACAAAAAGGTCAGGGTTCATTTCTCGCGCCGCCTTGACTCCCCGTCGCGTCGTCGCCGGGTCGGATATCGCAAAAACTATTGTCTTGGCGTTCTCAATCCGAGCTTCGGTCAGAATGGTGCGACTCGACACGTCCCCGAATATGATGGGCTCGCCCCCTGAAACAGCCCTCCTGACCGTTTCCGGGTTCAACTCGAGAATGATATATCGGACCCCGGCCTCCTTGAGGACATTCACCAGGTTCCGGCCGTTGAGGCCGTAACCGGCGACAATCACATGGTCCTGAAGCGTTCGCGACGGACTGGCCCCGACCTCCCGGCCCCGGCCTTTCCAACCCAGAGTCCGCTCCGTCCTTGCCGCCAGAAACGGAGAGATCTGGATAAGAACCGGTGTCGCGAGAATGGTCAGGATGGATGAGGCGAGAAAAACCTGAAAGATATTTCCGGGAAGAATTCCGTTGGCCCGGCCGACGCTTGCCAGGACGAAGGAGAATTCACCGATTTGAGCCAAGGCCAGGCCAGTGATGAGCGCGACCCGGGAGCCATAGCCCAAGATCCTGACCGCGAGGACGACGATAACCGCTTTCAAGACAAGGATGGAGAGCACGAGGCCCACGACAAGGAGCTTGGAGCGCCAGACGACGCCCGTGTTGAGGAGCATCCCGACGGAAACGAAAAAGAGGCTGTTGAAGACATCCTTGAAGGGAAGGATGTCGGAAACCACCTGGTGACTGTAATCTGATTCCGAGATGATGACCCCGGCCAGGAAGGCTCCGAGCGCAAGGGAAAGCCCGAGCGAGGATGTCAACCAGGCCATTCCCAGACAGACGAAGAGGGACGTGATCAGGAAGACTTCACGGATCCTGGTCCTGACGATCAAGTGGAGGAACCTGGGCATGAGATATCTGGCGATCGCGAATACGGCTGCCATCACTGCTCCGCTGATCAGGAACCGGAACAAAATGGCCGAGGGCGACCCGGAGCGGACGTTGGCCAAAACGGGAACCATGGCGATCATCGGAACGATCGCCAAGTCTTGAAAGATCAGGATGCCGAGACAGAGCTGTCCCTGGGGAGAATCCGTCTCCCTTCGATCGGAAAGAATCTTGAGCACGACGGCCGTGCTGCTCAGCGAGACGAGAAAGCCATAAAAAACCGCATTCCTGATCGGCACCCTCAAAAGGAACAGGACGAGGACGACAACCGAAGTGGTCAGCAGGACTTGAAGTCCTCCTCCCAGCCAGAAATTTCGCTGGATCCGCTTAAGCCTGCCCAGGCTGAATTCCAGTCCGATCATGAAGAGGAGCGTGACGACGCCGATCTCGGCCAGGACGTTGATGGTTTCCGTGTCCTTGACCAGAGATAACCCGCCGGGGCCGATCAGGATTCCGGTCAGGAGAAACCCGACCACCGAGGGCAGTTTGATCCTCTGAGAGACAAAAATAATGAGGATGGAGATCGATAGGAGGATGACCAACTCACCCAGGATGAAGGAGGTCATTTTTCCAAGCCTGCTTCAATTGACACTCTAAGCACCGAAAAAAAGAAAGGGCCGACCAAGGCGGGAGTTGCCGGAGGATGTGGTCCGGTTGCCTCCTCGCGGCGTAGTCAATCAGAGCGCCTTCTCATTTCCCTGATCTTAGCAAAAAGCGCTACGGCCAGGAGGAAGAGAATGAGGGTGACGATGACGAGACTGGTTCTCCTGAATTTGGCTTCTTTCAGGGCGGCTATTCCGGCTTTTTGAACCTCCGAGACGACTTTCTCGCCATCGCTGATTTTTTCTTCGAACTCCCCGAGGGAAAGATCGTGGCTGAGGCTTCGGATATGAATGAGCAATGTATTGGCGTCCTGAAGCCTAAATTTCGGGTCAGTGACCTCCACTCCCTGTTGTTCGGCTCTGGACAGCAGGGCCTGGGCTTCTTGAAATCCCGCCAGGAATCCGGCCAGCTTTTGGGACATCTGCGAAGCGACCTGATACCCTTTGGACCCGGCGTCATGGCACTGGACGCAGATAGCGTCTTTCCCGACGCCCAGAAGGGCATCCGTCGGCTCAAGGATCTTGTGGTTTCCGTGGCAGGCCTCGCACTCGGTAAACCCCATGGCATCGAAGGCCTTCTTGTGCGGACTTTTGGAAAATAGCTCCCCGTTGACGGGGTGGCACTGGCGGCAGACAAAGGCTACGGCCGCGACTTCGGGAGGGTTGGCGCCATGGTTTCCATGGCAGTCATTGCAGACCGGAGCGGAGAGGTCTTTTTTCTCGAAAAGGGCCCGCGCATGGACGCTTTGCTTATATTCCGCGAGCTGGTTGGTCGGGATCTTATAAGGCTTCATGTATTCCGGGTCGGCATGACAGCGCCCGCAGGTCTGCGGGATATTCCAGGGGAAGGCCATGGATTTGGGGTGACTCGCAGGCCGGATACCGTGGTAGCCGTGGCAATCCGTGCAGACCGCCACTTTCGGGTCGCCTTTCTTGAGGGACCGGCCGTGCTGGCTCGTCCAGTAAAGGCTCAATTGGTCCACTCGGAGCCTGGGATTATATTTTCTTATGTATTGGGAATCGGCATGGCAGGAGCCGCAGAATTCAGGGATTTTATCTCTCTTGGGAACTCCCCTGAAGGTCTTGTCCTTGGCGAGCTCGATGTCCGCTTGGCTCGCGTTTCCGCCGTGGCAGTCCTGGCAGCTTAGGCCGAACTGGACGTGAACGTCGGCTTGAACAGCCTTCACCGGCTCCTGCAGCTCTTTTTCCAGCCCCTGATGGCATTCGATACAGGAATTCTTCTGCCCGTAGAGCAGGAACGCCAGCGCGAGGATCGAAAAGCTAAGAGCGGCGAATCTTCTCATTTTACTTTAACCTGGGTTAAAGATACGTCAAAGCAGTCATCACTGCGATGTAGAGCACAATGACCAAACCAGCGACCGTAAAAAAACGGCCTCTCTGTTCCTTGGCAGCCCGGCGATCGAGAAACGGGACAGCCAGCCAAAAAATTCCGCCGACCAAAAAGGCCAAAATGGCCAAGACCTCACCTTCAAAAGTCAGGATATGAGATGGGATGAGCTTGAGCGTCGTGAACATGAACGTAAAATACCATTCGGGCCGAATTCCCAAGGGGGTGGCCGCGAATGCGTCTGCTTTCAGACCGACCTCCCAGGGAAGAAAGACACACAGGACACCGATGAGAACGAGGATAAGGGTCCAGCCGAGGGAGTCTTTGATCAGGAAATCGGGAAAGAAGGATACCTCGCGGACCGAGCGATCGGGGATGCCGATTGGCTTGCTCATCCCCAGGATCTGGACGAGCAGCAGGTGCACTCCGAGAACGCCGAGAGTGAAGAGAGGAAGGATGGCCACATGGAGCCAAAAAAAGCGGGTCAGAGTGGCCCCTGAAACCTGAGAGCCTCCCAGGATGAACGCTTTGAGGGCCTTCCCGACAAGCGGCACCACCCCGGCGATATCGGTTCCGACTTTGGTGGCAAAAAAGGACAACTCATTCCAGGGAAGCAGATAGCCGCTGAAACCAAACGCCAGAAAAATCACCAACAGAAAAAATCCGGAGACCCAGGTGAGCTCACGCGGCGGGCGGTAGGCCTTGAGGAAATAGCTGCTGAACATGTGGACGAAGATGGCCCCGATAAGAATATTGGCCGTCCAACTGTGGACCGACCGGATGAGCCAGCCGAACCGGATCTGGCTCATGATGAAAACGATGCTCTCGTGAGCCGCGTCGATAGACGGCGTGTAATAGAGGAGGAGCAGGACCCCGGTGAGGACCTGGATCACAACGAGAAAGAGGCAGATCCCTCCAAAATAGGACCAGAAGGAATATCGATGTTCGGGGACTTTCTTTTTTCGCCCGAACTCGAGCGCGGCCGAGAGTTTTAGCCGACTATCGAGGTAGTCCCAGATATTCTTAAGCATACGCCCCATGTTATGATTTCTTGGAAACAACGATATTGTCGCCCGCGATTTCGACCTTATAAGACTCCAACGGCGCCGGCGGAGGGCCGGCGATGACGTTCCCGGCCAGGTCGAAACGGCCGCCGTGGCAGGGGCAGTAGATGGTGCCGGTATCTACTTCGTAATGGACCGAACAGGCCAGATGGGTGCAAATGGCCGAATAGGCCACTAACTCGCCTTCCTGGGTGTTGACAAGAAGAGCCGGGGATGACCCGAACTTGAAGATTTTGGAGCTGTTGGGGGCGAGCTCTCCGACCTTGGCCGCTGTCACGTTTTTTAACACGGCCTCCAGCTGGCGGGGCGGGATGAGGAAGCGGACGACCGGATAAAGGAAAGCGACCACGGTTGCGGTCAGAGACCCGCCGAGGAAGCTGTTGACGAACTGCCGTCTAGTCATGACCGGAACTTTTGGCCATAGAATCTATCATTTTTTTATAGCTTGTCAAGACTTCTTCCAGAGCCCCGTAGTTATGGACCCCGAGGCTTCCATCGATCTCGATCGTTTGAAGGCCACTTTCGATCTGCTGAAGGAGCAGGTTTTTTTGGGCTTGGGGCGGGCTTTGTTTTTTCAGCCCAGCGACCGAGGCTCGCAGAGATTTGAGGAGGCTCGCGATAGAGGACTGCCATTCCCGGAACATCGCAATGTAGCTTTGGTCGTGACAGCCGGCGCAGGTTTTCCCGTCACTGCGGACGATATGGTTCTGGGCGTCTTTGTGGCAGCCCGCGCAGTCGACTTCGGCTTCGAACATGACGCTTTTGGACAGTTTAAGGTCGCCCCTGCCACCGCCCTGATAGATGGTCTTTTGAATCTCGTGGCAGGCGCCACAGTCCTGTTTTGGCTCTTCGTGATGACAGGGGGCGCAGGAGGCTTTGGTGGCGATCAATTCTCCGTGGCGTTTGACATCAGAATGGCATTTAGAACAAGCCAATTTCTGTTCGACCAGGTGCTTCTCATGCGAAAACCGGAGCCCAAAAACCTGCCCGGAGATCTCTTCGATTCCGGTGTGGCATACCGTACATTGGTTCGGAACCGTAGCCGTGCGTAGGGCCAGCTTCTCAGGTTTATAGCTCGAGCCGATCAACCGGAGGGCTTCTTCAAGCCTGGAGTAACACGCTGCTATCAGCTCTTGTGAGTAGGTGATGTTATGGACGCTCTTACCCCTCTCGACGACATCGATGTTAAAAGCGGCATCCTGGAGGAGCTCCTCGGCCTTGGCTTTCTGGGGGCTTTGCGACCGGTCCATTTCCCCTCTTGTCTTCTCAAAGATGGATCTGATCTCCTTCAATTTTTGATTGGTCGAGGTTTCCCATTCTTTGAGGATTCTCCCGAAGCCCTTGCCGTGGCAGGATTCACAGGCTTTCTCTCGGGACACATAGGTCCCGCTTTTGATATTTTCGCCGCCCGTCTCTTCGTGAAACATATGGCAGCCTTTGCAGCTCAGGCCTTTCTCCAGCATGATGTTCGGCTGGGGATGGGCGATCCCTTTGCCGCCCTCGCCGCTGTAAAGGATTTTTTGAGCCCGGTGAGTCCCGGTGTGGCAGGTCCGGCAGTCGGCCAGGGTTTCGATATCCCGTTCGATCTTGTGCTGAATCTGGAGGTGGCATTGGTTGCACTCGATCTTGTGCAGGGCGATATGGTTCAAATGAATGAGATCGGTCTCCCCGTATTTTTCGACTCTCTCTCTTTCAAAGTGGCACTTGTAACAGTTTTCCCGAGGGACAGCGCCGTCGCCGACGATCGTCCGGCTGTGGCATTTGTCACACTGAAACCCGTTGGCGAAGACGACGGCGTGGTCGAAGCGCACATCGCTGGGAGGAGTCAACTCTTCTTTGTGATGACAGTGCGTACACTGGTTGATCGCTGGGTAGGCTTTACTCTCTTTAAAATGGCAGATAAAACAAGTGCCTTCTGTGACCGTAATGTGCTCGCCCTGGACGATCTGGGAATGGCAGCTTGTGCAACGGAGGCGTTTGCCGCGTTTCAGATCGGTCAGGTGGACCTTGTGGTCGAAGACGATCTTTTTGAATTTGACCTGCCCCTGGAGGAGCCGTTTATCATGGCAGCCCTGGCGTAGACAGCTTTCGTCGGGAATTTCGGCCCAGGGCTTGGACTTGAGATAGAGCTTGGTCCAGTAACGGCCGAGCTGCATGAGGCCCTCGACCTTGGCCCTGAAAAATGATCTTATGCCCGGAGGATAATGGCAGGTGCTGCAGGCGATGTGGCTGTGGGAGGACGTCTTCCAGCTTTGATAGAAAGGTTTCATGTAGTGGCAGGTGGAACAGAATCTGGAGGTCGAGGTGATCTCGGCGGAGGCGATCAAGAGGACCAACAGACCGGCCAGGATCAGGCCCAGGATGAGGAATCTTTTTTTTGCCCTCTTATCCATCAAATCTCCGAGTCCACAATTTCATGTCTCCAGTCATTGGTCACCGATCACTAGATCAATCTATTTAATCGTCCCCTTGGAATTCTTTTTACTGCTCAGTGCTCACGGCTCACTATTTAATTATGCATAACTATGCAAGCCCGCCAGCAGATAGTTGACGCCGAAGTAAGTGAAAATGGCCGCCAGAAAGCCAATGATGGCGATGAAGGCTGAGCGGCGGCCTTTCCAACCCATGACGATCCGGGTGTGGAGATAGAGCGCGAACACGAACCAGGTGATCAAGCTCCAGACTTCCTTCGGGTCCCAGCTCCAATAGGTTCCCCAGGCTTTGTAGGCCCAGACCATGCCGAACACCAAGCCTCCCAGAGTGAAGAGGGGAAAGCCGATGGCCACGCAACGGTAACTGATCGAGTCAAGCCTCTCGGATGAGAGGCCGGACTTAATGGTCTTTCCTTTTCTCTCTTTTGAATCGGCAACGAGATACATCATGCTTGTGACCAAGGCGACGGCAAAAAACGCTTCCCCCAGCATGGTGACCGAAACGTGGAGCCAGAGCCAATAGCTCTGAAGGGCTGGCACCAGCGGGGCCGCCCCTTTTGGCATTGCGGGAGAAGAGGCGAGCGCCATCAGGGCTATGACGATCAGCAGAAAATAGGCTCCGGCGCGCTTTATTTTGTACAGTTTTTCAATGATGACGTAAGCCAGGATGGAAGACCATGCCAGGAAAGAGAGCGATTCATACATGTTGGTGAAAGGCGCATGTTTGCTCTCGATGGTCCGGACAATCAAGGCAGCGGTATGAAGGAGCAGACCTGCCACGGCCAGG
>Ga0315282_10018216_pt1 | contig 10062 bp, 10 predicted proteins | sample YL17G07_20_MG_FD_203693 | JGI IMG/M metagenome (GOLD analysis project Ga0315282, IMG submission 203693) | Sediment microbial communities from Yellowstone Lake, YNP, Wyoming, USA - YL17G07_20 | ecosystem: Environmental > Aquatic > Freshwater > Lake > Sediment | place: USA: Wyoming | collected... | reverse complement strand
ATCGAGGGCACCCTGGTCGTCCCCCAATTCATCCTCAAGGAGCTGCAGCTCGTCGCCGACTCCCCGGACGGCCTGAAGCGCCAGCGCGGACGGCGGGGACTGGACGTCCTGGACCATCTCCAGAAATCCTCCTCGGTCTCGGTGATTATTACGGAGATGGATTTTCCCGATGTCAGAGACGTGGATTCAAAACTGATCGAGCTGGCCAAGCAGCTCGATGCCAAGATCGTGACCAACGATTTCAACCTGAACAAGGTCGCCCGGCTCCAGGGGATTCCGGTCCTCAACATCAATGAGCTGGCCAATGCCCTTAGGCCCGTCGTCCTACCCGGCGAAGCGATGAAGGTCTTCATCCTCAAGGAAGGAAAAGAAAAAGACCAGGGGGTGGCCTATTTGGATGACGGAACAATGGTCGTGGTCGACAATTCCCGCCGCATGATCGGCCAGAATATCAACGTCACTGTCACTTCCGTCCTCCAGACGACGGTGGGGAAAATGATCTTCGGGCGCTATAACGAGGAATCGCGCTGATGAGGGTATCCGCGATCATCGTCGCCGCCGGCGAGGGCCGCCGCTTCGGCGGGCCCAAACAATTTGCCCTCCTGAAAGGAAAGTCGCTCCTGGATCGGACCCTTGAGAAATTCCAATCCCATGAAAAGGTGGACGAGATCGTCCTCGTCCTCCCTCATCTCAAGAACAAGGACGCGTACTTGAGGCGCTACAAGAAGATCAGCGCCGTCGTCAAGGGGGGAAAACACCGCCAGGATTCCGTCCTCAACGGCGTCCGTCATCTCGAGCCCCTCGGCACGGGGATCGTCCTGGTCCACGACGGCGTCCGGCCGCTGGTTTCCGAGGGACTGATCAGCCGGGTGATCGAAGCGGCCGCGCGCACCGGGGCGGCGGTTCCCGCTCTGCCCATCGAAGAGACGGTCAAGGAAGTGCACCGAGGGAAGGTTGTCCGGACCATAGACAGGACCGGGCTCTTCCGGACCCAGACGCCGCAGGGTTTTGCCTGTCATAAGCTCATGTCCTCCCTTGAGAAGGCGTCCCGGGAGAAATCCTATTCTACCGATGAAGCCGGGCTCATCGAGAAGAGCGGCGGGATAGTCGTCATCGTGGAGGGAGAGGTGGGGAACCTCAAAATCACAACTCCCAGTGATCTGCTCATCGCCGAGGTGCTTCTTGGAACCTAGAGTTGGATTCGGCTACGATCTCCACAGGTTGGTGGCCGGGCGCCGGCTCGTCCTCGGGGGTTTGGAAATTCCATATGCCAAGGGTTTGGCCGGGCATTCGGACGGGGATTGCCTGATCCACGCGATCATCGATGCGCTCCTGGGCGCTCTCGGCCAGGGAGACATCGGCCAGCTTTTTCCAGACAAGGACCCGGAGTATAAGGATGTTTCGAGCTTGAGACTCTTGCGTGAAGTCGTCGCCAAGGTCAGGGCCCTCGGTTTCGAAATCTCCAACCTGGATTCGGTTGTGGTGGCCGAAAGACCCCGGCTGCAGCCCTATTTTCCAGAGATGAAAAGAATCCTGGGTCGGGTCCTCGGCCTCAAGAGTGGCGAACTGAGTCTCAAGGCCAAGACAAACGAAGGGGTAGGTCCCGTAGGGAAAGGGCAGGCCCTAGCCTGTTGGGTGGTGGTTGCGGTCGGCAAAAAAGCAAAAGCAGGCCGAAAAAAGGCATAAAAAAAGCTGCCGTTTTTCTCCGGGAAGGAACGGCAGCTTTTCAGAAGCTGGCTTTTCTGATCCAACTTTTCATCAGGCTGTCATCCCTTGGCCAGGACGGGGCGAGGTGCGTGCGTTTCTGTCTTGGCCAGGACGTCGGCGATGATCTGATTGCCGGCCATCTTTCCAACTTTCAGGATGTCAACAACCGGTGAGGAAGCAATCAGGTTGAACCCGATCAAGCTCAGAAGGACTGACGCCAGGAGAATCGCGACTTTCGTTTTGAAGCTCATTTTAACCTCCTTGAGTTATTCTTCATTGTTTCACACCTATATACGTAAGAAGGGCCCAGAAGGTTCCATCTTTCTTCGCCGAGGTTGACTCCGGGTGTAAAATTCACTAAGTTAAAGAGTCTGATTGAAAATGATAAAACGGATTTCAAACTATAAAGTGTGGACTCCGGTCCTTGTCTTCGCCTCCCTTTTGGTGAGTCTCGAAGCCATCTCGGGCCCCACGGCTCCAAGTCTGCACAAGAACTTTCCCGAAGAGAGCTTCGTGCCCGGGCAGCTCTACGTGGACAACGAGCTCTTGGTGAAGTTCAAGCCCTCCGTCTCCTCGTTGGGGATAGGCTCCCTTCTCACCTCCTATCGGCTGCAATCTCTCGAACAGATCCCTCGAATTGGAGTCCACAGACTCAAAACCCTCGACCGGCAGTCTTTTGAAAAGACCCTGGCGGCCTTGAAACAGATGCCCTCCGTGGAATATGCCGAACCGAATTACATTTTGTCTCTTGCCGATGTTCCCAATGATCCGTATTTTCCGTACCAATGGGCGATGCAAAACATCGGTCAGACGGTCGGCCCCCTGGAGAGATATCCGTTTTCCCACGGCACGCCGGGTCATGATATCAGCGCCGCCATGGCCTGGGATCTTTCAACCGGGAGTGAGACGACCAAGGTCGGCGTCGTGGACACAGGCCTGGACCTGGGGCATCCGGACCTCATCCACAACATCCTTTCCGAGGGCAGGAATTTCTTCGACCCGCAGGATACCGCCAAAGATGACCACGGACATGGAACGCACGTTTCCGGAACAATCGCGGCCGAGGGGAATAACGGAATCGGGGTCAGCGGAGTCTGCTGGAAAGCCAAAATTTTGCCGGCCAAGGTTTTTGACAACAACGCCCGCGGCCCGACTTCCAGTGTGATCAACGGGATCATTTATGTCACCGATCAGGGAGTGCGGGTGATCAACATGAGCTTGGGCGGGGGGGACATTGTGGTGACGCAGGCATTAGCCGACGCCATTCGATATTCTTACGAAAGAGGGGTTGTCCTTGTCGCGGCCGCGGGAAACGACGGCGTCCCCGGGGTCTGGTACCCGGCCGCTTACGATGATTACGTTTTGGCAGCCTCGGCGACGGATTTCAACGATACCTATATGTCGCTCCAGACGACGGACGGGACATGGGGCTCGAATTATGGACCTGAGGTCGATGTGGCAGCGCCCGGGTATTTCATCCTCAGCACCTGGGGAAGAGGGTTGAATTTCCGGCAAAGGCCCGGCTGGTACGGCTACAACTACGGCAATAAAACCTCGATGTCCACGGCTTTTGTTTCCGGACTCGCCGCTCTGATCCTCTCCTACCATCCGGAGCTCACGAACAGGCAGGTTATGCAAGTGATCCGCTATTCGGCCGAGGATGTGAATGCCGCTCAATATCCCGGGAGGGATATCTTCATCGGTTGGGGACGGATCAACGCCCGGCGGGCGTTGTACCTGGCCGATTTTTTTGTCAACCGGCCGCGGGTCCCGATGCCCCTTCGATGAAGGACGTTTTCTCTTAGAAGAGCTCTTTTGTTTCGGAGGGCCGATGAACAAACTCAAGGGTCTCTTTTTCATTATTTTCGTTCTCTGCTTTTTTGGGGCGGCCACCTGGCCCGAGGATAAGAAGTCGCTTCGAGTCTATACCGTCAAGGGGGAACGGCACGGCGTCAGTTTTTTCCCCTGGCTGGACTATCCCGAGACACGGCCCCTGGTCCAAGGGGAGATGGACTTCAGACATTATCACAAGTACGACGAGGTCCTCTCTTTTTTAAAAAAGTGGGAAAAGGACTATCCGAACCTCGTCGAATTGTATTCGGTGGGGAAGAGCTACGAGGGCAGGGAGATTTGGCAGATCACCATCACCTCCAAAACGACGGGCAAGGATACGGACAAGCCGGCCATGTATCTTGAAGGAAACCGTCATTCCGGGGAGGTGACAGGTGCGGAGTCTGCGCTCTATTTTGCCTGGCACGTGCTCTCCAATTACGGGAAAGACCCAGAGATAACCCGCCTCGTGGATACCAAGGCGATCTATGTTAGGATCAAGAACAACCCGGACGGTTCAGAGCTCTATCTGCATACGGCCCAGTCCAATCGGAGTACCGTAAGGCCCCATGATACAGACAGCGACGGACTCCTGGATGAAGACCCTCCCGAGGACCTCGACGGCGACGGGCTCATATCTCAAATGAGACAAAAGGTCGCAGAGGGGAAAGGGGATTTTGTCATTGATCCCGAGGACAAGACGGGCCGGTTGATGAAGCGGGTTGGAGAGGGCAAAGGCAGTTATAAGATCTATAGCGAAGGCATCGATAACGACGGGGACGGGAAATACAATGAAGATGGAATCGGCGGTATTGATCTTCATCGCAACTACCCTGAGAACTGGCGGCCCGAGCCCGGCCTGGACTTGACGGGGAGGGGCTGGACGCAGTTTGGAGCAGGGGCCTATCCTCTCTCGGAGCGAGAAACGCGCTTGGTCGTCCTCTTCCTCCTCGCCCATCCGAACGTGGCTGTCGTTCAGACGCTGGATACCGCTGTTCCTATGCTTCTGCGCGGCCCCTCAACCAGCCGGTCGGAGGAATCGATGTTTCCGGAAGACTTGAAGCTCTTTCGTTATTTTGATGAGCAAGGGAAGAAAATTACAGGATACCCTTACGCTGGGGACACTTACTGGGAATACGCTAACCTCGAGAGGGAATATGCTGAGACCGGACGAACGAAAGAAAAGAAGGGCTTTCCGTTGTTCGGACATTCTCCGGACTTTGGCTACCTCTCTTATGGAGCCATCTGGTACGGGGACGAGCTCTGGTCGGGCGGTCGGGTCGAGGATTATAACGGCGACGGGAAGATCTCCGAGCTCGAGGTCCTGCGCTGGAACGACGAGGCGTTGGCCGGGAAAGGCTTCAAAAACTGGACGGCATTCAACCATCAGCAGCTGGGCACGGTCGAAATCGGCGGCTTTGATCCCAAATTTTTCCGGCAGAATCCTCCCCCGCAGTTTTTGGAGGATTGGATAAAAAAAGAAGCCCTATTCAATCTCTTCCTGGCAAAATCCCTGCCTCAGGTCAAGATTGTCTCCTTGGAGTCGAAGCCGGTCAAGAAAGAAGCAGACACCTTTGAGATCACAGCCGTCTTCACCAACGAGGGTTTTCTGCCGACCGCCTTGAGGATGGCCGAACGGGTGAAGATCGTGAAGCCGGATTGGGCCGAAATCAGACTTCCCGAGAAGGAGATGCAGCTCACCGGGGAGAGCGAGAAAACGGTCGAGATCAGCCGGCTGAATTCCCACGAGGTCAAAGAGGTCCACTGGAAAATCAAGCTCCTGTCCAAAGAGTCCACTGAAATCGAAGTCTCGATCAATTCGACCCGTGGCGGGGTGGAGAAAAAAAAGCTCAAGATCAAATGAAGAATTTCTACGCTCGCGTCCTGGATTGGGTGGCAGCCGGCAAACCCTTGGCGCTCTGCACGATCGTCGAGGCCGAAGGCTCGGCGCCGCAAAAGGCCGGCGCTTCAGCGCTCTTCTCCGAAGAAGGGCTGCTCGGTGGAACGCTCGGAGGCGGGTCGGTTGAAGCCCAGGCTCAAAGCGCAGCCCTTCTATCTTTAAAACGCGGCTGCTCATCAGTGCTGGAGTTGGCCCTGGACGATGAGGTCGTCGAGCTGGAAGGAGCGCTTTGCGGCGGCCGGGTCAAGATCCTGGTGGACGTCTCCATCGCTCAAGCGATAAAAACCCTCAGAGAATTCCAGCAATCCTTATCCCTGAGGCATTCCGGCTTGTTCGTCACCTTGATCGCAAACCCTTACGGTGAGACCCCAGATGTGGCCAGGCACTGGATTGTCCATGATTCTGGCCTGGAAAAGATCAGGAAGTCCCGTGCTTCTCTGTTTGACGCCGAGATCGGAGCGTCATTGGCCGAAGGCCAAGGGGCTCAACCAAGGTTGGTCAAGAAGGTCCTCCCTGAGGACGGCCAGGAGATCTGGGCCTTCCTGGAGCCCCAGGCCCCGCACCCCCGTCTGGTCATCGCGGGAGCGGGGCACATCGGACAGGCCCTCTCTGGACTCGGGAGCCTCCTCGATTTTGAAGTCACGGTCATCGATGACCGATCCGCCTTTGCGAGCCGAGACAGATTCCCGGAAGCGGATGCCCTCATCGTCGAAGATATCGGCCGCGCCATCCAGGAACTTTCCCTTGGCTCGGATTCCTATGTGGTCATTGTGACCCGGGGCCATGCCAGGGACGCAGACGCGCTGCGGGCCTCGATCGGGCGCGGCGCCGCTTACATCGGCATGATCGGAAGCAAGCGCAAGGTGGCTCTGATGAGGGAGAATTTTGTCCGGAACGGCTGGGCGAAAGAAAGTGACCTCGACCTGGTTCACTCGCCGGTGGGACTTCAGATCGGGTCGAAGACAGTCGGAGAGATCGCCGTGAGCATCGCCGCCGAGTTGGTGCTCGTCCGCTCCCGGGCTCGGCTGAAGGTCGGAGGAGCCGGATGATCTGGGCCGTGGTCCTCGCAGCCGGCGCATCCAAGAGAATGGGCGAGCCAAAGGTCCTCCTTCCGATAGGTCATAAAACGATGATCGAGAGTGTTCTCGACCAGGTCATCAAATCCGAAGTCGATGGCGTTCTGGTGGTCCTCGGTTCCAATTGGACCAAAGTTGCTAAGCAAATAAAGAAATACCCAGTCAAGGTTACGGTCAATCCCCATTTCAAGCTGGGGATGCTTTCTTCGGTCAACTGGGGATTCCAAACTCTTCCTCTCGAGGCCGTGGCTGCCCTTTTTGTTCTGGCCGATCAGCCTCGAATTCCCACCAGGGTGCTTAATAAGCTCCTCTCGGCCTACAAAGCCAATGCGAAAGGGATCGTCCTGCCTGTTTATAAAGGCGAGCGCGGGCACCCCGTTCTCGTCGACCGGAAGTACCAAGCGGAGGCCAAACGGACCGACCCGGAAATCGGCTTGAGAAATCTCGTCTATGGGCATCCTGAAGATGTCCTGGAGGTGGAAGTTTCCTCTCCGGCCATCAGGCACGATATCGATACCCGGAGCGACTACGAGAGGGAAGCCAAAAGGGGTGTCGGACGGAAGCCTACTGTGGTAAAATAAGTCTGTCGAAAGATCGGACAACGGCCTTCCTTCGGTTGCGGGAGGAGTGTCGTTCGAGTTCGGTATGGGCGGCGAAACGGAAGGTCAAACAACGGCGTTTTTCTTGTCATTCCAATCGGTTTAGCCCGTCTCGGTATAGCAGGAATATTATCCTGTAACCAATATCGACAGGATTTGAGTTTAACTCAAAGGGAAGAAATGCGGGAACCCTCCGTCTAACTTGTGTACGGAGGTTCTAAAGAAGTGGACAGGCATGGAAGAAAAAGAGCTGATCAGGCTGGCCCAAGAAGGGAGCCAGCAGGCCTTTTCTGTCCTTGTCCAGAATCATCAGAACAGGGTTTTTAATTTGGCCTTGAGCTTGACACGAAATCGAGAGGCGGCGGACGACCTAACCCAGGAGGCCTTCATCAAAGCCTACCTGGCGCTACCCAAATTCAGGTTCCGAGCGGAATTCGGGACTTGGCTTTACCGGATCGCCGTCAACCAGGTCAAAGACTATCTCCGGAAAATGGGCCGGAGAAGAGAAGTCTCTTTGGAAACGGTCAATGAACAGGAAGGTCACTTCGAAACCGATGAGGGAAATAGAGAAAAGGAAGCCCTCCAGGAGAGGCGCCGACGCCTTGTTCATCAGGTCCTCTGGAGCCTTCCCCCGAAACACCAGGTCATTCTATCTCTCCGGGACATCCAGGGTTATTCCTACGAGGAGATCGCCATGATTCTAAAGATCTCCGTCGGCACGGTCGATTCCCGGCTGCACCGGGCCCGGATATTGCTCCGAAAAAAACTGGCTCCTTTTTTGAGCCAGGAAGGAGGTCTCTATGAGGTGTCATAATGCCGAGCGGTGGCTTCTTCGAGACCTGGATGGCCGCTTGTCCAATCAGGCTAAGATGAAGCTGGAGGTCCATCTCCAAGGCTGCCGGGGTTGCACGCTGAAGAAGAAAGACTACGGCTTGATCCTGGGCGTACTCAGGGCCGAACCCTCTTCGACCCCGCCTGACTTCTGGGGACGCCTCCAGGCCAAGTTAAACGACAGAGCTAGAGCGACCCCATGGGCCTGGATGAGAGCGTGGAGCCTGAGAGCCGTGCCCTTGTCTCTGCTCGTGATCTTGACCCTTGTGGTAACGATGCTCTTTTTCTTTCCTTCCAGGGATAGAGACCTGAGCCAGACAGAGGCCCTTCTTCTTCGAAACGAGAATCCCTACCTCGAAACGAAGGCGCTCTTCGAGGAGACACATTTGGAGAACAAAAATCTGATGCTCATTTTCACCGCCGATGAGAAGAGTCCTTCGAGGAGCTTTAGGCCATGAAGAATAAATTGAAATTCTGGATTGTCTTCGCGGCAATCCTTGTCTTTGGCGCCGGTCTGGTGGCCGGGATTTTCATCGACAAGTGTATCCTTCCCAGGAGGCCGGGGCGTGAGGGAAGAAGGGTTTCCGATCTCACGTCCATGGACTATATGACCAGGGAGTTGGGTTTGACAGCCCAGCAGCAGGAACAGATGAAAGAAATCTTTAAGGGGAATGACGAGCGACTCAAAGAATTGAAAACCCAGATCCACGGCCAGCTTTCCGAGGTCAGGACCCAACTCAAAGACGAAATCGAAAAGATCCTGACTCCCGAACAGAAGCAAAAGCTGGAAGCGATGATCCAGAAACACATCGCCGAACAGAAAAGAGATAGCGAAGAGAGAAGCAAAGGAGAGAAGAAATGAAAAGGAAAATTATCATTCCCCTCGCGATCCTGGTGGTCGTCGTCGGGGTCATTCTCGGCTTCACCGTCCTGAAGAACGGGAAGAACAACAAAATCAAGTACAGAACAGAGGCGATCGGCAAAGGGGACATTGAGGCGCTTGTGGTCAGCTCCGGCACCCTCAACCCCGTGACCATGGTCGACGTCGGAAGCCAGATTTCCGGGAAAATAGCAAAGATCAATGTCGACTTCAATTCGCCGGTCAAACAAGGACAAATCGTGGCCGAAATCGATACCTCGATCCTGGAATCCCAAGTTCAGCAGAACCAGGCCAACTTTAACAGCACCGTGGCGGCTCTGGAGAGATCTAAAGTGACTCTGGATAACCTCAAGAAAAAATACGATCGGGCCCTGAATCTTTTTGCCAAAAACCTGATCTCCTTCGAAGAAAAGGAAGCGGCGGAGGCGGCTTACCTCGAAGCGAAAAGCGATGTCCAGTCGGCTCAGGCTAGGCTTGAACAGACAAAACAGCAGCTCGAGTCGAGCAAGCTGAACTTGGCCTATGCGATCATTCGATCCCCTGTCGACGGGGTCATTATTTCCCGCTCCGTCAATGTCGGTCAGACCGTCGCCGCGAGCTTCACGGCGCCTGTGCTTTTTCAGGTGGCCAATGACCTGACCAAGATGCGAGTGGAGTGCAGCGTTGACGAGGCGGACATCGGACAAGTCAAGGAAGGGCAACAAGTGAGGTTCACCGTCCAGGCTTATCCCAACGAGACCTTCAAAGGGACAGTCACCCAGGTCAGGTATTCTCCTGTTACGACCCAGAATGTCGTGACTTACACGACGGTTGTCAGTGTTGATAATCCGGAGTTGAAACTTCGGCCCGGGATGACCGCCACGGCCTCCATTATCACCGGGGAAGCCAAGAACGTCTTGAGAGTCCCGAACTCTGCCTTGAGATTTACCCCTGATCTCACGCCCGAACAAATGCAGGAAATAATGAAAAACGTGCAGGCGAGGTTCGCGGCTCAAAGGCCGGGAGTCGGAGCCGCGGGAACTCCCGGTGCGCCCGCCGCGTCTCAAACAGGAGCGCAAAGGACGGGAGGTCCTGGATTCGATATAACTCGCTTTCAGGGCGGCCAAACAGGAGCGAGAACGAGGCAGCCCTCCCGGGTTTGGGTGCAAGATCAGTTCGGAAAACTGAGCATCATTTTCCTGAAGCCCGGAGTGACCGACAACAACTACACCGAAATCCTGAAGGGAGAGCTCAAAGAAG
>Ga0315282_10018215_pt1 | contig 10062 bp, 13 predicted proteins | sample YL17G07_20_MG_FD_203693 | JGI IMG/M metagenome (GOLD analysis project Ga0315282, IMG submission 203693) | Sediment microbial communities from Yellowstone Lake, YNP, Wyoming, USA - YL17G07_20 | ecosystem: Environmental > Aquatic > Freshwater > Lake > Sediment | place: USA: Wyoming | collected... | reverse complement strand
CGGGACCGGAACACTACGATCTGCTTGCGCCTGGTGTCGAAGGCAATGGCGAAGTCGGTGGCAGACACGCCGGGGTTCTGCACCTTGGAAATCATCTCCCAGCGGGGAATCTGGTAATCCACCTTGCAGATCACCCCGTCTTTGGTGATGATCCAGCAGTAATTGCGAGACTCATAGGCCAGATACCCCAGCACATTCGGCAGCCTCAGCTGGGCGAAGCGTTGCGGAGTGGAGCCGAGGTTCTTCCAACAATCCAGGGTCCACGAGGAAACGCCGGCCAGGTAGTTGTCGATGCGGTTGACCACCGCGGCCGAGAAAATGGACTTGGGATTCCAAGTATAGGGATCAACCGACCAGCCCCCGGAAACCGGGTTCAGAGTGAACTGGTCTACCTCATTGATTTGGGTCCCCGTGTTCATGCAGGCATAGAGCTTGTTGAAGCTTCCCATGGTCGACTTGCCCGTCCAGGCCGAACCCCAGATCCCCACATAGACCTGCCGGGCCAGAACCTTGTCCCGGTTGACCCATTCTCCCGTTTCTGCACTAAAATCCAGGCGCTGCACGTCCCAGCTGGGCCAGTAGGTAGTGCTGTACACGATGATTGCCCGGAGAAGATCAGCCCCAGGATCGTAGTAAAAGTGGCTGAGCTTGCCGTTCCCCTGGTTGTAGTGCTTCGGGCACGTAATCAGTTGGGGGTTATACCCGCTCGGTGGCCCCTGGCCCTGATAGCAAGACCTGTTGTCAATATACTCCAGGCAAGGAGCCACAGTTCTCAGGCACCACAGGCTCATTAGCTCAGCACCACGCTACATCTAATCGTAGTATGCCCAGTTTCCCCGTCATCAGGTCCGAAGTACAGATTCCAGGCATATCCATCCTTGTCCGTCTTACTGACGTGCTTATCGAGATAGCCCAGAGGGAAGAACTGCTGGGCCGGAGCGCCGTGCCCATCTCCCGGACTCCACCATCCACCTGCCAAGTACCAGTGGACCCACCAGCCCGGGCAAGGCTCCCCCTCCTGGCCGGTCAGCCGTACCTTGACGGTGTTCCCTTTTAAGCCGTAGACCGTGGCCGGATCGAAGACCGGATTCGACAAGGCATAAGGCCAGGCTTCCCGGCAGTAGACCCTGGTCTTGTGGTCGACTCCGATGGACACCAGCACCTGAAAGGCGCTGTCATAAGCGGCGACGCGGTGCGGGTCGATTCTTCCGGCTTCCACCACGTTCAGGCCGAACAGGTAATCGATGATCTTGACCTTGCCGCTGGAGCTGGCGAGCCCGGCCACCTGGCCATGCTGCACCCAATTGAGGCTCTTAAAATATTCCCCCGTATTGTGAGTGATGGTGCCCAGGATTGCCCCGGTCCTCAGGTCATACACTCTTACCGAGTTGGCGTTTGGCTGGTAAAGGTAGCGCTGGTTTTGGTCATCCAGAAAGGCGCCAACATTGGTCCAGGGAGCCAGGGCATAAGGGATCGGCCAATCCGGGTTCAGAACCTCGTTGGGGTTCGGCAGTTGATCAATTTCATAGGTCCCATACACGCGACCGTTGCCACTGTAGAACCCGGCATACCCGCCTACCCTGGGGATAGGAGTATAGCCCCCGGATGGCACGCCGTAGGCGACCTTCGTGCCGTCACGGAAGACCCGGGCCCACTCCCACGTATTGGCGCAGAAGAAGGCATCCCACGGGGTCACGAAGATCATCTGGGTCCAGTTGGCGGGCGACGCCCCCCCAGGAGTGACCAGCTTCGTGCTCTCGAAGGTCTTCTCGTACACTACTCCACCACCTTGACCGTCATCCGGTCCCAGAGGCCGGAGGGTTGCCCCACCACGCAGTCGCCGACTTTGTAGTGCATGCCCACCCGGATTTGCGGGGTGTGCTCCGGCCCCAGGTAGATATTGGTGGCCCGCTTCGAGGCGTCGGTCTTCCGGCGCTGCCACCGAAGGGTGCCCACCGAGGGCCAGGGACCCAGCCCCGGGCGCGGGTCGATGGCTTCCAAGAACCAATAGACCGCCTGGTTAACGCCCGTACCGATGTAGGTTAGGACCCCACCGCCCTTGACCCTGGCAGTAAACGGCGCTTTCAGTCTAGCCCCCATGGGACAGCTCCTGTAGTTCGGCCTCTGCCTCGGTTTTCAGCCCCTCCAGGTAGCTAATTTGAAACTTGGTGCGCCAGATCCGCTCTTGGAGGAAATCGCGGCGTAATTTGGTTATGAGTCCCTGGAGTTGCTGGTTTGTCAGGCGCAGCTCCCCGTTCTCTTCCAGCAAATCTTCGAGGCCCTGTTCAAGCTGTTCGTCCATGGCCGGTCCTTAACTCAACAGACCCAGGCCCTGCTGCCTGGTTTCCAACTGGCCCAGGCGGGCCTGGAGGTTGGCGATTACTGACATCGCCGTTTTGAACTCGTCCGCCGTGGAAAAACCCCAGCCGGTGTTCTGGACCGGGGCCGCCAGGTCATAGTCGGCAACGCCCGGGGCGACAAAGGTCAAAGTGGTAAGCTGCGCCGTCAGCGCCGCGGGCTTGACCACCGGGCCTGCCCCGAAGAAGCCCATTTTGTTCCCCAGGACCTTGAGCATCAGGGCCAGGGCGTTATCACCCCCGCCCGGGGCCCCGGCCGGGCAGCCGTAAACCTCCACGCCACTTTCTCCGGAGCCGGTAGAAACGCCGGGCTGCAGCTTCAAGAGGCCCCCGGCTTTGTTGGTGGCCCCGGTCGCGGTGCCCCCGGCCCCCAGGGTAAGGCTCCGGCCAGCCGAGTCCGCGGTGCTGCGCCGCCCCTGTTGGATCGCTCGGTCAGCCGTCTCACCATCGAACCCCAGGTCGCCGGTCATGGTGTCGCCCGCCTTAGCCACCTTCCCGGCGATGGCCGCAGCCTGGCCGGCATCGGCGGCTGCCCTGGTATTTGCCTCGGCTGCTATGCCGGCATCGACATAAGACTTCCTGGTCAACTGGTTGCCGGTGGTGGGATCGGCGTTGGGCCCCTCGGGGATGGTGGTAAAGGTCTTTTTCCCGGTAATCGACTGATCCCCGACCTTGGCCACCAGGCCGGCGGCATCCGGGGTCTTAGGGGCCCAGGCGCCCCCGGCCCGTCCGAACACGTCGCCGTCATTGCCGCCATTGAACGACGCGGCGGTGTGGCGATGACCGGGATTCTCTTGCTCCGGATTCGTCAGCCTGTAGGTGAGGGACGCCGGCTCGGTGGAGCCCACCACCCCGATATAGTCCTCTACGGCGTTGAACCACCAGGCGTCGAGTTCGGTGACCCCGTCCACCCAGGCGGTCTTGTCAATCGGGTATGCCATCGTCTACTCCAGGTGCATGGCCACATTCGGGCCATATTTTTCTTTGAGCGCCTCAATCTCAGGCCCGCCATTAATCGCCCTGGTCTCTAAAACATGGCCGGTGAGGTCATCGATCACGGTGGCCAGCCCGCCCTGCACCCGGACGGTATAGCCCCAGGTGTGCAGCTCATGCAGCTTCTCCAGGAGCCCGTCTATCACTTCCCGGGGCCGGAGCATCAGGGCCTGGAAGCTCTCGGGGATCATGGTGCCCGGGATGGCGGCCGGTTTGGCTATCTCCGGGTCGGCCAGCTGGTCGGCAGTCTTGCTCAACCAGCAATCCAGCTTCTCCCGGCCGCCGAACAGGACCGCGATCAATGATTCGGGATTCATCAGCTCCTGGCCCCTAACATGAGATAGTTCTGAAAATATCGTTCCATGGCTGCATTAACCGCCTCTTCAATGCCCTGGATGGTCACCCTGACATCCAAGGGGCCACCGGCGCCGCTTCTGCCGCCCCTGGTATTGCCCTCGATCTGTAGCAGGATGCCGTTGGTTTCCACCAGGGCGTCCTTCAGGCTATCGCCGATCTGGGCAATGGGGATGGAGGTTTCCCCGGCAATCATCCCCCGCACCGCCTCATGACCGGTGACCGCAGACTGCACCCCGGATGAGGTGAAGGAGGAGTTACTGCCGCCGCTGGTGAGCAGCATGCCGATGAGGCCGATGACCCCCATGATGGCGCTGCCCAGGGCGCTGCCGGCCGCGCCGAAGAGTTCTTTGAAACCGTTCATCAGGAGCTGCTGCAGTTCCTTCAGCCCGGGTTTCATCGCCTCGGTGAAGACCGCCTTGAAGAGACCGTTCAAGCTCTTCTTCAGGTCCTGGCCGCCTTGCATAATGGCGTCCACCGCGGAACTGAACCATTGGGTGATGGCGCTGGCCATGCCCGCCGCCTGTTCCGCCTGGGGCCCGGCGTTCCAGGCCTTACGGCTGTAGGCCGTTTCCATGCGGGCCAGCAGTTCCGGCGAGACGCCCTGCTGAAGGGCTTCGGCCTTGGCCCGCTGCCATTCCAGGTAGAGCTGCTGCAGCTTGGCTTCCTGTTCTGCAATGGGCCCCCAGGCGGTGGACAATTCCAGGTCCTCCACCTTCTGCTTAAACTGCTTCTGGATCTCGAACTGCTTTTTCAGCTCCTCGGTGACCTTCTTCTCGCCGTCGAGTTTGACCTTGGCCGCCTCCGCCGCCAGTTGGGCCAGGGCCATGCGGTTCTTGCTGTCCTCTTCCTGCCGGCGGTAACCGGCCATCTCCGGGCTCATCTCCTGCCGGGCCAGATCGGCCAGGGCGTCCTCATGGGCCTTGATCTGGGCCTGGCGTTTCTTGTCGATCAGGGCCAGGGCCGCGGCGGTTTCGCCGCTCTCCATCTCCCGCAGCCGGGCATAATAGGTCTGCCCGTCAATCAGGCCCTCGGCCAGGTCCTTGTCCATTTCGGCCTTTTTCTTTTCATTGGTGGCCTTGAGCAGGTCGAGGGAACTTTGGGCGTCCTGGATCTCCGCCTGGCGCAGTTGGTCCCGCACTTTCAGGTATTCGCCGAACAGGTCTTCTTCGGCCCCGGCGGCGCCCTTGCCGCCGCCCTTGCCGGCCCCGGCCTTGTCGCCAAACATATCTTTCCATTTGGCCATGGCGTCCTGGACCTGCTTATCCAGGTTGCCGGTAACGCTGGCCGCGGATAACTGGCTCTGGAGTTCCTGATACTGTTTCTGTTCCTCGGGAGTGAGGTCTTTAAGTTTTTCTTGAGTGGATTTATGGACACCGCTCCGGGCCTTCTCTCGGGCTTCGGCCTGTCGGTCTTCTTCCCATATCCGGCCGCGCTCCTCGTCGGAAAGCACCCATTCCGCCTCACCCATGGCCATAGAGCGGGCCACGGAGGGCTTCTCCTGGGCGATCTGGGCGATCTTGTAGGCCCCCAGGGAGCCCAAGGCCACCAGCACCTGGATCAGGACGCCAAGCCAGCCGCCGAAGGCTGCTTTTACCACCGTGGCGCCGGTGGCCAGGGCATAGAGGGCGGGGACCGCCCCTCGAATGGCTGTGCCCAGGGCGATGATGTAACCGGAGAGCTTGAAAAGGACGGCGAATTCTACCAGGGTCTTGAGGAGGTCACCGTTGGCCACCACCCAGGCAATCACCGCGGCAATCATGCCCCAGACCATGCGGATAAATTCCCCGATGGTCTGCCCCCACTTTTGCAACTCAGCGCGATTCGCAGTCAGCCAGCCCAGCAGATCGCTCCAGACCTTGATCTTCTCGCCGGTAATGGCGGTGAGCAGCGGCTGCATGAAGTCCCACAAAACCTCTTTGGCCTGCTGGGCCAGGTATTTTATCTGGCTCAGTTGCCTGGTATAGGTCCCTGCGGTCGATTCCGAGACGCCTTGCACAGTTTGGGCATATTTCATGATCAAATCGATCATGACCTGGGAGCGTTCCTGGGCGGAAAGCTTCAGGTTCTCGTCCAGACTCTTCCCTTCGGCCAGAACCGAGTCTTGGAATTCCTTAATGGGAATCTTCGCCGCTTTGAGGGCCCGGGGCATGCCGGTCACGATGGAATCGATCAGGAGATTGAACATCTCCTGGGGAGATTTGCCGGCCGCCACCGCCAGGTCCCGGGAGGCTTGGGCGATAGGAGCCAGTTGACGAGGGTCCAGGCCGTGGCTGATGAATTGGCTAACGGCTTCATAGGCGTCGCTGGTCGCGACCTTGAATTTTTTCAGGTCATTGACCAGCAGATCGATGTTGGAGGAGGTATAACCGAAGTTCTGCCCCACGGCATAGGAGGCGAGCTTGACGGTTTCGAGCTTGGACCCGACCTCGGTCACCCCCTGAAGCAAGCTCTTAAATTCCATCAGCAAGGCGCCGATGCCCAAGGCGCCCACGGTAAAGGAGAGAGCTTTCTTCACCTGCGCCCCCACATCTTCCGACATTTTTTTAAAGGAGGTCAGCTCATTGCGGCCTTCCGATAGCCCCTTTTTCAGGTCGGCTACGTCCACCGCAATCTTGCTGAGCAGAACTCCGAGGTCTTCCTGGTCGGCCATGGTTATCCCTTTTGGGTCACGACGGGGGCATCGCTAAAAAAGGCCCTGGTGTTGGGGGAGAGGGAAGGTCGTCGCCCCTCCCGGGACTCTCCCGGACCGTCCATCGCCTTGAGCCAGTTATCCAAAATCTTCCCCTTACCACCGCCAAAGGCCAGGTCCAGAGCGTTCATCACGGCTACCGAAAACCCCAGGACATTGACCTTGATCTGTTCTTTCCGGTTCTCCATGGCCGCCCGGTGCAGATTTAGCACCAGGTCTATCGGGTAGTCATGGAGCAGGGCCTGGAGGTCGTGGCCGCGACTGACCAGGACCTCCAGGATCCGGGTAAAACTTAAGTCGCCCTGATCACGGTCTTGATCTGGCCCATGATCAGGGGCAAGGAGTTTTTTATTCGTTCTAGGTTCTGGGAGATGATGGTGAGGCCGATGGCCGCGGCCTGGCCGAAGTCCATTTCATCCACCTCTTCTTCCGTGATGTCCAGGGTGGCCGCAATCAAAGCGGCGAAGGCCGGCAGGATGGCCCCGACGATTTCCAGGCCCCTTTCTAACAGGACTTCCTGGGCGTTCTCGGAAGTGAGGCCCATGTTCCTCAGGGCCGGGATTATCCCGATCAGGGCCGGATAGACCTTTTTAAAACGCCCGAAGGACCAGGGTTTGATTTTGTAAGGGCCGATCTCGGCCTCGGCAAGCAGGACCGCAACTTCGTCTTTGGCCTTACCAGGCGACATGATTCCTCCCAAAAATGGTTATGGAGCGTCCGGGTCGGTGTCGCACCGCCGCTCCCCTCCTGGGCGGAGAGGTTAGCCTGCTTCGGACGCTTGACGTTTTTCGCCTCCAGACTACGATTCGTTCAGGCATTCCCAGTAGCCGTAAGGGGCGTCCGGGTTGGTGGCGGAGGCGTCCACGACCTCCAGAATCATGGGCAACTCCATCGGCTTCTTATCGTCAAAGGTCAGCTTGCCGTTCGGCTTCAGTTGGCAGAGGGGAATGACGTAATTCCACTGGAGCCCCCGGGAGGGCCGGAATTGCAGGCGAGCCGCACCCCGTTGATACTCCGCGTTGGCCACCGAGAACCGCAGGGAAGACCAGGTTTTGTAGGTGTAAGAGACCGTGCACTGCTCGCCGTCGGTGATGTCCCCGTCGGCTATCCGGCCGATACGGCCTTCCAGGAGCCCCGCAGCCGAGACCTGCCCTGGGTCGACAATATAGTCGCTGTTGTGCACCATGGTCGCGCCCAGGTGATTTTTCAGGGTGACCGCGGAGATGCCGTATTTTCCCAGCGGCACCAGGGTTTCACCGCTCAGCTTGATGGGCTGGTCGATCGCCGTGTCCGTGCCGGCGTTCACCACAGAGAAATCGCCGCCTTTGAAAAAGGCCTGCATATTGGCGGCCACCAACTCCTGGAGCTTGAAGTTCCAGATAATCTCTTCTTCGGTGGTGGAGGTCTTGACCAACCGGCGTTTGCCGGAGCGACTGCTGTGAACCTTGATCTCAGTCGATTTCGGTTCCACGTCCGGGGGCTCTTCAATTAAGCCCAAATCCCGTTCACCGGTGCCCGGGTCGAAAAAGAAAATGATCCCGCCGGCCAGGAATAGATTCTCTACATTAGGCGGTTGCATCGCGGTACCTCCCTAAACTTGAGTGGTGAAGGCATCGCCCGCGGCGTGCCCGTAAGTTATGCGGTATCTCAGGACCAGTTCCCCGATCGATTCATTACCGATGGCCTTGCGCCTGGGATCTTCCTCGGCCTGGATCACCAGGCCCTTAAGGCCCGGGCTCGACTGGATCACCATGTAAACCCGCCCGGCGATGGTTTCCGCCAGGTCGTCAAAAGCCTGGCGGCCATTGTCTTTGCCGGGTTTCAGGCGGATAAATATGGCAATCACCAGCCGGAAAACTCCCCATCTCAGCCGGTTGTGCCTGGCCCCGCTTTCATCGTCATCAAATAAATACAGGGCCGGGGAATTGACCTTATCCAAATCCGTCCCTATCGGTTCCCGGCGATCTACCATCTTGACCTCAGGGACCCCGGCTCTCAGGACGGTTTCCAGGGCCTTCATCACTTGAGTTTTAACGGTGTCCGCCATGGCGCCTATCCAGCCTTGAGAAGCCCGGCTTTTTTAATTTCCTCGGTTAAAATGGGCTTGGCCCATTGAACCAAATCCACCTTGGGGTCGATCCGGCGCTTGATGACCACGGAGTCCTTGAGGACGAAGAGGGGGATTAGCTCCCCTTCTTTCATGGCCTTCTGGGCATAAGAGAGGCTGACCGCATTGCCCTGGCCGCCGGTAACCGTTTTTTGCCGCGTTCCCATATCCGCCTTGCCGGTCTTGTAGCCCCAGATGATCAGATTCCCGGCCTTGCTCCGGAAACACTTGGTGGGCCCCCAGATGCCCGAAGTGGGCCCACCCCGGGCCACCCCGGCCCCGGTCTTGGCCGCGGCCAACGGGATCGCCAACATCTTGGCCTTGATCGGGACGATGGTCACTTCGCTGCCACGGGGACCGAAATGGACCTTGGCATAAATCACCCCGGCGTAGAGTTTGGCGGCCACCAGGGTGCCGCCGACCTCCAGCGCGGCCGGATCAAGATGTATGGAACGGGCCGCGGTACCAGTGCGCTTGGCCAGAGAATTGTCCCCTGGTCCAGACATATGCTCCCGGAGCAACTTCGCCTCGATCCTCTTTCCGGTGGCGGTGACCGCCTGGATCGCCTTGGCGATAATCGCCTGTTCGATCTTCTGTAGAGAGGTTATGGGGTCTTTGGGAGCCATCAGCCGGGTCTTATCCGATACCGTTTAAGGGTTTTCTCCACCGACTCCAACCACTCGCCCACGTCCATCTTGTTGATCGTGCCATCCGGCAAGGACACCGACCTGATCCCGACATCATTGCGCCGGCGCCATTCATAGACGACCTGCTGGCAGACGGCGCCTTCCAAATCCGCCGGTATGGGGGTATAGCCGTCCGGCAAAGGCGGGGCTTCCTGTCCTTCCTCTGGGGCCGGCGGAAAGGGATCATACCCGCCGGTGGCTTTCACCTGTAGGGCCTTGGGCCCTTCCGGCCACAAGCCCCACTTGAACCCCACCATCCCGGCTTTCGGGTTGACCAGGGCATAATCGGAGGGGCCGTAACTGGTGGCCGAATCCCATTCCCAGGAGTATGAGTAGAGGACCTCCGCAATCTCCTGAACCGGCGGTTCATTCAAGTACAGGTAACGCCCCCCGCCATCATGGTAAGAAATCCTCTCCTCCCGCTGGAAAGTCCGATTGCAAAAGGACGCGACCCGGGCCGAAACCTCGGCGACCTTGGCTTCGAGTTGGGCCTGCGTGTCGGCGTCCATCTCATCAGATGCAACCGCCAGCAGTCGGATGACGCTTTCGAGGGTGGTGAGGTTCACTTGGTCTTGACTCCCTCTTTCTTCATGGCTCGATCTTGAGGTGCCCCGGTCACTTCCTTGGTTTCCGGTTTTTCCGGTTCTTTCTCTTGCACTGGAGGAGCCTCCCTGGCCGGTTCGATTTTCCAGCCCTGACTATCCAGGACCTCTTGGTCAGGTTCGAAGAGAGTCCCAGGGGATAAGGTCTTGCTGTTTTCCAGGTGGACCACGTAGCCTTCCCGGACACGGTATAAGGCCATGGCTCAGCTCACCTCAAAGGCCAGGGCGTTGACCTGGGAAACCGGCAACTCCCGGGCCAGATGCAGAGTCA
>Ga0315282_10018213_pt1 | contig 10063 bp, 9 predicted proteins | sample YL17G07_20_MG_FD_203693 | JGI IMG/M metagenome (GOLD analysis project Ga0315282, IMG submission 203693) | Sediment microbial communities from Yellowstone Lake, YNP, Wyoming, USA - YL17G07_20 | ecosystem: Environmental > Aquatic > Freshwater > Lake > Sediment | place: USA: Wyoming | collected... | reverse complement strand
CATTAAAACAAAAGAATTGGAGATTCATGAGAAAGAAAGTTGGTCCTTTATAACTACACTTGATGGGGAACAGCTCCCGAGATTTACGAAGATAGATCATATTTTTAAATATGAATTTAGATGTTGCGGATGTCCTGAGGACAAATCTCATTTAATGCAATGTGAGGATTGGGAATTGCTCGAATCTTATCGTAGTTGGGGAAGTAGATATGGAACTCCTGAACAATTGTGGTCAAAATTAAAGGCTAAGTTCTTTGGGTGGATGCTGGGTGGGCGAGACCTACATTTCATCATGGGTATGTACTCGCAATATCCGACATGGTTCATTATCGGGATATATTATCCACCACGAAATAAAAATCAATCCCAGAAGAAACAGATGGATAAACCGAAGACGACCCTTTTGGACTTCTGACCTTTCTCCATGTCACACATCTTTTTTTTCTACAATGTATATTTCTATACATCAATGAACAAAAAGGTTATATAATGAACAAATTATGACACCAAGCGCGGCGCATGACGCCGCCGATAGGTGAGGAAAATGAGCGAGAGAACGAATGCGAAGGGAACGACGGAGGATAGGATCCTCCTCGACAGGGACGAGATGCCGACCAGATACTACAACATCCTGGCCGACCTCCCCTGGGCCTTCCCGCCGCCGATACACCCGGGGACGAAGGAGCCCCTCGGGCCCGAGGCACTGCTGCCCCTCTTCTCGAAGGAGGTCGTCATGCAGGAGGTCTCGTCCGAGAGGTTCATCGATATACCCGGGCCGGTCCTCGAGGCCTACCACCAGTTCGGCAGGCCCACGCCGCTCCAGAGGGCAAGGAAGTTCGAGCAGGCCCTCGGGACGCCGGCGAGGATCTACTTCAAGCGGGAGGATGTGAGCCCGACCGGGAGCCACAAGCTGAACACGGCTGTGGCCCAGGCCTACTACGCCGCCAAGGAAGGCGTCGAGGGCCTTGTCACCGAGACCGGCGCGGGCCAGTGGGGCTCGGCCCTGTCCCTCGCATGCTCGAGGTTCGGGTTGGACTGCCATGTCTTCATGGTCAGGTGCAGCTTCATGCAGAAGCCCAACCGACGGCAGGTTATGGAGCTCTACGGAGCGGACGTCACGCCATCACCGTCGGACCGGACCGAGTTCGGTAAAAAGCTCCTAGCGGCGGACCCGGACCATCCAGGATCCCTTGGCATCGCCATCAGCGAGGCCGTCATGACCGTTGCCGGGGGCCAGGGCAAGCTGAAGTACGCCCTCGGGAGCGTCCTGAACCACGTGCTCCTCCACCAGACCGTCATAGGCCAGGAGGTCGTCAAGCAGTTCGAGAAGCTGGACATCGTGCCTGACCACATGGTGGCATGCATAGGCGGCGGCTCGAACCTCGGCGGTTTCATACTGCCGATGATGGCAAAGAAGCTGAAAGGCGAGGTGGACACCAAGTTCTCGGCCGTCGAGCCGTCGCTGGTGGCCAGCCTTTGTGAGGGCAAGTACGAGTACGACTTCGGGGACACGGCAGAGGTCACGCCCCTCATCAAGATGTGCACGCTCGGGCACGGCTTCATCCCGCCGCCGATACACGCGGGCGGCCTCAGATACCACGGTGCTGCACCGATCATAAGCCTGCTCAAGCACCATGGGGCCCTGGACGCGTTCGCCTATCCGCAGGACCAGACCTTCGAGGCCGGGACGCTGTTCGCGAAGAGCGAGGGCATCATCCCGGCGCCGGAATCATGCCATGCAATAAGGCACGTCATGGAGCTGGCTCTCGAGGCCAAGAGGACCGGGAAGGAGGAGGTCATCTGCTTCAACCTCTCGGGCCACGGGCTACTGGACCTGAACGGCTACGGGCAGTTCAAGGAGGGAACCTTGACGAATGGGTCCGCATTGACCGAGACCACTGCCAAATTGAATTGTCAGTTGGCCGTCGAGGAGGCAAAATAGGCGAGGATCAAGCTAAAAATCTGGATGTCCCACAATACTTTTTTATATCCATATTTTCCTTTCTTTTTTGATATGCAATCCAATCCAATCGATAAGAAAAGACATGTTCTTTACTCGATAAAATATATTTGGCAATCCGTCCCTCATTTGGTACTTAGCGTAATTAGTTTTTTTATGGGGATGTTTTGTTTCTATGGCGTTATTTCTTCATATATTTCAGGAACGCTACTAAGTCTGTGGGGCACTATGATTATTTCTTTGATAATAGGTCTTGTTACCGGTATTATTTTAGTTGTTACAGGATTAATAGTGTGGCCAAGATTTCCACGAGTGTTAATTCTATATAAAAACAGGATGGAATTCACTAATTCTCGTTCCAGTTTCATTTTTCAGAACCATCCTATTAAAAAAGTATCATATTGCGACATTGAAAAAATCGATATTGACTCTTTTTCCCGGGCATTTCTTGTTCATTTAAAGGGTGAATATGACCCCATCGTGTTCATCTTAGTTGGCGGAATTCCAATCGAAAAAGTACAGAAAATAATCGACATTTTGGGGAAAAAGGGAATTCAATTTAATTTTTTATCAAATAATTGATTTATCACGAAAATGAACCAAAAATGATTTTACCTGACCGTCCTATAATCCTCTCGAGGCCCCCCTCCATGCCCAGCATCCTCGATGACCAGGAGATCCACGATTACATCCAGGCCAAGGCCGGCTCGCCGGGCCTGAGCATGGTCCAGCTCATCGAGCAGGGCTTCACGACGATAATAGAGATCGCTGAGGAGCTGAGGATCCCCCGGAGGGCCGCCCGCAAGATACTCTACCAGATGAACAAGGACCGCATACTCGACTACAAGCGCTTCCGCAAGGACGGGAAGATAAACTTCATGTGGTTCACGACGCCCGTCAAGATCCACAGCATGGTCCGGAGCGGCCGCAAGGACGAGATCCGGGAGCTCGAGGAGCGCATCAAGTTCGAGCAGGACCACAAGTTCTTCGAGTGCCACAGTTGCCGGGGTCGGTGCATGTATACAGAGGCCATGGACTTCGGATTCATCTGCGAGAGCTGCGGCGAGCCCCTCGAGGCCTGCAACAACGACGAGATTGTGGAGGGGCTCAGGGCCCAGCTCAAGAAGCTCCTCGCGGTGGATGTGCAGGACACTAAGTATCTGGACGAGACGGGAGAGATCAGCGATGGGCACAAGCCGGTCGATGTGGATAAAATAGGGACAACTAAGCCAGGCTCCTCCGAGGTGGCGACAGAAAGACGCAAGCGCTCAGGCAAGAAGAAGACAGAGGAGGCCCCGAAGGCCAAGGACGAATGGTCCTCCAAGCCCGATGCGGACGAGGACCCGTTCGCCGAGGACGATGAGGAGGACGACGAGGAGTTCCTGGAGAAGGAGGGCTGACGGGTCTTTGTCAAGGTCTTCGAGGCCTAGAAAATTCTCTTAGTTCATCGCCTTGACATGCGAGCTCCGGCAGTTCGGGCATTTCGGCGGCCGTCCCTTCCAATAGGTCCCGCCGCATTGACAGGGCTGCTCGAGGGTCTCCGGCATCTTCGCGCCGAGCTCCGCCCTGAGGACCCGGTCGCATTCGTCGCACCGGTACATCACGAACTTCGCGTCCCCGTCCTCGAGATCGACGGAGAAGGTATGACCGCATTCCTCGCATTTGAAGTTCGTTTGCATCTGGTTGCCTCGATACTCACAATCAGGCCCTGCGCCACTTGACGCCGCCTTTTCCATCCTGGAGTATGACGCCCATGGCCTTGAGCCGGTCCCTGATGGCGTCGGACCGCTTGAAGTCCTTCATCTTCCGGGCCCCTTCCCGTTCCTTTATCAAGGCCTCGATCTCTGCGTCGGTCGGGCCCGTCATTGCCGCGGACCTGCCCGTGGCCTCTTCCTTGAACATCCCGAAGACGTCCCCGACATGCGCGAAGAAGTCGAGTATGTCCTGGAGGACCGCCTTGTTCGGCGTCCCCTTGGCCATGGCATCGTTGAGCTTCCTGGACAGGACGAAGATGCCCGCAAGGGCCTCGCGCGTGTTGAAGTCGTCGTCCATGGAATCGTCGAATGTCTTCTTGGCCTCGGCCAGGGCCTGGGCCAGGCCCATGTCGTCGCCCTTCTCGGGGGCCTTGGGCAGCGAGAGCCTCGCGTTCGTGACCGCGTTCGCTATGCGGTCGTGGGACCGGCCCGCCTCCTCGAGGTGGGCGTCCGAGAAGTCTATGGGCCGCCGGTAGTGCGTGTTCAGTATGAAGAACCGGATGGTCTTCGCCGAGAACTTCGCGAGGACCTCCTTGATGGTGAAGAAGTTGCCGAGCGACTTGGACATCTTCTCCTTGTCTATTGTCAGAAAGCCGTTGTGGAGCCAGTACTTGGCGAAGGGCTCCTTGCCTGTGAACGATTCGGACTGGAGGATCTCGGCCTCGTGGTGCGGGAATATCAGGTCCATGCCGCCGCCGTGTATGTCCAGCTGCTGCCCCGCGTACTTCATGGACATGACACTGCACTCGATGTGCCATCCGGGCCTCCCGCGGCCCCAGGGGCTGTCCCAGCCGGGCTCGTCCGGTTCGGAGTGCTTCCACAACGCGAAATCGAGCTCGAAGTTCTTGTCGTCCTCGGTCTCGACCCGCTGGCCCGAGCCCTCGAGGAGCGCGTCGACGGTCTGATGGCTGAGGATGCCGACCTTGGGCTCGATCTTCTTGAGGTCGAAGTAGACATTTCCCTTGTGCGTGACGTAGGCGAACCCCTTGTCAACCAGGGCCTTGACCATGTCGATGATGCCCGGGATGTGGTCCGTGACCTTGGGGTGGACGTCCGCCCTCATGACGCCCAGGGCCTTCATGTCCTCGAAGAACGACTCCGAGAACTTCTTCGAGAGGACGAACGGGTCCTCCCCGACCTCCTTGGCCCTCTTGATGACCTTGTCGTCGACGTCCGTGAGGTTCGAGATGTAGGTGACCTGGTAACCTTTGTACAGCAGGTAGCGCCGGATGACATCGAAGGAGACGTAGCTCCGCGCGTGGCCCAGGTGGCAGTGGTCGTAGACCGTCGGGCCGCAAACGTACATGTTGACCCGTCTGCCCGATATGGGCTTGAACTCCTCGAGTTCGCGCGTCAGCGTGTTATAGACCTTCAACACCATGTCGTTCACCCTTCCGGTCTCATCTAGAGAAGGAAAGTGCCGAGGGGGAGAATTGAACTCCCGGGGGTACCGATCTGCAGTCGGTCACATTAGCCACTCTGTCACCTCGGCATCCTGTGGGGGTCTCAGTATTATGGTGAGGGTATATTTCCTTTTCGTGGCCCATTCTCGGGGCCAATAGATTATTATTCAATATATTATTACACAGATTGAATACGATATAGGAATAGGGGTGCGGAATGGACATCAAGTGGACCGTCATCGTTCTGGCCTTGCTTTCAATGGCCATGTTCATACCGACGGCGATGGGCCAGGCCGACCACGGACCGTCCCTGACGGTCACCTATCCCCCGGATGGCCTCGTCACGAAGGCCGTGACCGTCACGGTCAACGGGACTACGAACGGGACCTCGATAACGGTTAACGGTGTTAAGGCCACCCTTACAGCCAAGAACTACACATTGCAGGTGGCCATCCACGAGGGCACCAACAGCTTGCTGATCCAGGCCTCGGACGCGGGCGGGAACAAAACGGCCAAGGCCATCACGGTTGTCAGGGACACGGCCCCACCGGTCATTGCGGTCACGAGCCCACACTTCCCGCTCGTGACGAACAAGCGCACGATCCCGGTCGAAGGTTATGTCGAAAAGGGTTGCCGGGTCGATGCAAGTAACCCTTTCGCATCATACCCGTGGCAGTCGGTTCTAGTTTTAGGGGACGCCTTCTCCTTTGATATTTCCCTCGGTGGCTGGTTCAATGGAACCGTCGACCAGAATATGTCGATCGTCTGGCAGGTCCGGGCCACGGACCCGGCGGGGAACGAGCGGACCATCAATCTGCCCTTCAGGTTCGACGACCATCTCAACCTGACTGTCACAACGAGATTCGACCATGACTACCACCTCAACGCGACCGAGTCCAAGGACCTCATCGAGACCTACTACGATCGAATCTACATCGAGGGCAAGACGGACCCGGGGGCCAATGTCACCGTGAACGGGAACCCGATCAAGGTCCTGGCCAACGGCTCCTTCGTGACCTATGTGGACCTCAAGCTCGGCAAGAACAACATCTCGATAGCGGTAACCGACGAGGCCGGGAACAACCTCACCGGCTACCTAAATGTCAAGAGATATTTCTGGGAGCCGTTCGTGGTCCCGGTCGAGATGGCTGGGACCCTTCTGATACTCGGGCTGCTCTTCGGCACGGTGGGCGGATTTTATTACGGCCGGCACAAGGAGCGCGCGGCCCAGGCCAAGACGCGCGCGAAGGCCGAGGAGGCCGCGAGGATCGCCCAGAGGGCGCAGCGGCCGAAGGCCACCGCGCCTCCGAAGCCCAAGGCCGAGGTGCCCGAGCACCCGGAAAAGATCTAGGGGGTCCGTCGCCGATGGGACGGTTCTTCAAGAAGGACGGAGAGGCCACTGGCGAGCCAATGGTCACCGACATTGCTGGCGAGGTGAAGCACATCGCCGAGGAGCTCAAGCACCTCGCGCTCAATGCATCCATAGAGGCCGCCAGGGCCGGGGAACAGGGCCGAGGCTTTGCTGTCGTGGCCGAGGCAGTGCAGAAGCTCGCCGACCGGCTACAAAGTATCTCGGACGAGTTGGCCCAGGACCGGTCGCAGATACGGAAGGAGCAGCTGCTCGAGGAGGCCAAGAGGAACGAGGCAGAGGCCGCCAAGATTGTCGACCGGGCCAAGAAGCTGGTCGAGCTTAAGACCGCCCTTGAACTGAAGGAGAAGGAGCTCGATGAGCGGGAACGAGCCCTAAAAGGCAGATAATGCGACAATTTTCGACTTCTTTTTAAATATTTAACCGATAGCGCTTTAATATACATACATGGATTGCTTCATGCCGACAACTTGTCGAATTGGAGGTCCAGTTATGGAACCAGCCATAATCGTTCATGGTGGAGTGGGGCAGCCGGTCAAGCACAGCGACGGTACGGCCAAGGCCGCTAGGGCGGCCATGGAGATACTGACCGGGGGCGGCAGCGCCCTTGACGCCGTCATCAAGGCCGTTGTCATGCTCGAGGACGACCCGAGGTTCAACGCGGGCACGGGCTCGAGGCTGCGCATCGACGGCTCCATCGAGATGGACGCCATCGTGGCGGATTCACGTAACCACCTTGGGGCGGTCGGCGCCATCCGGAGGGTCAAGAACCCGGTCCTCGTCGCGAGGAAGGTCGTGGACTCGCCGCACAAGCTCATCGTCGGCGAAGGGGCCTTGGCCTTCGCAAGGCGCTACGGCTTCCAGGACTACGATCCATCGACGCCAGAGAACGTCGAGAGGCTCAAGGCGTTCAAGGCCAAGATCGACACGGGCGAGTTGCCGAACTGGATGGGCGACTGGAGGCCCTACAAGGATCTCATCAAGGACACAATAGGCGCCGTGGCCGTGGACCGCCGTGGCGTCTTCGCCGCGGCCAGCTCCTCGGGCGGCACGGCCCTCATGCTCCCCGGCAGGGTCGGGGACTGCGCCCTCTACGGCTGCGGCCAGTTCGTGGGCAAGAACGGCGCCGTGATCGTCACCGGCGTCGGCGAGTACATCATCGAGAAGGTCCTCAGCCTGCAGATATTCACCAGGATGCAGACGGTGCCTCCGAAGGAGGCCGCCGACTGGGGGGTCGCCCTGTTCCCGAGGGATGTGCCCATGGGAGCGGTCACGCTCTCCGCCGACGGGTGGGGGCTTTCCTCCAACATGCCCATGGCCTGCACCGTCATGACCTGGGACACGCTGATCAACGGGGACCAGATATGGCCCACCGAGGTCACGGCCGAGACGCCGTCCGCCGTGGGACCCGCCGTCCCGTCGGTCAAGGCCGAGGGCGAGGGCCGGGTCGAGGCCCAGAAGGCCGTCCAGGCCCTGCTGGCCCCGGAGGCCGCAGCCACCCAGCCGAAGCCCGCGGCGCTCCCGCCGCCCTTGCCTCCGGCACTGCCGCCGCCGCTCCCGCCACCCATCCCGCCGCCGCAGCCAAAGCCGGCCGCGACGCCACCAGCGCTCCCGCCACCTCTACCACCGCCGCCAGCGGCCACAACGCCGGCCCCGGTCCATGCACCGGCCCCCGCGCCAGCGCCCGCCCCGGCACCTGCCCCGGCACCAGCGCCAGCCTACCAGGAGCCACAGCAGTTCAGGTGCCCGTACTGCAAGAACATATTCGCGGCCATCATCACCGTGAAGCCGATCACTCTCGCGTGCCCGTACTGCAAGTCCGCCGTGCTCATCCAGTGAGGCTGCAGGAATGGCCAGGGGGCGAGCTGGAAAACGGAAGCGCCCGTGCTGGAGCTTCTCGGGCGAGGGCCCCGGGCTCGTCCATCTATACACCGGCGACGGCAAAGGGAAGACCACATCGGCCATCGGCCTTATTGTGAGGGCCGCGGGCCACGGGCTCCGCTGCTGTCTCGTCCAGTTCATGAAAGGTAAATACCCGTACGGCGAGGTTAAGTCCCTCAAAAAGCTCGGCGGAGTCACGATCAAGCAGTTCGGGACACTGGACTTCGTCCACAAAGGAAAGGAGCGCGAGGTTGACCGCAAGGAGGCCCGGAAGGCGCTGGGGTTCGCCGCCAAGGCATTGACCTCGGGGCGTTTTGACCTCGTGGTCCTCGACGAGGTTTGCGTCGCCGAGTACATGGGCCTTATCAATGTCGACGACATCCTGCATGCCGTGAAAGGCAGGGCCAAGGGCGTCGAGGCCGTCCTGACCGGCCGCAAGGCGCACAAGAGGATCGTGGCCGTGGCCGACTATGTCACGAATTTCGACAAGGTGGCCCATCCGTTCGACGAGGGGACCCTGGCCCGCAAGGGCATCGAGTTCTGAGGGCCATCGGAATGTTCTTATACCGCGTTCGGGCCCGAACCATATTCACTATATATGGTCAGGCCCAAAGGGAACGAACAGGTGAAGACGATGCATGCCCCGAGCCATTCCTCCCGTGCGATCCCCTTCGCGATAGCCGCCCTGGGCCTCCTTCTGATGGTGGCCCTTATCTCGCACCCCGCCCGTGCCGAGCCGTCGAGGACGACGGGAAGCCGCGAGGCGGCGTTCAACGTGTTCGTGTCCGACGTGAACAAGACCGAGAGCGTCAACGAGACGACCTATGTGGCCTTCTTCTCGATATCCCTCGAGAACACAGGCGACGCCCTCGGCGATGTGGTGATGTACCTCTCCGGCTTCCCGTCAAGCGACTGGGACTGGCAGCCCAACCCGGGCGGCGAGGACCACAAGATCGAGTCCGTTTGGCCTCAAGAGGTCAAGTGGGTCTCGATAGTCATTTACGCGCCATTGACAGAGAAGGCGGGCAACTACAACCTGTACCTCGAGGTCAAGCCCGGCGGGCCAACGGCTGAGATTTCCCTGAAGTGCCTCATCGGGCAGAAGGGCGGCATAGAGCTCATCCCGCCGGCGAATGTGGCCCGGGAGCCCGGCATCGTAGTCGAGATGCCGTTCCAGATACACAACACGGGGAACGGCGACGACACCTTCTTCATCAAGAACGTCGAGATCAGCAAGCCCGACTGGGATGTGACCGTCGTTGGCGGCATGAGCACTGTGAAGGTCAAGCCCGGGGCCACGACGACCAAGATCGTGAAGGTCACGGTGCCCTACGAGGCCGAAGCGTCGGCCGAGGGCAAGCCCGGCATCAGGATCGCATTGACGGTCCAGTCGAACTTCGACAAGAGCAAGGAGGACGCCAGGGGCAGCTACATCAAGGTCCTGCAGTTCTGGCGCATCATCTTCAATGTCGACCAGGTCAATGTGACCACGAAGCCCGGGGAACGGGTCGAGTTCAAGCTTAGCGTGAGGAACGACGGCAACGGGCAGGACAACATCACGCTGTCCAGGGAAGGGAACATGCCCGGGTGGAGCGTGGGCCTCACACAGTACTGGTTCAACCTGAGCAAGGACACGGGCAGGAGCGCAACGCTGACCATAATCCCGTCGATACGGGCCCTGAAGGGCGACTACTGG
>Ga0315282_10018212_pt1 | contig 10063 bp, 7 predicted proteins | sample YL17G07_20_MG_FD_203693 | JGI IMG/M metagenome (GOLD analysis project Ga0315282, IMG submission 203693) | Sediment microbial communities from Yellowstone Lake, YNP, Wyoming, USA - YL17G07_20 | ecosystem: Environmental > Aquatic > Freshwater > Lake > Sediment | place: USA: Wyoming | collected... | reverse complement strand
ACCGACCGCACCGTCAACAACAACCCGGTGCGCGATCCCTTCCCGGGCAACATCATCCCCAAGGCCCGCATGGACAAGGTCGCGCTCGCGATTCAGGACCTGATCCCGAAATCGCAGATCCCCAATTTTCAACCGATCAACAACTACTGGGCATACATCCCGACGCGAAAAATCATGTCCATCCCCAGCGTCAAGATCGACCGGATGATCGGCAATGCCCGCATCTCGTTTTACTTTTCGCACCAGCGCGTGGACAAGGACAACAGCCCCGACGGCTGGCCCTATCCGATCTCGGTGCAGCGCTACCAGGAGATATCGAGCAACACCACCCGGCTCAACTACGATCACACCCTGAGGCCATCGATTTTCAACCACTTGGGCATCGGCATGTTCTGGTACCGCAACCCAGACGAAGAGATCGGGAAGGATTACGATTCCAAGCAACTGGGGCTGAAGGGGATCCTGAACCTGGGCTTCCCCACATTCACCATTAACAACATCTCGCCGACGGGCAACCTGCGCATGGGCACCGGCATGAACGTCTTCACGTCGAGCAAGCCGACCGTCACCGAATCGCTCACCTGGCTCCGCGGCAATCACACCTACAAGTTCGGCGGCGAGTGGGCGCTGGAAGCCGGCACCCGCTACAGCTTCGCCGGCGGCGTGGGCAGCTACACGTTCGCGTCGGCCGCGACCGGTTACCCCGTCAGCTACAACCTGAGCGGGGGCTACATCGGTAACGGGTACGCATCCTTCCTGCTGGGGCTGGTGAACAACGCCACCATGGGACCGCTCGGCGGGGTGGGCTACCGCCGGCAGGTGTGGGCCTTCTTCGCGCAGGACACCTGGAAGGTCACGCGCAAGGTGACCTTGGATTACGGGCTCCGTTACGACCTCGAAAAGCCGCAGCGCGAAGTGTATAACCGGACTGCGTCTTTCGATCCCCATATCGCGAACCCCACGGTCGGCGGCCTGATGGGCGGCATCAAGTTCGAAGGCTTCGGACCGGGGCGCTGCAACTGCTACTTCATCAAGACCTACCCCTACCAGATCGGGCCGCGTCTCGGCGTCGCCTGGCAGGTGATGAAGAGGACCGTGGTCCGCGCCGGACTCGGCGTCAGCTACGGGCGCGGCGCCAACGAGCAGGCCAACTCCGCCTACTCGGCCGGATTCGGGTTCAACACCCTCAGTTACGCCAACCCCGGCTCCGGAAAAGCAGCCTTCCTGCTGCAGGACGGTATCCCGTACAAGGTGACCGACCTCTTTGCCAATACCCAGGTTCCGGGCCTGAGGCCGCTGAATCCAACTGCCGCGCCGGCCACGCTCGACCTTCCCTGGGTCGATCCCAACGCCGCGCGCGCGCCGCGAATCGTCCAGTGGAATCTGACCCTGCAGCGGGAACTCACCAAGGACCTCGTCCTCCAGGCAGCTTACGTCGGCAACCGCGCCGCGCGCCTGCAGAACGACTCGATGACGGACCTGAACGCCCTCAGCCCGCAGCGGCTCGCGAGCTTCGGCATCGACCTGAATATCGCCGCCGACCGCTCGCTGATGACCTCGCAGATCGGCTCGGCCACCGCTATCAACCGCGGTTTCAAGGCGCCCTACGTGGGCTTCCCGTCGAATTCCACGGTCAGCCAATCGCTGCGGCCGTTCCCGCAGTTCGGCACCATCACGACCCTCTGGTCGCCCGTCGGCAACTCCTACTACGACGCCCTGCAGATCAACCTCGTGAAGCGCTGGTCGAAAGGCATCGACGCCTCCCTTGCATATACGTGGTCGAAGAACCTGAGCAACACCTACGACGAGCAGGGCAGCTCGATCTTCATCAACGATCCGTTCAATCGCGCCAATCACAAGAGCTTCTCGCCCTTCGATCAGCCGAAGGTGCTGGCCGCCGGCTTCGGCTACCAGTTCCCCACCTTCGGCCTGAGTCGCAAGAATCGCCTGCTGGGCGCCGCCATCAAAGGATGGTCGTTGCGCGGCGTCTTCCGATACGCGAGCGGCATACCGATTCCGGTCCCCACGGCGCAGAGCAACCTGAACGCCTATCTCTGGCGCAATACGACTGCTAACCGCGTCTCCGGCGAGCCTCTGTTCTTGCAGGACCTGAACTGCAAGTGCTTCGACCCGAACAAGCAGCTTGTGCTGAACCCCAAGGCCTGGGTGGATCCGCCCACCGGCCAGTACGGCGCTTCCAGCCCCTACTTCAGCGACTACCGTTACCAGCGCCGTCCCAAGGAATCGGCCAGCCTGGCCAAGACGATGAGGTTCAAGGAACGCTACCGTCTCGACTTCCGGGCGGAGTTCTTCAACATCTTCAACCGCACGGTGACTCCGAACCCGGTCGGCTCCAACGCCAAGTTGACGACCCTGTACAATCCGATCACGGGAGCGCTCAGCCAGGGCTTCGGCCGCATTGACCCGAACCAGGCGCAGGTGGGAACGCCGCGCAGCGGGCAGATCGTGCTGAGGCTGAATTTCTAAAGTGGTTTCGGTCGAAGGCGGCACGACACCGGCACGGGACTACGACAACGCAGTGTGCTGCCGGCCGATTCCTAACGCGGGTGTCTGCGCTCCCAAAGCACGTTCACGATCTTCCACTGGCCATCGATTTTGGCCAGGTGCGCGTAATCGATGTAGTCGGCGGAGAGGGCTTTGGCGGTTGCTATGCCGCCGGACGCATCCAGGATAGTCACTTCGATCTGCCGTTTTTCCTTGGGCGTCTTGGAACCGCCGCCGGCCCGGGTGTAATCGACCATGGCCCGCGCCCCGATCGAGATCAGGATGCTCTTCCCGGTGGGCGACTTCTCCACGTACCTCTTGACCAACTCGACATCGAGCGCCTTTTCCATGCGCGCGGGATTGGCCTCATACCATCCCTCGATGTAGTTGAGAACGGCCTCCCGAATGGCCGCTTTCTCCCCCTCGATATTAGCCTGGCCCTGCGCGCAACAGGAGACAGCGAGTGTCCAGGCCAACAACATGACAAACAACGCTTTCTTCATTTCCCTCGCTCCTTTCGGTCCAGCCGGCGGCCCGGTGGTTCCGTCATGCGCAGGAAGCCGCTACCGGCTCATGCGCCACAGGCCTCCATCTGCCGCGCGAGGATGGCAATAGTGCGGTACAGGCGCGATTTTACAGTAGGCAGCGGGACCCGCAGCACTGCCGCTATGCCGTGCAATGGCAAGCCGCGGGCACGCAGTGCATACACTTCCTTACAGCTTGCCGGCAGGCGCCGGAAATGGCGGTGAAACCACCGCCGCTGCTCGCATTGACGGAGCACATCCAGCGGCGTCGGCGAGGCAGGCGCTGCCGGTTCGATGGGCGGGCTTTCGCCCCACTCGGCCGGCGTGTCAAGGCTGACCGGAGTCTTGCGTCTCATATGGTCGATGGCCAGGTTCTTTGCGATGCTCAGCAGCCAGGTCTCGAACTTCCACTCGCCCCTGTATTGGTGTCCCCGCTCGAGCACCCGCAGCCAGGTTTCCTGGAACAGATCCTCAGCGGTGTCGCGATTCCAGGTCAGGGAGACCAGGAAGGCAAACAGGCGCTCCTTGTGCTCATCGATTAAGCGGGAGAGCAGCTCCGGGTCGCGAGCGCGAAGCCCGCGCACTATTTCCTGGTTGGCCCGCTCGTCAACAGTCTGGTTCAACATGCCAGTGGCTCCTTTTGGAACTGTTTTGTTGCTTCATGCCAGCCATGTATACGGCGGGCCCGCAGGGAATGTCCCGAGGATAGGGTGCAGTTGGAATGAGTTTGCGCTTAGGTACGGATGAGGCCCGGCTGATGGCGCCTAAAATGCTGCTGATAAAGGGTTTAGGGGAATGAGTCGCCTGGCCGTGTCCGGCCTGGTTAGGGGGGCCTCGTCCTTGAGGCTGGCGGCGTTGACCACACCATCGGCCGCCACGGCGGGCGCCGTTTTCGCGAACGCTCCGGGTTCCTGAAGCATCTGGAGGAAGAAACTGACTACCAGACCTTCCATGCGGCGCCTCCTTTCTTGCCCATGCGAGGTTTGCCGCCGGCGATAAGACGGACCAGAAGATACAAAGTTGCAGTGAGCCGGAGGTCCGCCGCCGGTCAGTATAGCCGGCTGTTCGTTTGCGGGACGCCGTCGCGGTTGCATCGCTGGCAACGGGCGTCCGGACTAACGGTAGTGAACGTTCTTCGTGCGGATGCTGTCATAGTAAAAGAGACCCAGGTCCAGTCCTGCAGCAGTGAATCTTGCTCGCTCCACAGTGGGCCGCGTGACCACGCCCAGGACTGAGGGAGTTCCTGTTCCGGTCCATGTGCTGCTGGCAGGCAGGCTGGAGAGCACGGTGGCCGGAACGACAAAGCGGCCGGCAGCAGGTGAGCGGCGGGCGATGGGCACGTGCTAGAATGCGGGCGATTTCGGTGGAGGGGAAAAAGACCGTGGAGGGCGATTTCCGGCTGGGTTCCTGGCTCGTCCAGCCCCAGCTCAACAGCATCTCGGACAAAGACCGAAACGACGAGAAACGCCTGGAGCCCAAGGTGATGCAGGTGCTCGTCTACCTGGCCGGGCATGCAGGCAAGGTGGTCCCCAAGGAGGAATTAATCAAGGCGGTGTGGCCCGACGTGTTTGTCACCGACGACGCGCTGGCGCGCTGCATCTCGGAATTGCGCAGGGCGCTGGAGGACGACGCGCGGGAACCGCGATTCATCCAGACCATTGTCAAAGGGGGCTATCGCCTGATCGCCGAAGTCAAGCCGGTGGAGGAAACGGACGCGCCGAAGCGGGGCCTTCCGGTTGCGGCGACCTCGCGACGCCCGCTGGTGCTGGCGGCGGCGTTCCTTGTCCTAGCTCTTCTGTTCGCCGCCGGCTATCTGGGATGGCGCTGGTTTCGGTCACCGCCCGCTCCCTCACGCGGCAGGGTGATGTTGTTGGTCCTGCCTTTCCAGAGCCTGAGCGGCGACCCCGAACAGGAATACTTCAGCGACGGGCTCACCGAGGAGATGATTGCGCAGCTTGCGGGGATGCAGCCCGGCCGCCTTGGTGTGATCGCCCTGACGACGGCGATGCATTACAAGAAGGCGGGCAAGACGATCGACCAAATCGGCCGCGAGTTAGGTGTCGACTACGTGATCGAGGGCTCGGTCCGGCGGGAAAAGAACCGTGTGCGGATAGCGGCGCAGTTGATCCGGGTAACGGATCAGGTCCACCTGTGGGCCCAGAGCTACGACCGTGAGGTGAGCGGCATCCTTGCAGTCCAGACCGAGATCGCGCAGGCCATCGCGCCGCAGATTCGCCTGCGGCTGACGGCTGAGGAACAAGCGCGCCTGCCAGGCGCCCGGCTGGTCGATCCGGTTGCATACGAGTTTCTGCTGCGCGCCCGCTACCACTTGAACCTGAGAACCAGGGAGGCCGTAAGCCTGGCGATTCAGTACTACAGGCAGGCGGTTCAGGCCGATCCTCTCTATGCTCAGGGGTACGCCGAACTATCGATGGCGTACGCCGTTCGGCATGCCTTGCACATGGTCCGGCCGGGAGAGGGCTACGAAGAAGCCCGGGCAGCGGCCTTGCGGGCTTTGGAACTCGATCGCGGACTCGCCGAATCGCACCTGGCGTTCGGGGCGGTGGCGAGCGAGTTCCAGTGGAACTGGTCGGTGGCCGAACTGGAGTTCAAGCGCGCTCTCGATCTCGACCCCAACTCGGTCGTCAGCCGGTGGCGATACAGCGAGTACCTGAGCTGCATGGGACGGCATGAGGAAGCTCTCGCCCAGATCCTGGCGGCTGAAGCGCTCGACCCTTTGTCCCCCGGGGTGGCCTCCGCGTTAGCGTACGTTCACTTCATGGCCGGCCGCTACCACACCGCGATGGAACGGGCGCGCCGGGCTGTGGAGCTCGCCCCCGGCACCGCTCTGCCCCACCTCTACCTGAGCTGGGCCTATGCCGAGCAGGGCAAGCTTGCGGAGGCCATCGCGGAAACCGAAACGGCCATGGGACTCGACGCGGCGCCCGATTCCAGATCGCAGCTCGCCCGCCTCCACGCCATGGCCGGCAGGCCCGAGCAGGCGCGAGCGCTGTTGCGGCAGGTTAAGGACACCTCCTCCGAATACAATCACCGCTACTACATCGCCATGGCGCATGCCTACCTCGGAGAAAGGGATGCGGCTCTCGGCTACCTGCAGCAGTCGTATGAGCGCCGGGAGCGCGCCATGCGCGTCCTGAAGGTGGACCCGCGGTTCAACCTGCTGCGCAACGAACCCCGCTTCCAGGACCTGCTTCGTCGAATGAAGTTCACTCCGTGACGACCGCGAGATGCGGGACGAGCCCGGTTCACCAGGCAGCCAGCGCAGTCTCGGCGCAAACTCGGTGGTCACGCCCTCGGGGTCGCTGACCTTGTGAAAAGGGGTGCCCGCGCAGTCCCAGGGAAAAACGGCTCCCCATTCCATGGCGCTCGACATTCCGCCGAAATCGCTGGTTCGACGAATTCACTTCCCTGGTGAAATCCGGAGGTTGGAAATGACCCCATAGCCATTGCACCACAAACCGACAGAGCCGCCGCGCCGATCGCTGAGCTCGGTCACTTGCAACGCAGGCTCCGTGGCGCCGTTGACAAACACTTTTACCTGCCGCCCCTCGATTACGATCTTTGCGTGGAACCAGGCATCGCCATCAGGCGCAGGTTCGATTGGTTTCTCGAACTGGCCTGGCTTTTCTTGCCGCAATCGACTCCAAGGCCAAGCTGGCTCAGAAACGTACTGCACTGCGTGTGATTTCTGGTCGGCGCCGGCTGCGCGGAAGTTGAACGGGCGGAAATAGACCGCATCGTGAGTCGTGCCACCCACCACTCGAAAGGCCACGCCCACGAAGCTGCTCTGCGGCGGCGCGCTTTTCCCCTTCGCGTCGAACTCGATGGTGCCGGTCGTGAACTCGAATCCGTCGAGCCAGACGACGTTCTGTCCCGCCTTGTTGAACTCAATGGCCGGTGCACCGTCTTTCTCAACGAGTCTCGTAGCGCCGATGCTGCCTTTCCATCCCTTCCCTGCGGGCACGGACTTCAGGTCGGGATTTATAGTCTGTGCCATCGAGGCACAAGCACAGCACATGACAGCTATGGCACAGGCGCACATGCTTGCGATTCCGGTTTTCACAATGTCTCTCCTTTTCATGCGTTGTTGCGTTGATTGCTGCGGGTGTCGAACGCTCGGCTTCAGCGGCTGGCCGAGGCCAGTCCGCGTCACACCGACGTTACACGGCGTCTCCCACGGTGATAATTCGCGTTACGAATCAGCCTCGTCCACGCGACAGCGGGTGCTCAGGCCCTTGCCGTAGGCGCGGATGCAGCGGTTGCACGAGATGCAGGCGGCATCCGACGCGCCCCGGCCCTCGCGCCAGCGGGCCGGCAGGTCGGGCTCGCGCAGCAGCGGGCGCGCGAACCCGAAAAACTGAGGCGTGTTTCCCTTCGCTATCTGCTCCAGCCGCTCCACCGACCGGTTTCCGCCCGTCAAAATCACCGGGATCTTCAACTGCAGCGCCTGGGCGTGCTTCAGGAAGTATGACTGCTCTTCGGCAGTGCTGATTTTCTCTCGAATCGGATTATTGCCGCTGACCTCCATGGCCTGGACGCCGGCCTTCTCAATCTCCCCGGCCAATTGCGGGAAATTTCCGATATCAATGCCGCCCTCGACCTGGTCGTCGCAATTCAGCTTGATGAGTATGGGGAAGTCCGGCCCGACCAGCGGCCGCGCCTGCTCGACGATTTCCCGGATTACCGTGACGCGCTTCTCAAGGGAGCCGCCGTACTTGTCGGTGCGGGTGTTGGTGTAAGGCGAGAGAAACGAACTGAGCAGATAGCCGTGGGCGGCGTGAAGCTGAACGCCATCAAAGCCGGCCTCCTTGGCCCGCCGCGCGGCCTGGGCAAAGGCGGCAACGATCGCTTCCAGCTCTTTCGTTGTCAGCGCGCGCGGCTTGTTCTTCAGCCGGGGCCAGGGCGTCTCGGTCGGCCCCACGCGTTCGGTTGCCTGTCCCTGCATTCCCGCGTGGGCGAGTTGAGCGACCACCTTGCAGTCCTTGCTCGTGGCGTGCACGACGGCGGCGATTTTCCGCAGGCTGCCGATGAAGCGGTCATCGTCGATGCAGGTCTGGAAGTCGTTGGCCCGGCCCTGCGGCATGACACTCATGTGCCCTGTCATGATGAGGCCCACGCCGCCGGCCGCCAGATTGCGGTAGAGGGCGACGCCTTCCTCGGTGATGGCGCCGTCGCGCCAGGCATTCTCCGCCGTGGCCGAACGCACAAGGCGGTTCTTCAACCGCAGGCCCGCGATCCGGCCCTCGGAAAAGACGCGATAGCTGTTGCGCGTTGACGCGGCGGCCGCGCCGACGCTGTTATCGAGCCGGCACAGTGTGCCCGTAGCAGTTGCTGTCACCAGGAACGTTCTGCGTGTAGGTAGCGCCCGCAAGTCCATGATCCTCACCTCTCGCAAGGTTTATGGCGCCCGGATGGTGGAAGGATTATCTCTCAATCGGCCTGACATGACCAGATGTGTGGCGGCGGATTCTCTTTGAATCTGTGCAATCTGTCGCTCAACTTCTACCCAAAATGATTTACGCTGTGTTTTTCTGCCCGAATCGCTTTGAACAGGGGGACGTGTGGAAGCAGAGATTGGCATCGTCGGCGGCAGCGGCCTGTACTCGATGGAGCAGTTGCAGGACGCCAGCGAGGTGGACATCCAGACGCCCTGGGGCAACCCCTCGGACAACTACCTGCTGGGGACGCTGGGCGGGCGGCGGGTGGCGTTTCTGGCGCGGCACGGGCGCGGCCACCGCATCATGCCCTCGGAGCTGAATTTCCGCGCCAATATCTACGGCTTCAAGAAGCTGGGTGTGACGCGCGTCATCTCCATCAGCGCCGTCGGCTCGTTGAAGCAGGAGCACCGGCCGCTGGAGTTCATCATCCCCGACCAGTTCTACGACCATACCAAGCGCCGCGTTTCCACGTTTTTTGGTGACGGCGTGGCGGTGCACATCAGCTTTGCCGACCCCGTCTGCCCGGAGCTGACGAAGGCCGTGTACGGCGCGTGCCAGGCGGCGGGCGTCGTTGCCAAGCTCGGCGGCACGTATATCTGCATCGAAGGGCCGAATTTTTCAACCCAGGCGGAGTCGCGGCTGTACCGCTCCTGGGGTATGGACGTCATCGGCATGACCAACGTCACCGAAGCGAAACTGGCGCGCGAGGCCGAGCTCTGCTACGCCACCGTGGCCATGGTGACCGATTACGATGTCTGGCATCCGGAGCACGACACCGTCACGGTTGCCCAGATCGTCGAGAACCTGCTGAAGAACGCCGCCAACGCCTGCCAGGTGGTGGTGCAGGCGGTGGAACGGATGCCGCGCCGGCGCGCGTGCAAGTGCGGCTCGGCGCTGGAGCACGCCATCATCACCGACCGCGCGCAGATCCCGCCAGCGGCCCGCCAGAAGCTCGAGCTGCTCATCGGCAAGTACCTGTAGCTCGGTTTAGCCGCAGATTGCACAGATTGACCGGGAAAACGTAAATTTGTGCCATCTGCGCAATCTGCGGCTTGCTCGGCGGCCTGCATCGCTTGGTGTCTTGGTGTCTTTGTGGTGAAATACGGGCGCCATGAAAACTACGCGCCGTGATTTTGTGGGTGATTCTCTTTGCCACCGAACCGGGCCGGCGCTACCTCATCGAGCCAATCTGATCCGTAGCAATCCGCTGTATACTGCGGCCAGCACGGGCCCCAAGAAACAGAAATCGCCCGTTGGAGGCAATTATGGCCGATGAGTTTACTTCCCTGACGCGGCGCCAGTTCGGCATCACGCTGGCCGCCGCCACCGCGGCGGCCTCAATGCCGGCCGCTGAAAGCAGCGAGGCGGGGCCGTGGTCCGCCCCGGCCATCGTCAAGAAGGTTTATATCGGCGTGGCCAATCCCACCTGGCCCCGGCCCGACCTCGATATCAAGAAAGAAATCGCCGGCATCGACGCCCGCCTGGCCGAGTTGGAACGCAAGCACGCCGGCCTGGTCCGCTTCACCGGCGGGGAATGGCTCAAGGATACGGCCGAAGTCGAGGCCTGGATAAAGG
>Ga0315282_10018211_pt1 | contig 10064 bp, 8 predicted proteins | sample YL17G07_20_MG_FD_203693 | JGI IMG/M metagenome (GOLD analysis project Ga0315282, IMG submission 203693) | Sediment microbial communities from Yellowstone Lake, YNP, Wyoming, USA - YL17G07_20 | ecosystem: Environmental > Aquatic > Freshwater > Lake > Sediment | place: USA: Wyoming | collected... | reverse complement strand
CAACGTGAACCTGGAGATCGCGCTGATCACGGACGTGGCGATGGAGAAGGGGCTGCGGTTCGCGATCCGGGAAGGCGGGCGGACGGTCGGCGCCGGCACGGTGACCGAGATCCTGGAGTGAGGCCGGACCGACGATGCGCGACATCATCAACCTCAGCTGCGCCGAGTGCAAACGGCGGAACTATTCCACGACGCGGAACAAGAAGAAGCAGACGGAGCGGCTGGAGATCAGCAAGTTCTGCCCGTTCTGCCGGAAGCACACGCTTCACAAGGAAGTGAAATAAGAATCGATGATCGGGAAAATAAGAAAACAGGTGAGTAGCTCAATTGGCTAGAGCAGCGGTCTCCAAAACCGCAGGTTGCGGGTTCGAGTCCTGCCTCACCTGCCAGATGCCTCGAGGACGAAGGGACGCGCCGGGGACGGCGCCTCGTCGGGCGGAAGGTAAGGGTTAACACATGAACGATAAGCCGAGATGGTACAAGCGCTTCTGGGCCTTTCTGAAAGAGGTGCGCGCCGAGCTGAGGAAGGTCACCTGGCCCTCGCGGAACGAGATCACGAGCACGACCATCGTCGTCATCATCGCCACCCTGTTCTTCGGGTTTTTTCTGTTTTTCATGGACATCATCTTTTCGTGGGCCATCTCCAAGGTGGAACTATTCTTTAGGTAATTAGGGTAAGCGGTACCGACTATGGCAAAAAACTGGTATGTCGTTCACACGTATTCCGGGTTCGAGAAATTCGTGGCCGAATCCATCCGCCAGCGGGCGATCGAGATGAGCATCCAGGACCAGATCGGCCAGATCATCATCCCCACCGAGGACGTCATCGAGATCAAGATGGGGAAGAAGGTCGTCTCGACCAAGCGCTCCTATCCCGGCTACATCCTGGTCGAGATGGAGATGACGGACGAGAACTGGCTCGTCATCCGCGAGACGCCGAAGGTCACGGGGTTCGTCGGCTCGGGGAAGAAGCCCTCGCCGCTGAGCAAGGACGAGGTCAGCCAGATCGTCGAGCACATGGAGACGACCTCGGAGAAGCCCAAGCCCAAGCACTCGTTCGAGAAGGGCGAGGCCGTCCGGATCATCGACGGGCCGTTCTTCAATTTCAACGGCATCGTCGAGGACGTCAACCACGAGCGGAGTACGCTCAAGGTGCTCGTGACGATCTTCGGCCGGTCGACTCCCGTCGAGCTGGAGTTCCTGCAGGTCGAGAAAATCTAGTTGCGCGCCTTACAGTTGTCTAACGTGAAGAGAGCGGCCCGGATGGGCGCACAACCGCCGGGGAGTTTGAGGGGGACAGCGTGGTCCCCTTCAGGGGTTCAGCGTAGCGGAGCGGAGCGCCGAAGGGGGAGCCTTGACTCCCCCTTGGAAGTGCCCCGGCTTTGCGAGCTACCTGAACAAGAGACTTACGAGACGGGGCACTAGGAGGATCCATGTCCAAAGAAGTCACCGCCACGATCAAGCTGCAGATCGTCGCCGGGCAGGCCAGCCCTGCTCCTCCGGTCGGGCCGGCGCTCGGCCAGCACGGCGTCAACATCATGCAGTTCGTCCGCGATTTCAACGAGAAGACGGGCAAGATGGAGGAGGGCATGGTCGTCCCGGTCGTCTTGACGATCTTCAAAGACAAGAGCTTCACCTTCGCCTTGAAGACCCCCCCGGCCTCCTACCTCCTGAAGAAGGCGGCCGGAATCGCCAAGGGATCGGGAGCCCCGAACAAGGAGAAGGTCGGCCGGGTGACCTCGAAACAGATCGAGGACATCGCCCGGTTCAAGCTCCCGGACCTCAACGCCAATGACCTCGAGGCGGCGAAGAAGATCATCGAGGGGACGGCCAAAAATATGGGACTGGAGATCATCAGTGGCTAATCGAGGGAAAAAATATCTCAAGGCGAGAGAGCTCCGGGAGAAGCCCGAGTACGCTCTCGAGGAAGCGGTCGGCCTGCTGAAGAAGGGGCACTACACGAAGTTCGACGAGTCCGTGGACATCGCCATGAAGCTCGGGGTCAACCCGAAGCAGTCCGATCAGATGGTCCGCGGGACGGTGGTCCTCCCCCACGGCACGGGCAAAACAAAAAAGATCTGCGTCCTGGCCCTGGGCGAGAAGGTGAAGGAAGCCGAGGCGGCGGGCGCCGACTACGCCGGCGGCGAGGACCTGATCGAGAAGATCACGGGAGGCTGGATCGATTTCGACGTGGTCATCGCCACGCCCGACATCATGAGAAGCGTGGGCAAGCTGGGCCGCATCCTCGGGACGAAGGGCATGATGCCCAACCCGAAATCCGGCACGGTGACCTTCGACATCAAGAGGGCCGTCGAGGAGACGAAGGGGGGGAAGGTCGAGTTCCGGATCGACAAGACGAGCATCATCCATTCGCCGGTCGGCAAGGCCTCGTTCCCCGAGGCGAACCTCGTGGATAACGTCAAAGCTTTCATCGCCGCCGTTCTTCACGCCCGGCCGTCGACCGCCAAGGGCAAGTTCGTCCGGAGCATGTACCTGAGCACGACGATGGGGCCGTCCTTCAAGATCGCCGAGGATATCCTGGAGAAATAGGAGTGCGCGGATGAAACGCGAGACGAAAGAGACACGGATCAGCGAGCTCGTCGATATCCTCAAGTCGAACGAGACGTTTTATTTGTTTGATTACAACAAGATGACGGTCGCTCAGTCGATCGACCTGCGGAGGCTCCTGAGGAAGAACTCCTCCGCGCTTAAGGTCGTCAAGAACCGGCTGGCCCTGCGCGCCCTGGAATCGGAATTCCCCGGCGAGCTGAAGAGCTCGTTCCGGGGTCCGACCGCCTTCGCCTTCACCGCCGCCGACCCGATCGTCCTGGCGAAAGCGCTCAAGGACTTCGCCGGCCGGAACAAGGTCCTGGTGATGAAGGGGGGGCTCGTCCAGGGCCGGTATTTCCCGGCCGAGCGGTTCGACGAGATCACCAAGCTCGCCTCGCGCGACGCCCTCTTGGCCAAGGTCGCCTACCTCATGGCCTATCCGCTGCAGAAGCTTTTAAGGACTTGGCAAGCCCCTCTGAGCCAGACGGGGATTTTGTTGAGCCAATTCAAGGATAAAAAACAGTAAGTCGAAATGACCCGAGAGAAAAGGAGATAAGAACGTGGCAAAACTCACCAAGGAAGAATTCTTCGGACACCTGGACAACCTGACCGTCCTCGAGCTCGCGGACTACATCAAGGAATTCGAGACCCGGTACGGGATCAGCGCCGCCGCGGCGGTCCCGATGGCCGCGGCCGCGGCCGCGCCTCAGGCCGAGGCGAAGGCCGAAGTGGCGAAGACCGAGTTCGCCCTGGTGCTCAAGAGCGCCGGCGAAAAGAAGATCAACGTCATCAAGATCGTCCGGGAGATCACGAGCCTCGGACTGAAAGAAGCCAAGGACCTGGTCGACGGCGCGCCGAAGACCGTCAAAGAGGGACTCCCCAAGGCCGAGGCGGAAGCCCTCAAGGCGAAATTCGAAGAAGTCGGAGCGCAAGTCGAGCTCCAGTGAGGGGACATCGGGATCCATGCCGGTCCGCCGGCGTGGCGAATGGGGATCGCCGAGTGTCTCGAATCTTTGGGCGGGAGCGCGGATGTCCGGCCGCGGACGGGGTCCGTCCGGGCACCGATTTTATTTTTAGAGAGCGTCCATGATCAAAGAATCCGAAAATATCTATCGCCGACGGAATGATTTTTCCAAGATCACGACCGTCTTCCCGATGCCGGACCTCCTGGCGATCCAGAGGGAGTCCTACGCGGAGTTTCTGCAGATGGACAGGCTCCCCGAGGAGCGGAAAGACACCGGCCTGCAGGCCGCGTTCAAGGACGTCTTTCCCATCTCCGATTTCAAGGAGACCACCCAGCTCGATTTCATCAACTACTCCATCGGCAACTGGGAATGCAAGTGCGGCCGGCTCAAGGGCGTCGAAAACGCCAGGGCCCGGTGCGTCAGCTGCGGGACGCTTCTCGCCTCCGGCTCCGAGCTGACCGACAAGGAGACGTGTCCTTATTGCAGCGCCTCCCGGAAGATCGAGGTCCCGCTCTGCGACCACTGCGGCGACCGGGTCGGGCTGACGATGAAGTACACCCCGAACGAGTGTCTCCAGAAGGGCTACACCTACGCCGTTCCTCTCCGGCTCAAGGTGAGGCTGATCTCCTGGGAGAAGGACGCGACGACGAAGGCGAAGCGCCTGAAACACATCAAAGAGCAGGAAGTCTATTTTGGGGACATTCCGCTCATGACCGACAAGGGCACGTTTATTTTCAACGGGATCGAGAGGGTCGTCGTCAGCCAGCTCCAGCGCTCGCCGGGCGTCTTCTTCCGTCAGGGAGAGACGAAGGGCTTCTTCATCGCCAAGATCATTCCCTACCGGGGGGCGTGGGTCGAGTTCGAATACGACGCCAAGAACACGCTCTTCGTCCGCCTGGACCGGAAGAAGAAGTTCCTCGCCTCGGTTTTTCTCCGGGCCCTGGGATTCAGCTCGGACGAGGACATCCTCCGTGTCTTCCACCGGGTGTTCAAGATCACGCCCGAGAACGGCAAGCTCTTCTGGGATCTGAGCGAGGGCCTGGTCGGGAAGACGCTCGGTGAAGACATCGAGGACCCGAAATCCAAGGGCGTCATTTTCCACGCCAAGAAGAAGATCACCCCGGAGGTCTACGAGAAACTCAAGGCGCTGGGCCTCGCCCGCGTTGCGATCGACCGCAAGGACCTCCAGAACGCCTTCGCCCTGTCCGGAATCAAGGGGAAGGTCAAGGCGAGCGAGGAGATCGGCGACACCGCCCTGGATCTCCTGATCGGCAAGGGCGAGCCGTTCGAGGTCTTCTTCCCGACCGAGGATGAGGCGGGGATGATCATCGTCAACACGCTCAAGAAAGACCTGCGCAAGGACACAAACCAGGCCCAGGCGGAGATCTACCGGAAGCTCAGACCGGGCGAGCCCCACACGATGGAGAGCGCCCACAACCTCTTCCACAACCTCTTCTTCAACCCCCAGAAATACAACTTCAGCCGGATCGGCCGACTGAAGATGAACATCAAGCTCAACCTGGAGACGCCGCTCGAGGACAAGACGCTCACGGCGCTGGACTACGTCGAGGTCCTGAAGTACCTCTTCCGCCTCCGGCGGGGCGAGGGGACCGTGGACGATATCGACCATCTCGGCAACCGGCGCGTCCGCTCGGTCGGCGAGCTCGTCGAGAACGCGTTCCGGATCGGGCTGACCCGCATGGAGCGGACGATCAAGGAAAAGATGACGATCACGGCGGACTTGGCCTCGGCCATGCCCCAGGACCTGATCAACTCCAAGCCGGTCATCGCCGCCCTGAAAGAATTCTTCGGGAGCTCGCAGCTCTCGCAGTTTATGGACCAGATCAACAGCCTGGCCGAGGTGACCCACAAGAGAAGGCTGAGCGCCCTGGGTCCCGGAGGATTGAGCCGGGAGCGCGCCGGGTTCGAGGTCCGGGATATCCAGAACTCCCACTACGGACGCATCTGCCCGGTCGAGACGCCCGAGGGCCCGAACATCGGGCTCATCTCGTCCCTGAGCTGTTACGCCAGGGTCAACAGCTTCGGGTTCGTCGAGACTCCCTACCGGAAGGTCAAGGACGGCCGGATCATCGACTACGTCAAGATTCTCCATCCGGGCGACAGCGATTACAAGATCGACGAGATCGTCGAAAAAGACGAATTCCAGAAAGAGGTCGCCTCTCTGAAACGGAAGAACGCCCGCCACATGCCGCAGGCCGAATCGTTCTGCTTCTACCTGACGGCTTGGGAAGAAGAGAAGCACAACATCGCCCAGGCCAACGCACGGGTGGATGAGAAGGGCTATTTCGTCGACGACATCATCAGCGCCCGGCAGGAGGGCAACCCGAAGTTCCTGCCCAAGAACCAGATCGATTACATCGACGTCTCCCCGAAGCAGCTCGTGTCCCTCTCGGCGGCCCTGATTCCCTTCCTCGAGCACGACGACGCCAACCGGGCGCTCATGGGCTCGAACATGCAGAGGCAGGCCGTCCCCCTGCTCCGGCCCGAGGCGCCGAGGATCGGCACGGGCATCGAGCACCTGGTGGCCAAGGGATCGGGAGACGTGGTCGTCTGCAAGCGGACGGGCACGGTCGAGTTCGTCGACGCCGAGCGTATCCTCATCCGCGTCGACGAGAAAGACAACGCCCGGACCTACGAGGTCGGGACCGATCTCTACCTCATGACCAAGTTCCTCCGGACCAACCAGAACACCTGTCTCACCCAGCGTCCGATCGTCCGGCGGGGTGAGCACGTCGTCGCCGGCCAGATTCTGGCCGACAGCTCGTGCACGGACAAGGGGGAACTCTCCCTCGGCCGAAACGTGCTCTGCGCCTTCATGCCCTGGCGCGGCTATAATTTCGAGGATGCGATCATCGTCAGCGAGAAGCTGATCAAGCAGGACATCTTCACCTCGCTCCACATCGTCGAGGAATCGATCGAGGCCCGCGACACGAAGCTCGGGCCCGAGGAAATCACCCGCGACATCCCGAACGTCCCCGACGTGGTCCTCCGGAACCTGGACGAGAACGGAATCGTCAGGATCGGGGCTCAGGTCAAGTCGGGGGACGTCCTCGTCGGAAAGGTCGCGCCCAAGGGCGAGACGCAGCTCTCGCCCGAGGAGAAGCTCCTGAAGGCCATCTTCGGCGAGAAGGCGCTGGACGTCAAGGACGCCTCGCTCTACTGTTCGCCGGGAATCGAGGGGACGGTCATCGACGTCCGCATCTTTTCTCGACGCGGCCAGGAGAAGGGCAACCGGGCGAAGCTCATCGAGAAGGACGAAATCTCCCGGCTGAAGAGGAACCTCGAAGACGAGATCTCCATCCTCGAGGGTGAGCGGGGGAGAAAAATCCGGACCCTGCTCAAAGGCGCCGTCCTGGAGAAGGACGCCAAGGCCTCGGGGCTGACCCTGAGCAAGGGCCAGAAGCTCACGGAGAAGATTCTCGACGAGATCGATTCCGAGGAGCTCGGGAAGCTCAGGCTCGAGGCGGACGCGGAGCGGGACGAGCAGATCAAGGACATCGAGAGAAAGGCAAAGCGCCAGATCGAGGCGCTCCGGACCATCTTCAAGGAAAAAGTCGAGAGCCTGAAAAAGGGCGACGAGCTGGCTCCGGGAGTCATCCAGGCGATCAAGGTCTTCATCGCCATGAAGCGCAAGCTCTCGGTCGGCGACAAGGTTTCCGGCCGGCACGGCAACAAGGGCATCATTGCCAAGATCGTGCCCGAAGAGGACATGCCCCGGCTTCCCGACGGCACGCCCGTCGAGATCGTGCTCAATCCCCTCGGAGTTCCCTCCCGAATGAACGTCGGCCAGATTCTCGAAACGCACGCCGGCTGGGCGGCGGACAAGCTCGGGCTGTGGATGTCCACGCCGGTTTTCGACGGCTGTTCGGAGCGGGAAGTGAAGGACCTGCTCAAGCAGGCCGGCCTTCCCGAGACGGGGAAGACCCCGCTGTTCGACGGCCTCACGGGAGAGTTCCTCGACCAGGAGGTGACCGTCGGCAACATCTACATGATGAAGCTCTACCACCTCGTCGACGACAAGATCCACGCCCGGTCGACGGGTCCGTATTCCTTGATCACCCAGCAGCCGCTCGGCGGCAAGGCGCAGTTCGGCGGCCAGCGGTTCGGCGAGATGGAGGTCTGGGCTCTGGAAGCCTACGGCGCGGCCTACACCCTCCAGGAGCTCCTCACGGTCAAGTCGGATGACGTCGAGGGCCGGGCCAAAATCTACGAGGCGATCGTCAAGGGCGACCTCGAATTCACGCCGGGTCTGCCCGAGTCCGTGAACGTCCTCATCCGCGAGCTTCAGAGCCTGTGCCTGAACGTCGAGCTCGAGAAGTCCGACAAGGACGAGACCCTGCCGTGGGGGATCTCCGTTCCGCGCAACCCCAAAGGAGAATGATTATGGAGCTTAAGCAGCCTGTCGTCGGTGGCAAGCCCAAGATGGATTTTGACCGGGTCAAGATCAGCATCGCCTCCCCGGACAAGATCAAGGGCTGGTCCTGGGGAGAGGTGACGAAGCCCGAGACGATCAACTACCGGACGTTCAAGCCGGAAAAAGACGGCCTGTTCTGCGCCAAGATCTTCGGCCCGATCAACGACTTCGAGTGCCTCTGCGGCAAGTACAAGAGGATGAAATACCGCGGCATCATCTGCGAGCGGTGCGGAGTCGAGGTCACGAAATCCAAGGTCCGCCGCGAGCGCATGGGCCACATCCAGCTCGCCTCCCCGGTCGCGCACATCTGGTTTTTCAAGAGTCCCCCGAGCCGGATCGGACTGGTCCTTGACCTCTCCATCAAGGATCTCGAGAAGGTGCTCTATTTCGAATCCTCCATCGTTACCAACCCCGGCGACACCCCGCTCAAGGAGAAGCAGCTCCTGAGCGAAGAAGAATTCAAGGAGGCCAAGGAGAAGTACGGGGACAAGTTCGAGGCCTCGATCGGCGCGGAAGCGATCAAGGGCCTTCTCGAAAAGATCAACATCCAGAAGGAAGCTGACCGCCTCCGGAAGGCGATGAAGAAAGAGACGTCTCAGCAGCGGAGGCTCCGGTACGCCAAGAGACTGAGGGTCTTCAAGGCCCTCCGAAAGTCCGGCAACCGGCCCGAGTGGATGGTCCTCGACGTTGTTCCCGTCATTCCTCCCGATCTCAGGCCGCTGGTCCGGCTGGACGGCGGGCGCTTCGCGACGTCCGACCTCAACGATCTCTACCGCCGCGTCATCAACCGGAACAACCGGCTGAAGAAGCTCATCGAGCTCCGCGCTCCCGAGCTCATCATCCGCAACGAAAAGCGAATGCTCCAGGAGGCGGTGGACGCCCTCTTCGACAACGGAAAACGGGGGCGAGTCCATCTGGGCGCGAACCGTCGGCCCCTCAAGTCGCTGAGCGAGGCGCTCCGAGGCAAGCAGGGCCGCTTCCGGCAGAACCTCCTCGGCAAGCGCGTGGATTACTCCGGCCGCTCGGTCATCGTCGTCGGTCCCGAGCTCAAGCTCAACCAGTGCGGCCTGCCCAAGAAGATGGCCCTCGAGCTCTTCAAGCCGTTCATCTTCAACAAGCTCGAGAAGGAGGGCCTCGTCCCGAGCGTCAAGGTGGCCCGCGAGTGGCACGAGCAGGAAAGACCCGAGGTCTGGGACTATCTCGAGGAAGTGGTCCGCGAGCACCCGATCCTCCTCAACCGCGCTCCGACGCTTCACCGGCTCGGCATCCAGGCGTTCGAGCCCATCCTCATCGAGGGGAAGGCGATCCAGATCCATCCGCTCGTCTGCGCGGCGTTCAACGCCGACTTCGACGGCGACCAGATGGCCGTCCATATCCCGCTCTCCGTCGAGGCCCAGGTCGAGGCCTCCACGCTGATGCTCTCGACGAACAACATCCTGTCGCCCGCCCACGGGCGGCCCCTCACGATCCCGAGCCAGGATATGGTTCTCGGCTGCTACTATTGCACGCTGGCCAAGAAAGGGCTGAAGGGTGAGGGGCGCATCTTCGGCTCTCCGGAGGACGTCCTTCTCGCCCTGGAGAACAAGTCGATCAACCTCCAGGCGCTCATCAGGATCCGGCACACCGGACCGTTTATGAACCTCTCGACCTTCTATGACGACCAGGCCGTCAGCATCTGCCCCGTCGTCGATGTCAAAGGGGAGCTGATCGAAACGACCCCCGGCCGGATCATCTTCAACAGCGTCCTGCCCAAGGGGATGCCGTTCATCAACGGCACGTTCAAGAAGAAGGGGCTGGAGAATATCATTTTCTATATTTATCTTCGGTCCGGTCTCGGACTGACCGTCGAGACCCTGGACAAGCTGAAGGAGCTGGGGTTCACCCAGGCGACTCAGGCAGGCTTTTCCCTGGGAATCGACGACTTCGTCATCCCGCATGAGAAGGCGGACCTCGTCGGCAGAGCCCAGAAGGAAGTCCAGGACATCGAGAAGCTCTATCTCGACGGCACGATCTCGGCCGGCGAGCGTTTCAACCGCGTCGTCGAAATCTGGGGCTCCGTGACGGACAAGGTCTCGGTCGCCATGATCGAAGAGATGAAGAAGATCAGCATGGAG
>Ga0315282_10018210_pt1 | contig 10064 bp, 10 predicted proteins | sample YL17G07_20_MG_FD_203693 | JGI IMG/M metagenome (GOLD analysis project Ga0315282, IMG submission 203693) | Sediment microbial communities from Yellowstone Lake, YNP, Wyoming, USA - YL17G07_20 | ecosystem: Environmental > Aquatic > Freshwater > Lake > Sediment | place: USA: Wyoming | collected... | reverse complement strand
GGGTCGGGAGCCATTAGAACCTTCAGTGGCTTCTATTGCGTACAATGGATCTCAGCCCGGATGAACTGCTCACTACGACGAGGGCTGTACGTAGACGCCTAGACCTTTCTCGACCGGTCGAACGTGATGTGATAGAGGAATGCGTCGCTATTGCTCAGCAGGCTCCTACTGGGTCGAATAGACAGAACTGGCATTTCGTGGTGGTGACCGATTCCAGTAAACGTGCCGCGCTTGCGAGCCTCTACCGGAAAGGCGCGGAGATCTACCACTCTCTTCCAGCTGCTAGGAATGGCGAGGGCGTCGACGATCCAGCGCGGAATGCGACGCAGGCAAGAGTTAGGGCCTCGTCTATGTACTTGGTTGAACATCTTCATGAGGTTCCAGTACACGTTATCCCATGCATCGAGGGCCGCACGGATGGTCTCCCGACGGTCGCTCAGGCTGCGCAGTGGTGTTCAATTGTGCCTGCGGCATGGAGTTTCATGCTCGCCGCACGAGCACGAGGTCTCGGGACAACCTTCACCAGCTTTCACTTGTTCTTTGAGGAAGATGCTGCGAAGCTACTCGGCATTCCTTTCGAGGCAGTCATGCAGACAGCGCTGATTCCAGTGGCTTACACGAAAGGCGTGAGGTTCAAGCCTGGACCCCGTGAGCCTGTCGGCACCATTCTGCATTGGGACGATTGGTAGGATCTCTGAGAGGCAGCCATGTTCAAGGCAGATCCGACTGCATTTGTACTTCCCGTATGAATGGCATTCTCCTAAGTGTGTGGTTAGCGCCTGCTGAGTGTGTCGGTCTCGTGGTGCGCACAAACAGAAGCAAGGCGGGCTCGACCAGTGCGAGTCTCTCGAAATCACACAGTATGAAACCCAGTATTGTTCAGGGAAGATGATGCAGACCTGGGAGTGATTTGAAACGCGCCGTCAAGCTTCCGTCACTCCGTCTGGTTAATTAGAGCGCCCCATAGCATTCGAACCGCCAGAAGGAAAGCTGCCAAACGACCATCGGGACTTTTGAAGAATATCAGAAAAGACTTGCCCGGATGAAACCCAACATCTACATCGGCGGCGAAAAAGTGGGGCGCACCGACCAAAGGTTCCAAGGCGGAGCTAGGATCATGAGGGAAAGTTACGATTGGGCGCATGACCCTAGATATGCTGACGTTTGCACGACCACCTCTCACCTTACCGGAGAGAAGATAAATCGCTTCACCCATGTGGTGTTCATCGTCCTAATGGAATCAGTGAAGACTACGCTCGGAAGCTTCCAGTACTCGATCCTCGTTCTAGTCGTGCTCGATCTTGTGGCTGCGGGGCTATGCTCGTGCATCACAGAGACTGGTAGAAAGTTGCAAAGTGCGGCCCACCAATAGCCCCCTGATGGGACCTGTTCAACGGCTCACCGCATCCACTTGCCATCAAACTGATCCAATCTTCGCGAGTCTGTCTCAGTTGCTCCTTCGATACTACGCTAAATACGCGTCGGAATCAGATTGCGTTTCGTGACGAACTTGTGGAAGATCTCTGCAAACGCATGGGCATTCTTCGAGAGACAGACACGCTTCCTCCGAATTGGGGAAAGAGTTCCGCTTGAAGAGTTGTTGTCGAACAAGCCCCATGCAACCTCCACAACCCTGCCTTGCAAGTCATCCAGCACGGCTGGTTCGATTTCCCCTAGCCTCTTCTGAGACATGTCATGGTCACTCTCCGCGGGATCGAAGAGCGATGTCTACGGCATCAACGATCTTTAAATGCGTCTAGGAGTCCGCCGTGCTCTGGTCCTCTCGGAAGAACTGGCCAAATGTCAACGACCTTATCCCGCTCGACGACATGGTAAACGTCAAAGTAGCTGACAGCGAACGGAGTATACCCGGGCAATAGTTCAACGGTGTCCCCGACCTTCAGAGGACACGAACCGTATGTGCTGAATATCCCGTGCTCCTCATCGTAGCGTAGGATCGGATAATCGTAATCCTTAAGCACGGCTTCTGCTGCGCCAACGGTCTTCTTCCCGGCGTCGGTGACGAAATGCTCCGGCCGCCGACTGATGACTGTCGCAAGAACAGTGGTAGCCTGCCGGAACCTGGGATCCAAGCGGACGTGGTAACCGTCATTTGCGGCGTATGAACCGGGCTGTATCTCTGTAATCCGCGGGTTGGAGGCGGTGATCTCCCATGTGCCGGTCCCCGCGGCCGAGATAATCGGGCACGGAAATCCGTTGTGAGTCAGCAGATCGGCAACTTCAACAAAATAGTCCATGGCTTTGCGAGCCATGTATTCGCGTTTTGCTTTGTGAAACTCTAGCGAGCAGTGTCCCTCGTAGCCAGTAAGACCATCCAGATGCACACCCGGCAGGTCGGAAATCCGACGCGCTAGGCTCAGCGCCTCCTCAGGGGAGCTGACACCGCAGCGTCGCATGCCCGTATCGACTTCGATTACGCATCCGATCTCGCTGCCGGTCTCTCTAGCGGCCCTTGACAACGCTTCAACGTTCGATGAGTCGTCAACTGCGACTTTCAGAGGGATTTCGCGAGAGAGGAGAGCTGCTATCCGAATTTTCTCTGGTCCGACCACTTCGTTGATCACAAACACATCCTTGATGCCGCTGCGTGCCATTGCAAGCGCCTCCCAGATTGTGGCTGTGCCGATGCCTATGGCACCGGCTTCCATTTGTAAGCGTGCGATGTCTGGACTCTTGTGAACCTTGACATGCGCACGGAGCTTCGCCGGCTTCGACCTCATGAGTTCAGCCATCAAGGTAAGATTCCGGCGCAGAATTCCTAGGTCGAGGATCAGCGCGGGGGTGACCAGTTCTCTACGGTTGCGGCCGATTGCCGAAGCGTAGGTGGATCGGATTCTTTCGTGTGTTTGATCGATCATTTGAGCCACTCACGACACGTGCCTAACGGCTCGAGCTTCGTATATGTGCGGTTCGGCGCTTCATTCTCTGTGAGCACATGCTTCCTCTACGCCGCGGACAAGAGTTTCTTGGGTGCCGAAAAGCATAAGATGCGAGTTGTCTTCCCGCGTACTGAGTGGCTTTGCCGAAAGTCGAGATACAGCTTAACCTTGGTGAGAATGATTACGATCCACAGGAATTCGTCAATGCAGCTGTCTGGGCTAACGAGTTGGGTTTCCGTACGGTTTGGTTTGGCGATCACATCTTCCCATGGTTCCATTCGGGCAAGCGGTCATCCTTCGTTTGGTCAATGCTCAGTGTTGCTTTGGAGAAGACGGATCGAATAAAGGTAGGACCGTGGGTTACGGTGCCGATAGGCGCAAGGTATCACCCTGCAATTGTGGCGCAGGCGGCTGCGACTCTTGACAACATGTACCCTGGTAGAGTGTTGCTTGGCGTAGGTTCAGGCGAAGCCCTGAATGAAAGGCCTTTCTGGAATGGCACTTGGCCGAAATGGGACGAAAGAATGGAAAGGCTGATCGAAGGGATCCGACTGATACGGATGATGTGGGATTCCAAGGAACCATTCAAGTTCGAAGGAAAGTACTTCTCATCGGACTTCTACCACCTTTACACGAAGCCGAGGCGAAAGATACCGATCCTCTTCTCAGCGATTGGCAAGAGAGCGGCACGGTATGCTGGTATGTACGCAGACCAACTGATCACGATATGCCCCAGAAACGATCTTCAGACGATGAAAGAGGTGATCCTGCCTGCTTACAGGCAAGGTAGGATTGAGGCCAACAAGAAGGGGCCTGGAGGAGTCGCGATAGAAGTGAACTTCAGCTTTCTCAAACCAGAGGAGATCGTGAGAACCCAGTGGAGAACGCTTGGCATCTACCACAAGGATTCGTGGAGCATTCCAAACCCCATTGCCGTCGAAGAAGAAGGCAGGAGAGGCACCGTTGATGAGGTCCGGAAGTGCACGCACATCTGCAGCAAATGGAGTGACCTCGTCAAAGTCATTGAACAATACGCGAAGATCGGCGTAACTGCAGTCTCGCTCTACACAAGGGCAGACAAAAGGCAAATACGTGCAGTCGCAAAGAATGTGCTAAGTGTCTTCTAGCATACCGAGCACATCGTGTCTCACATTTCTACGAACTTCGCCTGCCGCAATAGAATGAAACATCATTGGGAATCATATTGTCAGACATGTCAAGAAAGTCACTCCCGACAAAGGAATCACGCAGTAAGCAAACTCTCGCCACCGCATAACTTGATGGTGTGCGGTAACGCTCTTAAGTGGCTCTGAGCATTCGCAATCTGGTTTAGGGAATGTCATCGAGTAAGTCGATTCAGCCTGTTTCACATACAGATTATGCGAAACATGGACTAACGAGGCAGACTTTGCTCGATATGCTCCGAAAGATGATCGAGATCAGAAGGTTCGAGGAACGTGTCGAGCGGCTATTCCTGCAGGAAGGTGCCCTGATTGGTCCATCGCATCTCTACTTGGGAGAGGAAGCAGTCGCAGCCGGCGCTATTGGCGCGCTCAACGAGAACGATTTAATCACCAGCACTTACCGTGGCCACGGCCATGCCATTGCGAAAGGGGTTCCAATGAACCCGCTGATGGCAGAACTCTTCGGAAAGGCGACAGGCACCTGTAAGGGCTTGGGCGGCTCAATGCATGTCGCGATCTATCCCGAGAAGGGGTCCATGTATGCGACAGCGATTGTCGGAAGCGGAGTACCAATAGCGACGGGCGTGGGACTAGGACTTCAAAGGGAGGGAAAGCGGCGAGTCGTGATGACATTCTTCGGGGATGGTGCAACTAACACCGGTGCCTTCCACGAAGGAATTAACCTCGCATCTGTCTGGAAAGTCCCTGTGATCTTTGTCTGCGAGAACAACATGTACGCCATGTCTACTCGAGCAGACTACGCGGTCGCGGCGGAAAGCGTTGCTGCCAGAGCTCAAGCTTACAAGATGCGAAGCGCGGTAGCCGATGGAAATGATCCTGTTTCAGTCTATTTGGCTGCCAGAGAAGCAATTGACGCTGCTCGGAATGGTCAAGGCCCAACTCTCCTTGAGTGCGTGACTTACAAGCTGCATGGCCACGGAGTATACGACAAGGGTGACTACAGGCCAGAGGAAGAAGTCGAAGCGTGGCTCAAACGAGATCCGATCAACGGGCTTGAAGCCAGACTCCTCAAAGCCAATCTGGCAACACAATCAGACTTCGAGAAGATTGAGAAAGAGGTCGCGGCCGAAGTGGAAGAGTCCGTTACATTCGCAAGAGCTAGCCCAGTTCTGCCATTCGATCAACTTGCGAAGTACGTGTACGTGATGTGAAGAGAGATGCCGGAACTAACCTACGCGGACGCCTTGCGCGAGGCTCTGCGCGAAGAGATGCTCAGAGATCCTCGTGTCGTGTTGATGGGCGAGGAGATCGGAGTCTTCGAGGGAGTATACAAAGTCACACGAGGGCTACTGAAGGAGTTTGGTCCGGAGAGAGTTAGGGACACTCCGATCTCTGAAGCTGCGATTGCCGGCGCCGCTGTGGGTGCCGCGCTAGGTGGCCTCAAGCCGGTTGCCGAGATCATGTACATGGATTTTCTGACAATATGCCTTGATCAGATAGCGACGAACGCTGCAAAGATGCACTTCATGAGCGGCGGTAAGCTCAGGGTTCCATTTGTCCTCAGAACACAGTACAGCCTCGGACGAGTGCATGGTGCACAGCATTCCCAGTTCTTTCCGTCAATATTCTTCCAAGTGCCTGGCCTGAAAGTTGTCTTACCTTCCACACCATATGATGCGAAAGGTCTTCTGAAAGCTGCCATCCGAGAGGACAACCCGGTGGTCTTCATTGAAAGTGGCATGCTCTACAGAATCAAAGGCCCGGTTCCTGACGGGGAATATGTCGTGCCCTTGGGCCAATGTGATGTCAAGAAAACGGGTAGTGATATCACAATTGTCGCAGTCTCGAGAACTGTAACTGAGGCCTTGGCCGCGGCCATGAAACTGGAAGAGCAGGGCATCACCGCAGATGTCATAGACCCGAGGACGATCCAGCCGCTTGATTTGGCAACAATCTTGGAGTCTGTGAGGAAAACTGGCAGGTTGATAATCGCGTCTGACGATGTCAAGTGTGGAGGCATCGGATCAGAGATAGCGGCCCAGGTAGTGGAAGAAGCCTTCGACTCTCTAGACGCTCCCATCTTGCGTGTCGCCTCCCCGGACATGCCAATCCCGTTTTCGCCAACGCTCGAACAGGCGTACATGCCCAATGCGCAGAAGATCATTGAAGCAGCGAAGAAACTGGTTGGGTGAGCTACAGTGATGTTCAGGGTTGCAATGCCCCGTCTGGATCCCGGCATGCAGTCAGGCAAGATAGTCGAGTGGCTGAAAAAGGAAGGAGACCGCGTCGACAAGGACGTGCCGATTGTCAGGATCGAAGGAGAGAAGACCACTTTCGAAGTGAACTCCCCTGGACCGGGAGTGGTCCGGAAATTCCTGTTTGAGCCCGGCATGGATGTTCAGGTAGGGCAAACGATCGCCCTTGTAGGTGAGCCAAACGAGCCGCTGCCAGTCGAAGCCGAAGCACCGGCCACTCTCGAGCCTGTCGTGGTGCAAGAAGCCACCGTTGCTCCTCCTGTTGTTTCACGAGTGACAGAGCCTCCAGCCTCGCCGGTCGCGCGTAAGATGGCCCGAGAGGCCGGCATCGACATTTCGAAGATCAAGGGGTCCGGACCTGGCAGTAGAATAGTTCGTGAGGACATTCAGAGAGCAATCGAGCAGATGAAGGCTCAGCCGGTAGCGGTCGCTGTTTCCGCCCAAGGAGCTAGAGCTGTTCCGGTTGCGAGGACGATCAAACTGGCGGGAAAGCGGAAGGCTACGGCGGAGCGCCTCTCGTACGGTTTCCACACGACCGTTCCGGTCACGATCACGATGGAGGCAAGAATGGAAGCGGTCCTTGAGCATAGAAAAAAGCTTCACAGCCAAACTGGGGAGGAGATCTCCATAACGGCATATGTTGTCAAGGCTGCCGCAAAGGCTCTGGAAGATCACCAGATGATCAACTCATCTCTTGAGGGAGACGAACTTCGAATCTACGGTGACATCAATGTCGCCGTGGCAATAAACACGCCTGACGGACTTGTGGCTCCAGTGATACCACAGACCAACAGGAGGTCGTTGTCTGAGGTATCGCGTGACATTCGTGAACTGACAGAACGAGCTGTGCAGAACAAGCTCACCGTTTCAGACCTTACCGGAGGCACATTCACCGTATCGAACCTTGGCGGTTATGGTGTCGATCTCTTTGCGCCAGTCATTAATCCGCCGCAATGCGCAATCCTTGGCCTCGGCCGAACCTCTGAGAGCCCCATAGTCGTCGAAAAGCAGGTGCGAGCGGCATCAGTCACGACACTCTCGTTAGTGTTCGATCACAGGGTCGTCGACGGCGTTCCGGCGGCTCAGTACCTTCAGCGAGTCAAAGAGCTGCTAGAAGATCCGAAGAAGCTCGAATGATCGCCCTTGGTTCTGCAGCTAGGGCGTGATTGCCACTTTGATCGCCGCGCCTTTCTGCATTAGACGCAACGCTGCCTCAACCTCAGTCAGTTTCATTCTGTGAGTGACGAGCGATGCAACCTTCACCTGACTTGTCGAGATCAGCCTCAAGGATTCGTGCACATCACTTGGCGTGTGATGGAATACTCCCTTCAATGTGAGTTCTCCATAGTGCACTATGCCCGTGTCAATTGAGGCAGTGCTTCCTGCTGGGCATCCCCCGAAGAGTACGGTCGTTCCCCCTTTCCTAGTCGCCCGTACGGCCAACTCCCAGGTCTCTGGTTTTCCGACAGCTTCGATTGTGACATCTGCTCCGCGGTTGTCTGTCAAGGCCTTCACCTGACTCGCAGGATCGCCGGATGTCACCGTCTTGTCCGCGCCTAGTTGGGCGGCCCTCTGCAACCTCTCAGGGCTCGCGTCGGCAACGACAACGGTCCCGGCACCGCGGACTTTCGCAAGCTGCACGTGCAACAGTCCGATTGGCCCAGCGCCAATCACGAAAACGAAATCGGGTGCCTTGATATTGGACAGTTCGATTCCGTGAACCACGCACGCCAATGGCTCAACGAATGCGGCAGCCTCGAATGGAACATCCTTAGGAATCTCGTAGGTGTTCTGCCTCACGATTCGCGGTGGTAGCCGTACGTATTCGGCATACGCGCCAGGAGAGGAGAATCCGACAAGAACCTCGTCCAGCCGGTCGCACAAGTTTGGTTTGCCGATCCGGCAGTAGTAGCAGGACATGCAAGGTGCTGAGTTTGCGGCGACAACCCTCATGCCTTTCTCAAAGCCTTCGACTTCTTCTCCTACCTTCTCCACAGTTCCGGCAAATTCGTGTCCTATGATGAGTGGAGGAACTGCGAGCCTATGGCCGCGAAGGAACATCTTAAGATCCGTACCACATGTGAGCGCAACATGATTCCGGATCAGCAATTCGCCCTTGCCTATCTTGGGCACGTCGACCTCTTCGACGCGTAAGTCGCCAGGAGCATAGAAACGAGCCGCTTTCAATCGATGCTCACATCCAGAATTTATTCATGAACCATTACTTTCAGGGATGATTGTGCGTCGTCTGCAATTCGAAAGGCCTCCGCAATCTCACTCAAGTGAAAGCGATGTGTTATCATGTCAGTCAAGCGGATCATTCCGGCTTCCATCATTTCCAAGGCTCTTTTGATCTCATTCTCGGTCGTCGAGTAACTTGGAATCAGCTTGGTTTCGCGTATGAACACGCCACTTGCATCGCAGGCGAATACACTCCCCTCCGGAGGAATCCCGAAAAGGAGGATCTTGCCACCTTTCCTCACAAGTGGGAAGGAAGCTTGGATCGCCTTCACATTTCCTGAAGCGACTACAACATTATCGACTCCGCGGCCTTCCGTCGCCTCGAGGACTCGTTCATTCAAGTCCATGTCGTCAGCGTTGAACGCCTGATCAGCTCCGAACTTCTTTGCCCACTTCACTCTGGATTCGATCATGTCAGTAGCGATTACCAGGCCAGCTCCGAAAGCTCGGAGGAGCTGTACATATGCAAGTCCGGCAGGTCCAGCCCCCACTACGAGAGCACTGTCCTCCGCCCGAATTCCGAGCCTATCCATGCCCCTTATGCAGCAACCTATTGGCTCCGCTAGAGCAGCCTCCTCATAACTCAATCCACTAGGCAATTTGAACACGCCGCCTTTGACGACGTTCGTTTCTGGGACTCGAAAGCATTCTGAGAACCCACTTGGGTCTAGGTTGCTCTTGGGGAACTCTTCACAAAGCGTGTGGTCGCCGCGCATACAATAGTAGCAGTTGTAGCAAGGCACGTGATGGTGCACAGCCACTCGGTCTCCCCGCGAATAACACTCCACACCCGCTCCCACTTCCTCAATATCTCCGGTTACCTCATGTCCGAGGACAGGCGGGGTTACTCTCACGCCATGCAGTTTCTCCAAGTCGGTCCCGCAGATCCCGCAAACCTTCATCTTCACGAGCAGTTCTCCACGTCCAATCCGCGGTCTGTCAACATTGGCGAGCTGAAGTCGGCCTCGAGAATCGACGAGTGCGGCTTTCAAGGTGCGGCCAAGCCCCATCTCTAGTTTCGCATCTTGGATAAAGGAACCGCTTTCTTCATCAGATCAAGCCTGCAACTGGGAATGAGAATCGAATACTGTTAGGAACAGGCGTGGTTTAGGGTTCCAGAGCCAGCAATGCGGCGCCGAGAGCACCTGTGATCTGCGGATTCTCAGGCATCCAGAGCTCCGCGCCGAGTTGTTTCGACAGGTAGTATCGGAAAGCCGGATTTAGCGCCACACCTCCAGTGACACAGACGGGTGTGACAACACCAACACGCTTCGAGAGTGTGCTGATCTTCGACGCCATGGCTGCATGGACTCCTGCCGCAATATCCTTTGGGCTTTCTCCCGCCCCGATTCGTCCAACTACCTCGCTTTCGGCAAAGACTGTGCAGGTACTGCTTATCATGCAAGGTGAGTTGGACTGCAGAGCAAATGGACCTAGCTCGTCAATGGAAACCTCAAGGACCCGGGCCATGACTTCCAGGAACCTTCCGGTGCCGGCGCTACACTTGTCGTTGAGTTCGAAAT
>Ga0315282_10018209_pt1 | contig 10067 bp, 10 predicted proteins | sample YL17G07_20_MG_FD_203693 | JGI IMG/M metagenome (GOLD analysis project Ga0315282, IMG submission 203693) | Sediment microbial communities from Yellowstone Lake, YNP, Wyoming, USA - YL17G07_20 | ecosystem: Environmental > Aquatic > Freshwater > Lake > Sediment | place: USA: Wyoming | collected... | reverse complement strand
CTCTCACTCTACCTCAATTTGCGAATCTGCTGTCCGATCTCGGTCGCGTCGTGCCCGTAGATCTTTATAGCGGCCTCGATCTTCTTGGACAGGGCCTCAAGGTGCTGGGGCCCGAGTTCGTCGGGGGTCGTGCCTATGGACTTGCACTGTGCCTTCACCGCGGCCTTCGCGATGAAGTCGCCCACTATGGGCTCGAGAAGTTTCTCTATCTTCTGTGCAAGTTCATTGGCCAAGAACTTCCCCCGCTTTTGCTAGGAATGGGATGTCATTATTTATAATTTATGAAGAATGGAATATAGATATGAGGAACAAATCGACAAACCATCTGAACACCATCGAACAATCATTTCGAATGCCGCCGGTGCCTCAGCTCCACCGCTGCGCCCCTCCTCCCGGCCCTGCGCTCCTCCATCTCCGGCCCGCCCATGACGGCAACACCGACACCCGCCAGCTCTCCCTTCCTGACAACGGCGACATCGTCACCGGGCCTGATGTCCTTGGACGCTCCCTTGATGCCGACGGCAAAGATGGTCCCGGTTGGCTCGAAGTCCTCGATCTCGACGACATGCCTCCCGAGGCCCTTGACGATCTCCCCGCCTTCCATTGTCAGCGAAATGAGCCCGCGGTCCTCGGTCAACGCCCCGGTCTGTCTACCACCCTTGAACAGCTTCAGGTGTCCGCTCGAGAAGGCCACCTTGTCCACCAGGGCCTCGCCCCCGGGCCCGAACTGGAACCTTGCGAAGGACGCCATGTCCTCGGCCTTCCTCCGGGCAGGCTGGCCCTCGGCCCCGTCCATACCGATGATCTCGAACAGGCTGTCCAGGGCCGAGGTCAGCGACGTCAGGTCGTCCTTCTTCCTGGGGTCCTCCGGCCTGAGCACCGTGGCCCTGCTGCAGCCCTCGACGATCTCCGCGAGGAACGGCATCCCGCCGATGTAGGAGACCACGGCGCTGTAATTGCCGTTCTTGATGAGATGGCCAAGGCCATCCTGTATCATCTTGACCTCGGGCGAGTCCCAGTCGCCGGTGACCGCGATATCGTAGCAGTTGGCCGGATAGAACCGCTCGATGTCCATCGGCACGATGCCGAGCGGGGACGTGACGACGACCTTGTGGACCATGTGCGGGGCCTTGCATGCATCGACGGCGGCCGCAATGGCCCTGTGCGTCGGCGAGCGCGAGTAGGGCTTGCGGGCCGAGCACGGCAGGAGCAGGAGCACCTTCGCCGACGGTGGCCTCGCGTACCATTCCCTGACCCTGGACTGGAATCTCACGACCTCGGGCCTGTGGAGCGATTCCCTCGAGCAGGCGATGAGGACCGGCTTGCTGATGGGCAGGCACCTCTCGACGGCCTCGAAATGCCTCAGGTCCAGCTCCCTCAGGGCCGCAACCAGCCAGGGCTCGCTGCGGACGCGGGCCTCGACGAGCTCGCGGATGGTCGAGTGCGAGATCGCATGGCGGACTGTCCGGCATTCCTGGAGTGCCATGCTGTAGTTGTGCATGAGGGCCGATGCATGATCGGCCTCGGGTCCATTCTTCCCCTTCGGGCGGGCCGTGCATGCAGGGCAGTGACAGAGGCCCGCGGTCCACGCCTCGTCGGCACCGTGCCTCCCCTCGGGGAATAGCAGGTTGCCCTGGCGCGCGGCCAGGGCCAGCGGCAAGGAGCCGAAGAGGTCCACGCCGAGGTATGCGAGCAGGGCCATGTGGGCCGGCTCGCCCGCGTTCGGCGCGTAGATGAGCCTGCCATATCCGACCGAACCCCGGAGTGCCGTCATGAACGGCACGAGCCGTTTCGGGTCCCCCAAAAGGCCGGCGATGTTCCCGGCCACCGCGACCTCCACACTGTCCGGGACCTTGTCGGGGGCCTGCGGGCCGACGAGCAGTATCTTGCCGTCCTTGCTCAATTCCCCTGAATGGTCCTTGATAAAATCGGCGAGGTAAGATGGGCACGAGGCCCCGGCCGGGATGTCCGCTCCCTCGCTACCGTCATCGATGAGGACCGGGCCGTCCCCGGCCTCCACCAGGGGCGCGCCCGGCCCCAGTACCAGGGCCTCGGCCCCGGGGAACGTGGATGCCCTGCTCGAGGCCAGGAAAAGGACCGAAGGGGTACTGACCTTCTGCTTTGCCTTCGGCTCCCAGGACGCCACCTTAGCGAGACCATCCCTGAAGTTCACCTCGAGCAATCCTCTATCCTCCCTCGATGGCCCAGGTGGGCTGGACAACCCAACCTGGTTCAAACATATAAATAGTATCCACCTCCGGAACGGCCGAATCTCGCGACCCAAATTTTCCGTCGATAAAAGCCGTTTTTCCTTTAAATACTATTTAACGCAAACTATTTAAATACCCCCTTCCTTCCTGTGTTGCTTAAGGGGAGAGGATTTCATGGTCGAAATCAAGATAGAGAATGTAGTTGCAACCACCTCCGTTGGACGGGACCTGGACCTCAAGGCCATCGCGCTGGCACTCGACAACGCCGAGTACGAGCCCGAGCAGTTCCCGGGGGTCGTTTACAGGATAAAGAAGCCGAAGACCGCGACCCTCCTTTTCAGGAGCGGCAAGCTGGTCTGCACCGGGGCCAAGTCCATCGAGGACGTCCACTCGGCCATCAAGACCGTCATCAAGATGGTCGAAGAGGCCGGCATCCCGGTCGACAGGAACCCCAAGATCGAGGTCCAGAACATCGTCGCCTCCTCCGACCTGCACACCGAGCTGAACCTCAACGCCATAGCCATCAGCCTCGGCCTGGACCGGGTCGAGTACGAGCCCGAGCAGTTCCCGGGCCTGGTCTACAGGATTGACGAGCCCAAGGTCGTGGCCCTGCTCTTCGGCTCCGGCAAGATCGTCTGCACCGGCGCCAAGAAGGTCTCCGACATCGAAGAGGCCGTCGAGAAGATATACCACGAGCTCAGCACCGCGGGCCTACTGAAGAAGACCTGAGCGGGCCCCTCTAATGTTCTATTGTTTTTTCCGGCCTAGCGACAGCGCTGTATGTACCTTATTATTCACAATGATATCTTTATTCATAATGGATATACTATTTGTACAAGATATTTAATAAGATGAAGGGATTCCTCTCACGAACCCAAGGGGTGGGGCGAGCTTGGAGAAGCGCGAGGTCCTCGAAGCGATAAGAAAGGCCGAGTCGGATGTGGCCGAGAAGGTCGCCAAGGCAAAGGCCGACCGCGAGGTCCTTCTGGCAGCGGCACGCCAGAAGGCCCGCGAGATGGTGCAGGCCGCCGAGGGCGAGGCCGAGGCCGCCTACAAGGCCGAGATAGAGAAGGCCCGGAAGGACCTCCAGCGGCAGCTCGACAAGCTGAGCGCCGAGGGCGACAAGCAGACCACCGTCGCCAGGACCAAGGCGGAGATGCGCCTGGACGCCGCCGTCGAGCTGATCATGAAGGAGTTCGAGAGGTTGATCGATGTTTGAGCCTCACAGGATGAGAAAGGTCCTGATAGCTGGCTCCGCGGACCTCGAGGAGAGGACCATAGATGCCCTCTTCGAGCTTCGCAGCCTGCACCTGATGGAGTTCCGCAAGGACGACCCCTACTTCAAGATGGGGGCGCCCATGAAGGATGCCGGCACGTCGTCCGAGCGTCTCCTGAAGCTCCGCGGTGCAGAGAAGGTCCTCTCGGTGGACCAGGCCAAGGGCGCCGAGCTCGTCCGCAAGGAAGGGGCGGTCCCGGTGCACGAGGTCGAGGATGGCCTCGAAGCGTTGATACAGGAGATCGACCGGGACATCATGACCAAGTGGGATGCCAGGAACGAGCTCGAGAACCGGTTGCGCGAGCTCGACCGCAAGGCCGAGGAGCTGACACCATTCTCCGAGATGCCGCTCAAGCTGGAGGACTACGAGCCCTACCAGAACCTGGCGGTCCTTGTCGGGACGGCACGCACGGACCCGGGACCGGCCCTGAAGGAGAAGCTAGCGGGCAAGGGCTTCGAGATTTTCGTCACCAGCCACAAGGAAGGGAACCTCATTGCGCTTTTCGTCGAGAAGGGTGGGCAGGAAGAGGCCTCGAAGGTCCTCTTCGACCACGGCTTCAGCGAGGTCCGGCCACCCGAGGGCAAGGGCCTGCCAAAGGCCCACATGGCCAACATGAACTCCGAGAAGGCCAAGCTCAAGAAAGAGCTCACTGAGCTGGACGCCGAGCTCAAGGACCTCAGCAAGAGGCATGCCCGTCTCCTGCTGGCCTCGGAGGAGCATCTGCGCTTGAAGGTCGAGAAGGCCGAGGCCCCGCTGAGGTTCGCCACGTCACCGAACGCCTTCGTCATCGAGGGCTTCGTGCCAGAGACCGGGGCCGAGCGCCTGATAAAGGAGCTCAACAAGGCCACCGACGACCGGCTTTACATCGAGCACTCGGAACCGGACCGGCACGAGGACATTCCGGTGGCTATGAAGAACCCCTCCATGGTCAAGCCCTTCGAGGTCCTGACGGACCTTGTCGCGAGGCCCAAGTACGACGAGGTGGACCCGTCAATCCTGATGTTCATAGGTATGCCCATCTTCTTCGGCCTCATGCTTGGCGACATGGGCTATGCCATCGTCATCCTCGTCTGCATCGCCCTCGGGGTCTTCACCAAGCTCTTCAAGTTCCTTGGCATGGGCGGGGCCGCCCCGCAGCTCAACGCCATCCTGGCCCTGTGCTCCATATCGTCCCTTATCTTCGGCTTCTTCTACAACGAGTTCTTTGGCCTGGCGATTTTCCCGGTGGCCGGATCCTCTGAGACCTTCGCCATAATACCCTGGATACACTACCCGGCGTTCACGATTCCCAGGCTCCTGGTCTTCGGCCCGACGGACATCCCCGTCATGAGGTTTGAGAACGTCCTTCCGCTCCTCAAGTTCACCATCTGGATCGGGGTCATCCACATCTTCCTCGGGCTGTGCATCGGCTTCAGGAACAAGTATGTCGCCCACGGGTTCGCCCAAGCGGTCTGCGAGAAGGGCTCGTGGCTCCTCATACTGACGGGGGGTGTCGTGGTCTTCTACTTCATGCTCAGGGATGTCGGGGGATTCGAGCACCTTTACTACGCTGGGACGGCGACATACGTCGGCTTCGCCATGCTCATCGTCGGTTGCATCCTACTCATCAAGGGCGAAGGGCCGACAGGCCTCATACACCTCCCGTCAATGATATCGAACGCCATCTCCTACGCCAGGATACTGGCCATAGGGCTGTCCTCCGTTGGAATCGCCCTGGCCTTCAATAAAATGGCCTTCGGGCTCTTCGATGCCGGCGGCCTGAACATACTCCTTGGCGGGCTCGTGTTCTTCATGGGCCATTTCATCAACATCCTCCTGGGCATCCTGGGCCCGGGGCTCCACTCGCTGCGTCTCCACTATGTGGAGTTCTTCGTGAAGTTCTACGAGGGCGGCGGGACGCGGTATTCGCCCTTCGGCATGGTCCGGAGGTTCACGACGGCAAGCGTGGCCGCCCCGGCGGTCAAGGCCGTCGTCAGTACAGATCCAAAGGTCATGATCAGGGTCATATGATCGGTAGGTGAGAACAATGGACAAGGGTAGCGCAATGAGAAGGATCGGACTGGGCCTCGTGCTCGCGGGCCTGGTGATGATGTGCCTCGCTATCCCTGGCGGCGTGTCCGCCCAGGGCGGGGGAACAACAACGGGGAATGACTACAGGCCGATAGGCATAGGTCTCATAGCCATCGGCGCAGGCATAGCCATAGGCGTGGCCGGCATGGCCACGGCCAAGGCGCAGGCGGACATCGGCGCAGCGGCCGTAGGCGCGGTCGCCGAGGACCCGAACCTGTTCGGCAAGGGCCTGATATTGACCGTCATCCCCGAGACCATCGTCATCTTCGGGCTAGTGGTGGCGCTGATACTGCTGTTCGTCACCATGGGCCAGGTCTGAACGGGAACGGTACGATAACGACTGGCAGCCGTCGGTCGCGCAGGGGAGGATAGCATGAGCCTGGACAAGGTGCTGAAGGACATCCAACACAGGGGTGTGGAGGAGATGGAGCGGATACGCCGCGAGGGCAAGGAGGATGCCGAGAAGCTCCTCAAGGATGCCCACGCGAAGAAGAAGACGCTCCTCGAGGCCTCGTTGGCGGAGGCACGCAAGGCCATCGAACGGCTCCGCATCCAGGAGATGTCGAGGGTCGAGCTCGAGAACCGCAGGGCCCATCTCATCATGCAGAAGGACCTGCTAGACCTGGCCCTCGAGAAGGCCAGGGCCCGGCTCGCGGCGCTCCCTGTCGACAAGGACCGGGACATCCTGCGCAGGCTCCTCACCAAGGGCGGGACGCTTGCCACCGTGGTCATCTCCTCCAAGCGGCATGAGGCCACGGTGAAGGCCCTGGCCCCGGCCCTAAGGTACGGCGGAAGCATCGACACCCTCGGGGGCATCATCCTCCAGACCGTCGACGGAAGCGTCAGGTACGACCTCAGGTACGAGACAATGCTGGAGCAGGCGGCCCAGACATCCATGAAGGATGTCGCGAAGGCCCTGTTCCAAGGCTAGGGATGGCGGAAGAGAGCACCATGGCACTGAACCAAAGGGAACGCAAGGACATCGACAGGGGCAACTTCCCGTACGCCGCGGCCAGGGTCAAGGCCAGGAAATCGACCCTGATACCGAAGGCGCAGTACGAGAAGTTCCTCATCATGGACCTGCCGTCCATAACCCGGTTCATCAGCGAGACCGAGTACTCGAAGGAGATCAGCGAGTTCGGCACGCGGTACTCCGGCCTGGACCTCATCGAGATGGCCACGCACGAGAACCTCGCCAGGAACTTCCGCGAGGTCCTCAAGTTCTGCAAGGGGAACCTCAAGCTGGTCATCGAGAATTACCTGGCCACCTGGGATACATGGAACATCAAGACCATCCTGAGGGGCAGGTCCTATGGTGCAAGCGAGCAGGAGATCCTCGAGAACCTGGTCCCCGCGGGGACCTTCTCGCGGGAGGACCTCAAAGAGATGGTCGAGGCCAAGGACCTCGATGAGGTCCTAGAGCACCTGAGGGGGTCCAAGCTGCACAGGCACATCGTCGAGGCAAGGACGTCGGGCGGGGATGTCGACCTCATGAAGCTCGAGAACGTCCTCGACAGGGAATATTACACCGACCTGCTGAAGCTGGACACGGGCTCGGGCTGGGTCCACAAGATCGTCATCCGGTTCATCCGCGAGAAGATAGACCTCGTGAACCTGAAGACGCTCTTCAAGCTCAAGTTCGCGGAGATGGACCCGGACTACATCGTCGGCTTCATGCTCCCGGGCGGGCACGAGCTGAACATGGCCGAGCTCAAGCAGCTGGCGGCCACCGAGGGCTTCGACCGGTTCCTGAACGAGCTCAAGGCCTACCGGTTCTGGCCGGCCATCAAGGGCCCTGCGGAGGGGGCAGCCGATAGCGGGACCTTGAACATGGTCATGAGCGCCCTCGATGCCTATCATTACCGGACAGCGAGCAAGTTCGGCAAGCTCTATCCGCTGTCTCTGCTGCCGTTCCTGGACTACTTCATCTGGAAGCAAATCGAGGTGGACAACATACGGATAATATGCCGCGGCAAGGAGGCCGGGCTGAGCGAGGACCTCATCAGGTCCATGCTCATCACATGAGGACGGGGGGCCTAACATGGACATAGCGGTCATAGGGGACGAGGAGTTCCTCCTCGGGTTCAGGCTCGCGGGCATCAGGAAGGTCGTGCCCGTCGACGACAAGACCCTGGGGCCCAAGCTGGACGAGCTCATGGCAGACCGCTCCGTGGGCATCCTCGTCATGCACAACGAGGACATGAAGAAGCTGGCCCCGCTGATCAGGCGGAGGCTGGTGGAGAGCGTCGAGCCCGTGGTCATATCCATCGGGCGAGTGGAGGAGGTGGACCTGCGCGACAGGATAAAGCAGGCCGTGGGGGTGGACCTTTGGAAATGACCTCGCAATCATCGGTCAATGAGAGGATGGAGGACCGTCTATGGCCATGAAGCCCAAGGAGAAAGGCACCGTCTGGAGGGTCTCGGGACCTGTGGTCACCGCGACCGGGATCGCGCCTCGCATGTACGATGTCGTCTTCGTCGGCGAGGATAGGCTCATGGGCGAGGTGATAGGCCTCGAGCTGGACAAGTCCATTGTCCAGGTCTACGAGGACACCTCCGGCGTCAGGCCCGGCGAGCCCGTGGAGGCCACGGGAAGCCCGCTGCAGGTCGAGCTGGGCCCGGGCCTCATGCGGAGCATCTACGACGGCATCCAGAGGCCGTTGCCAGTGCTGAGGGACACCATGGGTGACTTCATCAAGCGCGGCGTTTCGGCCCCGGGGCTCGACCATTCCAAGGTCTGGAAGTTCGTCCCCACGGTCAAGCCCAAGGACGAGGTCCTCCCGGGCGCCATCATAGGTACCGTCCAGGAGACCAAGAACGTGCTCCACAGGGTGCTCGTTCCTCCCCTGCCGGACAGGAAGGCCAAGGTGGCCGAGCTCCGCGAGGGGAGCTACAAGGTCGACGATGTCATCGGCCGCCTCGAGGATGGTCGCGAGCTCCGCCTCATGCAGATGTGGCCTGTGCGTTTTCCCAGGCCGTTCCTGGAAAAGAAGCTGCCCGACATCCCGCTCATCACCGGCCAGAGGATATTCGACACGCTGTTCCCGGTCGCCAAGGGCGGCACGGCGGCCATACCGGGCCCGTTCGGGAGCGGCAAGACAGTCATGCAGCACCAGCTTGCCAAGTGGTCCGACTCCGAGATCGTCGTCTATATCGGTTGCGGCGAGCGCGGAAACGAGATGACCGAGGTGCTGACCGAGTTCCCAGCGCTCAAGGACCCGAAGACCGGGGAGCCGCTCATGGAGAGGACCGTCCTCATCGCCAACACATCGAACATGCCGGTCGCGGCCCGCGAGGCCAGCGTCTACACGGGCGTCACCATCGCCGAATACTACAGGGACATGGGCTACAATGTCTCGCTGATGGCGGACAGCACGAGCCGCTGGGCCGAGGCCATGAGGGAGATATCCTCAAGGCTCGAGGAGATGCCCGGCGAGGAAGGCTATCCCGCCTACCTGGCCGCCAAGCTCGCCGCGTTCTACGAGCGAGCGGGCCGGGTCACGACCCTGAACCACCAGGACGCATCGGTCACGGTCATAGGGGCCGTCTCCCCGCCCGGCGGCGACTTCTCGGAGCCGGTCACGCAGAACACCCTGCGCATCGTGAAGGTCTTCTGGGCCCTTGACGCGAAGCTCGCGAACCGCCGGCACTTCCCGGCCATCAACTGGCTGAACAGCTACAGCCTTTACAACAATACCCTCGAGAAATGGTTCGTGGACAACGTCAGCCCGGACTTCGCCAAGCTCCACCATTGGACCATGGAGCTGCTCCAGAAGGAGGCCGAGCTGCAGGACATAGTCCAGCTCGTAGGCAGCGACGCGCTCCCCGAGGAGCAGCAGCTGCTCCTTGACGTCGCTAGGCTCGTCCGTGAGGTCTTCCTGCAGCAGAACGCCTTCCACGACGTGGACACGTACTCGCCGATGACGAGGCAGTTCGCGCTGCTGACGACCATCAAGAAGTACAACGACCTGGCCGTCAAGGCCCTGCAGAACGGTTCTCCGCTCGAGTCGATAACCTCCATCAAGGCCAAGGACCTGCTGGGCAAGATCCGGTTCGAGGTCGAGTTCGACAAGGAGCTGGCCTCGGCGGTCAAGCTCATGGAGGAGGAGTTCGAGGGAATGGCCACGGTGGCCCCGGCGAGGACCCCCGGTGGAGGTGAGTAGAATGGTCAAGCAGTACCATACCATCACCGAGATCTCGGGACCGCTGGTCTTCCTCGAGGAGACCGAGCCGGTCGGCTACGGCGAGCTCGTGAAGCTCCAGCTCTCCGACGGCACCGTCAAACGGGGCCAGGTCCTGGACACATCGCACGAGATGGTCGTCGTCCAGGTCTTCGAGGGGACATCGGGCCTCGACAAGGCCGCGGGCGTGACATTCCTCAAGGAGACCATCAAGCTCCCGGTGTCCATGGGGATGCTGGGGCGCGTCCTTAGCGGCAGCGGCGACCCGCTGGACGGCGGGCCGCCCATAATCCCCGAGGACCGCCTCGACATCGTTGGCGCGGCGATCA
>Ga0315282_10018208_pt1 | contig 10067 bp, 8 predicted proteins | sample YL17G07_20_MG_FD_203693 | JGI IMG/M metagenome (GOLD analysis project Ga0315282, IMG submission 203693) | Sediment microbial communities from Yellowstone Lake, YNP, Wyoming, USA - YL17G07_20 | ecosystem: Environmental > Aquatic > Freshwater > Lake > Sediment | place: USA: Wyoming | collected... | reverse complement strand
AAAAGCTTATGGAAAAGCTTCCTTTAGTTGCATAGGGATACTTTCAAGGGATATGTTCAGTTATTAAAACACCATAAATATTGAGTTTATGACTCGCTATATGTAGAATTTTACACCGCTAAAGGTTAAAAGTTGAAAAGTTTGAATATCGCTTTCAAACTTAAACATTTAACTTTTAACTTATAATTCTTTGTGTCCTTCGTGTCTTTGTGACTTTGTGTTTAGATTTTCGCGGACGAAAAGTTATGCTTGGTTTCTGCATTTCTGTTTGACAATTTATGCGATGTGATGATATAATCTGATGAACCGTAAGCTATTAATATAGGATAAAACCGATATAAAGGAAGGTTCGTTAGATGAAATCTGCTGTGCTTCATGCAATAGGTGATTTAAGATATGAAGATACCCATACACCAAAGACGGGCCAAGGTGAGGCATTGCTCAAAGTCAAAGCGTCTGGTGTGTGCGGTTCGGATATACCAAGAGTTATGAAAAAAGGCACTTATTCATTCCCTCTGATACCCGGTCATGAGTTTGCTGGAGAGGTGGTCGAGATCGGTGAGAATGAATCCTGCCCTGTCAAAATCGGTGACAGAGTCGCTGTTTTCCCGTTGATCCCCTGTGGAAAATGTATATACTGCCAGATCGGAGAGTATGCTCAATGTGACGACTATGATTATTTAGGTTCAAGGCGTGACGGGGGGTTTGCAGAATATGTGGTTGCCCCAATAGAAAACCTTGTCCCTGTTCCTGACAACGTGGATTTTGAGTGCGCCGCTATGACTGAGCCTGCTTCTGTCGCATTACATGCTTTAAGAAGGACAGGCGTTGATGCCGGCGACAACGTTGTAATCCTCGGCGCGGGAACAATTGGTATTATACTCGCTCAATGGGCAAAAATCTGCGGTGCGGGACGTGTCTTTGTCACAGACATATCACAAGATAAATTGAAAGTGGCGATGGATTATGGGCTCTCCTGTATTAACTCAATGCAAGAGGACCCCGTAGATCGTATAATTAAAGAGACAGAAGGAAAAGGAAGCGATATTAGCATAGAGGCGGCGGGTTCGCCAATAACATTTGAACAATCCCTGAGAATGACGAGAAAACTAGGAAAAGTAATCCTCATGGGCAACGTTAGCGGTGATGTAGTTATCCCCGAACGTACAGCGTCTATAATACTTCGTTCACAGTTGGTCATATATGGAACGTGGAACTCAAGCATCACATCCATTCCCAAGAATGAGTGGCTTACGTCTCTACATTTTATGAGTTCAGGAGCATTAAACCTAAAACCACTTATTACACACAGATTTCCACTGAGCGAAGCCAATAAAGCGTTTGATATGATGTATAATAAACGTGAGTTTTTTAATAAGGTTATGTTTGTGTTTTAAGCAATTTCTTGAAATATTAGGAGATAAATTATAATTATGAAAGCGGCTGTTCTTGAAGACATTGATAAAATGGTTGTTAAAGAAGTTGAAACGCCCAAAGTCACTGATGATGGCTTACTCTTGAAGGTAAGGTCATGCGCTGTCTGCGGGTCGGATATAAGGATATTCCATTACGGAAATCCAAGAGTGAAATACCCCCAGATCGTTGGTCACGAGATCGCCGGTGATGTTATCGAAGTCGGGTCAAGGGTCACGAGGTTTAAAGTGGGTGATAGGGTTGCCATTGGCGCTGATGTTCCCTGTGGAGAATGCTCCTTCTGCCGTGATGGTATAGGGAACAACTGCCTTATTAACTACGCTATGGGATACCAGTTTCCCGGTGGATATTCTGAGTACCTTCTCGTTAATTCACTGGTTATAAATTATGGACCAATACACAAGATTCCTGATAACCTTGATTATGATGAGGCAACCTTAGCAGAACCTCTTGCCTGCTGTATAAATGGGTTAGAGTTATCATGGGTATCTCTTGGAGACGTTGTGGTTATCATCGGGGCGGGTCCTGTTGGCTGCATGCTTGCTGAACTTGCAAAAGTCATGGGAGCAAAAAAGACCGTAATCACCCAGAGATCAAAGACCCGTCTGGAAATGGCGAAACATTACGACATAGACGTTGTTATCTCTGCCACAGAGGAAAACGTCACTGAAAGAGTGATGGAAGAAACTGACGGATTGGGTGCAGACGTTGTACTTACAGCAACGTCAAACATCGAAGCGCAGATTCAGGCGATCGAGCTTATCAAGAAAAGAGGAAGAATAAACCTGTTCGCAGGGCTTCCAAAAGGCAGTCCAAAGCTGGAACTGGACAGCAATATTCTCCATTACAAAGAAGCCTATATGTTCGGTTCGCATGGAAGCGTACCAAGACATCATAGGATGGCATTAGAACTACTTTCAGCCAGAAGAATTCAGGCAAAGAAATACATATCTCACAATTTCAGCCTTGATCAAATTATGGAAGCCTTCCAGACAGTTGAAAAGAGGGAGGGAATGAAGATAATCGTCAACCCGACGTAAAATCAGTAGATCAAGGAAGTGGATTTTTATCAAACTGTATCATAGATGATGTTGGATTATTCAATGTCGCTCTGGCTGAAGATGACATAAAAAGCATAATGAATAATGGCATTACACGGGGTGTAGGAGGAGCCTCTGTTGAATCACAGGGCAAGCTTCCTTCCTTATGGGGTGAACTAAAAAGCCAATCCAGATAGTGGTTGATATTACGAGTTTTTTAGCTGTGAAGCACAAACGATAGAAGTAGAACATGCTTCAGCTTGTTCCGGTATTAAACAATAAACAAGCTGAAGCATGTTCTACACTGTATAACGGAGGTTTCATTATGAAATACAGCATACAAAATTGCCCAATGGAATGGTCGTTCTCGTCAGGAAAGACTTATGCTAATCCTTTCAGCGATGTTGAATTGGACGTGATATTCACTGACCCTGATGGTGTGGAATCAAAAGTGCCAACCTTCTGGTCGGGTGATCTAACGTGGAGAGTTCGCTATTCTGCCCCAAAGGTCGGTACTTACCATTATCGAACGGTGTGTTCAGATATATCAAATAATGATCTGAACAATCAGGAAGGCAAAATTGAAGTAACTCATTATACAGGTGATAACCCTCTATTGAAGCATGGTACGCTCAGAGTCGCCAAAGATTGCAGACACCTTGAGCATCACGACGGCACGCCATTCTTCTGGCTTGCTGATACATGGTGGATGGGATTCACGAAACGCCTTAAATGGCCGCAGGATTTCCAATTGCTAACAGCGGATCGAATGAAAAAGGGATTTACAGTTATTCAGATTGTCGCAGGTTTGTACCCAGACATGGATCAGTTTGATGAGCGCGGCGCTAATGAAGCGGGCTTTCCATGGGAGAGGGATTACAGCAAGATTAACCCATCATATTTTGACATGGCTGATCTAAAGATACAATGGCTTGCTAAATCTGGAATAGTTCCCTGCATTGTCGGTTGCTGGGGATACTTCATTGATTTCGTCGGTATTGATGTATTGAAGAAACACTGGCGTAATCTCCTTGCACGATATGGCGCCTTCCCGGTTGTCTGGTGCATGGCTGGTGAAGCGATCATGCCGTATTATCTTGCTCCCGGTGACAAAAGGGGAGAGTTGGTCGCACAGGCAAAGTCAGGCTGGACGGAAATAGCACGATACCTGCGTGGAATTGATCCTTACCATCACCCAATAACGATTCACCCAACAGACTGCGGGCATAATCAGGTAGAAGACCGATCTGTGATAGATATAGACATGCTTCAAACCGGTCATGGCGGTTGGGACAGTATGCCGAACACGGTGCGTCAGGTCGTTGATTCGCTTGCGATTGAGCCAAAGATGCCGGTTATTGACGGCGAGGTAAGCTACGAGACTATCGGCGGTCAATGTTTGCAGGACGTTCAGAGATTTGCATTCTGGTCTTGCGTACTCAGCGGCACCGCAGGCCATACTTATGGCGCCAACGGTATATGGCAGGTCAACACCCGTGAAAAACCTTATGGGCCATCTCCTCATGGCATGGCTTGGGGAAATATTCCTTGGGAAGATGCTTATCAACTGCCGGGTTCTGCACAAATTGGTGTTGGAAAATCATTATTAATGCGATACCCGTGGTGGCAGTTTGAACCTCATCCCGAATGGGTTGCTAATCACGCTACGAAAGAGAACGTCCGCGCGCCATACTGCGCCGGTGTGCCTAAAGTGGCACGTATTATATACATTCCGGGTTATGGATCCGCTCAGGTTAAAGGTATTGAGTCAGATATGACCTATCATGCGTTCTATTATGATCCACAAAACGGTAAGGAAACTGATCTTGGAACTGTCACACCTGATAGCGATGGTAACTGGCAGTCATCAAAACCGCCTATCTTTCAGGATTGGTTATTAGTATTGGAAAAGAAAGCATAGGCAAGTTTTTTTAGCCACGGATGAAACACGGATTTTCACGGAAGTAAGAATTTTAAACACGAATTTCACTGATTAACGAATTGCACAAATTTTTCTTATTTATATTCGTGTAATTCGTTAATTTGTGTAATTCGTGATTATTCCATTAGCTAATAATAATGTTTGGGGTTCGGAGATTAATGATGGTTTTTGATTTTGATTATCATACGCACACAACGTTATCCTACTGTCACGAAGGTGAACTTACTGTTGACAACCTGATCAAGCTTGCGAAAGTAAAAGGCATGAGAGGCTTCACCGTGACAGATCATGCTCATCATCTATATTTCGATGAGAAAGCGGCATGGCAGTATGAATATATAACTGATTACAGCTTGTTTTTGGATGCAATGGAAACAGGTGATCGCAAGTTTGAAAATTATCTCGATATGCTCGCTGGCTACAAAGAAAAACTCAGTCAAGATAATAGCTTAAAGTTACTGGTTGGAACAGAGATTGATGTAGCTAAAAATGGAAAAGTTGTTTTTAATACAAAGTACCATGATCGGCTTGACATAATTATTGGCGGGATACACTGGCTTCCCTGCGTTGATAATGGACTAAATAGCAAGACGTTGCTTGCAGAATTCATGGATTTTACGATGATGCTACTTGATAGTGATATTGACATTTTGGCGCATCCGACCCGCATTTTCAGAGCGCATAAGATGGATGTTCCAAGAGAAGTGACCCGTCCTATCGTGATGAAAGCTAAAGAAAAAGGCGTTGCCATAGAGATAAACAGCCATAACTATCCTGATCCTGATATTGATTTTATCAAAACTTGCGTAGATGAAGGGGTAAAGTTGTCACTTGGCACTGACACGCACAGGATCGCTGAGTTTGGTGATTTCTCCATGCAGAAAAGGATACTTAATGAAGCTGGAATCAATGAAAATATGATGGATGAGATTATTTTCAAACATAGGATATTAAACAGATGATTATATTTGAAAATCTCCTAGATGCGATTATAAATGGTGACTCTTTATATTTAGCTAAAGAAATTCCAAATAATTCGATAAATCTAATCATAACATCACCACCATATTATAAACAACGAGACTATGGAATGGGCATAGGTAATGAAAATGAATTTGAAGAATATATTGAAAACCTATGCAAACTCTTTCATGAATGTGTCAGGATGCTCAAAAATGATGGTAGCATTGTATTTAACATCGGTGACAAATATGAAGATAGCAGTCTCCTATTGGCACCATATAAATTTGCTATTGAGGTATTAAAAAGGGAATCTGTAAGGCTTGTTAATAATATTACATGGGTTAAACTTAATCCAACACCAAGACAATTCCAAAGGAGATTAGTAAGCAGCACAGAACCATTTTTCCATTTTGTTAAATCAGATGATTACTATTATGACATAGATGCCTTTATGAGCCATCTTGACAGGTCAAAAAAGTCCAATGTAGATAGAAACAATGGAAATGTGGGTAAAAAGTATTTCGAGTTAATAGATCAATCTTCTCTTTCTGTTGAAGAAAAAAACTTAGCAAGAAAAGAATTAGTCGAAGTAATACAGGAAGTCAAAACAGGTAAACTGGATAGCTTTCGCATGAAGATAAGGGGTATACATTCGCAACCATTTGGCGGGCAAGAGGGCGGGCGAAAGATACAATTAGAGAAAAAGGGCTTCACTATAATACGAATTCACGGAAACAGCTTAAAACGTGACGCTATCGAGTGCCCAGTGGAGACAATAAAAGGCAGTAAACATCCTGCAATATATCCTGAATATATAGTCCAGCAATTCATTAATATGCTGACAAAAGAAGGTGATATTGTATTGGATCCATTTATAGGTTCTGGAACGACTGCGATAGCATGTAAAAATCTGAATCGTCATTATATTGGATTTGAGATAAATCCTGAATACTGTATGTACGCAGAAGAAAGGTTAAATAGCATAGAATTCCAACCAGTATTGGAGTTATTCTAACATGGAGAAAGACCCTCGCAAGATAATAGAGAAATTTTACCAAAAAGCAAACAGAATAATAAAAGGCGGAAGGACTAAGAGGGAAGGTAAGCAGATTTCTTTAAGATAGAGTGTATATTACGATAGCAAGATTGTTAGAAAAAAATTTGATTAGTGTTCTGCACCATATTATATTATAAGCATGTTAAAATATAACATACTATCAAAAGGAGGATGTAGTGTTATTTAGAGATTTGAAAGGACCTGCAAGCATAATATATACTGGAATAAGTTTACTAGATACAACTAGGGAATGGGAAAAGCAAATCAATGAAGATTTTACTTTTGATTATTCTAATAAAGAGTTAAGCAAAATGTTCGGAGTAGGAATATCAACAGTAAAAAAAGGACTTGATAAACTGGTAAGTTTGGGAGTATTAGAAGAGACAAAACGCTCGGGACATACCACGATTTATAAACTTATCAAAGAAATTCCTATTATGAGCCCAGAGGAACTGGAAGAATGGAAGAATGATCCAGAACACTATGTCACAACTTACGAGGCAAGACTAGAGGAACGTTTGAAAAAGAAAAAGCAATAGTTCGATGACCACTAAATCACCGAGTTATAAATTTGTTTTAATATTACTTTGTCATTTAGCAATCTTTTCTAGATTCCTGTTTTTCACGGGAATGACAGATCCCCGCCAAGTGTCATTCCAGCGTAGGCTGGAATCCAGAGATTTCATTAAAAGATCATCATTTGATAACTAAAAAATCTAATTGACAAAGTAATATTAATCTATAAGCAATCTTATTATAACAAAATAACTAAGGATAAGGAATATAATGCTAGACCAGATAAATTTTTCGCTTCATAAAATATAATTGTAGGTTGGGTCGAAGTATGAGATCCAACTTTGATAATATTATGTTGGGTTTCGTTCCTCAACCCAACCTACTTTTGAGATTCATAAGTCAAATAATTAATCTGGTTGACCAATAATCATAATAACCTTTAAAGAAATACGTGAAGCAGGTTTGAAGGTACTCCTGCGTGAACTAGGTCCTGTCGGGATTGTACGTTTTCTACAACAATTTGAGACAGGCAAGGGAGATTATTCAGTAGAACGACACCAATGGTTTGATAAGTTCGATGTTGATAAAATAGTCGAGGAAATAATGAAGCAGCGGAAATAAACTGTAATATTGCATTAATCAATAAGAGGACTATCCAATGTTAGGAATTGCAGAGATTTTTTTAATAATTACCAGTGTTACGCTTGCCAATACTGATAAAGAGACAAAATTTTTCGTTGCCACAAATGGCAATGACAACTGGTCAGGTAAGTTGGCAGAACCAAATGCAAACAGGACCGACAGACCCTTTGCCACTCTCGAAAGAGCAAGAGATGCCATACGTGACCTTAAAAAAGATGGACTTAAAGAACCGATCACTGTCATGGTTCGTGGCGGAAAGTATTTTCTCGATAAGCCTTTCGTTCTGACTAAAGATGACAGCGGTGCGCTTGATTGTCCGATCACATATAAAGCGTACCCCGGCGAGAAACCTATATTAAGCGGAGGATATAAGATCGCTGACTGGAAAACGTATAAAGAAGGTATATTAATGACTGAACTTCCCTGGTCAAAGGGTGGAAAATGGAAATCAAGACAGCTTTTTTTCAACGGCAAACGCCAACCAAGAGCAAGATACCCAAAACTCGATCCCAATGATCCACTTTACAGCGGTTGGGCATTAACCGAAGGTGCTGATCATGAAGGAAGTACCGATTCTTTTATCTATAAGCCGGGAACGTTCCGTAATCACTGGAGCAAACCTACAGAGGTAGAAGTCATATACTGGGCAAATATCGGCGGATGGAGAAGCATGGTTCCGATCAAAAGCATTGATGAGGAAAAACGGATCATAAAACTCACTCATTCAGGGTGGCAATTTGACGTTCCGGGATGGTATATGCCCGTAACATTTACGCAGAACAACAGGTTTTATGTGGAAAATGCAATTGAGGAACTTACCGATCCCGGGGAGTGGTGCTTCGACTCAGAAGATGGGATGATTTACTTTATGCCTCCAGATGGAATTATAAAAGGTCAGGAAGTAGTTGTTCCGATTCTGGATAATCTTATAGACATGATCGGAACTTCGTGGGTAAATATCTCAGGCTTAACTTTCACTGAAACCATAGACGGAGATAACTTCCATCACGAAGGTGTTGAAGGCGCTGGTGCAATGTACCCACGCCCGGGCTGGCGATATTGCGGAGACGCTGTACATCTCAAAGGTACGGAACATTGTCAGGTTATCAATAATCATTTCGATTCGATAGGCGGCAACGCTGTTTATCTTGAGGGCTACAATTCCAGAAATGTGATCGCTGGTAATGAGATAGATGGCGCAGGCGCAAATGGTGTTTGTCTATTGGGAACAAGGCTGAAACATCCTATCTTTAATCAGGTCATTGATAACTATATCCATCACTGTGGAAATATAAACAAATATACTGCGGGCGTATTTACAGGCATGAGCGATGGAAACATCATCAGCCACAATCGTATTGCACATCTTCCACATCATGGCATTAATCTCTCAAACAGCCCTTATGGACGAAATTTTGTCGAATATAATGATATTAGATGGGTGGATGAGGAAGTTGCTGACTCAACTGCTATTAACTGCTGGATGGAAGACCCTCCTGACAAAAACGTCCAGAGATGCGGTCACGTTATAAGGTTCAACTACATATCCGATGTCTATGGCTGTGAGGTTATAGATGGAAAAGTCGGGAGAAGCAGAGCGTTTCCATCAAGCGGGATATACCTTGATAATTACACAAGCAATTGTTTTGTATATGGCAATATTATTGTTCGCTGCGCTCATTCTGGAATAGTGGTACATGCTGGAAAGAATAACCTGATCGAGAATAATATAATCGTGGATTCGCCGAGAAGCATAACTTTTCAGGACTACGTTTCTGGTATGGAATACTGGAAACAGATGACTGGATTCATGACAGGGAATAGTGTATTGAGAAATATATTTTACCAGAGCAACGCTGATGGTCGTTTATTCGCATTATTTAATTGGACTGATAGAACGATCGCTCAGTCAGACTTTAACCTATTTTTCCACGTAAACGACAGCAATTATGTAATAGATGACTACTCAAACTCAAAGAAAATAACGTATGAAGAATGGAAACGTCTTGGCTATGAAACAAATTCAGTTATTACCGATCCACTTTTCGTTGACCCGAAGAATGATGATTATAGATTGAAGCCTGAATCGCTAGCTTTTAAACTTGGATTCAATATAATTGATATGTCAAAGATTGGAACTCAAAAGACTCAGAAATAGCAACGGTTCTTCTGGATTGATTGTGGCAAAGAAAGAACTTTATCACGAATGACACGAATAGGAGCGAATTTAACGAATATAAAGAAAGATCATAGGATTATGAGTTTATAAATTTCAAACACATAGAGGGTCTATGGACTAGATTTTGTTCGTGAGATTCGTCTCATTTGTGTAATTCGTAATAAAAAAGTTAGTTATATAACCTTTGGTGCTAGTTTATAGACTGAATTCAGCGATTGACAGATGGACAAAACCATTTTCATCTGGTTGAAATCCATGCCATTGAACCAATATGTTGAATAGAGCCATTGTATA
>Ga0315282_10018207_pt1 | contig 10067 bp, 10 predicted proteins | sample YL17G07_20_MG_FD_203693 | JGI IMG/M metagenome (GOLD analysis project Ga0315282, IMG submission 203693) | Sediment microbial communities from Yellowstone Lake, YNP, Wyoming, USA - YL17G07_20 | ecosystem: Environmental > Aquatic > Freshwater > Lake > Sediment | place: USA: Wyoming | collected... | reverse complement strand
GGCCCGTGCCGCGGACGTCCGCAGGAGATAACCGGAGGTGTGCCATGGCCGGGAACGAAGGCTACTGGGAGAAGAAGAAACGTTGGCAGAAGTTCATGTACGGCTACAACACCGTGATGTGCTTCAGCGCGGGTCCACCTATGATCCTTCTCCAGGATCTGACCAAGAAGCTGCTCAAGTGGCCTTATGATGATCCGGTGATGATGGGCATCTACGGCTCCATCGTCACCTCGGTAGGGGTGCTCTCCGCCACCGCCCTCAAGGATGAGTCCAGGTACGAGAAGTTCCTGCCCGTCCTCTATACCCAGATCATGTACAAGACCGTCACCTGCGCGCTGATCGCCAACAAGCTGCGCAAGAAGGAGGCCTCCTCCTGGGGTTTGCATTTCATCCTCTGGTTCTTCGCCGCCTACGTGGTGATGCTGGCCAACGCCATCCCCTGGAGGAAAAGCGGGACTTGTGCTTGAGAGCGGCGTAAATGGGGTTGGTCGAAAGCCATCCTCCGGAGGAAACAAGATGGTTGTGTGTAAGCGGCAGAGAAGAGTAACCCGCTTTAGACCGCCTGAAGAAACGGGGCGATTGCGCATAAACGGCGGGGAAACTAGAGGTTTGGTTCGTAATGAGCGCGCTTGAAGGGCTGTCCTTCGTAAACGCAGGCTAGTCGGGGTAAACAACCCAACAACGCTTAGACCGCGAAGGCCCTTCAAGGTGACGTTAGGGGGAAGGGGCCCGCGTAGACGGTATTGAGCAAGCATCCGATCGGGCGCCGGTCGGCGCTGCCTTAAGAGCCGCCTCACCCATCCCGTCTCCCTTATATCGGTTCTCGGCATGGGTTGGACCAGGATAGAGAGGTGATAGCGATGGACGCACAGGGGGGAACCGCTTCCTTGCCCGCGGAACAGTTGAGGGAATCGGTCAAGCGCCTGATTAAGGACGTCGAGGCCAGCGATCCCCGCGAGCTGGCAAGAGAGCTCTTCCGTGAAGACGGCGAGCTCTCGGAGGCACTGATCCGGGCCTATCCGCGCCTGGTGAGCGCGGCGCTGCAAGCGATGAAGAGCTTTATGGAATCCGTGGAGAGCATGCCCGCCGAGAAAAGCGTAGGGCTGGTGGCGCATTCCTATGCCCAGGTGGACGGCGGCGAGATCGGGGCTACCATAAACGCGCTGTCACGCCTCATTATCCGGCTGCATGAACAGAACCCGGAGCTCTTCGCTGCAAACAAGACGGGGGTCGTATCGGACGCCATGAAGACTCTGGATTTCGGTAAGCTGCGCAAGGCCATCACTTACCGGGCAGAGGAGAAGCTGGAGTTCCTCCGCGGTGATGTTGAGCTTCTGGGGGATAACCCGGTGGCCCTGGTCAACCTCTTCAGCGTGGTTGCCCCCATTGTTAACAACGCCCTGGGGTTATCGAAAACCCTCTTCGGTATCCTGGCACTGCCCGGTGAGGCCATGGCCTATGCCCTCTTCAAGATCATGGAGGATATCGACTGGCGGGAGTTCGCCACTGTCGTAAACGGTGCGGCCGGGATAATAGTAACCCTGCACCGGGGCAACTTCATCCTGGGGGACGGCAGCCTTCATTCCAGGGGACCGGTCTCCCGCATAAGCTCGGATTTCGTCGGGGAACTGGACGGGCAGGTGATCGCCGAGGCCATAGCCGCCATCGGCGAGGAGGGGGAGGTGTTTATCACCTCTTTCGTGAACCAAGCCCTGAACAATGAGAGCCTCGTGCTGCCGCTGGCCGAGTCCGTGATCTCGCTGGCCAATTCCATCTTCAGGACCACCGCCTCTATCCTGGAGAAGGCGAACACCCTTCCCCCCGAGACCGTGGGCAAGATAGCCCTGGCAATGGCGGGGGACCTGGAGACCGGGAAGTTGGGAAGAGCGCTTTCCTCCCTTGCCTCCCTCAGCCGGAAACTGTCCGACGAGAACCCGGAGCTCTACGGAAAGCTGCTGAGAGAAACCGTTTCCGCCTTCGATTTGAATCTCAAGGATATACTCGGCCCCGAGGCCCTGGGGGCGGGGGCGAACCAGGCCATTTCCTCCTATAACAGGTGGGCGGGGGCGAACCCCGGCCTGGTGGCGGAGGGCCTGGACGGATTCCTCGGCGCCATCGACGCGCGGGAGCTCGACCAGGCCGCCAGGGCAACGAGCGCCCAGGTGGTGAAGGCGGTAACCCGCCACCCCGAGGTGGTGAAGACGGTAGCGAAAACCGTGCTCTCCATTCTCTACCAGGGCGCGAAAGGGTACGTGATGGGCTTGAGGGTCCGCAGAAGAGCGCGGGAGGTGTGAATAGTATGGAAACGGCTTCGATCCTGGAGAGGGAGAAAGAGCTATACAACGATTACGTCAGGAAATGGAAGGATGAGGGGGGACGGGTGCTGGGGTACGCCTGTTTGGCCACCCCGGTGGAGCTCATCGAGGCGGCGGGCCTCCTCCCCTACCGCATCAAGGCCCTTGGGCACTCGGAGACGGAGCTGGCCGACGGGGAGATGTCCCTCTTCAACTGCTCCTTCTGCCGCGCCTGCCTGCAGCTCGGCCTGGACGGCACCTACGATTTCCTGGACGGCCTGGTGGAGGCCAATGGCTGCGACCACCTGCGGGCCATGTTCGAGAACTGGCAGCACGTCAATAAACTGGACTTCTTCCATTACCTCAAGGTCCCCCACTTTTTCCGCGACGATTCCCTGGCCTATTTTGAGGGCGAGCTGGCCCTCCTGAAGGAGCACATCGAGACGCAATTCTCCACCGAGGCAACCGACCAGTCCCTGGAGGATGCCATGCGGGGTTGGGGTGAGGTGAGGGAGAGGTGGAGGGAGCTCTCCTCCTTGAGGGAGCTGGAGGAACCGCTGGTTTCCGGAAGCGAGGCCGTCGCTCTAGAGGTCAGGGGTTCCTCCATGAGGAGCGAGGACTTCGCCCGCATGCTCTCGCGGTTCATAGAGGAGAGAAAAAACACGCGGGGGACGAAGCCCGCGGCCAGGTTGCTGCTATGTGGGCCCGCCACCGACGAGGTGGAGTGGTTCGAGGAGATCGAGCGGCTGGGCGGGATGATCGTCGCCGACACCCTGTGCTTCGGCTCACGGGCTTTCTGCCCGGCCCCGGTGGGCGGCGGCGAGCCCCTGCACCGGCTGGCCGAAGGCTATCTCTCCAACCTCTTCTGCCCCCGCATGTACATGGAATACGCCCGGCGCAAGGAGTTCATCACGCAAACGGCGCAGAGGGCCAGGGTGGATGGGGCCATCTACATATATAACAAGTTCTGCGACCTGCACGGAGTGGACTCCGTCCTCGTTCGCAGGGACCTGGAGGAGATGGGGATACCGGTGCTCGTCATGGAGAAAGAATACAGCGCCGGGGCGGACATCGGGAGGGTGAAGACCCGGGTACAGGCCTTCATGGAGAGGATAGGGGGTGGAGCATGATGGAAAAGGGATACGTAATGAGGGAGGGGGAGAACGGCTTCGAGCGCGCCGTAAGTATTCTGGAAATGGTTTACAAATTCCCCGACCGCATCAGCGACGAGGACGTGGATGGCGCCGCCAACTTCGTCTTCCCGGAACTCGAGAACACCGTCCTGGGCCTGCTGGAGCTGGAGGCCAACCGGGGCCTGGAGGTCTTCTTCTTTCGCAAGGTGCTCGACATCTTCAAGGAGGCGATGAGGGCCCAGGCGGAGGGCAAGAAGCTCATCTTTATCCCCTTCACCTTTCCGCCGGAGATCTTCTGGGCTTTCGATAACATCTTTCCCCTCTGCACCGAGATCGTGTCGGGCGCCATCGTGAACATCTGCGCCGGACAGGGGGAGCGGTTCTGGGATTACGCCATGGGACTGGGGCTCCCCGACTCCCTCTGTTCCGGCAACACCATAGGCATAATGTCCCTCCTCATGGGGCCGGGGCTCAAGCCCGACGCCATCGTCTACAACACCCCCGGGAGCTGCAACCCCAACGCCAAGATACACGCCTTCGCCGCCGACTACCTGGGCATCCCCCAGTTCATCATGGAGAAGCCCGTGGATGAGTCGGCGCGGGGCCGGGAACTCAACTTCCAGTACCTCAAGAAGCTCGTGAAGGACCTGGAGGAATGGTCCGGCGCGGAGCTCAAGGAGGAGAGGCTGCGCGAGGTGATGGAGAGGTCCTACCGGGCGGTGGAGCTCTACAACGAGTTCTGGGAGCTGAAGAAGGCCAGGCCCTGCCCGGTGCCCAACATCTTCAGCATGACCCTGCTGGTGCTGCGCAGCCAGCTGTGGGGCAGGGAGGAGGCCATAGAGGTCCTGCAGAGGATGGTGGACATATCCAAGGAGAGGCTGCGCAAGGGCGAGTACGCCGCCCCGGAGGAGCTGGCCCGGGTATACATAAGCTATATCTACTGGCTCTTCGACTTCTACGGCTACTTCACCTGGATGGAGAAGAAGGGCATCACCATCCTGGGGGATATCCTGGCCATCCATTACTTCCCGCCCATGGACTTCTCCTCCAAGGAGAGCATGCTGCGGGGATATGCGGAGATCGCCTTCGACTACCCCATGACCCGGCAGATGGGGGCCAGTTCCATCTCCCTCAGGTGGCTGGAGGACATCAGCTACGCCGCCAAGGACCTGGGGGCGGACGCCTGCATATTCGGCGGCGTCCACGCCTGCAAACACACCCTGGGCACCGTGGCCTTCGTCCGCCGGGAGATGATGAAGAGGCTCGGCATGCCCACCCTCATCCTCACGGGAGATGTTTTCGACAAGAGGCACCTGCCCATGGGAATGCTCCAGGAGGAAGTGGAGATCTTCGTGGACAACGTCATCTCCAAGCGCAAGGCATCGAGTAGGAAGAAAAAGGTAGGGGCGGTTGAGGGCGGCGAATAAGGGAGGCCCCGTGAAGGAATCGACGAAGAGCTTCCTCAAGATGCATGGCTGGCGCCACCTCTTTCTCTTTCTCCACGGTTACATCTACTTCACCTGGATCGACCATTATATCAAGGCCCTCATGGCCATCGCCAGGAGGTATATCCGCATCCTGCCCCGGGGCCGCTTCATCTTCGATTACTTCTTCAACCGCTACCATTGCAAGGTGCTCACCGAGGAACAGGCGGAGAAGCTGCTCAGGCTGGACCACGACATCGAGGTGGACCCGGAGCGCAGTGCGCGTATCATCCCCTACCCCCACGCCAATCGCATCATCCTCAACCAGCCCCAAAGCATCGTAGTCATGGACTGCGCCTGCCGCCTGGAGAGGGGTGGCGAGGACGCCGGCCCCTACGACGTATGCCTCGCCATAGGGGAACCCGTGGCCAGCTTCTGGCTGGAACACGGGGAGAGGAGGCTCCACGCCCACAGGATAAGCGCCGAGGAGGCCCTGGACATCCTGCGGCGGGAGAGGGGGCGGGGGAGCATTCCCACCGCCTGGTTCAAGGATGCTGCCGGGAACCGCTTCTTCGCCATCTGCAATTGCCGACCCGGAGTATGCGGCGCCCTGGAGAGCCTGCAGATCGCCAGGATGCTACAGGTGGAGGATCCGCCGACCATCGCCGCCCCCTCGGGATACTGCGCCCGGGTGGACCGCTCCCTGTGTAAAGGCTGCGGAACCTGCGTGAAGGCCTGCCCGTTCAAGGCCATTAACCTGGACGGCGAGGACAAGGCGGTGGTCATTTTCGAGCTGTGCATGGGGTGCGGGCTCTGCGTGGACCAGTGCAAACAGGACGCCTTCAGCCTGGCCCGCGACGAGCGCAAGGGCGCTCCCTTCGACGTGGAGGAATTAAGCGAGGCCCGGGGGGCTTGAATCCCTCTCCTTCCGCCATCCTTAATCGGGCTGACAAAAGGTCACCAGGAGGAGCCCCCGCTCATGCCATCGCGAGGAGGCGAAGGAGACGTGGCGATCCTTGAAGACGCCGCATCCAGGGCCTCCGAGGATATCTTCGCGTTGTAGTAATCCGCGGGTTTTCCGGTATCGAAACCGTTGGGATAACGGGTGGGAATGTAATAGGCATCGAGCATCCGGCCCAGGGCAACGATCTCTCCTGGCATATCTATGCTGCCGGCCAGCGATCTCAGCACGGCCGTTATGGAATGACCCCATACCCCCAGGTTTCCATTCATGCTCAAGGTTCTTACCGCTTTCTCCGCAGCCTGCCAGCAGGTGAAACATACCCATTCGTATTACTCATGCTCCATGTCTGCCTTTGCCTTAACCAGGTCTCTTTCCGCCTGGTCCAGCCAGTCTTTATAGCGGTTCATTGTCTTCCAGACCCCCGGACAATCATGATTCTAGCCGTCATCAACCCCAGGCCTGCCAAGCGGGCCCGATTTCATCGGCCAAACGGAGGGCGCTGGCGGCGGCCATCTCTGTGCCGATGCCCCGTGCCCCGGCGTCGGCGCCCACCAGCCACAGCCCTTCCACCGGGGTACGCATCTCCGGCCGCAGATCCCCGACCTGGGAAGGGGTCTGAGCCAGCCCGATACACTCCCCCACCCGGTGGCCGGTGAGCTCCATGGCGTCGGCCCCGGTGGAGCGCGAGGCCCACAGCAGCGCCCCCTCCAGCCCGGTGAAGAGCTCGCATACCTGGGCGTGAACTTTGTCCAGGATGGCGTTGCACAGCTCGTCGGAAGCCCCGGCGGGCGCCGCCGTCCCCGCTATGACCAACTGCTTTCCCTCCGGCGCCAGGCCGGGGTCATGATTGGTGGGCACGGGCATGAAGATGTAAGGTTCCTCCGGTGGTTTCTCCTCGTCGATGTAGGAGAAGACCTTCTCCGGGGGCAGGTGAGGCATATAGAAGACCACTGGGTAAGGGATGACTTTGCGCTCCAGGGCGTACTTGATGGTGATGTAGGCGTTGGAGTCCTCGTATCCCTCCGCTTTCTCCACATACTCCTCCGGGAAGCTTTTCCTTCCCGCCAGGTAGATGGTGTTGCGCAGGCCCGCGTTGGACACCACGATATCGGCGGGATACTCCCCCCTGTTCGTCTCCACCGCCTGCACCCTGCCGCCCTCGACCACGATGCGCGAAACTTCCTCCTTGAAGAGAGCCCGGCCGCCCTCGCGCTCCACGCCCCTTAAGTAGGATCCCGGGATCTCCCCGCCGCCGCCCACCGGGTAACCAAAACTCGCCCCCTTGAACATACGGGAGAAGGACCACAGGAACTCCCCCGCCGACGATTGCCGGTAGGACTGGGCGAAATAGAGCTGGGAGAGGCAGTTGATGAAGAGGTGGATGATCTCGTCGTCCGTGTACCGCGAGACGTAGTCCTGCAGGACTGCGCCGTCGTTCTCCTCCACTCCCTTACCACCCAGGAGGGCGCGGAAGAGGCGGTAGGCCCCCAGGTAGTTCTTAGGCTTCACCCCCAGCTTGCGGGCCAGGGACACCTGCCGCGCAAGGGGGTTGATGTCCAGGGGGAAGTCGAACTCCACCCGGCCCATAACGTGGCAGGGGTACTCGTGGGTCACCCACCCCAGGTCGCCGCCCGTTCGCCGGTTGATCTCGCCCAGGGGGCCTTTCTCCCCCCGGCTGAACATGTGCACCCCGAAGTCGTAGCGGAAGCCCCCCCTCTCCAGGCAGGCACAGCGCCCGCCCGCGAAAGGATGGGACTCCAGCAGCGTCACCTCGTACCCGGCCTTCGCCAGCAGGGCCGCGCTTCCGCTTCCCCCCACCCCCGACCCTATAACCACCGCCTTCTTGCCCATGCCTTACCCCCTTGATTAGAACCCGGGGTTACCTTAAAACCCTCATCCCTTGCGCCGCTTATCAAAAGATACCCAAATACTGCCCTCTTCATGCCCACTAATCCCGAGACCTTTCGTCGTTAGGATTGCCGCCTCCCAGAAGCGGGGCTTCAGATTCCCTTCCTCTTAAGGCAAAGCGATAATTAATATCAACTCTGCCTGGTATGGAAAACCATAGATCTCCATTTACATTAAGAAAGTTAATAGGCGGTAGATTATTTTATAACCACCTTCGGCCCATATAATCCATAAAAGTGCCAACGTTGTTTCCTCGTCAATGCCATATTTGGAAACAAGCCACTTCACCTTACCTAAACTGCCTTGCATCGTGTTGCCATTATCTTCTTTTACGGTATCGAGGATCTGCTTTAAGATTACCGGTTCATCGTCTCCCTCTTCCGTTTTGCCCTGATCGCTACTTCCAGAACCTCTTTTACCACCAGAATTTCCTGAACGCACCGTTGTTATAGCATCGCCAACCGGATCGACATAAGGTTCGGCCAGCTCCGCAAAAAGACCTTGTAGCGTAACCAAGAGGAATCCTATCCGATTCTCGTTTTCCTTTTTCGCTTCTGGAGTAAAAAGAATGAACGTGGGTTCCCCGATGCATCCAGGCTGAAGGTTATATCCTTATGGGGATTCAATCCCAGGTAGAATAGGCTGTCCTGCTCTGCTGGGCCAGGTGGGTGCCGTCGGGGGCGGGGGAGAAGGAGGAGAGCACCTCCCCGTCCGCGAGCTCCTGGGTCTGGGAAAGGATGGTAACGGTCATGCGGTTTCTCTTCCCCCGGCCCTAGTAGGTGTAGGCATACTCCGCCTGTTTGTTCGAGCTGCCCCCTCCCTGACTTCCGTTCCAGGGGCTAGTCCACTGCTCCACTGTGCGCAGGCGGGAGAGCCCATCGTAGGTGAAAGGGGTGGCGTCTCACGATAATGGATATTAGCAAGGAAGCGTGTAGAAATATCAGGGATCCAGCTATTCGGATTCATCAATAACGCGGCTTATTTCTTTTCTTAGCCCCGGCACCTTTTCTTCTATAATTTCCCATAGGATTTCATTGTCAATCCCTGCATAGTCGTGGACGAGGATATCCCGCAAACCCGCGATCTTTCTCCACTCAATATCTGGATATTTCTCTTCCATCCAGACAGGTATGCGTTTTGCGGCCTCACCTATTATCTCGAGATTTCTTATCACGCCATCGACGATCAGTTCATCATCGAGGAACTCGTTGATCGTCTTGTCTCCGACGTACCTCAATATCTTGCCTGCGCTGGTTAAGATGTCTTTGAGATATCAGGAAGCCGCGCTCAGACATAGATCACCTCTGGCAATATGTATTTCTTAAGTTCCTCTCTCGGGGCTTCCTTGATAACCAAGTCAATTCTTGCTCCCATGGTGTCCTCAAGGAAAAACTTCAACTCCATGTAGCTGTCGAATGTCTTAAGGCCCGGCAGAAATCCGACCAAGATATCAATATCGCTTCCTGCTTTCTGGACCTTTTTTACATGGGAACCGAAAACCCCTATTTCCTTAATGCCGAATCTCTTAACCACTTCGCCCTTATGCGAGATTAAACGCTCCTGCGACTCCTCTGGATCCATCGCTACAACCCCCTTAAGCCTATATATGGATATAGTGGCTATACCCTTTATTATTATCAGAAACGACAGGCATCGCGTCCTTGTTCTTCGTTTTTCCGCTATAATCATTATGACCCGCCTCTTCCCTCTTAGTGCGCAATTGCATGAATCTGGACACCTATTTGCATGAACGTGGACACTCCCGGAGCGAAGCAACGCCGTAACGCTATCTAACCCCCGACCGTCCAGCTTGGCGTCGAATTCTCATCGGTTTAAAGAGTTAACCACCTCCTTTTTGCCAGCAGCGGCACAAAGTATCCGCTTTTCGCAGGAAACCACCTCCTTTCTAATCAGGTGATTCCAATTGTCGGGGTGGCGAGGGCTAGTTGCCAGACAGTAATCCCCCTAAATATGCCATCATACCTGATAGCAAGATAGAAAATAGGATGTAATGTAAGTCGATCCAAGCCATAACCATAGGGTGAAAGTTCCACCCCCTTCCGCCCGACGGTATGTCTTATTCGCCTGAACGTCGATAACCCTACCCAATGCTTTCTTATCCGCGGCGATCGCCAGTTTAACGCCCTATGGTCAAATGCATATAGCAAGGCGACCTTTATGCCAAGTGGTTAATGGTTTTTCTTACAGCATTGGTATTATTGCTTGGCTTGCTGTCTTCCGGGGTCCCGCGTCGCCGGGTGTGCTGTCTATCGAATATTGCGGGGGGTCCTGTTTGTGCTTTCGCGGTCCGGGAAATAAAATGGAGTGAAATATCTTTACCGGG
>Ga0315282_10018206_pt1 | contig 10067 bp, 4 predicted proteins | sample YL17G07_20_MG_FD_203693 | JGI IMG/M metagenome (GOLD analysis project Ga0315282, IMG submission 203693) | Sediment microbial communities from Yellowstone Lake, YNP, Wyoming, USA - YL17G07_20 | ecosystem: Environmental > Aquatic > Freshwater > Lake > Sediment | place: USA: Wyoming | collected... | reverse complement strand
ACACGCTCCTGCCGCTCTTCCTGGAGAACGGGATCACCGGCACGTATCCACTGGAGTGCCAGTCCCAGGCGGATCCGGTGAAGTTCCGGCGCCTGTACGGGAAGCGGGTGCAGCTCATCGGCGGGATCGATAAACGGGTGCTGACCAAGGGGCGAGAGGCAACGAGGGCGGAGGTGGAGTACAAGCTCTCGCAGCTCGTGCCTGAGAGCGGCTACCTGCCGAGCATTGACCACGCGGTTCCGCCAGAGGTCCCGTTCGACACCTTCAAGTTCTACGTGGACTGTGTGCGCGAGACGTGGGCGAGGATGCTGCCATGAGGCGTCACCGTTGCCCGCCGGACATGAGGGCCGACGCACTCCTTCTCCAACTGGGAACGGAGGACGCCCAATGGCACACCTGGGCCTCACCACCCATGCAGCCGGTCCGCACAGGGGTCAGTGCTCGGGGTCCGTCGCGTGCCATCGAGCGACGGCTCCTCTCGGACACGCGCGGGTCACAGCCTTCCGGTTGGCGGGGTGATGTAAGGCGGGCTTCACGGGCCCCTGGCAAGCAGAGCCCGCGCCAGGTAGGATTGCGTTCGCAGCAAGTGGAACCCAGACACGTCGGGACACGCCGATTGTGGAGTCGGCAAGGGTGCTGTAGCCGTCAGGTTGGGACTGTCGAAACCGCGTAGTGATGGAGGCACGAAATGGGCAGCAGGTCAGGACGAGGCATATCGCGGCGTGAGTTCCTGCGTCAGGCGGCGGCAGGGGCAGCCGCTGCTGCCGCGATCAGATCGGGAGTGGGCTGGGGGGCGGAGGAAGGCCCGGCACAGCCGGGCGGGGGCAATCCCCGGAGCCACTCGGGAGTGCCACTCCCGAGTGGGGTGAACGCGGTGTGGGATGTCAGCAAAGCCTACCAGGAAGCCACGCCCACGCGCGCCCGCATCTCCGCGAACGGCCTCTGGCGCTGGCAGCCCGCCAAGGAGATTGCGGACCAGATGCCGGCCGGCGACTGGGGCTACTTCAAGGTTCCGGGGAGCTGGCCGGGGATCAGCGACTATATGCAGGTGGAGTGTCAGACGGTCTACCCGAACCCGAGTTGGCAGAACGAGAAGCTGGAGGAGACCACCGGTGCCTGGTATCAGCGCGAGATCACCATCCCGAGCGAATGGGCGGGCCGGCGGATCGCGCTCTATGCGGAGTACGTGAACTCGTATGCCGTAGTGTACATCGAGGGCAAGAAGGTCGGCGAGATCCGCTTCCCGGCTGGTGAGGTGGATCTCACTTCCGTTTGCCAGCCCGGCCGGAAGTACGTGCTGAGCATGTCGGTCCTGGCGATGCCGCTGAAGGGCGTCATGATGTCCTACAGCGACACCTCCTCGGCGAAGGAAGTGAAGGGTTCTGTCCAGCGCCGCGGGCTCTGCGGCGACGTCTACCTTGTCAGCACTCCCGCGGCCGCGCGCATCACCGACGTGAAGGTGGACACGTCGGTGCGCAAGGGGGAGATCACGGTTGATGCCGCGCTTCAGGGACTCGCCGCGGACAAGACGTACTCTCTGGGTGCGGAGATCATGGAGAACGGCCGCCGCGTGCGGGAGTTCGCGAGCAAGCGGTTCCGCGCGAGCGACCTGAAGGATGGGCACGTCGCCTTCACCGATCAGTGGAAGGCGGACAAGCTGTGGGACCTCCACACGCCCGGGAACGTCTACGACCTCAGCCTGTCACTCGGGGAGGAAGGTGGGACGGCGGTGGACACCGCTCTTCCGGTGCGCTTCGGGTACCGCGAATTCTGGATCGACGGCAAGGACTTCTACCTGAACGGCACCCGCATCTACCTCTCCTCGATCCCGATTGACAACGCGCAGGTGGGGGCGACGGCGGCCAGCTATGAGGGGGCGAGGGAGACACTGGAGCGGATGAAGAGCTTCGGCATCAACTTCGTCTACACCCATAACTACGGCTGCGAACCGGGGACGCACCTCAGCTTCGAGGAGATCCTGCGCGCGGCGGACGACGTGGGGATGCTGGTGGTGCTCTCGCAGCCGCACTTCGGCCAGTACGACTGGGAGGCCGAGGACGCTGACAAGAGCAACGGCTACGCGCGGCATGCGGCCTTCTACGTCCGCGTCGCAGGGAACCACCCGTCGGTGGTGGCCTACGCGATGAGCCACAACGCGACCGGGTACGACGAGGACGCCAACCCGGACATGATCGACGGGCTGCAGCGGCCGCACAACCCCTGGTCCGACCGGAATGCGGCGCGGGCGCAGCGCGCGGAAGCGATCGTGAAGGCGATGAACCCGGGCCGCATCGTGTACCACCACTCCTCGGGCAACCTCAGCTCCATGCACACCATCAACTTCTACCCGAACTGGGCACCCATCCAGGAGCTATCGGACTGGTTCGAGCACTGGGCCACGAAAGGCGTCAAACCGGTCTTCACGTGCGAGTACGCGGCGCCGTGTACGTGGGACTGGACAATGTACCGGGGTTGGTACAAGGGCAAGCGGTCCTTCGGCAGTGCCACCGTGCCGTGGGAGTTCTGCGTCGCGGAATGGGACGCGCAGTTCCTGGGTGACCGGGCCTACCGCCTGAGCGAGCGGGAGAAGAGGAACCTGCGCTGGGAGGCCAAGCAGTTCCGGGAGGGCAAGCTGTGGCATCGTTGGGATTATCCCACTGACATCGGGTCGAGCGCCTTCGAAGATCGGCACGCGGTCACGGCCCGCTACATCACGGACAACTGGCGCGCCTTCCGCACCTGGGGAATGTCGGCGAACTCGCCGTGGGAGTACGACCCGTTCTGGACGCTGCGCGAGAACGTGGATCGAAGTCGCAAGGAGTTCCGGGTTGACTGGGAGAGCCTGCAGCGCCCGGGGTTCAGTCCAGACTACCTTGAGCGGCCGTTCGAGGCAATGCCGCAGAGCTTCGCGCGCACGGACTGGATCCCCAACGCAGACGGGCAGGCCCTGCTCCGCAACAACATGCCGCTGCTGGCCTATATCGCGGGGAAGCCGGCGCGCTTCATCAGCAAGGACCACAACTTCCACCCCGGCGAGACAGTCGAGAAGCAGCTTATCATCATCAACAACTCACGAGAGACGGTGACGTGCCACTGGGAGTGGTCGGTGAGCCTCCCACAGCCCGCTTCCGGCCGCGGGCAGGTCACCGTGCCGACCGGCGATCAGGCGCGCGTCGCGATCTCTTTCGCGCTGCCGTCCGCGGGCCCCGCCACCTATGAGCTGACTGCGGCCGCCCGGTTCAGCAATGGAGAGGCCCAGACGGATTCCTTCGCCATTCACGTGCTGCCGCGGCCGGCGGTCCTGCGCGCGAGCGCGAGAGTAGCGCTCTTCGATCCGAAGGGAGAGACCGGCAAGCTGCTGGAGGGGATGGGAGTCCACCCGCAGTTGATGGAGGCCAACGCGGATCTCTCGCCGTACGATATCCTCGTAATAGGCAAGGGCGCACTGACGGTGGATGGCCCGGCACCGGATCTGAGCCGGGTGCGCGAAGGATTGAAGGTGATCGTGTTCGAGCAGACCTCGGAAGCGCTTGAGAGGCGGCTCGGCTTCCGCGTGACAGAGTACGGGCTGAGGCAGGTCTTCCCGCGTGTGCCAGATCATCCCATCCTGACCGGCATCGACCCCGAGAACCTGCGCGACTGGCGCGGGGAGGCAACGCTGCTGCCACCGCGCCTGAAGTACGAGACGAACGATGAGGTGTTCAACGGCGCGCCGACGGTGAAGTGGTGTGGTATTCCCGTGACGCGCGTGTGGCGATGCGGCAACCGGGGCAACGTCGCCTCGGTGCTGATCGAGAAGCCCGCGCGGGGGAGCTTCCTGCCGCTCATTGACGGCGGGTACAGCTTGCAATACAGCCCCCTTATGGAGTACCGCGAAGGGAAGGGGATGGTTCTCTTCTGCCAGATGGACGTGACAGGCCGCAGCGAAAGCGATCCTGCGGCCGAGACGCTGGCGCGGAACCTCGTTCAGTATGCAGCCGCCTGGCAGCCGGCCGCGAATCGGAAGGCGCTCTATGCTGGCGATGCCGCCGGGCGGCGCTACTTCGAGGCCGCCGGCGTCTCACTGGGCTCCTACGCGGGAGGTGAACTCGCGGCCGACCAGGCGCTGATCGTGGGTCCCGGTGGGGGCGCGCAGTTGGCGAGGAGCGCAGCGTCCATCCGTTCCTGGCTCAAGTCGGGCGGGAACCTGCTGGCGGTGGGACTGGATGAGGCGGGCGCGAATGCCTTCCTGCCGTTCCGGGTGAGCATGAAGAAGGAGGAACACATCGCCGCCTTCTTCGAACCGGCTCGGATGGACTCTCTGCTCGCGGGCGTGGGGCCGGCGGATGTCGTCAACCGCGACCCGCGAGAGCTGTCGCTGGTGTCCGGGGGCGCCTCGGTCGCGGGGAACGGCGTGCTCGCGACGGGCGAGAACGCGCGGGTTGTCTTCTGCCAACTGGCGCCGTGGGAGTTCCAGTGGCAGCAGCCACTGTGCAGTGCGGAGGCGCCACCGCTGATGAACCTGAAGCGCACATACCGGCGGACAAGCGTCCTGGTCGCGCGGCTGTTGGGCAACCTGGGAGTGGCCGGCGCCACGCCGGTGCTCAGCCGCTTCAGTCAGCCAGTGGCGCCTGGGGATAAGCGCTGGCTGGAGGGGATGTACCTCGACCGGCCCGAGGAGTGGGACGACCCGTACCGGTACTTCGGCTGGTGAGCAGGTTCCCGGGCCCTTCTGTCGCGGGTGCTGACGGCGACCGCCGGCCCAAGTCCCGACTCCGGCTACCCCCTCAGATCGGAGTCACTGCCCGGGGTCCCGTCGCGTCTGGGGCGCGTTCAGCGCTGGTCCGCTCTTGGGAAGCCGCTGTCGCTGAAGCGCGGCGTCGTCACGCCCAGCAGGACAGCCGCGCCACGGTGGCAATCAGGGGCAGGCCCGCCCAATCCAGCCCTCGTTCGACGGCCTTCTCCATCCTCGGTGCCTCTCAGCGCAGGGGTATGCACGAGGGGAGAGAATACCGCGAGACGTGCCATGTAGGCTCTGGCGGGTCGGACAACATGGGCTGGTAGGAGAGCTACCACGCAGGAGGTCAAGGATGAACCTGTTATGGAGTGACTGCACGTGGGAGGACATCGCGCAGGCAGCGCGTGAGGACTACATCGTGGTCTTCCCGGTAGGCGCCATCGAGCAGCATGGCCCGATGCTGCCGGTGCAGGTGGATGCTCGGCTGGCCGAACGGTGGGCCTTCGATGGAGCGCAGCGCGCGAGAGAGCAGTACGGCCTGAACGTGCTGGTGCTCCCGACGCTTCCCTACGGGCAGTCGTGCTTCCACATGCGCTTCCCGGGCACCATCTCGCTCCGGTTCGAGACCTACATCTCCGCCATGTGCGAGATCATGCGCGCTGTGGTGGAGACTGGATTCCGCTCCATTGCCATCGTCAACGGCAACGGAGGAAACGCGAGCGCCGTCGAGGTCGCGCGCCACCGGCTAGTAGAGGAGCTGACGCGAGAGGGCAAAGAGGCGAGGATCTACGCCTATGCCGGCTGGGAGGATGCTTACTTCCAGGCGGAGTGGCGCAAGCTCGGCGAGCAGGGTCTGCTGCCGGATGAGACCATGGGCATCCACGCGGCCGCGCCAGAGACGGCGGAGATGCTGGCCGACCGCCCACACCTGGTGAAGCGGGAGAAGATGGTGAAGGCGACGCTCAAGCGGACCGAGCAGCCGGGGTACTTCTGGCTCGCCGACGAGATCTCGGAGACCGGGGCGTTCGGCGATCCAAGCCAGGCCACGGCCGAACTGGGCGAGCGGCTTTGGAACGTCGTCGGGGAGAGCGTAGCTCGGTTCCTGCGACGGATCGGCGAGGAGACAGGCTCGGGCAAGGCCCGCTGACTTCCATGCCTCTGCCCGTGGCCCACCGCCAAGCAGGCACCCCCCGACTCCGGCTACCCCCTCGGCTTGGAGTCAGTGCCGGGGTTCCGCCGCGTACCGGAGCGTGCTGTCCAGAAACTCATCTGGCTCCCAGGATGCTCGTAGAACCCCTCTCGTGGTATTCTCTCCCCTCGTGCATACCCCTGCGCTGAGAGGCACCGAGGATGGGTGGGGCTGCCGATGATCGCCACCGTCGCGCGGCTGCTCTGAGATACCACACCCACACGCGATGAAACCCCGGGACAGTGACCCCGAGCCGAGCGGGTAGCCGGAGCCGGGGGTGCCCGGGACACATCGCCGCCCATTCGCGGCTGCACCCCGTTCTCTCCGCCCCTGCTTCCGCGTGGCGCCCTACACGCGTCTCCCCAGTGCGGTGAAGACGACTTCGCGTAGCAGCGAGACGGTGGCATCCCCCGCCAGTAGGCCCAGGAACAGCGGCAGCGCGGTGCGGTGGGCGCGGAGGCCCCCGTAACGCAGCAGGAGCGACTTCGCCAGCCAGGTGACGAAGAGCGCGGGGGTGATGCCGGCGATGGTGTTGGAGGTGGAGATAGGGTAGGCCACCGGGTGCAGCGGCCACCACGCGAATTGCAGCTTCAGGTAGTACAGCACCGAAGTGATGACCAGGGAGATCAGGATCGCCAGCGACCCGCCCCACTGGGGGCCGGCGGGGTTCTCTGCGTCCGAACGGAGGCCGTCGGTGGCCCAGCCCCCGATGCGGGTGTACCACGCGACGGTGTGCCCCGAGGCCATGCCGAAGTGATAGCCGGTGTGGAGCGTGGCCCAGAAGAAGGCAATCAGCGCCACCACCGGAACCACGCCCATGACGAGAGTGAGGCGCCGCCGATCCATGCGACCGCCCTCCGCCATCTTCAGCCCCTCGAGCTGGTTGGGGATGGGGTGGTTGCGCTGCTCCAGGAGCAGTGGCCGCAGCATGTAGAGCATGCCGAGGGCGCGCGGTCCCAGAGCGTCGGTGCCGGCCACGGTCGGCAGCACCCAGCCCGGCATGGCGCCATAGAACTGGTGGCTCGGGGGGCCGAGTTGCGCGCGCACGCGGCACATCACGATGATCATAAGGAAGTAGTGGGCGAGGAAGACGCCGGTCACCCAGGACGCCATACCGCCGCGTTGGAAGAGCCACCACAGCACCCCGAGCCCGGCCACCACGCCAAGCGTTGCGGCGCGGTAGCTGAGTCCTTCCTCGCTCTCGTTCGGGAGCGGAGGGCAAAGCCCGAGCGCACGCTGCAGCACCCGGGCCAGGAAGCGCCGGTCGAGCCACAGGGCGACCAGCGCGAGGGCGATGAACCCGCCCGCGGTCTGCTGCTCGCCGTACGGGAATCCCGACCACGAACTCACGCACCAGCCAAGCTGGCCGAACACAACGTACTGCATCGCCCAGATCACGCCGAAGACGAAGATGGAGAACGCGAGGTCGAGGGGGATGAGGTAGGTGAGCCCGATGGAGAACGGATCCCACGACACACTGCCGAAGCGCAGGAAGTTCCAGGGGCGGTTGTTGGCGATGAGCGTGGAGAAGTCCCAGCCGGTGGGGATGGAGGGGAGCGTGGGTACCAGCGCGACCAGGGTGTTCCAGATGCTGATGCCGGCCGCCGCGCCCGCGCCGATCCAGAAGAGCCTGCTCCCGAGCAGGGAGTAGCGCGCATCCGCGAGTTGCACCGGCAGCACGGTCATTGGGAAGGCGAGCTTCTCTTCATCTGCCCACCGGCGGCGGAGGATCGAGTTCAGGCAGAGGCCCACCCACATGATGGTGCTGACCAGAAGGGTCCACCAGAGCGCCGGGGCCGCCCAGGCCCGGAGGACCTGCGCGGTGTACGGAGTGGACTGCCCGTAGTAGAAGCCCTCCAGCACGTCGAGGTCCTGCACGGTCAGCCAGGTCGGCAGGTTGGGCCACACCAGGTCCTGCCAGCGGTTCTGCGGAGTGGCGAACCAGAAGGCGTGGGTCATGTAGATGGGAGCGGCGCCGCCCACATCCCAGATGCTGCAAGTCAGGCCGGTACCGATGGTGAGGGTCAGGTAGATGGTGAGTAGCTCACCCGCGGAGAAGGCCCAGCGGGGGTGGCGGCGACGCAGCCAGCGGTTGAGCAGCGCGCCGAGGAAGAGCCCGCCGACCGCGTTCATGAAGAGCGACATGTCGCCGGTGATCCCGCCGAACAGCCAGCTTCCCCGCACGAGGAAGAGGACGTTCAGAGGGGTGAGGACGAGCGCGATGAGGATCGCGCGCGCGGTGACGCCGCCGCGCCGGGCAGCCCATGCGCCTGCAACTGCCTCCCCGGCGATGTTGGTCGCGATCATCTCACTCCGCAGCACTGTGTGGGTGACGGGCAGATGACTGCTCGTCTCTCCGCTGCCCAGGACCCCTCCTCTGCATGCCACCCATTGCAGAGCATCGGCGCTCGCACCGGGCGCCTGGCGCAGAATGCCTCCGTCGCTGCCCGCGCCTCGCGCTTGCGCGGACCCATCAACGGCTCGCGCGCTGGACCCCGAACACCACCGTGTCGGTGTCAAGTAGCGATGGGAAACCCCTGAGCGGCTCCTGAGCTTGTGCGCGGGCGAGGATCATTCTACCACATGAGACCTTTGGGCGGCGCCTCCGGGCGCTGTTCTCTTTCCGCGAGTGTGTCTGCGTGGGTGTCTTCCGAAGAGCCGTTGCCCTTATGGTCCGGTCCATGGTGTTGAGCGCCCAGTCTGGTGGTCAGCAGCGGCTGCTCCTCCTGCAGCAGGCCGCGGTGGCCGGGAATGAAGTAGGGGAACTGGCCGGGCTACGCGACGACAACCGCCCACTGAAGTCCGAGAACCGGCTGCTCAAGTCGCGGTTCGGGGCAGACGACGAAAAGCCTCCTGTCCCCGACGGAAACCCGAACACTGACTCCCAGCCGAGGGGGTAGCCGGAGTCGGGGGTTGCCCGACGCCGTCGCCTAGTCCGCCTCCCTGGGTCGCGTGGCGGACTTTGACCGGGGCCCGGCGAGACGTCGGCGCCTGAGTCAGCGGCCGCTGGGTGGTGCCCCAGCCGGTGGCGCTGAGACCTCAGACGGCACTCATCGGCTTCCGGGCTTCGGGTACCCCTTCGCCGCGTCGTCGAGCACGAGCACCCAGTCCGGCCCCTCGGCCGGTGTGGTGAACTCCAGCTTCTCCCCAGTGGGGAGGTCGCCCTTGAGCGTAGCAGCCTTCCCAGTGCGCGGGTTGTACCACCACGCCCTCAAGTGCTTCCCGGAAAGCTTGCTGGTATCGACCGTCATGGTCTGGCCAGCCGCGGGCAGGTAGAGCATCGCGTACGAGCGGCTTCCGTCGCGCGTCGCCTGCACGTGGTGCGCCCCTTCCCCCGCGTCTCCCGCGATCAGGCTCTGATCGGGAACGCGGGTGAGGAAGGGACGCGACTCCATCAGCGCCCGCAGGTGCCGCATCTGCGTTGCTCCCGGCGCGGTCAGCGCGTCCTTCCAGTTCCCTCGCTGGCCCGGACCGCCCTCCGGGAGCCCCCGCACGTGCCCGGGGTGCGATGGGACGAAGAAGTTGAACAGGTCGTTGTGCCCGTAGGTGTGCCCGCACGCCCCCGCGAACACCGCCCAGTAGGCCTTCCTCCGCATCACGTCCGCGCCGCCCCGCGGCCCCTCCACGCTTTGCTTGATCCACACCGCGTCCGGCGTATCCTCGTACATCGGCTCCCCGTCGAGCACCGGCTTCGTGGGAGTGAGCGCGTAGTCGTGTGCGATCAACGCGTAGTTCTCCTCCATCCCGAACGCGTTCGCGTCGGCCACGTGTCCCGACTGCAGCATATTGAGGTCGAGCCACGACTCGTGGTGGAAATCGAGCGAGGAGGTGCGGCCCACTCCGGGGTGGATGGTCATGAGTTGCGTGTTGCCATGGCCCTCATCCAGGCCCCGCGCCATCGCGTTGATCACGCTTTTCTGGGCCTCGCTGATCGGCAGGCGGAAGCCGTTGATGGCATCGTACTCCCCGCTCACCGCCCACAACACGTGGCTGCGGTTTCCGTACCGCCGCCCCAGCCATACCCCGAGCCGGTGCGCCTTCTCCACGTCATCGCCCACCAGTCCGTTGAAGTCCTCTCCCCACACCGGGAAGATCACCACGTAGAGCCCGTGGTCCTTGGCCTTGTCCACGATCGAATCGATGTTGCGCCAGAAGTCCTCG
>Ga0315282_10018205_pt1 | contig 10067 bp, 8 predicted proteins | sample YL17G07_20_MG_FD_203693 | JGI IMG/M metagenome (GOLD analysis project Ga0315282, IMG submission 203693) | Sediment microbial communities from Yellowstone Lake, YNP, Wyoming, USA - YL17G07_20 | ecosystem: Environmental > Aquatic > Freshwater > Lake > Sediment | place: USA: Wyoming | collected... | reverse complement strand
CTGCTTCATCCCTTTTGGGCGTCTCTTTGCCTGCAGTAGCGGAATAATGGAAGAAGTGCGTCAGCTGGTGTACCAGGCTTTTAACCTGCATTGCAATAGAATTGTCAGCATTGATTTCAATTCTGCATTTAGCAACATCAGGATCAGGATAGAAAGTACCGCTCCTCGACATCTGATGCGAAAGAAAGGAAACAGGAATTGGAGAGTGTTCTACAAGAACTTCCTTCAGAACTTCTGCAGGGAGCTTTAACAAAGCATTATCTTCCACCTTTGCTGGAGCAGCTATATCTTTTCCCTCAGTCTGAGAGATGTCAAACACCTGTGCAAGTTTAAACCCTATGAGTTCTTCTACAACTTCCTCGACTTCAACTTCTTCTTCAATCCCATCTTCATTTAATTGTTTTACCTTCTTTGCCTTTTTCACTTTCTTCCTGATAGGAGCCAGAATAGTGATTCCACGCTCGCCTTTCTTAATGGTTCTTCCAAGATCCTTCCACCTGTAGAAGCCTGCAACGTTAGTTGCAAATGGCCTCTGCGCAAGGATGAGGATTGCGTTTAGAAAAGAGTAATTGTAACTGTGCGCCCTGAGGCTCAACGCCCTTTTAAATGACTCATCGTTCAAGAGTACGCCTGCATCTTTGATGAGCTTTTCTTCGACTTCTTTTTTCATGTTAACCTCCTATATTTAGTTAAGGAGATTATAGAAAATTTGTAATTTTTGCAGAAAATTGTCTCTCACCACTTTGGTTCCTTGACATGCTCTGAAGGCACAAGCAGTTCGCCAAGTTCTTCTACAGTCGTGAAAACTACGGGGTAAGAAACGGAGTTTTTGCTTGGAGCTTCTTGCACTCTTGACTTGAGTGCCTTCTCTTTGTCCTCATCTGGCGATATGAAAAGAACGGCATAGTCTTTAATATTCATATAAATATCGAAGAAACCTTTCTTTTTCTCGTAATTTTCCAATTTAGTATTAATGTGCCTAACTCCATTATTTCCTGTCTCAACTTCCATGAAAATTACCGCGCCCTGATTCACTCCGAAATTTTCAAGAAGGCGCAATCCCGGCAAGCACTCAACATCAAATTCGCAGTACAGGTCAGGGATTGGCACGCTTTTTATCTGCTCTTCAAATTGCTTGATTGCAATGTTTGTCGTGTACCCAACTCCGTATTTATGGCGTATTTTATCCACTTCTTCTTCCTTGATTTCGCTTAACCAGGATTTCCAGTTGCCGTCATTCTTCACGAAAGTCTCTTTCCTAGCTTTATACCTTGAAGTATCGTGCCTGAAAAAATAAGCAAGAAGCTCCGCAACCATTTTTCTGTGTTCTGAAAATGGAAGTTCCAAAAGTTCTTCTCTGGTAAACCTTCTTTCCTTAACCCCGAGTTTCTTGTATCCTCTTGCAGTCAAGACATAGGCATTAGTGGCCGCTTTAAAGCCAACTGAGGAGAAGTCAAATTTAATCCTTTTAACAAGCTTGAACTGAGTGAGCATTGATTGCATATATTTGCGCATTACAGAGCTTTTCCTATAGTTCGTTGCCTTGCAGAGAAGCTCGGGTGTTGCAAATCCTGCATATGCAAGAAACCACAGAATTTCCATCTGGCCAGCAAGAAGTTTGCCCGACATGACATCTTTCCTAGTAAAGTGGCCTGATGCTTTCATTTTGCCTAAGTACATAACATCATCTCCTTTTTAAAATATAAGTTTATAATAATAAAATAATGTAAAAATATTGCTTTATAAGAATATAATTTTATAAGAATGAAATTTTCAATAGAAGAAAAACTCACTACATTGAGAGGACAGAACTGCAAAAAAATACCACAAAAAAAATGAAAAAAAATATAAGAATATTGCTTCAAGCTAAAAGAGAGAGGTATTTCAGGAGCAAAAGACAATGTATGAATAACATTTCCCAAAAATATGCCAGAGAATATAGTGTTTATCGCACTTTTAAAACAAGCCAATTTGTCAGAAACTTTTATAATGTTTTTCATCTTATACCTCTATTATAATATACACTTTTTGCCATTTTCAAAACAATGTGTAAGATACACGGCAGTTTCATATTTTAGAGCATATTTATTAAGCGGTAACTTTATACACCTTAAATACAAAAGATAAAAGATCTTTTTATACACCTGAAATCAAAAAAAATGAAAGCTACCAAAAACCACATACCAGATAACACTTCGTTAATGATAATTCAATATTGTTATAAAAACAACAAAATTGAGGGAGTTTTGCCTCCCAGTTAAGAAGTTATAGAAATCCTTTTGATTCTGCAACCAGAAATCACGAACAGTGAGAATAAGATACTCCCCACTGCTCTGGATTTTGAGCAGAAGAACTATCTAATGCTTCACTCAGAGTTGTTCTAGTATGAACTTCATAGTGCAAGTGTGGACCGGTAGAGTAGCCCGTACTTCCAGAAAGTCCTATCTGCTGTCCTCGAGTAACTGTATCGCCTGTACTTACTGAAGTTTGGCTCAGGTGAGCATATTTAGAAACATAGAACATATTATCGACCTTCGATTGGACGATAACAATAAAACCATAGCCACCAAGCCATTCTAGTTTTCATAAAAACTTCTTATGTCTTTTAATAAGTTTATTAAGTCCCTGAGTATATCTTAACATTTCTTTAAGTTTATTTATTGAAATAATGTAAGCGTAAGTTTTCCACACTTTTATTATTAAATACTTTATATATATTAAAATAATAATAATAATAAGAGAGGTTATTTTTTGTGGATATGTTTAAATTAACTACTAAATAATCTTTTCTAATACTATGTTTTTCGTACTTTTATTTTTTGTTGAATATGGTATTGAATGGGTGTTGAATGAGTGTTGAAAATTCAACAGTGAATTTTGAAAATTGGAATAATTAGTAAAATTAATTCAAATTCAACATCCATTCAACAAAGTTATCCACATTTTTAGGAATTATTTGTTGAATTTGAATTATGTTGCTTGGTTTTACCAGGATATTATCCTAAAAAATGTTGAATTTGTGTTGAATTTAAATTTTGTGTATAATGAGGCGTGTGGATTCAAGATGTAATAGATATTAATAGAAGTAATAAAAGCCTAGCTTTACCGTTGATTAAGGCCCAGTTTGAAATTAAAGAGGATAATTTAATTATTAAATGTAACCGTAAATTGGAAAATTATATTCGATTAAAAGAAAAAACTCTTTTAGATGAGGTTAAAAAGAAAACTGGATTTGATTTACAACTTAAAATTGAAGTTCTCGAAGATGACGAAGAAGACAAAAATGATGAAAAAGATGTTGAGACAATTAGTCCTATTACAGGAAATATCGCGGAGGGTAAACTCTTATTCCACGATTCACTAAATCCGGATTACACATTTGACACGTTTATTACAGGGGAGTCTAATAAACTTGCTATGAGGTATATTTCAAATATTATAGCTTCTTCTCCACAAGACTCTCGATTTATTTACATTTGGGGTAACCCTGGAGTGGGGAAAACTCATCTTCTTCAGGCAACGGTTCACGATTTGCTTAGTAAAGGCTTGAATGTCGCATACTTTGAAGGAAAAGATTTCATTTCTTTTATTGTTAAAACACTATCTGATTCTTCTGGTAAAGAACAGATTAGGAGAGAGCGAGAAATCTTGGATGCAGATGCTTTATGTATAGATGATATTCAATTTATACAAGAAAAGACTAAAACACAAGAAGAATTGAAATACTTTATTGATCACTATATTGATGCTCATAAATATCTATGCATAGTTTCTGACAGAGCGCCTGCGGATCTTTCAAATATTATAGAAGCACTTACTTCAAGGTTGATTACTGGCTATGTTACAAATATAGCACCGCCTGACAGTGAGCTTAAGAGGGCGCTCTTTATGAGAGAGCTCAAAAAGAACGAAGTACAAATACCTGAGCAAATCTTTGAATTAATAGTCCAAACCAATATTCCATCAGCAAGACATATTATTCTTATAGCTAACACCCTTGCTAACATAATCGAGTCTGGTAGAAAAGTTACTGATGTTGCTATTGAATCGGTTTTTAAAACGGTAAAAATAGACCTGGTGAGCCTTGATGAATACAAGGTACGTTCATATATTAAAAATAAAGGAATAGCTTACTCTCTTGAAGAATTGCAGGGAAAGATTCCAAAAACAATGATTCCAATAAGGAACGAGATTATAATCTCCCTTATTGATGATGAAATAATCCTGAAATCAGCAGTAGCAAGAGTTTTTAAAGTTACAAGGTCTTTGATTAGCCATATAATAAAGAAACAATAGAATTCAGCTTTTGCACAAAGAGATATAGTGATATAGTGATAAATCTCTAAATCAACTTATCTCTAAATCTCTATAGTGACTTGTCGCCTTTCTCAAACAGCAACTTTAATGCTTCTTCTGCCGCCTCAGATAAACTAATATCCTTTTCGGCACTATAGAGCTTTAGCCTTTTTGCAGTCTCAAGGGAAAGATATACGCTTATCTTTTTCTTTTTCCCTTTGTTCAACTTGTCTAAATAGCTTTCATTCTCCATATCTTCTCTTTTAAGCATTCATTCTGATTTTAAGTTCTTCGTATAGTTCTTCGAAAGCCTTGCTTGCCTTATGTTCTGGATGAGTTTCAAATATCGGTTTTTTAAGACTTATTGCTTCTTTTAGCAGAACAGTCTGCGGGATATTTGTATTAAATAGATAATCCTTGTATTTTTTCTCTAGTTTTTCGTGCAGTTGTTTGTAATACACAAGTCTTTCTTGCACCGTTGAGAAAAGTATTCCAAGAACTTTAGTAGTGCTTCCTGTGCTCTTTCTAACTTTCTCTGCTGAGTCCATAAGGTCCTCCAGGCCAAGCAGCGCAAATTTGGAAGTATCAAGAGGTATTATTAGGTAATCTGATGCTATAAGCGCATTTGAAGTGAATAATCCAAGTGAGGGTGGCGTATCTATAAGCGCAATATCGTAATTGTTCTTGATTGAAGGAGATTCAAGAAGCTCACGCAAACGAAAGAAATTTGCAAACTTTGCATCTGCCTCGTACTTTGAAAGAGAGATATTTGAACCTATTAAATCAACGTTTTGTGCAACTGATATCGGTTTAGGGGTAGTGTCTTCAAAGATCATTTTAATGTTGCTTTCAGCAGGCAGTTCATCCAGGAAACAGCTTGTCAGGTTTCCCTGCGGGTCCATATCTACTGTGATAACTTTTTGTCTACTCTTAGCAAATAAATGTACTAGGTGGAATGCAATAGTTGTCTTTCCAACTCCACCTTTTTGATTTGCAACTACTATTTTTACCATTTCGTACCTCCTATTAATATTTTATCATTTTGTCTCTAAATCACCAAATCGCTATAGAGACAAATTTCTAAAGTGATATAGTGATATAGTGATAAATCTCTAAATCAACTTATCTCTAAATCTCTATAGTGACTTGTCGCCTTTCTCAAACAGCAACTTTAATGCTTCTTCTGCCGCCTCAGATAAACTAATATCCTTTTCGGCACTATAGAGCTTTAGCCTTTTTGCAGTCTCAAGGGAAAGATATACGCTTATCTTTTTCTTTTTCCCTTTGTTCAACTTGTCTAAATAGCTTTCATTCTCCATATCTTCTCTTTTAAGCATTCATTCTGATTTTAAGTTCTTCGTATAGTTCTTCGAAAGCCTTGCTTGCCTTATGTTCTGGATGAGTTTCAAATATCGGTTTTTTAAGACTTATTGCTTCTTTTAGCAGAACAGTCTGCGGGATATTTGTATTAAATAGATAATCCTTGTATTTTTTCTCTAGTTTTTCGTGCAGTTGTTTGTAATACACAAGTCTTTCTTGCACCGTTGAGAAAAGTATTCCAAGAACTTTAGTAGTGCTTCCTGTGCTCTTTCTAACTTTCTCTGCTGAGTCCATAAGGTCCTCCAGGCCAAGCAGCGCAAATTTGGAAGTATCAAGAGGTATTATTAGGTAATCTGATGCTATAAGCGCATTTGAAGTGAATAATCCAAGTGAGGGTGGCGTATCTATAAGCGCAATATCGTAATTGTTCTTGATTGAAGGAGATTCAAGAAGCTCACGCAAACGAAAGAAATTTGCAAACTTTGCATCTGCCTCGTACTTTGAAAGAGAGATATTTGAACCTATTAAATCAACGTTTTGTGCAACTGATATCGGTTTAGGGGTAGTGTCTTCAAAGATCATTTTAATGTTGCTTTCAGCAGGCAGTTCATCCAGGAAACAGCTTGTCAGGTTTCCCTGCGGGTCCATATCTACTGTGATAACTTTTTGTCTACTCTTAGCAAATAAATGTACTAGGTGGAATGCAATAGTTGTCTTTCCAACTCCACCTTTTTGATTTGCAACTACTATTTTTACCATTTCGTACCTCCTATTAATATTTTATCATTTTGTCTCTAAATCACCAAATCGCTATAGAGACAAATTTCTAAAGTGATAAAGAGATATAGTGATAAATCTCTAAATCAACTTATCTCTAAATCACCAAATCTCTAGAGAGACAAAGTGATAGAGCGGTATAGAGATAAAGAGATGAATTCATCTTCCCAAATTTTGTTTCTTCACAAAATGATAAAATAGTGAACTACCTCACCCATGACTACCAATCTAGTGATCCTTGGGCAGGAATACACCCTTTAACATCAATTGCAATACTATCTCTTAGACCATCTTTTATCTTCTTTTACAGCTTTCTTTGTTAAATTATTTTAAAATATTTTCACAGTATGCTGGTGTGCAATGCTTCTTAAACGGTTTTTGAACCCTGAACTTGTTTCAGGGGAAAAGTCCATTTGCACTGCCAATACCTGCATATCATCTTTAATCTTCTGTAACCTGCGCTCTTTCTTAGCAGATTTATATAATTGTTCAAGCCGTATGCAAAAAGAGTGCATACCGCTTGTAGTAACTTTCTTTAATAGGGTGGGCGGGAGGGTTTTTAACAGACTCTGATTGTTGTGTGTAGCTTTATTTCCAAATATTGTCATCAAATATCAATTTATTGTCTTGTATTTCTGCTTTGGTTATTTTTAATTCGGCACTGTGGCTACTATAGTTGTCAAAGATGAATCGAATATAGTCGAACATTTCATCTTTCAAATACCCAACAGAAAATGCGAAATAGCCAACAACCGTTTGGTCGTTTGGAAAAATTGTAAAATGTAATAAGTATTCTTTACTATCTATCTGAAGTTGTTTTGTAATTTCTTTTCCATTTTCAGCAAACGTAAAGAATGCCTTTCTCCACGCTCAAGGTTTACACTTTAATTCTTTTTCAGAGCCGGGAAATTTAACAAACGCTCTTATATCTTTTAAGTAGAAGGTCTTATTTTTTGAAAATATAGATAATTTCAGCAAATAGAGGATGTTTCCATCATTAGATTTGGATCCATAGTTACTAATAATTTTTCCATGTATTTCTGCTTTCCTAAAATAGTTGAAAACTGGTTGTTGTAACCATGCTGCAGCACCGATTAACGCAGCTATCAGAGTAATGACCTCGATCCAATTCTTCATATTTTCATTCCCCATTTAATAAAATTTCGCACAACGGTTTTAGCATAAAAGAAGTTTTTGCGAAGCAAAAATTTGGGTGAGTGTCGTTAGGCATGAACCTTTTATGCTGTATGTACGAAGTGGCGGTTTCTTCATTTTTATATATCAAAAACATTAATAACTTCCTCTCCGAGCATATCAATAATTTTAACTGCAACTTTAGTTTTCTTCTCTGGTATTTCTATTTCGTATTTCCCTGTGACTAAGTCGCTCTTCTTCTCCGGGATATCTGAATAGACAATATGGAACGTCTTTCCATCGTAATTGTTATCTATTAAGACACAATCAATCATAGCCCTAAAATTTGGGATTTTTACTTTAAATAGTTTGTTATCAATGTTGAGTCGTTCAATTATCGTAGGTGAGATAAAATCTTGAATTTCAATAATCGCTTTGTTATCTTTTCTTTCAATATTGATTCTTGCTTCCGCAGGTTTGTGGATTAAGAAGTTACCATATTTCTTGTCAGTTTTTAGTTCAATAACTTTTATCTTATTCACCGGATGTTTCTTATTCCATTCTTCAATCCAAGGGTCAACTGCTAATTCCTTTCCGAGGCAAACAATTATTATATCTCTATCTTCATCGGGTCTTTTCTTTAGTTCATCCTGAAGGAGTTGTAAATCTAATAGTGTTAAAGGATGATTAAAATCAATAATTTTCACCAAATTTTTTCCTAAAGTGCCATCAAAGAAGCTATCGGTTCTTGTTCTTTGAATGCCGATATGCTGAACTGCAAGTTCAATTGCCTCGGTTTGCAAGAGTTGTAAGTCATAGTTATTGACCTTGTAAATGGCAAAAGTTGGATATTTTGTTTGATTGTTTTTAATCTGCTCCTGGATTATCTTTTGTAATCTTGAACTTGTAAGTTGAACTGCTCCTTTGTTTATATCGCAGGCAATCCATCTTCTTCCAAGTTTTTGTGCAACTGCAGCAGTTGTGCCTGAGCCAACGAAACAATCAAGGACTATGTCACCTTCGTTTGAAGATGCTTTAATTATGCGTTCAAGTAAAGGTTCTGGTTTTTGGGTTTGAAATCCTAAACTATTTTTTGCAGCAGCGACATAATTAAAAGAAAGTATATCATTCCAAATGTCTGTAACGGGATCCCCTAAATCTTCATTTTCATATACTTTTTCACCATTGCGTGTTAGTCTATACCTTCCCTTTTCATTTTCGTAGGGATATTTTAGAGTTTTAACATGTTGCTTATTAAAAACGAAAGAATCTTTTATGTTATTTTTGACATAGTAAAGAATAATTCCTTGAGAATATATCCAATTATTTGCCTGTGTTTTAAAACCTGCAACATTAAGAGATGCAGTATTCCATATAATTTGTGACCTAAAATTATCCTCTCCAAATATTTCATCCATTATCAATTTAACACCATGTCCTACACGCCAATCCAAGTGCACATAAATACTCCCTGTTTCTGCGAGTAATTCCTTCAAAAGCATCAACCTTTCATACATAAACTGCAAATAGCTATCGTTATTCCAAATATCAAAATACATTGTCTGCTGTAAAACCGATGCCTCATCTTCCTCTATCTGTCCTAAATTCTTTAATCCCCTTAATTCAACCTTTCGGACATAATCCGCACCGCTTTTAAATGGTGGGTCAATGTAAATTAAGTCAACTTTACCTCTAAACCCAAGCTCAAGAAGTGTTGCAAGAACCTCTTTATTATCTCCGTGGAATAGAAGGTTCTGCCAGTTATCTTTTAATTCTTCATAACTTGGTGCTTCAATAATCCTTTTGGTATTCAATGGGTCAAAAACTTCTATTAACTGAGCAGGAAAACCTTTCACATAGTCAAGTGGTTTCTTACCTACCCAGTGGAGCATAGGTCTGCCTTTTGCTGGGGTAATCTTGATTTTATTTTCTGGCATAATACACCTCCTTAGACTTTTCTTTTAAATGCATAACAAACACCCTCTATCTTTCTGCCTTCTTCAGGACAAAAGTAGAATTTACTTGCACCGTTAATCTGTTGACAAAAGGGCTCCCCTTTAAGTTTCAGAGCGACAATTTCTGCGAGTGCAGAGTTGTTTCTTCCTCTTCCAGCAATAAATAGTATATCAACCCCGGATCTAAGTTTTTCTTTTGCCATTTCAAAATGAGGTATGTAGTCTAAAGTTTCAGCGAGTTCTTTTCTTGCTACTAATACTACTGACACCCTTAAATAATTCCCATGATAGCTCAAAGGAGGCTCTTCTCCAATTTCCGCTTCATATTCCCTTTTAGTGGCAATATTGTAGAGAAAATTGAGAAGCTCATTAATCTCTTTTCGTATTTCCAATGATGGAGTCCTTCTCTGAAAAACCCACTTGTCGGTATAAAAGGAAAGGACAGGGAGAACTATGGGAGTAAATAAACCGCTTTTTTCTATAGATTCTAACTTACTACTGTAATCTAATATTTCTTTACGCTTCTCTAAAGCAGGCCTATAATACTTATCTATGAAAATTTTGTAATAATCCTCTGTTCTCATC
>Ga0315282_10018204_pt1 | contig 10068 bp, 7 predicted proteins | sample YL17G07_20_MG_FD_203693 | JGI IMG/M metagenome (GOLD analysis project Ga0315282, IMG submission 203693) | Sediment microbial communities from Yellowstone Lake, YNP, Wyoming, USA - YL17G07_20 | ecosystem: Environmental > Aquatic > Freshwater > Lake > Sediment | place: USA: Wyoming | collected... | reverse complement strand
GCTATTCACATTCGCTACTTTAATCGCAACAATTCTCTTGAAGAAAAATAGAAAACCAACATCCTGACTACTTTTCCATTAATAGAAGCGTTCCTAACTTTTCCATGTACTTTTTCTTTTTATTAGGCTCAGCCTTTCAGCTTATTGCAGAAACGCAATCCTGGGCAATCTCTCTCCAGCCCAGTTCTTTCCAACATCTTAATTGAACAAGCCAACCTCCTTCCAATCTCTCAGTTCCCTCAAGTTTCTCTGTTCAAGAACCACTACTCAACTTAATCACTGTTCATACTATCATCTGTTTAGGTAACGATTGAGTTTCTAAATTTCTAGCGCAAAACTCATACAGAGGTAATTGGTGAGATAATTAAGGTGTAAACAGATGAACAATAAGATTTGTCCGATTTTGGTCGTGTGTCTGCTAATTATCTCTGTCTATGTGGTTTGGGAAAACAAGACTATTTCTGATTCCTATAACAACTTATCGCATTCTTGGACAGATTTAAACAAATCATATAGCGATCTGAGAGAAGCACGATGGGAGGCAATATATGGTCAAACTTTGTTGATGCCCAAAGGACTTGATGAGCATTATGAAAGAATACGGAACTACGAGAGTTACAAGTTTACAGGTAAAGGAGACCCGGGATATCTTGTGTTCTATGCTACTCAAGTGCTTCACGATCTAGGAGCTTACAATTATACTCAACGCTGTATTGAATTTGATAATAAGGTCGAAATACCATGCAGAAATCTCACAGTAAGATTTGCAAAAGACTTTCTAGAATACATAAATGAATCTTTTACGTTTACAGGGCATCTGAACTCGAATATGACCAAACTGCAAATAATGTATGAATGGGTGAATGATTTTGTTTTTTACGTGAATGACACGAATGATTTCGGCCGTTTTCCAATCGAAACTCTGACTTGCCGTTTTGGAGACTGCGAGGATCAAGCCATGGCGCTCTCTTTTCTCCTAGAATCTAGCGGATATGAAACAGCCTTGTGCATTATTCACGACAAGAATTTAACGAAGTATGATTCTGAAGGTTTGCATCATGTTTTCTGTGCAGTAAAAAAGGATAGTCTCGAATATAACGGCACTTTGATTCAACTGAATGAATATGAAGAATATGGAAATAGTTGGCTTGTGCTAGACCCTGCTTTCAATCCTCCGTTCGGTAGCGATCCAGAATGGATGAATTATTATCGAGAAGAAAATGGGACAATTTCCATACCTTCGGAACTATGGAGTTCTCTACGGGTGGATTACAATGAAGTCATTAATAGAGCAAGAGAAATTGGAATATCCCCTTAAAGCTTAAAGCCGCGCATGTAAATCAACGTTGTGAGAGTCCCTAGTCTACCTCTTTGCAACCTCTTAGTTCTCTCCAGCCTCTCTGTAGCTGGATCACTGCTTCTCTTGATCATTGTTTGCGTTATTACTTTTTGTTTATCAAGGTAACAATTAAGTTTCTAAATTTCTAAATTCTAAGCAGAATAGAAAAATAGAATTTCTAAAATCTATAATGAATTAGAATTTAGAAAATTCCAGTGTAAATACACAATACTGACAGGACTAGAGGTTATGTACAAAGAGGTAAAGTATAGAAAGAATTGCAATGTTTTTGAGTTTCCAAGTTGAGAAACGGATTTTGGTAGACCAAACAACTTTCGATAACTAATGACCGTATCTATAAAATCGTGAAAATTGCTTTGTCACTCAGCTTTCCAACATGCTTTGAAACGACCACCCATGTTTTCTCTTCTATTCCCTCAAGAGAGACAGGATGACTTCGGAAATGTGTTCCTTCTTTAAAAGCTTGGGCATAACCAGAAACTATTGGTTCGCTAATTGGCACATAGCATGGTAGTTTTTTATGATCTAAGTCGGAAGGACCTATGAAGAAATCAAAATGTAAAAACTCCCCTTTGTTCAATGATATCTTGTTTAGTGTTGTCAGATGAAAGATTGCGTTTTCTCTAGCTTTCAAAAGTGACTTTATTCGTCTATCTGAATCTTTAGGTGGAGAATGGAAAACAAGTGTCAACTCCTCAGGTGTAGTTTCTAGAACGTTTGGGTCTCTAATGCTAAGACCAAACCAAAAAACAGTATTCTTACTAATCGTTTTAGTCTTGGAAGACTGTAAATGCGTCTTCTTTGTTCCATCAAGTTCCAAAACAGTCATATGCCAACTTGCAAAATCTTTTTCCAATGTGAGATGATCTACAAAACCTGTGCTCTTGATGTTTTGGAACGTATTCTTAGAGTACAACCAGTTAACTTTTCTTTCCATAAGACCTGGATAAAAAAGTAACCGATGACCTGGAGTGAAACAAAGAGAGCCGAGAACGTGAGAAGGCCACTTATTCACCTTAAAGAAAACGTAGTTAATTCTTCCAATAGGTTTACCGCTCTCAAAGAGTTGTTTGTACGGTCTTGCAAGAGCACAAGACATTGAAGTAGTTTTTCCTTGGCCAAACTTTGCTCCACTTATCAATTGGAACAATCTAGGGAAAACACCCGTAGGTTTCAACGCCAATTTGAATACAATCGTATCTTGGCCATTGGTTCTTACGAATTCTTTCTTTTTGGATTTAGATCGCCAAAGCTTCATCACCAAAGAAGACGGTAAAGCATCTTAAATGCGTACTGATTTCGAAGGCGAGCTATTCTTTTGTTTACTGCTTTGCCCTCATTTCTTTGAGCCTGCAATACTCACTCAACCCAATAATAACAACCATTTTCTCACTTCCAACTTCAAAATAATCAATACACTCTTGAAATCTGCCAATGTCATTACACTCAGCAAACTTCTTACAATTCAAACAAGCCTCAACACGTTCACGTTTCAACTTCCTCTCTAACTGTTCATTCATTTTAAATCATCAATAACAATTTGATTAAACAGCAAACCCCAACAGAATACACTAAAATCCAGTTGACTCAATTTTCCTTTTAAGCAACTAAACACTCGTTTATCGTTTCGTCTCTGCAGCGTAATACATCTGGGTTGGTAACTTTACTCTTTAAGCTTTTGAAACTGATGTACTCAACTATGTGTTGCTGTGGAAGAAAGATAGAGCGCGCGCTGAAACGAAGAGTCTCTCTAGAACGTAAACCATCTACCCTTAGACTTAGGTGGAAAGACAAGGGGTTCTTTAGCGCGCGTTAATATATAACCTGAATAGATGGTACGAAATTGTTTAGAAATAGAACACAGTGGACAGAGCATCAAGAGTTATATGAGATTGCACTTAAAGACTCTTAGGGTGCCTGCTGAAATATGTCTACAGAGATCATCAGTTTTGAGAATCGAATAAAGAAAGCATATGCAGCCTTCTATGAGTCAGTTACTGTGGGCAAAGAACACGACGTTAGGACACGATTCATACGACACTTTGTTATTGATGGTTTGGGTTATCCCGAAAATTGTTACCTCAATGAAAAAGATTGGGCTGACATTTGGCTTCTTGACAAGGCTCCTCTCGAACGACCTACTAAGCGTGACAAAGACACCTCACGCCTGAGAATCCTTCCAGTTGCAATAATTGAAACCAAAGATTTTGACCTACCAAATGAAAAGCTCGCTAGTAGAGAGAACATTTCTCAGGCTTTTAGCTATGCCCTGAAAACTCGCGCTGCCACAAGATATGTTGGTCTTACTAACTTCAAGCGTCTATTGGTCTGGAGATTCGAAGCACCATATGACCTTGATCATATACCCAGACCTATCGCTGACGTCAATCTCGAGGCTGAGCTTCAGCACTCCGTATTTGTGAGTAGACTTCAGGAATTGGCATGTATCAGCTATGAGGAAATCGTGAAGACTTACGACGACTTCACAGCATCGTCCAATATTGACCTGGCGGTTGATGAGAATTTCGACCTTTTTACTTCTGTCGTCAAATGGAAGATACTTGATGAAAACTTGATCCCGCTGTTCAGGTCTTTGGCTGAGAAACTTGGTGAAGAACACGGGACCTACAAAGACAAACGCCAAAGGCTAGAGTATCTGAAAAACACAAAGACAGACGGCAAGGTTAGTCTTGCGGACTTTGACAGACAAATAAGATTGCTTGAAAGCTCGTATGAAGCAGCTATCAAATTCTGTGTCAACTACGAAAGATGGAAAAACACAGTGTATTCGCCAAGTAGCAAGGTAAAGGACCCAGAAAGAATAGACAGATTCGCCAGAGAAACAGCCTACACTCTTCTTAGTAGAATGCTTCTCGTCAGAATTGCCGAAAGCAAGAGATTGCTGAAGCAGAAACTATCTAATGGCGGTCTTACTTCTGTCCTGAGTCTAATAACTCAAGTAAACGAAGCTTTCAAGCACGTTCTCCATCTTGCGTTTAGAGATGCACGCTACATTTATGAACACTTGTTTCTAGATGGACTCTATGATTGGTATTGGGAGAAAGATGGGGAGATAAACACCGCAATTAAAAAATGTCTATGGTTTCTTAATCAATATGATTTTGCCAATGTGAGAAGAGACGTGTTCAAACATGTCTATCAACATCATATGGACTCTGAAGAAAGGAAGAAGATTGGCGAATACTACACGCCTGATGAAGTTGTAGGTTATATTCTCGATAAGGTAGGATTTGAAGGATCAAAAGACCTTCGACAAGCGAAAATAGTTGATCCAGCCTGTGGTTCTGGCACGTTTCTTGTGGAAGCTATTAACCGAATGAAAGAGGCGTCCACTAGTCTGAGTCCCAAAGAAATCATCTTTATGGTAGCTGGGAGAAAAAGTGCGACGACTCGAGAAAAGGGGAATATCTTCGGCTTTGATATTATGCCTTTTGCCGTGTATTTATGCGAATCTAATCTTCTATTCCAGCTAATAAAAGAAATAACTGCTGTAAAAGAAAAGGAGCCCGGTTTTAGTTTGGACAAGTTTCAGGTTTATAGGACAAACAGCCTCCTTCCACCGTCGGCAGAGGAGAAAATGGATGAATTCATTGCCGATATTGAAGCTGGGGAAATCGAGGCAATTAGAAGGATGAAATTCCAATATGTTGTTGGAAACCCTCCATATGTTGAGGTGGAGAATCTAAAGGACAAGAAAGCGGAAATAATTCACGACCTGAAGATAATGTTTCCAGAATTGAGGAAGAAATCCATAGGTCGGCTGGAGCTATATATAGCATTTCTGGCTAGATCGATCCTTTGGCTAGAAGAAGGAGGAAAGCTCGGATTCATAGTATCCGCCAAATTCCTGTCCACAGGAAACGGACAATGGTTGCGGGAGTTAATTTTGGATCAATGCGTCATCGAAGAGATAGTTGACTTGATGCGTGTTCAAGTGTTCAAACAGGACGTATATCCCCTGATATTGATACTACGAAAGGAACCTGATGAGGGGAAAAGGAATGCCAATAGCATAAAGGTCAGAATCGTATTCTCGAACGACCTGTCCTTGTTGAAGGCTGTCAAGAGCCAACAGACTGTTGATGCCCCCGAATACAAAGAATCCGAGAAGTTCATATCCTACAAGATTCCTCAGTTGTGGTTTAGGTCGAATCCTCGAAGCATCTTTGAAATCAATTGCTCTGGCACTTTGAAGGGGATCAGAGACAAAATAGCAGACCCAACTAATACAATTCCTCTCCAGAAGATCATGGACATCAGACAGGGGGTAATCGCTGGAGGAAACAAGAAGTGGAAAGCGAGACTTGAGAAGCTGGGGTTTCGCGAATATGGGGAAAACTTCACACTCTCAGAGAAAGATCTGCCATCGGTGCCAGCTAATGACCGTGCCTTTCTAAAGAGATTAGTCAACGGTGGCTCAGTCGGAGAATTTGTTAGTGATTGGAAGTCATTTCCGCTATACCTCGTCTACGACAAAGACTATTTGACTGCACCAAGGGAAGAAGCGGTTTTCGAGCAAAAAGAGAAACTGATCTTAATGGCGAAACCAAGATACCTTCAGGCATCTTTGGACTACGATAGCACTTATGTAACTAACGATACTTATGTGGCTCGATGGAGAGAAAACCCAGAATACAGACCTGATATCAAATACTTGCTGGGATTAATGAACTCAAAAGTCCTTGACCTTTTCTACAAGATACGCCATTGTGAATACGTGAGAGGCGGATGGTTCGTCCGTTATGGCATCTTCTTTGACGAACTCCCCATTAGGAAGGTAGACGCCGACACAGAAAAGGAAATTGTATCAATAGTTGAAGACTTGATAAAAACCAGAGCGAAGATTGCCGATGATAAACAGAAATTGACTAGTCTTGCGTCTATGCTGGAGGCAAGCAACGCACCTACTACGACAGCTGGGCTGTCCACAATAGTGGATCTGAAGTCCAGAACAGGTGGTCAAGAATTCGTTGAGACCCTCTCTTTGCGTGACAAAACAATCTATTTCAACAAGCAAAGGACTGTCTCAATCAGATTTGCCTCGCAGGAAGCTGCCAGATTTGCGCTTGAACTGTTCAAAGAGAGTTTTGAGGAGCTTAAGAACAGAACGCTAGATGAAGTCATGTCATCCGCCAAACTCCCAACTGATACTTGCGCATTGCAAAAAGTGGAGAACTATGTCAAACAAAGGCACCAAATGGTCAATAGATTATCCAAAAAAGTCGAACAACTTAAAAGCCAACTGGACAGAAAAGTCGCTGAGATCTACGGACTGCAAGAGCAATTTGATCTTATGCTAAATGCCTTGAAAGCGCTTGGAGGCGATATTCAAGAAGCCGACTAGTGCGCGCGCGTAATTTTCTATTATATGTTCTAAGCGACGATTAATCTTTGAAAAGGAGAAACGGAAAACACAGCTTCACACTAAAACTCCAAAAAAGAAAAGGCTACAGAAAAGCCTAAAAATACGTGCCACATTGCTTCTAGCACTTTTTCTCTGATTACATTAAGATCAACAACCTATTGCAGTGAGTTAATGTACTACAGAAAACAGAGTGAAACACGTACTATAATATTATACGTGGTTCACCCAATTTCTCATAGTACTGCTCAATGGCTGAAGCTATTGCGAAAATGCCAATAACGAGAAGAAGCCGATAAATTGCCAAAAATTTCTGAACAGGCGTCCTCTTACTTCATTAACCATTTCGGTTACACCCTACGTTTCAGTATTGCGGTGAATACTATATAACACTTATTCCTTCTTTTCGTTTTTCGATCGATCAGATACAAAAATGCATATTGGCATGGCAAAACGGAAAGAACAAGAATTAAACTTTCAGCTTGCCTCTTCATAACCCCTAAATCACCCTACACTCCAAAAGAAAAAAATGGAGTTTCGATCGATCGATCGCTTTGAATAATAAAGTAGAAATTAGAGAAGAGTCAAATTAGGTATGCAAGAAAGGTGATACAACAGTGCGCGTGCTGAAGGTGGTGTAAAATGTCTGAGGGCGATTACTCACAAGAAATGGATCTTTCCTATCATAATATGGCTTGGCTGGTAGAAAGTTTTGCGCGGAGTTGGAGTCAGAGAGTAAGAAGACTCAGAGAAAAGATTCAAGGTGAAAGATCAAACGAGGTAGATCGCATTTATAATGAAGTAACGGATCAGGCCAATCGAATAGTTGTCAAACATGAGAAACCTGAGGAAGCGATGATCGAAATCTATGGAGTTAGGATAAAGAAGACGATTGTGCACAGCAAGTCTGAAAAATACAATGGTGCAGACGTATACATTGAGGTTGAGGATCAAAAGTTTGCCTTGGTACAGTTCAAACTGCAAAACGGAGGCAGATTTCAATTTGACACGCAGCAACTCAGCAGACTAAGTGTGTGGTGCGATTACTGTGTTCAAGATAGAAATCGTCCGCTCCCATGTCCTTCATTTGTCTGGTTGATTGACGATTTTTCTAGCTATCACGATAAACATAGAATACTGAAACTCTGTCAACTGCAGAACTTGCTTGCAGGACGAAACAGTGCTTCGGTTGAAGAACTCGGCGACTATGGTATAACAAGGAGTGCGTTCAAGGAGTTGCTGGTAAAATGCTGGGTTGGTGCTCCATTTCAAAGAAAACCTACAGTACAAGAACTGCTGGATTATTCTCAATCACTGAGAAGATTAGTCGTAGCATTTATAGTATCTCGAGCAAGTGACAACCGCTAGTCTTTGTGTTCGCGAATCACTAGTTTATCTGCCCGTAGATTTGCTTGTAGCGAGATATCATGTGTTTTAGCATCTCATCAAGGAGGACACTGCTTTTTTCCAAAAGTCTCTTCTGGTGATTATCCTTGTAGCTTTTTTCTCCATGAACCAAGTTGCAGCGAACTTTATACAACCATTTTATCAACATATCGATAGTCTTCCTCGAATCTCCCGCATGAAAACCTGCCTTAAGAGTCTGTGCAATCGGAACGCTTCTAGGTGAATCTTGCCATGGCCAGTATTCTTCCCTGAAAACTGGAATAATTGAAACATATGCTCGCAAATCGGGTTCTATTGAGTTAAACAGTTGATCTGTGTCAATTAGGGAAATTGTTGCTGTTGCTCTATGACTGTCTCCTTGCGAAAAATCTGCTTGGGAATTTTCACTTTGCTTTTTGACATACAAGTTGTAGAAGATGTTGAACGCTATGAATATTGAAACATATTTATTAAAAGCATCAGTTTCATATTTGGCCTTAGCTTGCCATTCTAGAACCTTTTCTAAAAGCTCTTTTTCTTGCATCAATGCTTTCCATCCTGTAAGATGTTATTACGTCTGATATGCCACAGTAAATGCACGTTCTAACTTTATAACTTTCTAAGCAGAAGAAAAAAATCAAGTTTCAAGCGCGCGCGCTTCAGCGTCCCTCTAGGTTCCTAACCTGTATATATGTGATAAGATGAAACTCTGTCATGAATGTTCTTGGAAAGATTTGTATGCTCTGCCCTTTTGCCTCCCTTTGAACTGCTTGTGGGACTGTGCGAAGGCACTCGTGATCTCTCTGTCGGTATTGATGCTGAGATCAGATTCAATTTGGGCAATGATTGTTATGAGCTGGCCATCGGTCGTGTCGCGAGATAAATCATCAAACCAGCCAAGCAAGAACTCCTTGTATGTGCAAGAGCACTTCAGACTCACGTGGTAATACTTCAAGAAGTGATTCGGCAGTGCTCTACCGTATATCTTCTCCACGCTCGTTTTGTCTTTCTCAAGAAAATCCCACAGCTTCCTAAGCCTCTTAAGAAGTTCCTCACGGCTCTTGCCCTGCAATTCCGTTTGGACTCTTTCATAAACCGAAATCGGTTTGCCTCTGACAGGAGCGCGTACGGACATAGCGTTCCAAAGCGCACCAGATTGCACGATTGGACATGGCTTGGCTTCTACACGATCACCCGCCAATATCGTCTGGGTTTGGATCGACGTGCGCCCAGAAGCGCTTGTGCGGAACGTGAAGATAATGTCACAATGTGAGCATGTGTATTGGTTTGGGGTCTGGCTGTCTGAAGCACACGGAGAACCGCAGCGAGGACAGGGAAAGTCAGCAGTTGCCATATTTTGCATCCCACGTTATACAAAGGTAAATCATGGGCTATATTTAAGAAATTCGCCATGTTCTTGATTACAGATATTTACTGATTGCTTAGTCACAGCATGCGCGCGCTTCTTTTTTTTGCAAATCAAAGGTAAGTACAAAACTTATATCGCTTTTAATTACATTAAAATTGAATCGGAATGTGGGTGAGTTGCCATGACCATAGATGATGAGTTGCTTCTTGAACTTTTCAAACCTGATTACCACGAAAAAGTTGGCAAGGGAGCGCTAATTGTAAATGTTGTTGGGACTGGCGATATAGATTACAAATTAGAAGAGACTTATGAACTGACTTTTTGGAGAATCAGCGAAGTTAGAAGAATGACCCCTGACATAATGGTCACAAAAAGAACTTCACCAGAAACTATAGCCATCGAACTTGAAAATGACTTCAATTGGGATTTTCAAAAATCATTGAGGAAACTGAAGAAATACAGAAAGAAATTTGGAGATGTAAGAGTAATTATCCCAAGAGAATATAAGAAATTTGGACCGCTTTATTCTCATGAAAACTTTCGAGTCTATCTTTGGAGTGCGAAACGAAA
>Ga0315282_10018203_pt1 | contig 10068 bp, 5 predicted proteins | sample YL17G07_20_MG_FD_203693 | JGI IMG/M metagenome (GOLD analysis project Ga0315282, IMG submission 203693) | Sediment microbial communities from Yellowstone Lake, YNP, Wyoming, USA - YL17G07_20 | ecosystem: Environmental > Aquatic > Freshwater > Lake > Sediment | place: USA: Wyoming | collected... | reverse complement strand
TCACCTCATGTGGTGGCACTCCGGCCGAGGTGTGCCACCACTATCTTCATTGACCTTCGGGGCAAAATTCTTTTACTTCAGCCGATGAATTATTAAATTCGAATTCTAATTCTGGACTGCACCCCTTTCGGTGGACACTTAGAATAGCGATTATTTAATACAAGGCAATCTTGCTTTCCCAATTTTCCATAATTTCTGCAGACCCAGGATAAATTGTCATTTTCTTACAAAACTGTAGTATCAATATATTTAAATAGTTCATTGGAAGCATCCCAATCTTCATTAATATATTATAGCTAATGAACCAAACATGTTCGCTAACCGCTCAAAGGTTTCTGCGATGGCCGTGGTACTCATCATGGTCCTTCTGAACTTCAGCCCGTTGATCACGAGCGCCGGAAGCGTCTGGCGTGACGACGGGAAGTCCTTCGCCAAGGGGACGCTCACGGGGCTTCAGCTCTTCAACGGGGACATGTACCTTGCCACGGCGGGGAGCAAGGTCGCCTGGGAGAAGATCGGTACCGACTGGCCTGACGGCCTCATTGCCCCGGCGTATGGGTCCTATTCTGCCGGGATCATGGTTGTCTTCGGCGGGATGTACTCCAATGTCAGGAACGATACCTGGTACCTTCACTTCGGGAACCATTCCTGGGAGCAGAAATATCCAGCGAACCCGCCAGCGGCCAGGTATGGCGCGGCCATGGCGTTCGATTCGACGTCCTCCAAGTTCGTCCTATTCGGAGGAGACCTCAATGTCGGTGGATATCCAGGGCCCCTTTCCAACGAGACCTGGAGCTATGACCCGGTCCTGGTCAAGTGGACCAAGATGTCCCCCACAAGCTCCCCCAAGGCCAGGTCGTACCATACGATGGCCTTCGACCCCGGGACGGCCCGTATCATCCTATATGGTGGTGTAGAGAGCCATGGTGCCGCGCTCTGCGACACATGGTCCTACGACCTGAAGAACGATGCCTGGACCGAGGTCCATCCGAGCCCGAACCCTGGCCCGAGGACTGGGCACGCCATGGTCTACATGGGCACGCCCGGGACCATCCTGCTCGTCGGGAACGGCCTCGACACATGGATGTACAAGGCGTCCACGCAGACATGGACCAAGAAAGGGGCCACGATCCCTTACGCCCTGGACCGCATCGCTGCGACCTATGACCTGGTGAAGAACGAGGTTGTAATGCTTGCAGGCGGGGCCGATTGCGACAGCAACAAAGATGTCTACATTTACAATGTCACGGGTGATAAATGGTCGACCCTCAACCTCGCGACCTCGCCCGGCTACCGCGAGTCCCCGTCCATGGCATATGACTCGGGCACGACCACGGTGGCCGTGTTCGCCGGTGACCATGCACGTTGCATGGGCTCAGGTGGGGGCGGATGGATCCCCCCGAACGACGATATGTGGCTCTATGACAGGACCACGGGCAATTGGACCCACGTCTTGAGGGGGCCCGTCGGGGCCCATGGCCAGGCCATGGCCTGGGTGCCGACACACGGGTCGGCGTTCATGCTCGGCGGGATGGCGAACGGCTACTCGCTCCGCGACAGCTGGATGTATGGCACAGGCAACCAGACATGGTACCGGAAGAACTGGACATGGTCAGCGGGCTATAAATCGGCCATCGCCTACGACTCCAAGAGGGACAACATCCTCTCCTTCGCGGGCTTCAGTGGTTATGGCGGCGAGGCCATGGGCCAGACGAGCGCGGACCTGGAGCGCTACAACTTCACGACCGACGAATGGAAGCAACTGAACCCGACTGGCCCATCGCCCCCGAGGATGGGCCACGGCTTCGTGTACGACAAGGCGGATGACCGGTTCATCCTGTTCGGTGGCTACTCGAACGATTGGGGGCCGATCACCTACTACGCGAACACAAGCGTCTACGACCCCATCCTTAACAAGTGGACGGCGCTGTCCCTTGCGACGGAGCCCTCGCCGAGGACCGATTTCGCGATGGTCTATGCCGATTCCACAGGCGAGGTCATCCTGTTCGGCGGGGTCGACAAGGCAGGCCACAGGTTCTCGGATGTCTGGACGTTCAATTATACGAAGATGAGCTGGACGAACATCACGCCCACGGTCAGCCCATACGGTTGGTCGGGCATGGCCTCGGCTTACGACACCAAGACGAACCGGCTGATGGTCTTCGGCGGCATCGATGACCATAGCGGGGTCAACAACGATATCCAGTACTTCTCGCTCGACACCAAGCAGTGGGGCGGCTTCTCCGCACTGAAAAGCCCCTCGAAGAGGACAGAGGCGGCCATGGTGTACGACCCGCTGAACGACGGCTTCCTGATGTTCGGCGGCAATGACGGGAACTACAAGTGCGACACCTGGATGTTCCACATGACCGACTGGGTCAAGGACGGGACTTACATCTCGCAGCCAAAGGACCTCGGCGGCGAGGCCTACTTCGGGAACATCAGCTGGGAGGGCGTCAGCCCGGAGGGGACCTCCATTAAGTTCCAGGTCCGGGCCGCGGACACGGCCCAGAACCTCTCCTCGAAGCTGTTCGTGGGCCCGACCGGGAATTCGCTGTCGTACTTCGATATAAGCGGGGCACGGCTGGGCGCGAACTTTAACAAGAGCCGTTTCATCCAATACAAGGCCTACCTCAGCACGAGCAATACGATGATCACGCCATCCCTGCACAGCACGAGCTTCGACTACAACCTTATGCAGTCCGTCGCCATGGTCTACCCGAAGGGCGGGGAGAACATCAGCGGCCCTCACAATATCTCCTGGAACGCCTCCGACAAGGACGGGGACCATCTGCACTTCAACGTCACGCTCGAGGCCTCGAACTCCATCGTGACGGTCCTGGCCAACGACACTGTCGCGACGAACGTCACCGGCTGGAACGCCTCGGCGTTCCACAACGGGAGCTACAGGATCAAGGTCCGCTCCTGGGACGATAATAAGGAGATTCCCCTGACGAAAGAGACCACAAGCGGTTGGTTCGATATATGGACCCCGCCGCCACCCCCGCCGCCAAACCACAAGCCGATGGTCTGGCTCTTCTCGCCCGCCAACGAGACGGTCCTTGAAGGGACCCACGTGAACCTCTCATGGAGCGGCGAGGACCAAGACGGGGACGTGCTCAATTACACGCTGTACGTATCCCAGGACAGGCTGGACATGTGGTCGAACGGCACCGTCACCGACAGGATCTCCTACACGCTCAATGGCACGGGCACCTACTTCTGGACCGTGATACCGAACGATGGTAAGGATAACGGGACCTGTCGGTCGGGCATCTGGTGGTTGACGCTGGAGAAACCGCCACCGCCGCCACCGCCGCCAAAGAAGAACCACGCGCCCAACGCGTCCCTGCTGGCCCCGGCCGATGAAGCGGTCCTCCACAACAAGACCGTGACCTTGAGGTGGGACGGTTCCGACCCGGACAACGACACGCTGACATTCAGGCTGTTCGTGGGGAAGAACATCAGCGATTCGGTGAACAGGAACCCGAAGGCCCTTGTGGTAACGACCAAGAACCGGTCCTACGAGATGACCCTGGAGGAGGGGACGTACAACTGGACCATCGTCTCCTTCGACGGCAGGCTCAACGGGACCTCGCCGGGCATCAGGAGCTTCACCATACGGATGCTCCACCCGAAGCTCACCTGTTCGATCTCCCTGCCGGCCAACGGGACCACGGTCAAGGGGCCCATGGAGGTCAGGGGAAGCGCCGCGGCGGTTGATGCCAAGATATTGGTTGTGAAGGTCAGGATAGACGGCGGGCCGTGGACGAACGCGACCGGCGTGACCCCGTGGACGAGCTGGTACCTCACCGTGGATACACTGAAGCTCAAGGACGGTACGCACAAGGTCGAGGCCATGGCCTTCGGCGAGGGGCAACTCTCGTCGAACATCGCGAGCGTGACAATCCTCGTGAAGAACAAGCAGCCGGCGAAGACCTCGCTCGTATCCACGATGCTGCCGTGGGCGGTCCTGATCGCGGTCATCGCCACGATCGTGAGCGTGATACTGTACAACAACCATCGGAAGCGGGATACCGGAGGCAAGACCTAGGAAAAAGGGCCATACCCCATCCCATAAATTATATATATTGTACAGGGAATTAGAATCCCTGTATCTGGCCTCCTCCCTGAGGCACTTTCATTAGAGGGTGTCATCGAGGCATATCAACTGGCGGGTGGGGAAAATGCGGAACATGAAGAACCTTCATGTCGTGTCTGCGATTGTTCTGGCCGTCCTGTTCGTGCTGCCTTCGGCCCTGGCCGTGGGCGCGAGCGACCTGGAGCCGAAGGTCAAGGTCCTCGTCTGGACGGAGGACGCGGACACCGTCAAGGAACTGAAGGCCGCCGGTGTCTCGGTGCTGGAGGAGTACGGCACATTCGCCCTCGTGAACGGCAAGCCATCGACGCTCAAGTCGTTCGACGTCATGAGGACGGGCTATGACCTCGACACCGTCGACCTGACGAGCTACGTGATAGACCATCGCACCGGGGAGCCGACACTGCCGGCAGGCCTCGGGGTCGACAGCTACGGCCCCACCGGCCACTACATCGTCCAGTTCTACGGGCCCATCAAGCAGGCCTGGCTGGACGGCCTGGCATCGAAGGGGGCCGTCGTGGGCCAGTACCTTCCGAGCAACGCGTACATAGTCAAGATGGACACGACGCTCAAGGCCGAGGTCGCCAAGGACCCCACGGTCCAGTACGTCGGCCTCTACCAGCCGGCCTACAAGTTACAAATCGGCCTGCTCGAGATGAAAGGCCCGATCTACGTCCAGGCGGAGATCTTCAAGGACTCGGTCCTGAGCGAGGCCCTGGGGGACATCTCAGAGTTCGGTCATGTCACATTCATTTCCAAGACGACCATGAACCTCGTCGGCATCCAGTTGGACGCCTCGGACGTCCCGAAGCTGGCCAACATCGACGCGGTCCAGTGGGTCGAGCTCAAGCGGACCTGGGTCTCCTACACCACCGAGGCCACATGGATAATCCAGTCCGGGGTCCAGAGCAGCACGCCCATGTACGACCACGGCATCCACGGCGAGAACCAGACGGTCTTCAACTCGGACACTGGCATCTGGGTCACCCACGAGGCCTACAAGGACTCGGCCCACAGCGTCCAGTTCTCGAGCCCGGCCAGCAACACGGCGCCGGACCAGAACCACAGGAAGATAGTCAACTACTGGACCTTCGCCGACAACACGGACATGGCCGGAGCATGGTACCACGGGACCCACACCAACGGCGTCACGGCCGGGGACGCCACGCCGAACGGCGGGACCTTCCATGGCATAGCCTGGGCCGCCAAGATTTCCTTCGGCGACATATGGTACTCGAGCGGTGGCGACGGGATCCCAGCCGACCTCAACAACCTCTTCATCAAGGGCTTCAATGACGGTGCAAGGGTCTCCTCCAACAGCTGGGGCCTGTACGGCAGCTCGGGCATCTACGATGCCCAGGCCCAGCAAGTGGACCAGTTCTCCTGGGACCACACGGAGATGCAGATAGACTTCGCGGCCGGCAACGACGGCTCAGGCGGGGGCACCGTGAGCACGCCCTCGACCGGGAAGGACATCCTGGCAATAGGGGCCGCCCAGCACGACAACACCGGCGACATGCAAGGCTACAGCAGCCGCGGGCCGACCCAGGACGGCAGGATCAAGCCCGAAATCTATGTCCCGACGGACGAGACCGGACCCTGCGGCAGCGGCGCGTGCTCGGACAATGCCTACGCCAGCGCGGGCGGAACGAGCAACGCGTGCCCGACGGCCACCGGCGGCATGGCATTGCTCAGGCAGTACTTCACGGACGGCTTCTATCCGTCCGGCGCCAAGGATCCCGCGAAGGCGTTCAACCCGAGCTCGGCCCTCATGCGGGCCGCGGTGGTCAACGGGGCCATCGAGAAGCAGGGCCAGGGGGCCCACGACCATAACTACAACGGCATGCCGTTCCCCAACAACGACCAGGGCTTCGGGTACATGAACCTCCACAACTCGCTCGTCTTCCAGGGCGAACCGAAGAAACTGTTCGTCGAGGACCACACGACAGGCCTCAGCACGGGCAACCAGGTCGAATACTACTTCAACATCGTCGACAGCTCGATGCCTTTCAAGGTCTCCGTGGCCTGGACCGACCCGCCGGGGCAGCCCCAGGCCGGGACCGAGCTCGTTAACAACATCGACATGACCGTCGAGGGCCCCTCCGGCAGCATCTACAAGGGCAATGTGTTCCGGACCTCGGGCGCGCACGAGTCCTCGCCCAACACCGGGTCGGCGGACGCCAAGAACAACATCGAGCAGTTCATGCTTCTCACACCGGCGGCCGGTGGTTACACGATCAAGGTCACGGCCACCAACATCGCCAAGGACACCCAGCCCTTCGCCATCGTGGTCAACGGCAACTTCATCCGGGACCCGGACCTGGCCGTCCTTCCCTCGGAGCTCAAGATCGACCCCCAGGGCACGCCGACCGAGGGCCAGACGGTCTACCTCAACGGGACCGTGCACAACTACGGCGGCCTCGTGACCCAGCTCGTGCCCATGGACATCATGGTCGACGGCAAGAAGGACAAGGGCATCGACTTCGACTTCAGCCTGTCGGACAAGAAGAACTTCTCCTATGCCTGGAAGGCCGTCGCCGGGAACCACGATTTCAAGTTCATCGTCGACCCCCTCAAAGTGATAAAGGAGGCGGACGAGAACAACAACCAGGTGAACGCGTCCATCTGGGCCAACGGCATCCCGCACGCGAACCTCACGATAGGCCCGGACAGCCCGCTGACGTTAATGGACGTCTTCGCCAACGCGAGCAAGTCGACGGACGACGGGCCGATAGGATGGTACAAGTTCGACTTCGGTGACGGGTACAAGACCCAGTGGCAGAAGTCCCCGGTGGCAAGCCACCAGTACAAGGACAACGGCATCTACGATATATCGACATGGGTCAAGGACAACATGAGCATCATCAGCGACCCGGCCAAGCTGCCCGTGGAGGTCCTGAACAGGGCGCCGGTGGTCAATGCCACCGCGGCGACGTACATAGCATACACGTTCTCTGAGATCTCGTTCGACGGCGTCCGGTCCTACGACCCGGACGGGAAGATAACCTACCTGTGGGACTTCGGCGATGGCGCCACGGCCATAACCAACAAGCCGATCCACAACTGGACCGACAACGGGGTCTACAACGTGACGCTGAAGGTCACCGACGACGACGGTGCCTCGAACTCGACCAAGCTCGTCATCAAGATACTCAACCAGGCCCCGACCGCGTCCTTCTCGGCCAACGTGTACCGCGGGAACGCGACCACGGAGTTCCAGTTCAATGCCACGGGCAAGGACAGGGACGGCAACATCGCGGACTGGGTCTGGGACTTCGGCGACGGGAACACATCCAGCACGCAGAACCCCAGGCACCACTATAGCGACGACGGCGAATACAACGTGAGCTTCTACACCGTCGATGACGACGGGGCCAAGAGCGCGATCCTGAACAGGACCGTTGTCATAGACAACCTGCCGCCCATCGCGAACTTCACGGCGAGCACCTACGAGGCCCAGACCTACGAGGACATCAAGTTCATGGACCTGTCCAAGGACCTCGACGGTCGGATCGTCACGGTCAACTGGGACATGGGCGACGGCAAGGTCTTCAAGAACACGACCGTGACGCACGGATACAAGGAGAACGGGGTCTACACCGTCAAGCTCACGGTCCAGGACGACGACGATGCCATCTCTACCGTCGAGGCCCAGGTGACCATCAAGAACAGGGCGCCGGTGGCCAAGGCAATCTACAACGCGACGGCCCATGTCGGGGACCTCCTCGTGCTCACGGGCAACCAGAGCACCGACATGGACGGCATGGTCAAGTCGTACATATGGACATTCAACGGGACCGAGAAGAAGTACGGCCAGCTCGTGACCTACGCGTTCTGGGAGGTCGGGGTCAACAACTTCACGCTCACGGTCGTCGACAACGACGGGGCGTTAAACACGGCCAACCTCAGTATAACCATCACGAAGAAGCCTGTCCCGCCGCCGAGGTTCATTGGCGCTGGCATGAGCCCGTTCATGCTCATACTGATAGTGATATTGATAGGATGCGTCGTGGGGGCCATTATAGGAGCGGTCGTCTACAGCAGGAAGAAGTCCCAGCAAAGACCGCTGCACCCCGGGGCACAGAAGGTCGCAACAGTACCGCTGACATCATCCATGGAGCTGGAGAGCGCATCGGCGGCCAAGACCAGTGCGCCCGAAACTCCGTTCGAGAGCGCCTACCAGCACCAGGCCTACGGCAAGGTCGAGGCCTATCCGTTCTACGGCAAGGAGGTCGAGACTGCCGCGCCGACCTACGACTACGGGCCGGGCTACGATTCGACCGGGACCGCCGAGACGACGCAGGAGACCGAGGTCGTCGAGGAGCCGCCTAAGGAACCGGCCGTGGAGGAGCCCGAGGAAGAGGAGGAGATCCCGATCAAACCGGTCGTGGTCGATCACGACGCCATGGCCACGAGGGTCGTGGAACCCGAGAAGGCCCCCGAGGCCAAGGTCGACGACTCCGCGAAGAAGGCCAAGGAGAAGGAGATCAAGGAGTCCAACGATCTGGACGAGATCCTCTCGATACTTAACGAGACGAAGTGACGCCCGGGCCAGCGGGATAACCGGTCAGACCGGGATACGGGGACTGCTGTAAAGGATGGAGGTCGGGAGTCATGGGATTCTTGGACAGGCTCCTCGGCAGGAAGAAGGGCCCCCCGCCGAAGGTGCTGTTCGATTCCGATGTCAAGAAGATGGACGTCCGGAACGGCGCCTTCATCTGGTTATTGGACAAGGCAACGGGCAAGGAGTTCTGCGGCACCTTCAGCATAGGGAAGGTACTGATCGAACTGCCAGAAGTGGAGCTGAAGAGGAGGATCCATGTGAAGACCCTCAACGGCCTGGTCAAGATCCCGCTGAGGGACATCCTCGAGAACCTGGGGGACAGGCACGGCTATTACAAGTTCGTCCATTTCAGGGTCCCGGTCCATGTGAGGGTACACGGGGTCCCCGGCGGGAACGTCGAGCTGACCTTCAGCAGGTCCAAGAAGGCCGAATCGACCGAAAAAGCGCCGGTCGACGGGAAGGAGGAGGAGTAGGCCTAGGCCTGCTCGTCCTCGTGCAGGATCTTGCCGAGCTCCGTCAGGTTCGAGAACTGCTTGTAGACACCGCCGCTGAGGACGTATAAGAGGACGACATCATCCTTGGCCTTAACGGCCTTGACCTCCATTTCATCGTCGACGTTGAGGAAGATGACGCCGGGGACGCTTGTCGCGTAGGAGTCCACCGACGAATGGCGGAGGAGGGTGACGTTCTTGGCGCACATGGCCTTGAGGGCCTCGCTCGCCTTCTTGAAGAGTACCTCGATCTCCTGCTTCTTCTTGAACTCGTCCTTCTCCTTCTGGAGCTTGGCGAACTCCTCGCCGGTCCTGTAGGTCTCGAGGGCGATCCTCCTCATGCTCATGTTATGTCCTCCATTGTTACCAGAGGGCGTGTCCCTTGGCCCATATCCATCTTCCGGCCTAAGAATATACCTGTCCGTGGTCGACCGGCCGTCCTTGCGGTCCTTGGAAAAATCCAGGGGATCGGCCCCTCGGGGCGCCTATCTCCTCTTCAGTTCCTCGCTCTTGACCACGAGGGCGAACGCGTTGCTGCGGAAGACCTTCTCGATCTTCACCTCGACCTTGTCCCCGACCTTGGTCCCCGGGACGAAGATGACGAAGTTGTCGATCTTCGCGATGCCGTCCCCTTCGGCGGCTATGTCCTTTATCTCCACGTTGTAGGTCTTCCCTTCCATCACTGGCGGCCTTGTCTTGCTGAGGCCGGGATTGCTCATCCACGCCATCGTACCCACTATCCTTGGCTGGCCTTCCCCGAGCGGTCCTGGCCTATAGTATATGACCGTTTCCCCCTCGGAAGGTCTCGCCTTCCATATTATTGTGAGCCCGGAATATATATATCTTTTGACGAAAAATGCTATTTAACCGTCGAAAAGGGGGCCTTTTGGTCGACCGGCCCGTCGAGAGGGGTT
>Ga0315282_10018202_pt1 | contig 10069 bp, 8 predicted proteins | sample YL17G07_20_MG_FD_203693 | JGI IMG/M metagenome (GOLD analysis project Ga0315282, IMG submission 203693) | Sediment microbial communities from Yellowstone Lake, YNP, Wyoming, USA - YL17G07_20 | ecosystem: Environmental > Aquatic > Freshwater > Lake > Sediment | place: USA: Wyoming | collected... | reverse complement strand
GCAAACGCCTCCTGGATGGCCGACCGGGTGATCTCGTTGAACGTCACGCGGTGGACGGCCTTCGGGTCGAGGCCGAGGGCCTCGCAGAGGTGCCAGGCGATCGCCTCGCCCTCGCGGTCGAGGTCGGTGGCCATGAAGACGGTATCGGCGGCGGCCACCGCCTTCTTGAGGACGGCCATCACCTTCTTCCTCCCCGGCAGGACGGTGTAGGTCGGCTCGAAGTTCCGCTCGATCTCGACGCCGAGTTTCTTCAGCGGCAGATCGCGCACGTGCCCCATCGAGGCCGCCACGCGGTAATCCTTTCCCAGGTACCGCTCGATGGTCTTGGCCTTCGCCGGGCTCTCGACGATGACGACATTTTTCGCCACGCGTGCGGCTCCTCGCCTCATCGACGGACGTAAGGACGCCCTAATACTGTCGGCAGGGGCGACTGTCAAGGTCTAAGGAAAGTTGAAAGTTCAAAGTTCAAGGTTCAAAGTTCGAGGTTCAGGGTTCAACGTGGCGCTTCCACCGGCCCGCGAGGTTCGGTAAACTTGGAGCCTGAAAGTGGGCACTGGGAACCTGGAACTGGGAACTTGGAACTTGGAACTTCCTTTCGGAGACAGCCATGACCTTGGAAGAACTCATTGTCAAGAACCGTTCCTATCGGCGCTTCGACCACTCCAAGCCCGTCGGCCTGCCGGCCCTGCGCCACCTCGTCGATATCGCGCGGCGGACGGCGAGCGGCGGCAACCGCCAGCCCTTGAAGTACATTCCAGTCGCCGACGAGGCCGGGTGTGGGCGACTTTTTCCGCACCTCAAGTGGGCGGCGTCGCTGAAGGGCTGGGGCGGTCCCGCCGAGAAGGAGCGGCCGAGCGCCTACATCATCGCCCTCTGCGATAAAGAGATCGCCTCTGGCCCCGGCTGCGACCACGGCATCGCGTGCCAGTCCATGCTCCTCGCGGCGGTGGAGCGCGGCTTCGGCGGATGCATGCTCGGCGCCATCGACCGCGATGCCATTCGCCGGGACTTCAATATCCCCGACCGCTACGACGTCCTCCTTGTCGTGGCCCTCGGCGTGCCCGCGGAGACATGCGTCCTCGAAGACGCCAGGCCCGGCGGCGACGTCACCTATTACCGCGACGCCCGGAGCGTCCACCACGTGCCCAAGCGCCCCCTGGATGAGGTGATCGTGAAACTCTGAATCAGTCCGCGGCCGAATGCAGTGGCGTGTGCGGCGGCTCTCCCGACCTGCCGCGCGGCAGCGCGTGCGGCGGGGGGCTACTTGAGGACCGCGATGGTCGCCCCGCGGCCGCCCTCGTGCTTCTCGCCGTAGTGGAACGAGGCGATGAGGGGATGGGTCTTGAGCACGGCATGGATGGCGTCGCGCAAGGCCCCCGTGCCGAAGCCGTGGATGATCCGCACGCTGCCCAGGCCCGCCAGGCATGCCTCGTTGAGGTAGGTTTCGAGGTTCCGCAGGGCCTCTTCGACGTGCTGGCCGATGAGGTTGATCTCCGGCGCCACCGACGTCGGCCGATGGACGATGGTCCGCCCCTGCGGCGCTGCCGCAGGCGCCTGTGTCTCGGCGTCCGGTTCGAGGACCGCCGCGGCGTCCACCTCAATGACAAGACCCCCCGCGTCCACCGTGACCTTCCGGTGCCGCAGGTCCACCTGGCTGACCGTGCCGTTTCGCTTCATCGTCTCGACCCAGACCGTCTGCCCGACCTTGAGTGACTCCAGCGGCAGTGCTGCGCGCGGCTTGGGCGCGAGTTCCTTGGCCCGTTTCTTGACCTCGACCTGGTGGCGCAGGTGCTTGGTGGCGGCGGCATCGGCGCCCGCGCGGCGGGCCTCGTCGAGCGCCCGCTCCATTTCGCGGCGCGTGTTCTCCACGAGGCCCCGGGCCTCCTCGACGGCCTTGCGGATGGCGGCCTTCCGCTCCGTCTTCAGTTCCTCCAGCCGGTCGGCCAGTTCCTTGCGGGCCTGCTCGGCCCCGGCCCGTTCGCGCCGGGCGCTGGCGGCGTCTTCCTCGGCCTTCTTGAGCGAGGCCGTCAGCCGCGCCAGCAGCCCCTCCATCTCGATCGCCTTTGAATCGACCAGCGTCTCGGCCGTGGCCAGCACCTCCTCCGGCAGGCCGTAGCGGCGGGCGATCGTCAGGGCGTGGCTGGCACCGGGACGACCGATGATAAGTTGATACGTCGGCGTGAGCGTCTCGGGGTCGAACTGGACGGCGGCGTTCTCCATCCCGTCCTGTTCGTGGACGAAGCCTTTGACCTGCCCGAGGTGCGTCGTCACCACGGTGAGGGCGCCCCGGCCGTGCAGGGCCTTGAGGATGGCGCACGCCAGGGCGCCACCCTCGACCGGGTCCGTGCCGGCGCCGATCTCATCGAGCAGGACGAGGCATCGCGGCCCGACAAGCGACAGGATTTCGTTGATGTGCCGGATGTGCCCGGAGAACGTCGAGAGGTTCGCCTCGATGCTCTGCTCGTCGCCGATATCGACGAGGACCCGCTCCAGGAGGACGAACGTGGAGCCTTCCCGCGCGGGCACCAGGAGGCCGGTCTGGGCCATGAGGCACACCAGGCCCAGCGTCTTGAGGGCGACGGTCTTGCCGCCGGCGTTTGCGCCGGTGATGGCGATGGTGCGCAGGGGACCGCCGATCTCGAAGTCGAGCGGCACGACCTGGCGGCCGGCCTGGGCGAGCGTGTCTTCCAGGATCGGGTGCCGCCCGCCGACGATCCGCAGGACGCCGTCGGCCGCGAATGCCGGCCGCGTCATGCGATGGGCGTGGGCGTACCGCGCGCACGCCCGGACGAGGTCGAACTCCACGAGGGCCCGGACCGTCTCGCGCAGGGCCCACAGGTGTTCGCGCACGCGGTCCGTGAGTTCCCGCAGGATTCGCTGGACCTCGCGCTCCTCGTCCGAGGCCAGCGTCCGCAGTTTGTTGCCCATCGCCACGACGAACTGCGGCTCGATGAAGACCGTGTGGCCGGTGTCGGATCGGTCGTGGATGATGCCGGGGATCTGCCCCATCTGCGTCGCGAGGACCGGGATGACGTTCCGCCCGCTCCGCTGCGTGACGTAGTCGCCGGTGAGGTAGGGCTTGAGGTCGGCGTTCTGGATGAGGGCCTCCAGGCGCAGGCGGATGCGGTCCTGGAGTTGGCGGATTTCGCGGCGAATGCGCTGGAGTTCGGGGCTCGCGTCGTCGGCCACCGTGCCGTCGGGCTGGATGGTCTTCTCGATGGCCGCCAGGAGGTCCGGGTTCGGCGCCATGTCGAACGAGAGTTTCGTGAGCGACGGCGCCGAATCGCGCAGCCGCTTGAAGGTCTTCTGGAGGTCCTGGGCGCTGCGCAGGATGGCGGCCACCGTCTGGAACTCGGCGGGCGCCAGGGCCGCCCCCACGATGGCCGCGCGCGTCAGGAGGCCGTCGGGGTCCTCGAACCGCTCGACGGCGAAATCGTGGCCCCCTTCCAGAATCGCCACGCCTTCGGCGATCCGCTCCGACCGCGTGCGGACACTTTCAAGGTCGGTCGCCGGGCGAAGCGCCCGCGCGGCGGCGGCGCCGAGCGAGAGCATGGCGCCGGCGGCGATCCGGTCGAGGACCTTGCCGAATTCCAGGCGTTCCAGCGTGTGGGCGTCCATGTCACGCGACCTGTTTGCACACGCGCGGCGCCCGCCACGTCGGGTCTTCGACACTCGCCGCGGCTGAATGGGATAGGTTCATGGGCGCGGGATGCCCTCGGCCGGCGGCGGCACGGCGGGCAACTCGCGCCGGAGACGCTCGTTCAGGTCCTCGCTCGGGATCGTGCTGAGCGGCAAGTCGATCCGCGTGTGCTCCAGCGCACTCAGGCACAGGCCCTCCAGGATCTCGTACCCGTGGTAACTCGCCTCGACGTTGCACGGGTGCACCTTGTTATCGTCGTCGAGCCAGTCGGCCAGGTCCCGCAGGTAGAGCGGCTGAAGGCGCTGTTTCTCCTGGACCGCCCAGGGATCGCCCGTCTCGCTGACTACTTCTCCCTGCGAGGACCGCGTGAAGGCGCTCCACCGGCCGTCCGTGTCGGCCCAGGCGTAGCCGTGCGTGCCGTACACCGTCAACCGGTCGTCGACCCAGAAGTGGTTCTTGTCCATGTGCGAGGGCGAGAGGTATCCGCACTCGATGTACGCCCGCACGCCGTTCTCGAAGAGGACCTCGCCAAGGATGTAGTCGGCGCTCGGGTGCGAGTCCGCGAGGCGGCGCTTTCCGTGCACGTGGCCGACGACCCACCGGGCCCGCGACCCGCCGTTGATCCAGAGCGTGTAGTCCATGTAATGCGTGCCGAGTTGCGACATCCAGGGCACGGTGGTGGCGTGGATGATGGCCGGCTGGCCGATCTCGCCGGCGGCCACGATCTCTCGGAGTTTCTGCATGCTCGTCAGGTACTTCTGCTGGTGGCTGACGACGGCCTTGATCCGGTTGGCCGCGCAGAGGTCGCGGATCGCCCGGGCCTCCGCGAGCGACGTGGCCATCGGCTTCTCGAAGGCGATGGCGCGGACGCCGTGGCGCACGCCCGCCTCCGCCAGCGGCAGCCGCACGGCCGGCGGCGTGACGAAGCAGAAGACGTCGGGCTTCGTCGCAGCCAGCATCGCGTCGGCGTCGCGGTAGGTGGCGGCGATGCCGTACTGGGCGGCGACGCGCGCCAGTTTCTCTCCGTCCAGGTCAGCGAGGGCCACGAGTTGAAACCGGTCCGGATTTCCCAGGAACCCCTCGACGTGGGTCACGCCGCGATGGCCGACGCCGGCCTGGGCCACTCGGTACTTTCTCATGATCCACTCCTTGGCGCCGCAGCCGCTGCGCGGCGCCCCAGAATCCTTGTGCCGGACGGGCGGCCTGCTATAATACGCCGCCGACGTTGTGGAACAACGTCATTTTTTCGTGGCATCGGCATCGCGGTCAGACGAAGGAGACCAGGAATGGCGAAACCGTTGAGCATCCAGTTGTACAGCGTGCGCGAGGCGGCGGCGAAGGACCCCGTGGGGGTCATTCGGAAGATTGCCGCCATCGGATACAAGGCCGTCGAGTTCGCCGGCCTCTACGGGCGCACCCCGAAGGAGATGCGTAAGATCCTCGACGATGCGGGCCTCGTCGCGTCGTCGACCCACACGGCGCTGCCCACGAAGGACAACGCCGGCGAGATCATCGACACGGCCAAGACGCTCGGCTATCAGATGGTGATCACCGGCAAGGGGCCGAAGGACTTCGAGACGCTCGACGCCGTCAAGGCGGCGGCCGGGCAGTTCCAGGCGGGCGCGGCGCTCCTCAGGGGCGCCGGCCTCCGCCTCGGGTACCACAACCACTGGTGGGAGATGAACCTCGTGGGCGGCCGGCTGGGCCTCGAGGTCTTCCTGGAACGTGCGCCCGATGTATTCTCGCAGGTCGATACTTATTGGGCGAGGAACTTCGGCGCGGTCGACGTGGCCGCGTTCGTCGGGAAGCACAAGAATCGTATCCCCGTCCTGCACCTGAAGGACGGCCCGCTCGTCAAGGACCAGCCGCACACGGCCATCGGCAAGGGCAAGATGGACTTCGCGCCCATCGTCAAGGCGGCCGACCCGAAGGTCCTCGAGTGGCTCATCGTCGAACTCGACTCCTGCGCCACCGACATGATGCAGGCCGTCGAGGACAGTTACAGGTTCCTCACCGCCAGGGGCCTGGCGGCAGGCAACCGCTAGGCGCCGTGGGGCACTGAAGGGGGCATCGGCGCGGTGGTTCTCGCGACCCGCCGCGCATCCTGAGGTTCCTCATCCTGGCGATCGCCGCCGCAGGGCCGGCGTGGTGCGCCGTCCTGGCAGCCGAGCCGGCCGCCCCAGCGGCCGCCGCCGAGACGGCCGATATCACCATCCTCCACATTAACGACGTGCACGGCCAGACGCAGCCGCGCCGGGACGGCACCCGGAGTGTCGGCGGTTACGCGCGCCTCGCGACGCTGGTGGGCGAGATACGGGCCTCCAGCAAGTCGGCTCGCGTCTTCCTCGTCCACGCCGGCGACGAATTCAGCCGTGGCGACGAACTCACCCGCACCACCCTCGGCGCCGCCAACATCGCCATCCTGAACCACCTGAAGTTCGACGCCTGGACCCCCGGCAACGGCGATTTCTACGACGGCGCCGCGACCCTCCAGGCCCGCATCCGCGAGGCTCATTTTCCCGTCCTTGCGGCCAACGTGAAGGTGCGGGCCACAGGCCGGCCGCTCGGCAGGCCGTACGTCATCGAGCAGGCGGGGCCGGTCCGCGTCGCGCTCCTGGGGCTCTGTTTCCTCCAGCCGATGAGCGACTCGTTTGAGGACTTCCGGGCCACCGAGCCGGCGAAGACCGCGCAGGAACTCGTGCCGGAACTCCGCAAGCAGGCCGACGTGGTCGTCGCCATGACCCACCTGGGCTCGTGGAGCGACCGGCGGCTGGCCGAGGCCGTGGACGGGATCGACGTCATCATCGGCGGCCACAGCCACTCGGCGCTCGCGTCCGGCGAGCGGGCCAGGAGCCCCTCCGGCAAAGAGGTGCTCATCTGCCAGGCGGGCGAACAGTTGGAGTACCTCGGCTCGGTGCGCCTCCGCCTCGAGAAGGCCGAGGGCGGGTGGCGGATCAAGGAGGCCACCGCCCAACTCATCCCGCTCGACGAGAAGGTCAAACTTGATCCGACGGTGACGGCGCTCGTGGCCAGACTGGCTAATGAGTCGGCGCCGGCGGTCGAAACGCCGAAGGCCGAGACGCCCGTCCCCGCGAAATGACGAAGGCGGAGAAACGTTCCATGCGATGGCGAGGGCCCTGGGCATTTCTGGCGGTCGGGGTGCTCACGGCGGCGAACGTTCGTGCCGGCACCCCGATGGACGCCCCTCTCCCAGAAGCCAAGATAACCGAGATCGAGTGCGAGTACGCCCTGACCGAGCCGGACATGGTCCGCGAATTCGGCCTGGCCGGCACCAAAGGGACGTATCACTATAAGGTCTATGTGCCCGCCGATTACACACAGGACGCCAAACGTCGGTACCCGTGCCTCTTCATCGCGAGCCCCGGCGGCAACGCCGCGATGGGGAACGTGGGCGACCGGATGCAGCGCGACAATTGGATCGCCATCATGCTCGTGGAATCGAAGAACGGGCCCTTCGGCCCGATCCTCGGCAACTTCCTGGCGGCCCACGACGACGCCGTCAGGCGGTTGAGGATCCAGGAGGGGATGAAATACGCGACGGGTTTTTCCGGCGGCGCCCGGGCGGCGAGCGTCTTCGTCGGCCTGCGGCCGGGGTTCGCGGGGGCCGTCCTCCAGGGGGCCGGGTTCGGGGGGACCTACCAGAGCGTCCGTAAATATAAGACTCTTTCGATCTATGCCATTTTCGGCGAGAACGACCCCAATCGCGACGAGATCCAGGAACTCACCAACAACCTGGGCGCCGCCCGCTTCAAGTACGAGGTGTTCCCCGGCGGCCACGCGTGGGCGCCGCCGGCGTGCATGGACCGGGCGTTCGACTGGCTCCAGGAGCAGTTCCTGTTCAACTCGGGCCCGATTCCGCCCGAGATCGCCGCCCGGTTCTTCAGGGCCCGGTTCGCGGAACTCGACAAGGCCGCCTCGCCGCTCGACCGGTACGGAACGCTCCTCTGGCTCACGAACCTGGCGCTGCGGCAACGCCTCCAGGGCCAGGCGGACCTCAAGGGCCCGCTGGCCGCCGTGGCAGCGGACCTCAAGAAGGTGAAGCAGGACCCCGCGCTCAAACAGGAAATCCCGGCCCTCGAGGCCTTCGAGAAGGCGAAGGAGAAGGAGGCCGCCGCCCGGGCTGCCGCGGGCCGGCAGAAGGGCAGGGGGGACGCCCTCAAGCGGGCCCTGGCCGTCGCGGCGGAGGGCTATAAGAACGTGGCATCGAGATACCCAGATACCGAGTACGGCAAGAAGGGCGCCGAGGCGGCGGAACAACTCAAGGCCGGACAGGAGCCCTCAAAGTAGGATGACGGGATGGCCGATCGCGACCGGTATCTTATCGAGCCGGACGGGAAACTCCTCGCCGAATGTGTCGTCGAGACCTACCGGGCGAGCGGCCCCGGCGGGCAGCATCGCAATAAGACCGAGTCGGCCGTCCGCCTGACCCATCGGCCCACCGGCGTGGTCGTGACGGCGACCGAGCGCCGGAGCCAGCACGAGAACCGCCGTCGGGCGCTCGCGCGCTTGCGCAAAGCCATTGCGCTTGAGGTCCGTGATCCCCTGTCCGCTCGCCGGCCGGCAGTTGGGACACTGTGCCAGGTCCTCTCCGATCCCGCCTGGCCGCGCGTCAGCCAGAAGTCGGCGGCGTACCTCGTGGCGGCCGCGGGCATCCTGGATTACGTCGAGGCGTCCGAAGGCAAGATCAGCGAGGCCGCCGCGCGCCTGGGCGTGGCCACCGCGTCGCTCGTGAAGTTCCTCTCGCTCGACGCCGACCTCTGGGAAGTGACCAACCGCCTCCGCCGCCGCTTCGGCCACAAGGCGCTGCGCTGAGTGGGATTGACCGTCGGCTGTAGGGGGACTTCGCGCGGTGGGCAGTCTTGCCCGCCGCGCTGCTGGGCAGGGGTGAATCGCGGCGTGTGTCCGGTCGCAGCCGCAGCCTACTTCCGCATCGCCGCCTTGATCGCCAGGCACGTCTCCAGGAGGCGCGCGACGTCCTTCAGGGCGATGGAGTTCGGGCCGTCGGAGAGGGCCTTGTCGGGGTCGGGGTGGACCTCCAGGAAGAGTCCGTCGGCCCCGGCGGCCACCGCCGCGCGGGCCAGCAGGACGGCCGTCTCGCGGTTGCCGCCGGTCGCGTCCCCCAGGCCGCCGGGCTGCTGCGCGCTGTGCGTCGCGTCGAAGACCACCGGGTGCCCGAACGACGCCAGGATCGGCAGCGCCGTCATGTCCGAAACCAGCCGGTTGTACCCGAACGACGTGCCGCGCTCGGTCACCAGGATGTTCTTCGCCCCGGCGTCGGCGGCCTTCGCGACGACGTTCTTCATGTCCCACGGGGCGAGGAACTGGCCCTTCTTGAGGTTCACGGCCTTGCCCGAGCGAGCTGCGGCCTGCACCAGGTCGGTCTGGCGGCAGAGGAAGGCGGGCACCTGGAGGCAATCAAGGACGCGGCCCGCCGCCTCGGCCTCGGCCGGGCTGTGCACGTCCGAGAGGACCGGCACGCCGAACTCGTCACGCACGCGGGCCAGGACCTGGAGGCCCTTCTCCATCCCCACGCCGCGGTACGACGAGCCGCTCGTGCGGTTCGCCTTATCGTACGACGCCTTGAAGATGTACGGAACGCCCAGCCGCTCGGTCACCTTCTTCATGTGCCGGGCGACGCGGCGGCAGAGGTCCTCCGACTCGATGACGCACAGGCCGGCGATCAGGAACAGCCGGTTGCTGCCGACGGACAGCGATCCAACCCTGGCCGTTCGTTGAGCCATCGCAGTCTCCTTATGAGGCGCGGCCCGGCACCAGCAGCCGCACCGCCTTCGGCAGGAGCGTATACGTCACCGGCGTGGTGGCTATCGTATCGCCGTCGGCCTGGACGGGCAACGGTCGCTCGCGGCACGTGATTTCGATGTGCCGGCCCTGGGCGTACGCCACGAGCGGATGGCCGACGTGCCTGCCGAACCGCGTCCGGAGGAAGAGGTCCAGCACCTTCCAGCGCGAGCGGGTCCGGTAGCAGACCACGTCCAGGAGCCCGTCGTCGCCCTTGGCCCGGTTGGCGATGTAGAGCCCATCGCAGTATCGCGGCGTGTTGGCCACCAGGAGCATCCCCGCGTCGGCGGCCAGCACCCGGCCGTCCACGGTCACCGTCATGGGCGGGAAGGTGTAGCGCCACCACATCCGCGCGATCGGGCCGTAGTACGCCGTGCGGTAGATGGGTCCCTGGCGCTTCCTGTGAACAAGCCGGGTGACTTCGGCGTCAAATCCTACGCCCGAGAACATGACGAAGGGGTGCCCGTTGGCCAGGCCGACGTCGAGACCCACGGGCCGACCGTGCTGCACGAGGCCGAGCGTCTCGCGGATGGTGCCGGTCAGCCGAAATGTCCGGCCGAGGACGTTCTCGGTGCCCGACGGGATGATGCACGCGGGCACCGTCCGGCC
>Ga0315282_10018201_pt1 | contig 10069 bp, 7 predicted proteins | sample YL17G07_20_MG_FD_203693 | JGI IMG/M metagenome (GOLD analysis project Ga0315282, IMG submission 203693) | Sediment microbial communities from Yellowstone Lake, YNP, Wyoming, USA - YL17G07_20 | ecosystem: Environmental > Aquatic > Freshwater > Lake > Sediment | place: USA: Wyoming | collected... | reverse complement strand
GATTGCCGTCGACCTGTTTAAGGTTCAAAACCTGATCGACGAGCCACTTTTCCAGCCCCGGCGGTGGACCAAGCTCGAGGGGGATTTAAAGAAAGTTCTGGGGGGAGAGGTACCGGTGAATTCCCTGGTGGAGGGAATGGTCCTGCCCTTGTTCCAACGGTACCCTTCTCCCCGCCGGGACACGAAAGTGGAAGTGGATAACTCGGCGTCCGATTTCTGTACCGTCGTTGAAGTTTATACCCATGACCGTCCGGGACTTCTCTACCGCGTCACCAAAAAGATCTTCGAAATGAACCTCTCCATCTGGATGGCCCGGATTTCAACCAAAGTAGACCAAGTCGTAGATGTTTTTTACATCCAGGATCTCAGCGGGGCAAAATTGGAAGATGAGGGGGTGATCTCCGGAATAAAAAAGGGACTCATCGAGGAGCTACAAAGGACATGAACGAGTAATTTTTTCGCCGACCTGACGGATCTTGAGCACCCTGCCCATTTTTTGTTCATGATCTTAAGCCACTGAGGATATTTGCTTTTATTAAAAGATGGGACCGAATGATTTTAAATGTGCCCAATAAATTAGCATGGTGTGAATAAAGAAGTTCGTCTTTCTGCGGGCGTAAATAGTACTGGCTTTACAAGCTCTCAATATTACAAATTTTTCTGAAAGGATGGGCGATAATTTTTGGTTGGTATCGGTATTGCTTAGGAATAGGAAAAAAATTGCTCGAGGTGTAAGAGATGGGAGCAATTCTGCTGATTGAAGACGATCGGAACGTCCATGGTTTGATCGAGAAGATCTTTCCCAAAGAGGACCTGATGGTCTTCAATAAGTTTCCCCGCGGTTCGGAGCGAACTTCAGAAAGCCCGGAAGGCCAATGGCTGAAAGTGGGTTCGGCTTTGGGCCTGGAAGAAGCCGTCCGGGAATTTCTCAAAATGGGAATCGGTACGGGGAAAGATGGCAGCATCCACGAGTTCGTAATCGGAAAGGTAGAAAGAGCTCTGATCGGATTGATATTGGAAGAAGAAAAAGGAAACCAGGTTCGAGCGGCCAAACGATTGGGGATCAACCGGAACACATTGAGAAAGAAGATGAAAGACCTACGGATTATCCCCCGGGTGGTCACCTGATGGGAAAAACGGGATCGGGGCCCACGAAGCCAGCGAAAGACGGCAGACCAGAGATGAGGAAGGTCATACCATTTCTTACCGAAATGTAGTTTAAAATATTAAAGCAAAGGAGGAAGGGAATGGCTAAAGCGGACGTGGCAAAAGTAATGAAAAAAATCGAGGAAAACGACATCAAGTTTATCAAACTGTGGTTTACGGACATCCTGGGTTTTCTCAAGAGTTTTTCCGTCCCCAAAGAGGAAATCGGGAAAGCCTTTTCAGAAGGGATCGGGTTTGACGGATCTTCTATCGAGGGGTTTGTACGCATCGACGAGAGTGACATGGTAGCCATTCCGGACCCGTCGACATTTGCCATTCTTCCCTGGCGGCCCAAAGAAAAAGGGGTGGCCCGCATGTTCTGTGATATCGTCACACCCGATGGAAAGCCTTTTGAGGGAGACCCGCGATATATCCTAAAAAGAAACTTAGAGAAAGCCAGGCAGAAAGGATACACTTATTACGTTGGGCCGGAACTGGAATATTTTTATTTCAAGGACTCGCATTCTACGGAGATCCTGGATAAAGGAGGTTACTTTGACCTGATCCCGCGGGATGAGGCCATGGACCTGCGCAGGGAGACCGTGCTCTTCTGCGAGACTCTGGGCATCCGGATCGAATACTCGCATCATGAGGTCGCACCCTCCCAGCATGAGATCGACATGCGCTTCGAGGATGCTCTGACGATGGCTGACAATGTTATGACCTACCGCCTGATCGTCAAGGAGGTGGCCTACCGGCAGGGGGTTTACGCCACGTTCATGCCCAAGCCGCTGTTCGGAGAGAATGGATCGGGAATGCACACCCATATGTCTTTGTTCAAGGGGAAGCGGAACGCCTTTTTCAACGTTAAAGGCCAATACCATCTCTCGGATTCCGCCCGGTATTTCATCGGCGGGTTGCTGAAATACGCCCCCGAGCTCACCTCCGTAACCTGCCAGTGGGTTAACTCGTATAAGAGATTGGTTCCCGGCTACGAAGCCCCCGTGTACCTGTCCTGGGCCCAAAGAAACCGGTCCGATCTGATCCGAATTCCCATGTACAAACCCGGAAAAGAAGAGGCTACGCGAGTCGAGTTTCGCAGCCCGGACCCGGCCTGTAACCCCTACCTGGCCTTTTCGGTCATGCTGGCCGCGGGGATGGCGGGAATCGAAGGAAAGATTGAACCGCCCGAGCCGGTCGAGGCGAACGTTTATAAGATGGGCGCCGAAGAGCGGGAAAGGCGAGGGATCGGGCAGCTTCCCGGGAGCCTGCTGGAAGCGATTCAGTTAACCGAAAAGAGTAAACTCGTGCGCGAAGCTCTGGGAGATCACATTTTCAATCACTTCATTGAAAACAAAAAGGTGGAGTGGGATCGTTATCGCATTCAGATCACTTCTTACGAGATTGAGAAGTATCTGCCTGTGCTTTAGGAAAAGGGATGGAGTAAGGGGATGGGAGGCGAGGAGGGACGAAATGTCTGCCCTCGCCTCCTTTCGCGGATGGAAATAACCTCCACCGGTTGAGGTATCCTGCGACTTTAGGTATAATTTAATTGCATAGGAAATTGCTTTTTGTACACGGATGAATTCGGATTATCAGGATGGGCGAAAGAAAATGATTATCTGAGTTCATCTGCGAAAATCTGCGTCCTATTAAATTTATCGTTGTTATCCCGATGCCTTCGAGTCCTTTTCTGCTCTTCTGGCAGCCGAAGCAGGGGCCTAAATCACTTTCGGGTAAGCCCGGGCGAAGGAAATGTTTGAGGTAGCCATATTCTATTGCGAGAATCAGACCGACCGGATGATGCAACTCCTGAGCACTCTTAATGGCTCGGCAGCGCCGAAAATCAGGAAGGTAGCCTTGCCATGTTCCGGCAAGCTGGAAGTCTCCTTCCTCCTGAAGGCCCTGGAAAATGGTGCGGATGCAGTGGCGCTGTTTGGATGTCCCGAAGGAGAATGCCACTACCTGGTGGGCAGTACGCGGGCCAAGAATCGAGTTCGGTATGCCCGGAGAATTTTAGGGGATATCGGCCTGGAGGAGGAGCGGGTGCGTCGGTTCGTTCTTGCGGATCCAACATCAGCCGGGGGGGTGGGCTCGCTGACGGAGTGGGTGAGCAAGGTCGAGTCGATGGGTGGCCTGAATAAAAATGCAAAAATAAAAATGTAAAATTGAAATTTTTTTCAAGCTTCGCCTTGTTCCCTTAATTTTTGAGTCTTCAAGGAAAACCGATCGATGCCGAAGAAATATCATTTAAATCCCAAACCGATACCCCCTCGCTGGGTTCCTCCCGGTCCTTTCGGGATTATCGAGGGGGATGGTTGTCTTAACTGCGCCAACTGCGTCAAAAAATCCTGTGTCTATTCGGTCTATCGCAAACGGGGGTATGACCAACGGCAGATGTTCGACACGGCCGATTCCCTCTGCAAAAATTGTTTCCGCTGCGTGCAGGGGTGTTACGGGCGGATTCTATCCAAGAGTCGAAATCCCGAATTTTGGACCATGGGAGACGATTACTGGACCCCGGAGATCATCGCCAGTAATCAAACCCAGGCCGAGACGGGGAAAATTCCGGTCTCCGGTGGCGGGTATGGCGGCCCCTTTTCCGGGCCGGGTTTTGACAGCATGTGGACGGACATGTCTGAGATCGTCCGGCCGACCCGCGATGGGATCCACGGAAGGGAGTATATTAGCACCGCCATTGAACTCGGAAAAATCCTGCAGATGTTGACTCAACCCACGGCCCCGGGTGCGGCTCGTCTTTCGCCGGTTTTATCCGGAGCCAACTTCCCCCCCCGGGTGGAAGCTTCGATCCCCTTCATCTTTGATCTTCTTCCCTTCAGGGAGTTCAACGCCGCCGTCCGTTTGGCCCTGGCCAAAGCCGCTTTTGAGGCCAATACCTTGATGATTATCCGGGTAGAGCATCTCACGGATGAATTCTTACCTATGGCGACACACCTCGTCCCGCTCCTTCCCGAAGGGAGCCTGCAAGGTTCTATTCCAGCCATCCGCCGGGCAAGAATGGTCCAGGTTTCTCTTACCGAAAGCAGCATGGAGACGGTCCGGGAGATCAAAAAAATAAACCCGGAAGTCGTAGTTTCCCTGCGGCTTCCTCTGACTCCTCAGACAGAGGAACAAGTGGTATCTCTGGCGCGAGCGGGCGCGGAGGTGCTCCATATCTTAGCGGACGAAAAGGGACGGGAGCAAAAGGCCACCTCTCCCCGGTTCATAAAAGATTTGATCCGCAAGATCCATCTTCGCTTGGTTAAAGAGGGCCTGCGGGATGGGCTGAGCTTGATTTACGGAGGCGGGATCGCGATGGCCGAGCATGTGGCCAAGGCCATTATCTGCGGTGCCGATGCGGTTTCGATCGAACGGCCGCTTTTGCTTGCCCTGGAATGCCGCCTATGTAAGCAATGTTTCGATGACCTGGCCTGCCCCGTCGAAGTAGAAAAGATTGACCCGGAATGGGGCAGACAAAGAGTGGTGAATTTAATCGCCGCCTGGCATGGACAGCTCTTGGAAGTATTGGGGGCCATGGGCATGCGGGATGTGCGCAGGCTGCGCGGAGAAGCGGGCCGGGCGATTTTCCTGGAAGAGATTGAGAAAGAAACCTTCGGCCAGATTTTCGGCCAGCCTGTCCAGGAGGGCAAACCCCAAGAGGAGAGCATGCATGTCCTTTCCCCCTGAAATCCGGCCGATGCCTTCGCGTTTCCGCAACCCCGTCGGAAAATACAGAATCCACCGGGGACCGGCCTGCATCCATTGCGGGCTCTGCGCGGATCTATGCCCCCGGGGTGTTCATCGCCGTCTGGGGAAAAAAATGCTCGCTCCCAAGGATGAGTTTTGCATCGGGCCCTCCTGTCAGGAGAAGGAATATTATTGCATTTCCCGTTGCCCCCAGGGGGCATTACGAATGGCGACCAACCCCAACCTGAAAGCCTTTACCGACTACCGATGGCCGGCCGATCTTTTATTGTCTACCTGGCAGCAGGCTGAAACCGGAAAGGTTCCCTATGCCGACTTGGAGTACCGGGTGGGAGCCTCCAGGGGAGGGTTCGACCGCCTGCGCCTGCGTCTGCCAAGAGAGATCGATCTCTCTTCCCCCGAGGAGGAGATATCCACCGCCATCCCCTTGAATCGCCGAGCGGATGAGCGGCCTCAAGTCTGGATTGGAGTTCCGTTCTATGGGGGGGGCATGTCTTTCGGGTCGGTCAGCATCAACACCATGCTGGCCCGGGCCCGGGCGGCACAGGCCTGGAATACCTTCACCTGTACGGGGGAAGGCGGGTACCCCGAACCGTTACAGCGGTACGATGGCAACATGATCACTCAGGTAGCCACCGGGTTGTTTGGGGTGCGGGAAGAGACGATCCAGCGGGTGCGCATCGTGGAATTCAAATACGCCCAGGGCGCGAAGCCTGGACTGGGAGGGCATCTCCTGGGAGATAAGGTTACCCCGGCTGTGGCGCGAATGCGGGAAGCCGTTGCGGGAAGCGCCCTTTTCTCGCCGTTCCCCTTCCACAGCGTTTATTCCGTCGAAGACCATAAAAAACATGTGGACTGGATCAAAGAGGTGAACCCGCGGTGCCTGGTCTCGGTCAAAGTCTCCACTCCCACAGACGTAGATATGGTGGCGGTAGGAAGTTACTACGCCGGTGCCCACATCATTCACCTCGACGGGAGTTACGGGGGTACCGGGGCTGCACCGGATATCGCGAAGAAGAATATCGCCATGCCCATTGAATACGCCATTCCCAAAGTTCATCGTTTCCTGCTGGAGGAAGGAATCCGTGATCAGATCACCTTCATCGCCAGCGGTGGGGTCCGCACGGCCTACGACATCGCCAAAGCCATCGCTCTGGGTGCGGATGCAGTCGTGGTGGGGACGTCCGACTTGGTCGCCCTGGAATGCATCCGTTGCCGCAATTGCGAGAGTGGGCGGGGATGTCCCCGGGGCATTGCTACTACAGACCCGGAGATCTCCAACCTGATGGATGTAGAGTGGGGGGCCCAGCGAATCATCAATCTGTACGCTTCCTGGAGGGAACAACTGGTGGTCCTCCTCCAGGTTTTTGGGATGAAAAGCATCCGGGAGCTGGTAGGCAGAACAGATTGCCTGGCCCATTTGGATTATCAACGGGGTGAATTGGAAAACGACGATATCAAGCCATTCTTGAAAGGTGGAAACGGAAGATCCGCATAGAGCGGGGTATCCCGCAGAAGAAGATGTCGGGCATTTTGCGGCCCACCCATAGGGTAACGAGTTTTTTATGAAAGACAACTGGATATATTCTCGGAGGTTGACCGCTTCCCGCGCGAAGCTAATTGGGAACTTCCCGGAACCTCCCCTCTGGAAGCCGGAAGAAGAAGGGGGTTGTGGAGTCACGGGGTTTGCTTGTTCCATACCGGTGAGCGGCCGCCACATCATCGAACCGTCGTGCCAGATGCATAACCGGGGAAATGGGAAAGGGGGAGGGATCGCCGCCGTGGGTCTATCGCCGGAGGACCTAGGCGTCTCCGCCGCAGTGCTGGAGGAGGATTATTTGCTCCAGGTGGCCTTCTTGGACCCTGCGTCCCGCCCGTCCGTTGAACGATCCTTTATCGAGCCTTTCCTGGAAGTCCACCACAGCTCGCCGATTCCCACGGTCAGCGACTTTCGGGAAATTGCCGGCCTGGAGGTGAAACCCCCCGATGTTTGCCGTTACTTTGCAAGGGTGAGGAAAGAAATCCTGGGCGATTTCGCGGCCGAAAATCACCTGGAGGGTTTGGACCCGAAAAGGATCGAGGATGAATTCATCTTTCAAAACAGCTTTAAACTCAACCGGGCATTTTACGCCTCGCTGGGGGAAAAGAAGGCTTTCGTCCTTTCCCACGGCCGGAATATGATGATTCTGAAAATTGTGGGGTATGCGGAGCAAGCCGCCCAGTACTATAAACTGGAGGATTTCAAGGCCCATGTTTGGATCGCCCACCAGAGATATCCGACCAAAGGCCGGGTCTGGCATCCCGGCGGGGCGCATCCTTTCATCGGGATGGATGAGGCCCTGGTGCATAACGGGGACTTCGCCAATTACCATTCGGTCTGCGAGTATCTGCGGCAGTGGAATTTGGTTCCTCTTTTTCTAACCGACACCGAGGTATCGGTTTTGCTCTTCGACCTCCTGAACCGGGTTCATGGCTACCCCCTGGAGTACATCATAGAGGCCCTGGCGCCAACCACCGAGCTGGATTTCGATCTTCTGCCTAAAGAAAAACAAAAGATTTACCGGGAGATTCAGGCCGCCCACATCCATGGGTCCCCGGACGGCCCGTGGTTCTTCATCATCGCCCGCAATGACCCCTATCAGCAGTGCTTCCAGCTCATTGGCATTACAGATACCGCCATGCTGAGACCTCAGGTTTTCGCCCTCTCCGAGGGCCAAGTACAAATTGGCCTGATCTGCTCGGAAAAACAGGCGATCGACGCCACTCTCTCGAGTCTGGCCCGCGAGGACGACCGCTTTCATGGTATTGCCGATAAGTATTGGAATGCCCGGGGGGGCAGCCATACCGATGGCGGAGCTTTCGTCTTTACCGTTCGGGATGCCGGCAATGGGCATTCCGGGAAAGCCCTAACCTGTGCGGATAAATTCGGGAGAACCATTGCGGCTCCGGGCGACCAACTTCCATGGGAACATCACGCCAAGGTCCTTGGCCCCGAAAGAAAGGAGGCCCTCCGCAAGGAGGTGAGCGAGCGGTTGCGTTTGGGGGACGCGCGCTCGATCTTCCAGGCTTGCAAGAACGATGTGCCCAAATGGGACTTTGAAACCTTTCAAGCCTTCTGTCAACAAATTGGACAGACGGCCACCGCCAGTGATGCGGCCAGGTCTTCGGCCATAGAGGTTCTCACCCTTTTCGCGGACCAACGGTATGACCCGGGAACGAAACGTCGTAGTGGCCTCCTGGAGATATTGCAGGAGGAGCTAGAGAGAATCTTTTCTTCAACGCTGCCCCTGACCTCAAACCTGAGCGGGGCGATGAAACGGATCGATTGGCAGAGCCGGGAGGCGCTGAGAAAACCCGGAGAAGGAGAAAAAGTCCTGGTCCTCGACGCCCGGAACTTTCCACCCGAAGGGGTGGAGAGTGCGGCCCGGCTCCTCACCCGTGCCACCCTCGACGGCTGGAAGAGATTCATTGTTTATGGGGCCCGGGGTCAGCGCTTTTTCGGGTGCGGGCTCGGACCGAAGACTCGGGATGTGCGGATCGATGTCTACGGGAGCTCGGGAGATTATCTGGGGTCGGGCATCGATGGCCTGGAAATCTTTGTCCATGGAAATGCTCAGGACCAATTGGGCCAGATCCTGAAGTCCGGGAAAATGGTCATCCATGGGGATGTGGGACAGACCTTCCTGTACGGCGCGAAGGGGGGGGCCATCTACGTGTTGGGGAATGCGGCCGGCCGGCCCCTGATTAATGCCGCCGGAAAGCCGCGAGTCGTGATCAACGGAACCTGTCTGGACTATTTAGCTGAATCTTTTATGGCCGGGGACCCGCACAATGGGGGAGGGTTTGTCATCCTGAATGGGATGGAATTTGATGAACACGGCCGGTTCCTTGAGCAATCCACGCCTTTCCCCGGGTCCAACCTTTTCTCCTTGGCCTCCGGTGGGGCAATCTATGTTCGGGACCCCCATCGACGACTGGAAAGAGAACAGCTTAACGGCGGAGAATTTGCTTCCCTGACAGAGAAAGACTGGAGACTGATCCTGCCCTACTTGCAGGAGAATGAACGCCTCTTCGGGATTTCTGTTGAGCGAGACCTTTTAACCGTGGATGGAGAGAAGGAGAAGCCGGAAGAAGTCTACCGCAAGGTTCGAGCCGTCAAGCTTTCCGTTTTGACCTCCACAAAGGTTGAAGAGTAGCACGTTACCTCTCCAATTCCCATTCTCCACTTGTCCGTCCTGGAAATGAACTCGGGCGGGCGGAGATTTTTTCGGGATCCCGTCTTTTTTTTTGACACCATGCCTCAGTTTGTCTATGATAATAGAAACCTTTGCATTGCAAGAAGAGAAGGCAGGCATGAAACTGAGTGAACGGATCAGCCGCTGGATCCGAGACCAGGTGGAAGCAGCGGGAGCCGCCGGGGTTCTGGTCGGTCTGAGCGGAGGAATCGATTCAGCCGTAGTCGCCGTCTTGGCCAAAAGGGCAATGGGAGACAATGTCCTCGCCCTCCTCCTGCCTTGCCACAGCCTGGGGGAAGATGAGCGGGATGGCCTGGTCGTGGCCGATACTTTTGGCATCCGCCGGAAGCGAGTGGATCTTTCCCCCGTCTATGACGCCTTCCTCGGTCAAGTTCCGGACGCCGGGCAGATCTGTCAGGGCAACCTCAAGCCGCGCCTGAGAATGACGGCGCTCTATTACTTCGCCAACAAATGGAATTATCTAGTGGCCGGAACTGGGAACAAATCCGAACGACTGATGGGCTATTTCACAAAATTCGGGGATGGCGGTGCGGACTTTTTGCCCATCGGCGACTTGACGAAGTCGCAAGTTCGAAAATTGGCGGAAGAATTGGAAATTCCCCCCCGCATCATCGACCGTCCCCCCAGCGCGGGTTTCTGGGCAGGGCAAACCGATGAAGAAGAAATGAATATTCGGTACGAAGACCTGGACAAAATCATCATTTGCCTGGAGAAAAGAGAAGAACCGAAACTACCCAAGACCCAGTGGAGCTACGTCAAAGGGATGATCGCCCGGTCGAGGCACAAACGCAACACCCCCCCGATTTTTCATTTAAAATCAGTCTGACCCGCTCATTTAGGAAAAGGCTTATTGTTGCCGATAATCTTTAGAGGGAATCGGTTGGAGGTCCCGCGAGGATGTCTAATCAAGACATTCTTTTAATTAAGGAAATGGGTACTCTTTCCTATATTACCCCTCAAAA